>Ga0180216_1000301_pt1 | contig 54871 bp, 47 predicted proteins | sample eDN3rd37CBELigMG_FD_128879 | JGI IMG/M metagenome (GOLD analysis project Ga0180216, IMG submission 128879) | Enriched Miracle-Growth compost microbial communities from Emeryville, California, USA - eDNA 3rd pass 37_C BE-Lig MG (version 2)... ...
AAATGGGAATGACATCGGGCCTTCGGGTCGTTACAGTAGGTAGTCCTGCGAAGGTCGCAGGCGCGTACGGGGCTGAACGGTTTCGACTGCGTACGTTGAGCAAGGGGAAGCGTGTCGGTGCAGGCAAGAGACCACCGTAAGCGTCGCTGCAACCAATTAAGCGCCGAGTCCACTCAGCGCGAGTACGCCCTCGCTGCCTAAGCGAGCGCGTCTCTGTCAGCCCGGGTTTGCTCTCGACCCGGTTCCTGGCATCGACTAGAGAGCTCTACCGTACGGCTCGGTCGCGGAGACGTGCGGGACAACAAACAGCGACTGGGATCGTCATCTCGTCTTGTTCGCGAGAACGGGAGATCCGAGTAGAGACATAGCGAACTGCACACGGAGAAGCCCTCGCGAGGCGGCGGAGGACCCGGGTTCGATTCCCGGCAGCTCCACCATCGACCCGGGTAGGAGATCGACCATTCGATCACCTACCCGGGTTTCGTTTTGTTCGGGGTGGCCGGATCGGCAGTGGCAGGAAGGGCAGTGCCCGAGAAGCGGCAGTGCCCTGGAAACAGCGGTGCCCTGGAAACAGCGGTGCCCTGGAAACAGCGGTGCCCTGGAAACAGCGGTGCCCGCCGTCGAGACTCAGGGTGTGAGTGTTCTCGATGGCGGGCGCGGTCGCTGTCGGTCCCGGAGACGTCGGAGACGACGCCGAAACAGCGAGAGCGAAACGAAGAAATGTCCGCCCCGGCATCGTCTTCATTTCGTTCACTGAAGTTAGCCCACCTAATTGTGAGCACCAACATTACTTTCGAGTCAGAAACTTTGGTCCCGCGGCCGCGATGACCTTTTCGTCCGTTGTCCGTATCGACGCGCGGATCGGGGTACTCATCCCGCGCGTGCCGCGGATCGGCGGCAAGATGAGAACACCACCTTCGACGAGGAGAGCACATGGCGCACGAACGAGCGGGACAGCCGGCCACCGCGGCGGATCTCGAAGATCTCGCACACCTTGTCACCGCCTACTACACCGTGCAACCGGATCCCGAGAATGCTTCGCAGCAGGTGGCTTTCGGTACGTCCGGCCATCGCGGCTCGAGCCTCGACGGTGCGTTCAACGAAGCCCACATCCTCGCGACCACCCAGGCCATCGTCGAATATCGCGCCCAGCAGGGCACATCGGGCCCGCTGTTCCTCGGCCGCGACACGCACGCCCTGTCCGAACCGGCGTGGGCGAGTGCACTCGAAGTGCTCGTCGCGAACGACGTCGAGGTGGTCGTCGACTCCCGCGACCGTTACACCCCGACCCCGGCCGTCAGTCATGCGATCCTGCAGCACAATTCCGGGTCGGGTGCCCGCGCCGACGGCATCGTCGTCACCCCCTCTCACAACCCTCCGCGCGACGGCGGCTTCAAGTACAACCCGCCGTCGGGCGGGCCGGCCGACAGCGATGCGACGTCGGTCATCGCCGCCCGCGCCAACGAACTGCTCGCCGCCGGACTCGACGGAGTGAAGCGGGTGCCGCTCTCCTCGGCCCTCGCCTCGGCAGGACGACACGACTTCCTCGCCGCGTACATCGACGATCTGCCGAACATCGTCGATCTCGACGTCGTCCGCGCCGCCGGGATACGGATCGGTGCCGACCCGTTGGGTGGTGCGAGCGTCGACTATTGGGGCGAGATCGCCGAACGGCACGCGCTCGACCTCACCGTCGTCAATCCGCTCGTCGACGCCACCTGGCGGTTCATGACGCTCGACACCGACGGGAAGATCCGGATGGACTGCTCGTCGCCGAACGCCATGGCGTCGCTGATCAGCAATCGCGGGGCCTACGACCTCGCGACGGGCAACGACGCCGACGCCGACCGGCACGGCATCGTCACCCCCGATGCCGGTCTGCTCAATCCGAACCACTATCTCGCCGTCGCGATCGACTATCTGTTCCGGAACCGCCCGGGCTGGGCGGAGTCGAGCAAGGTGGGCAAGACGCTCGTGAGCTCGTCGATGATCGACCGGGTCGCCGCCGGTCTCGGCCGCGACCTGCTCGAGGTGCCGGTGGGCTTCAAGTGGTTCGTGCCCGGGCTGAGCGACGGGTCGCTGGGCTTCGGTGGGGAGGAGAGTGCCGGTGCGTCCTTCCTCCGGCGCGACGGCTCGGTGTGGACCACCGACAAGGACGGCATCGTCCTCGCCCTGCTCGCAGCGGAGATCACCGCAGTGACGGAGAAGAGCCCGTCCCGCTACTACGCCGATCTCGTCGATCGGTACGGCGACCCCGCCTATGCGCGTGTGGACGCCCCGGCGACGCGCGAGCAGAAGGCGGTGCTGTCGAAGCTGTCGCCGGAGCAGGTCGGCGCCACCGAACTGGCCGGCGAACCGATCACCGCGACGCTCACCGAGGCTCCCGGCAACGGCGCCGCGATCGGCGGCCTGAAGGTCACCACCGAGAACGCGTGGTTCGCCGCCCGCCCCTCCGGAACCGAGGACGTCTACAAGATCTACGCCGAATCGTTCCGCGGCCCCGATCATCTCGCCGAGGTCCAGCAGGCGGCACGCGAACTCGTCTCGTCCGTCCTGTCCTGAGTCCGCTCGCCCACCGCGCGACCGGGCGAGGTCGTGCGCCTCGCTAACATCGTGGACATCATGCGGACACGTGACGCGGCGTTGCCGCGGGAAATCTGGGTTCTGGTCGTCGCGAGTTTCGTGATCGCGCTCGGCTTCGGTCTCGTCGCTCCCGCGCTGCCCCAATTCGCGCGCAGCTTCGACGTCGGTGTGACGGCGGCGACGGTCGTCGTCTCGTCGTTCGCGGCGATGCGGCTGCTCTTCGCACCCGCGAGCGGGTCGCTGGTGCAGAAGCTGGGGGAGCGGCCCGTCTACATCACGGGCCTGCTCATCGTCGCCCTGTCGACGGGTGCGTGCGCGTTCGCGGCGAGCTACTGGCAGCTGCTCGTCTTCCGTGCGCTCGGCGGCATCGGGTCGACGATGTTCACGGTGTCGGCGCTCGGTCTGCTCGTGCGGATCGCGCCCCCAGACGCCCGCGGGCGCGTCTCCGGCCTGTACGCGACCAGCTTCCTCATGGGCAACATCCTCGGCCCGCTCTTCGGCGGTGCCCTGATCGGACTGGGGCTGCGCGCACCCTTCCTCATCTACGCCGTGGCGTTGCTCGTGGCTGCCTCGGTCGTGGGGATCAGCCTGCGTTCGTCGGAGCTCGCCCGTCCCGACAGCGGGGACGGCGTGCCCGTCATGCGCCTGCGCGACGCGCTGCGCTCGCCGATCTACCGCGCGGCGCTGGGATCGAACTTCGCCAACGGCTGGGTGGTGTTCGGGGTCCGCGTGGCGATGGTGCCGCTGTTCGTCGTCGAGGCCCTCGACGAGGGTGAGGCGTTCGCAGGTGTCGCGCTGACCGCCTTCGCAGTGGGCAACGCTCTGGTCCTCATCAAGTCGGGCAAGCTGTCCGACCGGTTCGGGCGGCGCCCCTTCGTCCTGGCCGGCCTGGTGGTGTGCGGGGTCAGCACGATCGCGATGGGCTTCACCGAGAGCGTCGTCTGGTTCCTCATCACGTCGTTCGTGGCGGGTATGGGGTCCGGACTGTCGAACCCCTCGCAGCAGGCCGCTGTGGCGGACGTCGTGGGCAGCAAGGCCCGGGGCGGACCGGTGCTCGCGACCTTCCAGATGGTCGCCGATGTCGGCGCGGTGATCGGCCCGGTCGCCGCCGGCTTCCTCGCGGACCGGTTGTCGTACTCGACGGCCTTCGCGGTCACGGGCGTCATCATGCTGGCGGCGACCCTGCCGTGGTTCCTCGCCGGACGCCCCCGTGTCGCGGAGCAGGCGACACCGGTGACCGACGACACGGCACGGTGAGACGACCGCCCGGTACTGTCGCCCGCATGTGGGTCGGTCACGTCTCCACGCTCGCCCGATACGGTCTCGCGGCGGTGTGGCTCGTCTCCGGTTGGGTGAAGTTCTCGGACCCGACGCAGACCGTCGTGGCGGTACGGGCGTACCAGATCCTGCCGACCGACTGGGTGCGGCCGTTCGCCACCGTCTTCCCTGTGCTGGAGTTGGCCCTCGGGCTGGTCCTGCTCGTCGGTCTCGCGACGCGCTGCGCAGCGCTCGTCAGCGCCCTGGGACTGGTCGCGCTCGTCGCCGCGATCGCCTCGGCATGGGCGCGCGGTCTGTCGATCGACTGCGGCTGCTTCGGGGGAGGAGGCGTGGTCGAGGGTGTCGACGGACGCGACTATGCCGTCGAGATCGCCCGCGACGTCGGTTTCCTGGCGATGTCGATATGGCTGGTCGTCCGGCCGCGCACCTGGTTCGCGCTCGGTCCGGGCTCACGGGTTTCCCTCTCAGCAGCCCCTCAGCCGTCGATGGCAGAGTGAGATCGTCCTTTCCCACCGACGAGCAGCAGAGGCAGCATCCGTGAGCGCGAAGAAGGTCTCATCCGGTAAGTACACACCGGAGCCGACGTCGAACAGGTTCACCTACATTCTCGGCGGCATCGCGATCCTGGTGATCGGTGCGCTCGTCGTCGGTGGGGTCCTGTGGTCGTCGGGTGGCAGCGATCCCCGCAACGACGGTTACGGCTCCGTGCAGAACACCGCGGTGGAGGTCACGATCGAGGACGACGGCGCGATCCTGCTGGGCCGTCCCGATGCCTCGCGGACCGTCGACCTGTTCGAGGACCCGATGTGCCCCTACTGCGCCGAACTCGAACACAAGCACTCGCAGGAACTCGCCCAGGCGATCGACGACGGGCAGCTGGCGGTGCGGTACCGGATGCTCGCCTTCCTCGACCGGGCGTCGAGCAGCGGCGACTACTCGACCCGCGCCGTAGCGGCGGCGCAGTGTGTCGCCGAGAGCGGGGACGCCCGCGCGTTCTCCGCATTCCACGACGCCCTGCTGTCGCCCGACAACCAGCCGGCCGAGGGCGGCAAGGGTGACATCGACAATGCGGGTCTCGCGCAGATGGCCCGCGACGCGGGTGCATCCGAGGACGTCGCACAGTGCATCACCGACGGTGCCCGGATCGAACAGGCCTCGGCCGACGCGGAGGCAGGACGCCAGCTCCTGGCCACGACCGGCGCGGCCGGCACCCCGGCCGTCGTGTACGAGGGAACAGTCGTCGACGCGCTCGGCAACGAGAACTGGGTGAGCGAACTCGTCGGATAGACGACGCGGTGGCGGGAGTCCGCGCAGGATGCGTGCTCCCGCCACGGTCACGCCGTCTACCAGCCGATTTGTTGGCGCCGAGCGCGATGGTGTAGTTTTCTTTCAGCGCGAAGGGGTTACCGGAGCGCGACGGTACAACCGAATACGGGGCTATGGCGCAGCTGGTAGCGCACCACACTGGCAGTGTGGGGGTCAGGGGTTCGAGTCCCCTTAGCTCCACAAGATCGCTACAGGCGAGAGTTCACGCTCTCGCCTGTAGTCTTCGGTGGCGGTCCCCGTCAGGGCCGTGCAAGGGGCTATGGCGCAGCTGGTAGCGCACCACACTGGCAGTGTGGGGGTCAGGGGTTCGAGTCCCCTTAGCTCCACCATAGGTGAACCCCCAGGTCAGAGACTTGGGGGTTCACTGTTGCTACTGGACGCTCAATCTGGACGTGGCGCTGAGCAGGGGAAATCCTGGTTGTGAGGGTTCTAGTTCCCCTAAAGTGTCTTCGTTGCTCCTGGTGTTGATTAGGTCGGGAGGACTCGGCTGCCTTCAGGCCAGCTGGCTGTCGGTTGTCAGGGCCGGGTTCGTCCGTGGGTTGTCGCGAGTTCGGACGCCGCGTTCGCGCAGTCGGGTCAGGACTGTGGTCGGGTTGACGGCGATGTGTCGGGCTACCTTGGCCAGGGACCAGCCTCGGCTGTAGAGGTCGATCGCGTGGTCGGCTTGTTCGGTTGAACAGGGCGTCCATATTGCCGGCTACCGCGTAGTCGGGGTGCAGGACGGGTCCGACCTCTAGCAGCGCTGGCGACTGCGCGTGCCAGAACACGCCGAGGTCGAATTTGGATGCGTAGCTGTCCGGGTAGGTGACCGTGAGCTGTACCAGATCCGGGGTCCGGCGAACGATCGTGACCGAGCATTACCGTGCCCACTGATCAACAGATCGCGGTGTCCGCGAGCAGCTGTTGTAGGTCGGGGAGTGGTTGAGCGCAGATCGCACGTGCTTCCTCATCGGGAACTCCGACGAAACGCAGTAGATCCTCGGTGATTCGGTCGCTGGCGGCCGCGTCGTCGCGGTCGGGCTGGTCGTGCAGCAGTTGACCGAGGAACACGACGGCTCCGGACACCACAACGAGCGTGAGGTCGAGGTCGGGGATCGAGAAGCGGCCGGCTTCGATGCCGCTGGCGAGGTCGCGGCGGGCGCGTGCGGCAAGTCCGCGATCCGATGACATCTGGCCGGGTGCTGCCGAGAGTACGACCTTGCTCATCTTTGGTGCGAGTCGATGCAGGCGTCCGGTCAACCGGACGGAGTGCGCGAAGATTTCTGCCGGATCGGTCAGGTGGTCGGTCAGCGCATCGAGTACATCGCCGAGCGCCTCTAGCGCGTTGTCGACCGCTGCTTCGAACAGCTGTTCCTTCGTTTCGAAGTGATTGTAGAAGGAACCCATCCCGACGTCGGCGAGCTGCGTGATCTGCAGGACGGGCACGTTCTGATTCCCTGCCGCGAGCAGTGATTGGGCAGCGCTGATGAGCGCTGTCCGAGTTCTCAGCTTGCGGCGTTCGAGCCGATTCTGGGGAACGGTCACTCGGTCGATCATACCTGCGTGGTGTCAGTAATGACGATTCTGTCAATTGTCTTGACTGACGTGCTGTTCGTAGGTGACGATATCGTCATCAGTGAAGGTTGGTGACGATGGCCGACCATCACGGCACGCGCTGCGATCTCGCATGGGGTCCGGCGTCCCTTCCGTCTTTCGCAACACCACACGAAAGCTGTGACATGACCACTCTCGCCGTTGACAAATTTGACTCGGTCGGCGCGTGTTTCCTCGCTCAGGCCGGGAGGGCGCCGCATGCACCGGCGTTCCGTGCGCCCAATGAGACGGATACGGGCTGGCTGACCTTGACGTGGTCGGAGACTGCTCGGCGTGCCACGGACCTCGCCGCAGGTTTGCTTGCCTTGGGTGTGCTCGCGGAAGACCGGGTTGCCATTGCCGGCTCGACCCGTCTGGAATGGATCCTTGCCGATCTCGCCATTGCGCTGGCCGGCGCGGCGACCACCACTGTGTACCCGAGTACGAACGCCGAAGGTGTCGGCTACATCCTGGCGGACGCCGGCGCTGTCGTCGTCTTCGCCGAGGATCGTGATCAGCTGGCAAAGATTCGAGCCTCCGAAACCGCGGTGCGCCATGTTGTGCTGTTCGACGGCGACGCCGACGCTGCCGATGATTCGGTCCTCACGCTTGCGCAACTGGCGCTGCTCGGCCGCAGGCATCTTCGAGAAGACGCGGATGCTGTTGTCAAGTCCGTGCGGGCGGTCGGTCGCGATCAACTCGCGACGATCATCTACACCTCGGGCACCACGGGACGACCCAAAGGGGTGGAGCTGACCCATGCCAACTGGCTCTACTTGGGCGCGGCGGTAGCGAGTGAGGACGTTGTCCGGCCCGACCACGTGCAGTTTCTGTGGCTGCCGTTGTCCCATGTCTTCGGCAAGTTGCTGCTCGCCGCCCAGTACGAAACGGGGTTCGTTACGGCGGTGGACGGCCGGATAGACCGGATCGTCGACAACCTGCCGATCATCCGGCCGACCTTCATGGCCGCTGCACCGCGCGTTTTCGAGAAGATTCACGCCCGGGTCGTCAGCATGGTCACTGCCCAGGGGGGCATGCGGAAAGCCCTTTTCGACTGGGCTATCGCGGTCGGGGTCGACGCTGTTCGCCGACGCTCGGCCGGTCGGGCCACGGTGCTGCAACGGATGCAACTCTTCGTTGCTGACCGGCTCGTTTTCGCGCGGATCCGGCGAGGTTTCGGCGGACGGATCGAGTACCTCGTCTCCGGTAGTGCAGCATTGTCGCCGCAGATCGCCGAGTGGTTCGCGGCCATCGGCCTGGCGATCAACGAGGGATACGGCCTCACCGAGACCACGGGCGCCGCATTCGTGAACCGGCCGGGCGATATTCGTATCGGCACCGTCGGACAGCCCTTCCCGGGAACCGAGGTCCGCATCGCCGATGACGGAGAGATCATGCTGCGGGGGCCCGGGATCATGCGCGGCTACCACGGTCTACCAGAGCAAACTGCCGAGGTCATCGACGCCGACGGGTGGTTCGCCACCGGTGATATCGGTGAGGTCGATGCCGACGGGTTCCTGAAGATCACCGATCGTAAAAAGGATCTGGTCAAGACCAGCGGTGGAAAGTTCATCGCACCGGCCCTGATCGAATCGGCGGTAGTGGCCACCTGCCCACTGGTGTCGCAGGCAGTTGTGGTCGCCGACGGACGAAACTTCGTGAGCATTCTGCTGACCATCGACCCCGAAGTGCGCGGTGACCTGCCGGACGATGCAGTGTCGACAGCAGTCGAGCAGGCAATCACCGAGGTCAACTGCAGGCTCAACCGCTGGGAAACGATCAAACAGTACCGGATACTGCCACGCGATCTGACCGTGGAATCCGGCGAACTCACCCCGAGCCTCAAGGTGAAACGCGCCGTTGTGCTCCGCAATTACGCCGAGACGATCGAGGGTATCTACAGCGACCAGGCGGGCGCACTCCGATGAACGGTCGTCATGACGCTCATGCGGGTCTGCACAGCGCTGAGGGCGCCCGGCCGGGTGAACACCTGGGACGGGCAGTGAACCCGGTGGTGAAGGTCGTGGATCTGGCCTGGCTGGAGTTCGAAAAACCCGACCTTCGCCGGGCCGAGGCGTTCGCCCATGCGTTCGGGTTCGCGACCGCGTCCCGGACCGAGGCCGAGTTGCAGCTCCGTGGAACCGAACCTGGTTCACCATGCATTCGGGTACGCCGCGCTCCCCGCTCCCGATTCCTCGGTCCGGCATTTCGCGCCGCCGAAAGGTCGGATCTGAAGCGACTCGGCGACGCAGTGGGGTCGCGAGTTGTGGCGCTACCCGAATCGATCGGTGGGATGGCGGTTACGCTCGTCGACCCGAGCGGGCTTCGCGTCAGAGTTGTCTGCGACACCCGTGAACTCGATGCGTTACCGGCACCCCCTCCGTTGAGCCTCAACTTCGGGGAACGCCTGACTCGGATCAACAGCACGCAGCGTTCCCCGCGAGCGCCGGCGCGTATTCAGCGTCTGGGGCACGTAGTCGTCCAGACGACACGGTATCGGCAGACGCTCGATTGGTACCTGCAGTACCTAGGCTTGATCGTCAGCGATTTCCTGTTTTTCCCGGGGCAGCGGGATCGTGGCCCGGTCATGAGTTTCATCCGATGCGATCAGGGGTCGATCCCGGTCGATCACCATACGCTCGCGCTGACCCTCGGTCCCTCGAATCGATACGTCCACTCGGCTTTTCAGGTGGCCGACCTGGACACACTCGCTGCGGGCGGTGAATATCTCCAGGATCACGGATATCGCCGGTCATGGGGTATCGGGCGGCATATTCAAGGGAGCCAGATCTTCGATTACTGGCGCGATCCCGACGGCTTCCTGGTCGAGCATTTCAGCGACGGTGACATGTTCGACAACACCCTCGAGCCAGGTTGGGCTCCCATGACGGCCTCCGGCCTGTCTCAATGGGGTCCACCGGCGACGCGAGATTTCCTGGGGATATCGCCCGGCCCGGAATCGCTGCGTGAGCTGCTTTCGATATTTCGCGCAGTCGGTGGGAACGACAACGAATTCGACCTTCGCCGGTTATTCGGCCTGATGAAAGTAGCCCGTACATGACTGTGACTGTTCTTCGCACCGCCGATGCCTGGTGGGTGCAAACACCCGCAGGAGCGGCCCGGATCGATACGGATGCCGCAACCACCGCCGAACTTCTCGCTGTCCGGCCCGCGATCAACGCCGCGTGCCGCAACAGCGAAGTTGTTCCCATCAGCGAACTCGCGCCGCAATTGGTTCCGGTCAGTGAACTCGCGCTGGTGTCGCCGGTGACCGCTCCGTGCCGGGTTGTGGCGCAGATGACGAATTTCGCGTCGCATGTCAAGGATTCGGGAGGCGATCCGGAGTCGGTTCCGCTCACGTTCTTCCGCAAGACATCCGGTTCGGTGAGTGGGCCTTATGACGATGTGATTCGCCCCGAGCATGTGCGATTGCTCGACTACGAGGTCGAGATCGGGCTCGTCTTCGGCCGGGCGATGCCGGTCGGATCGCACATCGACGCAGCGAATCTGGCCGACTACATCGCCGGCCTGGTTGTCACGAACGACATCTCCGCACGCGATGTGCAACTCCCCAAAACCCAGTTCTACGAGGGAAAGTCATATCCGACTTTCACTCCGGTCGGTCCGGCGCTGGTGCTCATGGACGCCGACGAGTTGAAGCGATTCGACGAACTGAGGCTGCGACTGTGGGTCAACGGCGATATCCGCCAGGATATGACGGTGACCGACATGATTTACAAGCCGGTCGAGACTCTGCGAAGCCTGACTCGGTTCCAGCGTATGGATGCCGGGGATCTGTTGCTGACCGGGACGCCGATCGGCACTGCGCTCAGTGCACCACCCAAGCCCGTGGAGATGATCGGGTCGCTGCTGCCGCCGAAGCTGAAATGGAAGATATTCTTCGACCGCCAGGCCAAGAATCCGAAGTACCTCCAACCCGGGGACCTCATCGAAGTATTTATCGGCACCGACGACGGAGCCATCGACCTCGGTACCCAGCGCACCACCGTGCGAGGCGCGCGCTGAGATGAGCACTGCCGCAGTTCCGGTCGTGGTCGTCGGCGCGGGGCCCAGCGGGTTGACGGCCGCGACCCTGCTCGCGCAGTACGGTATCGAAACGGTTGTCTTGGAGCGCTGGAACGGCGTCTATCCGCAACCCCGCGCGGTGCATCTCGACGGTGAGGTCCGCCGGATACTGACCCGGTTGCGGGTGGGCACCGCATTCGATGCCATCTCCCGGCCCGCGCTCGGGCTGCGCTTGATCGACGGAGTCGGGCGTCATGTACTGGCGCAGTTCGATCGTGACCTCAACCCGGGCCGCAACGGGCATCCCGAGGCCAATCTGTTCGATCAACCGGAGCTGGAAGCGATACTGCGCGAAAATGCCGGTCACCGCTCCGAGGTCACTATCCGTGGCGAGGTGGAGGTCATCGGATCTGTCGATGAAATTGATTGTGTCCGTGTCGATTACATCGACCGCCGGACCGGTGCTCGGAATTCGATCCGCGGCCGGTACCTGCTCGGCTGCGACGGTGCGAACAGTATCGTGCGCACATCGATGGGCGTCGGCATGCGAGACTTCGGTTTCCGGCAACGCTGGCTGGTCGTGGATGTGGCCACCAGCGCCGAACTGGCACAGTGGGACGGTATACACCAGGTCAGCGACCCGAACCGGGCCGCCACCTTCATGCGTATCGGGGAACAGCGATATCGCTGGGAATTTCAGCTGCTGCCGAACGAATCCGCCTCCGACTATCAGAAGATGGAGGATCTGCTGCCGTTGATCCGGCCCTGGACCGAGTCGGTCGCGCTCGCCGATTTCGAGCTGCTTCGGGTGGCCGAGTACACCTTTTGTGCACGGGTCGCCCAGCAGTGGCGCTCCCGGCGCACCTTTCTGCTGGGCGACGCGGCGCACCTGACACCACCCTTCATCGGCCAGGGCATGGGCGCCGGACTCCGAGATGCCGCGAACTTGAGCTGGAAGCTGGCCGCGGTACTCAGTGGCGAGCTCGGCGACGACGCCCTCGACAGCTACGAAATCGAACGAAAGCCGCACGCGCAGGCGATGATTCGGATCGCGATGCTGCTCGGCGCATCGATGACCGCCGGTGGTGAGATCGGTAGCCGAGCTCGCCGGGTCTTCGCACCGTATGTGCACCGCATGCCCGGGTTCGACCGGCGTTTCATAAATGGCGAGACCCCCGCGCTCCACCACAGCAGCCTGGTGACCAAGACTGCGCGCTTCACCAGCCTCGCTGGACGACTCGTTCCGAATCCACCACTACCGGACGGCCGGCGACTTGACGACCTCATCACGGGCCGGTTCGCCCTCATCACCTCGCGGACACCGACCGCGGCCCAGCGCGCGATGGTGGAGGACCGCGCTGCGGTCCTGATCATCACCAACGCAGGGGAGGAACTCCATCGTTGGCTGCGCCAGGGGCGCGCCCGCGCTGCGCTGATCCGCCCCGACGGCACCGTTCAGTGCGCCGGCCGTGACCTGTCACGTCTGTGCGACGCGGTTGTCCGCCTGCCGGTATCGGACACCTGTTGCAAAGTGGTCTATCGCGACCGCTGTAGTTGGTCGGACGGTGCCCACGATGCGGCCGAAGCAGGGGGAATCCGGTAACGGTTTTCCCTCACCTCCCGGCCGGTCGGCCGGGAGGTGTTCGAGGTCGGCGCAACCCGATCCGCACCTACGTCACGCCCGCTCTCCAGCTCGGATCGACCCGTCCACACACGAACCTCGCATCGTATCCGGTCGTCGAGGCTGCCGGCCGCGCGGCGACGGGCGGTGCAGATCCGGCTCCGGCGCTGCTGATGCCGGAAGATCCACGTCTCATCGATCGCCTGAGGTTGGCCGTGAAATCCATGGCACATGGGTGTGCGCACCATATAGTGACGAATTCGTCATATCTACTTGACTGAGACTTGCGTCGCATGTGACGATATCATCATCAATGTCTCGGTGGTACGGCGATGGGAGTCCATCACTGAACCGACCGCCCTCCCCCGACCGATCGGACAGCTGTACGAGTTCGCTCGCCGCAGTCGGCCGATAGACCCCCGAGCGGCAACCGATCCGGTGGGAGCGGAACTCGAAGGGATCGACCATGCCCGATACCGCTGTCCATTCCCGGCGCCCGCCGGCGTCTCGCCCTTGTCGCGATCGTCCTGCCCACCTATGTGGCGAAGAGTCTGGTGAAATTCCCGGACCGGATCCATCAGGTCACCCGCGCGACCGGGACGGGAGACGTGCTGGACTTCAGGCAACTGCTGGAGGGAACGGTGCACATCGACCATGAGGTTCCCGTACAGCTGACCACCCTGGTCAACAGCGTCGTTCCGACGGACTCGAACGTGGTCACACTATGCGCCTCCTTCGAAGTTACCCGGCGCGATCGCACCGACACATCGAGACTGCTCGACGCGTCGGTCGATCAGGTGACCGTCAGCAGAACCACTGGCATGCCTCAGCGTCGACCAGCCATGACCATGTTCGAACTCGATCAGAAGCCGCTCGAAACTGTCCGCCACGGCCTGCAATACAAGTTTCCCTTCGGCACGGCGAAGCGTGATCATCCATACTTCGACGCGATCTCGCAGCGTGAGACCACCATGGCCTACGTCGATGACTCCACTGTCCGAAACGGTCTACGCCTGTTGCACTTCCGTGCTGACATCCCAGTTGTCGATCTCAGCGGATTGCTCCCGATGCGTGGGCGGGTGGATCTCCCTGCCAGGCTCCTGGGCGGTAAGGGCGGCGATGAACTGGTCGGAGTCTCGTTGTACTATTCGGCAACGCGTGACTACTGGGTCGAGCCGACCACCGGCGCCGTCGTGATCATCAACGAGCACCAGCTGCGCTACCTCGCCACCACCGCCGATGCCCCCGACCGGATAACCGTTTTCGATGGCGACCTGAAATTCGACGATCAGACGATCGACCAGATGGCCACCCAGGTGGCCGCCGCTCGCAAACAGATCACAGCGCTGCGCGTTATCGGCCCGAGTATCGCTGCTCTCGGGTCCGTTGCCGCGTTGATCATCGGCATCAGGCGACTGCGCTCCGCTCGGTACCGCCGCTCCATGTCGGCCGGAACTGTCGGTGGAACAACGTAACAAGTGATCCAGCATCCAGCTCGTTATCGGCGAGGTGGTGACGCGCTTTCCGGTGGCTCGGTTGACACGCGAGCCTGACGGCAGGGCGGTGCGCTCGGATGTGGGAGCTGGGCTTCCCGCGGGACACCACGCACAGCCTTTCGTGCGAGGCCGGGAGAATGGTGGGATGGCAGGTGGGGTCGAAGCTCAGTTGAGTGCGTTGCTCGGACCGTTGCGGCGAGCGGTGCTGCGACGGACGCGGGTGCTGGAGGGATTGCCCGATTTGCCGGAGGCGCAGATCGAACTGCTGAGATTGCTGGTGTCGCAGGATGGTCTGGCGCCGGGGCGGGCGGCGTTCGAGCTCAAGGTGGCGCAGTCGACGGTGAGCAATCTGGTGCGGACGATGGCGGATCTGGTGGATCGGGTGCCGTCGTCCGAGGACGGGCGCGGGGTGGTGCTTGTCGCGACGGCGCGGGCCAAGGAACTGCTGGCCAGGTACGACCGGGCCAGTGCGTCGATGCTACGGGACTCGCTGGCGAAACTGTCACCAGAGGATCAGCAAGTCCTGGAATCCGCGGTTCCGGCCTTGCGGCGATTGCTGTTCGTGCTGGACGAATAAGTCGCGCACTCTTCCCTCTGTGAGGCCGGTCACCTACAGTGGTTTTGTTCCAAAAGTATTTTACTGCGGGAGCGTTGCGGAACCCGAGATCCTTCCGTCGACTGCTGGTGGCAGCCGCAGTCCTCATGAGTGCCAGTGCGGCAGTGGTGGTTCCGCCCGCCGCGGCGGCACCCGACGACACGGTAGTCACTGTCACGGGCGGACCCATCAGCGGTCGGCACGCCAATGGGATTGTCGAATACCTCGGTGTTCCGTTTGCCGCACCCACCTCGGGTGAAAACCGTTTCGCACCACCACAACCGGTCGCTCCGTGGACGGGTGTACCTGCGACCCACGCGCATGGGCCGCAGTGCCCGCAGGCGTCTCCGGCGCCGTTCGGGCTGGCGGTGCAAGAATCGAGCGAGGACTGCCTGAGTATCGATATCTATGTGCCGGAGAACTCTGCGGGCGCGGTTCTTCCGGTGATGGTGTGGATTTACGGTGGCGCCTTCGTACTCGGCTCCAACGCCCAGTACGACTCCCCCGACCGGCTGGTGCGTGAGGACAAGGTCATCGTGGCTATCCCCAATTACCGGGTCGGCCCGTTCGGTTTCCTTGCGCTACCCGAACTGGCCGACAGCACCGGCGGCATCACCGGGACCTACGGCACACTCGATCAACAGGCCGCGCTGCGCTGGATCCAGGAGAATGCGGCCGCGTTCGGTGGCGACCCCGGCAATGTCACCCTCTTCGGCGAATCGGCCGGCGGAATGAGTGTGTGCACGCAGCTCGCTTCGCCGCTGGCGCGGGGCCTTTTCCACCGGGCGATCATCCAGAGCGGCTCATGCGCGCGCAGCCCGCTGTCACCTCCGGACTCCGAACTCGCCTTCCAGCGGTCGGCCGACTACGCGGCGAGCCTCGGTTGCCGCGATCCGCACACGCGACTGAACTGCCTGCGCGCTCTTCCGGTCGGGAAGCTGCTGGATTCGCCCAGCGCCGAACTGCATTCGATGGCGGTCGCCTGGAGCCCCGTACAGGACGGCGTCGTGTTGACCTCCGCTCCAGAACAGGCGCTCGCCGCCGGAGCCGCCCGCGACATGCCGCTCCTGGTAGGCAGCAACGCCGACGAAGGCGCCACTTTCATCGCCCTGCTCGACTACCTGAAAGGCATGATCCCCGATGAATCAGATTACCTGGCTTGGGCCCAGGAACTGTTCGGCGACAACGCGGGCCAGGTTTTGCGCCAATACCCGCCAGTCGATTTCTCCTCCCCGGTCAAGGCGAAGGAGAAGGTGCTCACCGACGGATTCTTCGCGTGCCCAGCACTGTTCACTACCGAGGCCGCGCGTGCCGGTGGGGCCGAGGTCTGGCAATACCGCTTCAACGAAGCGCCGCTCGGTCAGAACCCGGTGCTTCCCGGCGCCTTTCACGCGGCCGAACTTCCTTACGTGTTCACCGAGCTGCTCGGCATCCCGATCCCGCTTCCCCCGGCAGGCGACCAGCTCTCCCGCCGCATCCAGTAGAGCTGGGCACGTTTCGCCCACACCGGCGATCCGGTGACAGCGGACTTCGCCGACTGGCCGACCACCCCCGGCTCCACTCTCGAAATGAGCAGCTCTGGGATCAGCACCGCCGATTCCTTCGCCGCCGAGCATCATTGCGACCTGTGGTCGGGGATCAGCCGGATCGGTTAGGGCAGAATGACCTGATCATGGTTCACCACCAACGGCACTATCTCGCCACCACCGCCGATGCCCCGGCCCGGATAATCGTCGATGGCGGCGGCCGGCGGGCCCACGGTCGCGGTTCCGCGCCATCTGGAACCGCCGACGCAGCCAAACGGCTCGGAGCAATGGCTGGATGTCTCTACCTGCACTCCGCGGTCGACGGCTTCTGCCCGGCTCGCCTACACCGAAGCTATGCCGGACGAAAAAGGCTGTCACAACACGGGGATTGGACCGGACATGGGCTTTTCTCATGTGCAAGGCATCGCCCACCTCGAGCGGATCGTTGCGGCGGGGTTGCCGATGCGGGCCGACGTCGGCGCTCATGCAACCGAGTCTCCGACGCCACCACCACCTGCCTGATCCTGCGCGCCCGCGCGTGGTCTACTCGACAGCCGACGAGCTCGACCGAAAGCTGTCGAGGCAAGGTCGAGTCGGCCGCGACCCGGTTCGGTGTCGATCACCGACGCGCCCGTCCCTGAGAATCCCTCGTGGGTACTCCGCGTCGACGCAGTGCGGCCAGAACGGTTGTGTGGTTGACGTCGAGATGGTTGCCGACCTTTGCGAGTGGCCAGCCGAGCCTATAGAGATGGATGGCAGTGTCGACCTGGTCGGGGGACAGGCCCCGGCGGCGCATCGGTACATCGTGTCGGTGGAGGATGCCGCTGACTGTGCGTCGTTCGATACCAAATCGGTTGGCCAGTTCGTACACGGTCGCTCCGGCCTTGTATCCGGTGATCAGCTCTGCGACTTCCTCGGCGTCGAGTTGCCGTACCCGCCGGGGTTTGGGGTGCTCCACGGGTGGCGGGGCCGGACTTGTCGGGTCGGGTAGCTTCTGGATCAGAAACTCCAGGGCTTCTGCCGTCGTTTGCGTTCCGTGCGATGTGCGGGCCGAGCTCTGCTGCGGGTGCTCTCTCGGTCACAGGGACGTCGCGGCGACCGCGACCAGGGCGAACGCTCCGACGATGATCGCGACCCTGATGTAGTGGAGGTTGTCCCAGCGCTGCGTCTGTTCGCGCCAGTCCTCCGGGTAGGTCTCGTCCGTCCAGCTCGCCGACCGGTTGTTGATCGGAACGAGCAGTGCGATCGACATGATGACGCTCACCGCCAGCAGGGCCGCCGCCGCGAGCGCTGCGACCGATGCCGTCGTGCCCCACGTGGTCACGGCGAGTACGCCGGTGAGGATCAATGAGCCGAAGTACCAGAAGGGCATCGCGCGGCCCATCATCCGTGCGCCGTGTGATCTGGCGGCCATCGAGGCCGGTGCGGGCAGCGCCAGTGTGATCGGGTTGATGACGAATGCGACCGAGAACTCGACACCGACCATCAATCCGACGACGACGGTGGTGATCACCGAGAGCGAGGGGGACATGGCGACTCCTTCTATCGGCACTAGAATTTCTAGTACTGCTAGACTAGGCCTGATCGTGGTTCGGCGCAATGGAGGTTTCGATGAACGAACAGTCCCCCCGTGAAAGGCGGTACGAGGAGCGGCGTCGCGCGATCGTCGACGCGGCTCGCCACCGCGCGGACGACGAGGGATGGGCCGCCGTCACCACCAGGCATCTCGCCGAAGCCATCGGGTATTCGCAACCGGTGCTCTACGGGCATTTCCCGGGAGGCAAGGCGGAGATCGTGCTGACCGTCGCCATGGAGGGCTTCGTCGAGTTGACACGGCGGTGTCGCGCGGCGCTCGACGATGCCGAAGCACGAGGCAGGGTCGAGTCGGTGGCCGACGCCTACCTCGACTTCGCCCGCTCCCATCCCGCCGTCTACGAGGCGATGTTCCAGCAGGCCATCGACGCGGAGTTCGCCGTCGCCCACACCCCGGCGGACATGCGAGCGGGATTCGACGTTCTCGCCGAGACCATCGGTGACGACGCGAGAGGGTGCGCGACGGAGACGTTCTGGGCGGCACTTCACGGAATGCACCTGTTGGAACGTGCCGGTCGGATGAGACCCGAGAGTCGTGCGGATCGCGTGGCCGAACTGAGTGCGCGGTACGCGAACCGGTGAGCGTCGAATGCAGGAGGCTCCTGCGTGGTTCGCGGCGTCATGCGCGGCCGGCGCGGTGACCGAAGCACTTGCCGACCGGCTCGGACTCCCTCTGATCGATGTGCCCGGCAACCACGTGGGCGCCAGTGCCGAGCCGGCCGAGTTCGCCCGCGCCGTCGTGCCCCTACTCGTACACTGAACCCGACCCCCGTTCCTCCGCGCGCCGAGCGGGCCGACCGACGGACGTGTACAGCGTCATGCCCCATCCCACCGTCGTGCGCTCGGGTTCCGCGAGGCCGGCCGCCTCGAACAGTGCCAGGTGGTCCTCGTGCGTACGGCCACCGCCACCGGTGAGCGCGAAGTCGATGAGATCGTCCTCGTAGTCGTGCTCACGGGCGACGTCGTCGAGCACATTGCCGAAGACGAGGATCCGGCCGCCCGGATTCAGTCCGGCGGCCGCCTGCTGCAGCACGTGCACGACGTCGGCCTCGGGCAGTTCGTTCAACCGCCCGCTCAGCAGCACCGCGTCGACCGGTTCGGGCCGGACTTCGAGCATGCTGCCCGGCGCGTAGCCGACCCGCTCGTGCTCGCCGTGGACGCGACGCAGCACCTCGATCTCCGACGGCGCGGCCACCACGGTCGCCCGTGCCGACGGATTCGCCGTGACGAACGCGTGGGCATAGGAACCGGCCGCCTCACCGGAGACCACGATCGTCGAGACATCGGAGGGCACCTTCGCTGCGAGAGCACGGGCGAAGTAGACGGCCGTCTCGGCTTCCTGCTCGTACCGATCCGTCAGAAGAGCGGTGTCGTCTGCGACGCGCTGCGCGAAGCTCTTCCCGAACCGCTGTGCGTCGTCCCCGCGACCGGTGCGGACGGCCGTGAGCAGTGCGAGCATGCCCGCCAGTTCCCGTTGCGCATGCACGCCGTCGAGTCGCAGTTCCTCGATGTGGTGGTCGTCCTCGAGTTCACGCCCGACGCCGGTGAGCCCGAATCGGCCCTCGCCGAGATCTTCGGCCACACCCACGGCGACGAGATAGCGGAGAAGTTTGCCGAGGCCGGTGCGATTTGTCCCCGTCTTGGCCACGAGTTCGTCGAGGGTGCGCGGTGACGCGTCGAAGGCCGTCGCCAGTCCGATGGTCGCCGCGACCCGCAGCGCGAAACCCGGGGCGATCTCGGCCAGTTCGTCGAAGCGGTCGCGTTCGTCCTCGGTCGCCTCGAAATCGGGCAGGGAGGCGTCGGTTTCCGAGACCGAGACCTCCTGACGACGCCAGTAACCGGTGACCTCCACCTGTTCCTTGGGCAGACCCTTCTCGTTCCGCAGCCACCGCCGGATGGGGGTGAGCGTGAGGGCTTCACCGGCCACCCACGCGAAGACCGTGCCGCCCCACCACTCGGCGCTCCGGATGGCATCGAACAACAGGGTCGTCGTGCCCGGTTCGGCGCCGTCGCGGCTCAGCCAGGTCAGCTCCACTCCGTCGGGAACGGGAAGATCCTGCCGATGCGAATCGTCGGCGATCTCGACGAAGATCCGGCCGCGTGCACCCTCCGGCCAGTTCTCGAGCCAGCGCCCGATGGCCGGCAGCGCCGTCTCGTCGCCCGCCACGAGTGTCCAGTCCACGCCCTGGGGGTGCCCGGCCGACGATTTCGGTCCGGCGATCTGGATCGTCTCACCGGGTTCCGCGCGGTACGACCAGCTCGACGCGGGACCCACGCCGTGGCGCACGAAGTCCACGTCGATCTCGCCGGCGACCGGATCCCAGCGTCGGACGGTGTAGGTGCGCATGAGCAGTTTCGGATCGCGCGGCCAGTTCACCACGCCGTCCGCCTGGGTGGGGCCGAGGGCCTCGTCGAGGTCGGGGTGCTTGAACATCAACTTGAACTCGTCGTCCACACCGTCGGACCGGAACGCCTCCACCGGGAATCCGTTCGGCGCGACGTGCGCCTGCAACTGTTCGCCCCCGAGGGTCACCCGCCGCATCCCGGGGCTCACGTCCGTCACGCGGAGCACCTTCAGGTACCGCGTGGTGATCGGGAAGACCTCGATGGGGCGAAGACTACGGACCATGGGTGCGTTCTCCTCGGCAGGGGATCGTGGACGGCGGAACGACCGGCATGTCCGGCCGCGCGGTGACCTGCGCTTAGGCGAACCTTACTTCAGACGGCATTCGACTGCCGCGACCCGTCCTTGCCCGCGCGGCGACCGTTCGCGTACATCTCGTCGACGAGATCGGCGTACCGGGCGAGCACGCGATGACGGATCGGGCGCCCTGCCTGGTCGAGATCGTCGGCGTCCGGTGGCGTGTTCACCGTGACGAATCGACGGATGCGTTCCCACGGATCCGACCGGGCGTTGAGTTGCTCCAGCGCGGCCGCGACGACCGGCTCCGGCGCGGTGGTGAACACGAGGCCGACGCAGTACGGGCGCAGCTCCCCGGCCACGACGAGTTCACTGCCCGGACACACCCGACGCCAGCGGTCGGCGAGCGCGGTGGGACCGACGTACTTTCCGGTGCTGGTCTTGAAGGTGTCCTTGCGGTGACCGGTCACGACGACGAATCCGTCGGCGTCGATCTCGGCGAGATCGCCCGTGTGGAACCAACCCTCGGTGTCGAGCGCGGCGGCGGTCTCCGCGGGATCGTCGTGGTATCCGGTCATCACACCGGGACTCCGGATGAGGAGTTCGCCGGTGTCGGCGATCCGGACCTCCGTTCCGCGCAACGGCCGGCCGACCGTGCCGGGCCGGTGCGCGCCGAGCAGGTTCGCACACGACGGTCCCGAGGTCTCCGTGATCCCGTAGCACTCGAGCACCGGTACACCGAGCCGCTCGAACCGCCGCGCGACCGCCTCGGACAGCCGCGCCGATCCGGAGATGACGAAGCGGAGCCGGCCGCCGAGCTCGTCCCGTTCCAGCCGGGAAATCTTCTCGAGCACATGCGGGACCGACCCCAGGAAGGTCGGCCGGACCGTCCGCAGATTCGCGGTGACCCGGTCGGCGCGCCCGTCGACAGCGGTGCTCACGCCCGTGTGCACGGCCATGAGCAGCAACGACCGGCCGAAGACGTGCGCGAGCGGCAACCACAGCAACTGACGGTCGGACGACGAGATCATGCCGGTCTGCGCGACGGCGCGGGCACCGTAGGTCGTGCCCCGGTGGGTCAGGCACGCGCCCTTGGTGCGGCCGTCCTCGCACGCCGTGTAGATCAGCGCGGCCTCGTCGTCAGGGGACAGCGCCGCGATGCGTCGCTCCACGAGGCCGGGGTCGGTGCGCAGCAGACGGCGCCCTTCGGCGGCGAGTTCGTCGAGTCCGTCGATGCCCAGGATGTCGGTGGCGGCGACGGGCCGGTCGGTGACGGTGAGGACGGCGTGCGCACGTCGGATCTGCGCCCGCACCTCGTCGTCACGGGTCGCGGGGTAGATCGGGACGGTGGCGCCGCCCGCGCACGCGATCGCGAGGTCGGCGACGACGGTCCGGTAACAGGTCGTCGCGCAGATCGCGACCCGCGATCCGGCGTCCACACCCCGGCCGATCAGTCCCGCCGCGAGATCGAAGACCTCCCGTCGAACGTCCGTCCACGTCGAGGGGCGCCACCGCTCGCCGTCGGGACGCAGGTAGGCGACGGAGTCGGGGGAGCGGGACACCCGGTCGAGCAGCAGACCCGGCACGGTCGCGGGGAACCCGTCGCGACCGTCGATCGCGGTCGCGGTGCCCGTCGTCGAGCGGGGGTCCGCCACGGTTCGCAGCACCTCCCACGGACGAGGAATCGAAGTCGCCCCAGTGGTCGGAATGTTACCGCCGGTCGCGGTCCGAGGGGCCGAAGTGGAGCAGTACGCGATGCTCGCGTCGGCGAGGGAGCGGCTCCCGGCGGAGGGCGCCGGCGGACGCCGATATCGTGGGCACGTGAGTCCCGTTGCGCGTCGTCCCGACGTCCTGATCGCCGAGCTGCGCGACGTCCTGACCGGTCCGCTCGCGGAAATCGCGCAGCGGTTCTCCACCTGGGTCGACGACCTCGCTCCCCACAGCGCCATGGTGATCTTCACGAGGGAATGCACCGGCCGGCCGCGGAAGGTGGCCGGCGACCCGTCGATCGTCGACCGGGTGACCATCGCCGAGCTGGATCGGGTGCGCAACGAGCTCGCCGCGGGGGAGATCCGCCGCGACGGCTTCCGTCTCGCCGGTCGCGATCGTGAAGTGTGCGCGATCCTCGACAGCACCGACACACTCCTGGTCTTCGTACCCCGCGGGACTCGGGCGACGTCCGCCGCCCTCGACCTCGTGCGGGCGGCGTTCGGCGTGGTGGCCACCGGCATCCGGTTGCAGGTGCACACCGCCAGTCCGGCCTATCTCGCGGAGTCGCGGGCCGCCTCGGCGGAGCGGGCCCGCACCGTCGCCGAGCTCACCGAATCCCATGCCGTGACGCTCGAGACCATCCTCGCCACGCTGCGGTCGAAGGATCTCGACGACACCCGTGCCCGCACCACGGCGCGGGAGACGGCGACCGAGGCCCTGATCGGCCTGCGATCGGCGGTGGACCTGCACCGCGAACTCGCGGAGGAGGCGCTGACCACCGCGTTCGCCCGGCTGCACGGCGAGCTGCGCGATCTGGTGCGGCACCGTTCGCTCGACCTGCAGATGGTCGCTCCGCCGGTGGGTGGGCGCGGACTGCCGGGCGAGGTCGCGCACGCGGCCCGCGCGATCGCCCGGGGTGCGGTGCTGGCGATGTCCGGTCAGGCCGACGTGACGCGGGTGCGCGTCGCATGGACCTGCGACGACTCGACCCTGCTGGTGGACGTGCGCGACGACGGCAACGGCGAGATCGACGTCGTCGAACTCGGGCGCCAGCTCCGCGACCGCGTCGAAACCCTCGGCGGTGGAATCGAATCCGAGTCGACGCCCGGCTGGGGCACGCGGATCGCGGTGAGCTTCCCGCTCGACCTGCCGATCGCCGCGACGGACGGTCCCGCCCTCGATGCGCTCGCCGCTCTCGCGCCGCGGGAGATCGAGGTCCTCGAACATCTCGTGGCCGGACGACGCAACCGCGTCATCGCCGAACGCCTCGGCGTGAGCGAATCGACCGTGAAGTTCCACGTGGCCGGCGTACTACGAAAACTCGGCGTCAGCACTCGCGGTGAGGCCGCGGCTCTCGGTGCAGAGGCCGGGGTCCGCGCCGCGGGCTGACGCCGAGTTCTCGGTCGTCGGGTAACCCGTCGAGGACGGTCAGGCAGCGGGTGCCTGCGACGTGGTCGTCGTCGGGGCGACCGTCGTCGTGGGCGTTCCGGAGGAGGTCGTCGACCCGGCGTCCGTGGTGGTCTCGCCCGTGGCCGGAGTCGTGGTCTCCGACGGGGTGGGGACCGGAGCCGTGGTGGTCACCGGGGTGGTGGCCACCGGTGCGCCGGCGTCGGGCGCGAGCGGGTCCACCGGGGCGGCCGGGTCGCCCGCGGGTGCCGGGGCACCGTCGACCGGGGCAGGCACGCTGCTGTCGGCGACCGTCGCGTCGTCGGTCACGGTCGAGGACGGCAAGGTCTCCGGCGTGGTGGAGACCTCGGTGGTCTCGGCCTTCGCCGTCTCCTCGGCGATCATGAGGACCGCGGTCTGGTCGACCTTCTTCGGATCGACCTTCTTGCCCTCCTTGGCCTCGCGGGCCAGGTGCTCGAGCCAGGCGGCGGCGTACTCGACGGTGGACGTGCCCTTACCGTCGATGTCGTCGTCCCAGTAGTCGAAGTGGTGACCGTAGTGGTCGTCGTTCTCACGGTCGTAGCCGAAGGTCTGGTCGTACGGGTCGGCGAGCACCACCGCGAGGGTGTTCTGGTTGCTCCGGATGAACCCGACGACCTCCTTGACGATCTTCTCCGGCAGATACGCGAGGTTCGACAGACGCTCCGCGGGGATGGGCGCCTCGGCACCGTCCTCGCCGGTGGCATCGGCATCGGCGGCCACAGGCGTGGTGGGGCGGGCGGTGGCGGGATCGTAACTCGGGTCGGAGACCTTGATCAGCACCTCGAGGAAGGTCTCGTCCGACCGCATCCAGTCCGGGTTCGCCGAGATGTCGGCGAGAGCGAGCAACGCGACCCGGCCGACGACCTGGGCGAGATCGGCGCCGGTTGCGGGGGTGAGACCCTCGCGCTCGAGCGCATCGCCGTTGACCTGACGGCCCACGTTCGCGAGCAGTTCGATCAGCGCGATGTTCTCGGGTGCCGAGCACGTGAAGTCGCCCTCGGAGCAGAACGAGGCGACCTTGCCGGCGAGATGCCCGAAACCGCCGTTGGTGTCGGGGAGGACGCCGCGTCCGGGGACGGGGTCGCTGCCCGGCTGGTAGGGGCGGTCGAAACCGTCGGGGTTGGCGCCGTTCTCCGCGCCGGGGAAGAAGCCTTCTCCTGCTTCCCGGCCGGCGTCGGAGAGGATGACCACGCCGCTGACGGAATCAGGATCGATGATGTCCCAGGAACCGTCCTCGCCCTGCTCCTGCGCACCGATCTGCATCGCGGCGCGGCGCGCGACGTCGGCGCCCTCACTGAAGCCCACGATGGCGAACTGGGTGTTCGGGCAGGACCGCCGGATGGCCTTCATGACCTCGATGGTGTTCTCGGCGCCCTGGTTCACGGCGTTCTCGTAGCTCGCGAGGTCGGCCGGGTACTCGATGTAGATGGCGGCGTAGCCGTTGCCCGCCTCGTGGTTCTCGAGCGGTGCGCTGATGACCGGCTCGACCCAGTGGCTGCGGTAGGCACCCTGCTGGGCGGCGGGAAGGCGGTTGCCTTTCTCGTCGACGAGCATCTTCGACTCGTCGCGAGGGATGTCGCCGCGACCGCCGATGCCCAGGCTCACCATGTCGTGACATTCGGTGGTCTTCGCGAGGCCGGCAAGATACGGGTCGGCAACGGTGGGGGCGTCCTGTTGTGGAAGCACGATCGCGGCCGCTGCCACGACTCCGAGCGCGGTGGGGGCGAAGACGCCGGCGAGAATCCGCCGACGCGACAGCGACTTTCGAAGTGCCATGGGCCTCTACCAATCCGTTTCTGACCGAGGAATTACCGGCCCGCCGAAGTGCGGCGGGTCGTAACGGATTTCGTGAAGGTCGCTCGCAGCGTTACATCGACACGGGTTTGCCGAGGTGGCGACGGAGAAGTGTCGAGCCGCAAAATCCAAGGGAAATGCGCTAATCGGACAATTGGACTTCACCGGATCGCGACTGGCCGTTCGGCCGGGTCGGGCCCGCCGAACGATCAGGAGCAGAGCGCCGCGGGAGTGGCTAGGGTCGGAATCACCGGAAGTCGGAAACACCGGACACTGCCGGTCGCATCACGAAACGGAGACACCATGTCGCAAACAGTCCGCGGAGTCGTCGCTCGCTCGAAGGGAGCGCCCGTCGAGGTCGTGCCCATCGTGATCCCCGATCCCGGACCCGGCGAGGTCGTCGTCGCGATCGCCGCGTGCGGTGTGTGCCACACCGACCTGCACTATCGCGAGGGTGGCATCAACGACGAGTTCCCCTTCCTGCTCGGCCACGAGGCCGCCGGGGTCGTCGAATCCGTCGGTGAGGGCGTCGACTCGGTCGCCGTGGGCGACTTCGTCGTCCTGAACTGGCGCGCGGTGTGCGGCCAGTGTCGCGCCTGCAAGCGCGGCCGGCCGCAGTACTGCTTCGACACCTTCAACGCCACGCAGAAGATGACGCTCGAGGACGGCACCGAGCTCACTCCGGCGCTGGGCATCGGCGCGTTCGCCGACAAGACGCTCGTCCACGCCGGCCAGTGCACCAAGGTCGACCCGAGCGCCGATCCGGCCGTCGTCGGCCTGCTCGGCTGCGGTGTCATGGCCGGTCTCGGTGCCGCCGTGAACACCGGCGGCGTCACCCGCGGCCAGTCGGTCGCCGTCATCGGCTGCGGCGGTGTCGGCGACGCCGCGATCATGGGTGCGCGCCTGGCGGGTGCCGGCACGATCATCGCCGTCGACCGCGACGACAAGAAGCTCGAGTGGGCCACCGACCTCGGTGCCACCCACACCGTCAACTCCACCTCGACCGATGCAGTCGAGGCCATCAAGGAGCTGACGGGCGGTTTCGGCGCCGACGTCGTCATCGAGGCCGTGGGCCGCCCGGAGACGTACAAGCAGGCCTTCTACGCCCGCGACCTCGCCGGCACCGTCGTCCTCGTCGGCGTGCCCACGCCGGACATGACCCTCGAGATGCCGCTCATCGACTTCTTCTCGCACGGCGGCTCGCTCAAGAGCTCGTGGTACGGCGACTGCCTGCCCGAGCGTGACTTCCCGACCTACGTCGACCTGTACCAGCAGGGGCGCCTGCCGCTCGAGAAGTTCGTCACCGAGCGCATCGGCATCGACGACGTCGAGAAGGCGTTCGAGACGATGCACCGCGGTGAGGTCCTCCGTTCGGTGGTGGTCCTGTGAGCACCTCGCCGATCCGCGTCGACCGGGTCGTCACGTCGGGCACCTTCGCGCTCGACGGTGGCGAATGGGAGGTCGACAACAACATCTGGCTCGTCGGCGACGACTCCGAGGTGGTCGTGATCGACGCCGCGCACACCGCGCAACCGATCATCGACGCCGTCGGTGGACGGAAGGTCGTGGCGATCGTGTGCACGCACGCCCACAACGACCACATCACCGTGGCGCCCGAGCTGTCCGAGAAGCTCGACGCGCCGATCCTGCTCAACCCCGCCGACGACGTGCTGTGGGAGATGACCCACCCGGGTGTCGCGCACGGCACGCTCGAGGACGGCGAGCGGATCCGGGTGGCCGGCACCGACATCCAGGCGATTGCCACGCCGGGTCACTCGCCGGGCTCGACCTGCCTGTACCTGCCGGAAGCGGGTGAGCTGTTCACCGGCGACACCCTGTTCTCCGGCGGACCGGGCGCGACGGGCCGCTCGTTCTCGGACTTCCCGACCATCATCGGGTCGATCCGCGACAAGCTGTTCGCCCTGCCCGCGGAGACGAAGGTGCACACCGGTCACGGCGACGGCACCACGATCGGTACCGAGTCGCCGCATCTCGAGGAGTGGATCAAGCGCGGAAGCTGATGCCGCCGGTGCGCGGTTCCGGTGGCGGTCGCCGCCGGAACCGCGCACGAGCGCACCGCTAGTCTCACCATCATGGCGAAGAAGCAGATCCCGGTGATCGTCGTGGCCGGATTTCTCGGCGCGGGAAAGACGACGCTGCTCAACCACCTGCTGCGCAACACCCGTGGTGCGCGGATCGGCGTGATCGTCAACGACTTCGGTGCCGTCAACATCGATTCGATGATGGTTGCGGGACAGGTCGATTCGATGGTCTCGCTGAGCAACGGATGTCTGTGCTGCGCAGTCGATGTCAGCGACATGGATGCAATGCTCGACAAGCTCGCCCACCGCTCGTCCGACCTCGACGTGATCGTCGTCGAGGCGAGCGGACTCGCCGAGCCCCGCAACATGATCCGGCTCGTCGCCGGCTCGGAGAACGAATACGTCTCCTACGGTGGGCTCGTGCTGGTCGTCGACGCGGTGGAGTTCGACGCGACCGCGGCGCAGCATCCCGAACTCGAACAACACGTCGCGCTCGCCGATCTGGTGCTGATCAACAAGACCGACCGGATCGACGGCGACGCCCACGACGATCTGTTGACCCGCCTGTGCCGGCTCAATTCCCGCGCTGCCGTCGTCTCGACCGATCACGGCCGCATCGACCCGGCGTTGCTGTTCGACATCCCGGAGCGGCCGGATCCGCAGCCGGGGGAGCAGCTCACCCTCGACCGGTTGCTCTACGAGCAGGACGACCACGAGCACACCCATCTGCACGACGGCTACGACGCGATCACCTTCGAGTCCTCAGACGCACTACACCCCCGCGTGCTGGTCGATTTCCTCGAGAACCAGCCCGCAGGGGTGTTCCGTATCAAGGGATACGTGCGAGTCGCTGCCGGACTGGATACCGGCACCTATCTGTTGCACACCGTCGGCGACCACATCCGGTTCGAACCGGCGGGTCGCGGCGACGACGTGCCCGACGGGACGCAGCTCGTCGTCATCGGTGCCGATCTCGACTCCGACGACGTACGCGAGCGCCTACGCCGTTGTGTTCCGACCGAACCGGTGTCCGCGGACGCGATGTACGCGATACACCGGTTCACGCCCCGCTGAGGCGGAAGGCCGATTCACGACCCGCTGAGGCGGAAGGCCGATTTATGCCCGCTGAGGCGGAAGGCCGGCCCTCCGGCTCAGCGTGCAGCGGAGGTACGGCGCTGGGGGCGACGACGACCACCGGTTGCGGCTGCGGCGCCCTGACCGGCCGACCGCTGACCGCCGGCGGCGCGCTGTCCGCCCGAGGAGCGCTGTCCGCTCGACGAGGAACGCTGACCGGAGCCCTGGCGGGGAGCCGGCGAACGGCGGCTACCACCGTTGCGCTGCGGACGCGACGGCGCGGCAGCCTGCTTCGGTGCCGGCGCGACGTACGGCGCGATCTCGCCGACGAGCTTCAGCACGTGCTCGGAATCCGCGGTCACCTTGATGGGGGTGACGTCGATGGCGGCCTTGCGCATGATGGCCGCGAGATCCCTGCGCTGGTCGGGCAGGACGACGGTGACGACGTCGCCGGTGCTGCCGGCGCGGGCCGTGCGACCGGAACGGTGCAGGTACGCCTTGTGCTCGGCCGGGGGATCGACGTGCACGACGAGTTCGACGTCGTCGACGTGGACACCACGTGCGGCGACGTCCGTCGCCACGAGCACCCGGGCCTCACCCGACGAGAACGCGGCGAGATTGCGGTCGCGGGCGTTCTGGGAGAGGTTGCCGTGCAGGTCCACCGCCGGGATGCCCGAGTCGGTGAGCTGCTTGGCGAGCTTGCGGGCCTGATGCTTGGTGCGCATGAACAGGATTCGGCGACCGGTGCCCGATGCGAGGGTGCGGACGAGGTCCTTCTTCGCATCCATGCCCGCGACGTCGAAGACGTGGTGGGTCATCGCGGCGACGGGAGAGGTGGCCTCGTCGACCGAGTGCATGACCGGGTTCTTCAGGAACCGCTTGACGAGCTTGTCGACGCCGTTGTCCAGGGTGGCCGAGAACAGCAGGCGCTGACCGTCTTTCGGCGTCGCCGTCAGGATGCGGGTGACGCCGGGCAGGAAGCCGAGATCGGCCATGTGGTCGGCCTCGTCGAGCACGGTGACCTCGACGTCGTCGAGCACGACGAACTTCTGGCGCATGAGGTCCTCGAGGCGACCCGGGCAGGCGATGACGATGTCGATACCGCGACGGAGGGCGTCGACCTGACGCTTCTGCGACACGCCGCCGAAGATCGTGGTGACCTTCAGACCCGACGAATGCGCGAGCGGTTCGATGGCCGCGGCGATCTGGGTCGCCAGTTCGCGGGTGGGAGCCAGGATCAGGCCACGCGGGCGGCCTGCCGCCCGGGTGCTGCGGCCGGCGAGGCGCGCGGCCAGCGGGATCGAGAAGGCCAGGGTCTTACCGCTACCCGTGCGTCCGCGTCCGAGCACGTCGCGACCGGCGAGGGTGTCGGGGAGGGTGTCCACCTGGATGGGGAAGGGGCTGGTGATCCCGGCGTCGCTCAGTGTGGCGACGAGCGGGCGGGGCACCCCGAGATCGGAAAATGATGTGGTCATGGAACAGCGCTGCCTTTCGATGCGGCGTGTGTGCACTCGACGGGCCGTGTGCCCGTGGTGCTGTGCGATCGCCGCAAGGAAAGCCGGTGCATCTGTGCGTATTGCATCTGTGCGTGCGGGCCGGGCACGATCCCGGGCCGCCGGTATCCCACGACGGTGGGCGTCGTTGTGACGCCCGAACCATGTCACCCTACCGCACGGGGTACGTCCGACCCCCCGTTCCGGTTACAGACCCACCCATTCCGAGGCACCCTCGGTGAAGTGCTGACGCTTCCAGATCGGCACCTCGGCCTTGATGCGTTCCACCAGTTCGGCGCAGGTGGCGAAGGCTTCCGCGCGGTGCGGGGCGGCGACCGCCGCGACGAGCGCGAGATCGCCGATGGTGAGATCGCCCACTCGATGCACGGCGGCGACCGGAAGCCCGGACTTCGCCGCGACGTCCTCGCAGCACCGCCGCAGGAACGCTTCGGCATCCGGATGGGCCTGGTACTGCAGCGCGGTCACCGACTGCCCGCCGTCGTGATTACGGACGACACCGGTGAACAGCACCACCGCACCGTGTTCGGCGCCCGCCACCGCGGCGTCCACCGCTGCGGGGTCGAGCGGCTCCGTCGAGATCCGGGCCAGTAGTTCACTCATGAGCGCCGCCTCCTGCGACTTGTGCCAACAGATGGTCGAGGATCGGGTCGAGGGCGGCGAGACCGTCCTTCACCCCGCCGGGCGAGCCGGGCAGGTTCACGACGACCGTGCGGCCGACGAGACCGGCGACGCCGCGCGAGAGCACGGCGTGCGGGGTGGCGTCGAGTCCGCGCTGCCGGATCGACTCGGCGATGCCGGGCAGCTCACGGTCGAGCAGTGCGAGAGTCGCTTCGGGCGTCGCGTCGGTCGGCGAGGCCCCGGTTCCGCCGGTCGTGACGACCAGGGCAGGGCCCAGACGGACCGCGTCGGCGAGACCGGCGGCGATGTCGGCGTCCGCGTGGACGAGGGGGCCGCGGACCGTGAATCCCTTGTCCTCGAGCCACGACACGATGAGCGGGCCGGTGCGGTCCTCGCGGGTGCCTGCGGCGACACCGGTCGACGCGACGACCACGGTGGCGGAACGTCCGGACTCCTCCACGGGCTGTTCGTCGGTGCCGGCGGTCTCGCCCCGGCCGGGTGCCTCGTCGCGGGTCCAGTGGCCGCGCTTGCCGCCCTCCTTGGAGATCAGCCGCACGCCGTCGAGAACGGCCGCCGGATCCACGGCCTTGACCATGTCGTGCAGGGTCAGACCGGCGACGGCGACCGCGGTGAGGGCCTCCATCTCGACTCCGGTCGGGCCCTTGGTCTTCGCCATGGCCTCGATCGTGATCGAGGTGTCGGTGAAATCGAACATCACCTTCACCGACGACAGTGCCAGCTGGTGGCACAGGGGGATGAGCTCCCAGGTGCGTTTCGCCGCCGCAATGCCGGCGATGCGGGCCGTGGCCAGGACGTCGGCCTTGGGCATGTCGTCGGCGCGGACGAGCGCGATCACCTCGGGAGTGGTGACGAGTTCGCCTGCCGCCACGGCGATCCGCGTGGTGTCGGTCTTCGAGGAGACGTCCACCATGCGGGCGCGTCCCTGATCGTCCAGGTGGCTGAGATCGGTCACAGGATCCGTACTTTCACGAGGTCTCCGGCTTCGAGGGAGGTGGTGTCGGCGGGGATGTCGAGGAGCACGTCGGCGGCGGCGAGTCCGGCGACGAGATGCGAACCGTGCCCGCGGAAGGGGGTCACCCCGTTCTCGTCGAGTCGTCCCCGTAGGAACTGCCGGCGTCCCGGGATCGACGTGAGATCCTCGGTGAGCGGCAGGTTCTCGCACACGACGGGCGGATAGCCGGCGGCGGCGCGCAGTGCGGGGCGCGCGAACACCTCGAACGAGACGAGCGCGCTGACGGGATTGCCGGGGAAGGTCAGGATCGGTACGTCGTCGATCACGGCGGTGCCCTGAGGTCCGCCCGGCTGCATCGCCACCGAGACGAACTGTCCGCCCCGCGGCGCGAGCGTGTCCTTCACGACCTCGAAATCGCCCTTCGACACTCCGCCCGAGGTGAACACGACGTCGGCGACGCCCACGGCGTGTTCGAGCATCGTCACGAACTCCTCCGGATCGTCGTGGCAGTGGTCGATGGTCACGACGTCGGCGCCGTTGGCCGACGCGCTGGCGGCCAGCGCCGGCCCGTTCGAGTTGAAGATCTGGCCCGGTCCGAGTTCGCTCCCGGCCGTGACGAGTTCGCTGCCGGTCGAGATGATCGCGACCCGCGGTCGTGCGTGGACGGGGATCGAGGTGAGCCCGACGGCGGCGAGCGCGGCGATGTGCCGGGCGGCGAGCACCGTGCCGGCGGGAAGCAGCAGATCGCCCTTACGGACGTCGGTTCCGGCCTCACGCACATAGGTCCCGGGCGTGACGCTGCGCTCGACGGTCACGGTGCCGGCGCCGTCCGGGTCGGGGGCGGTCGCGTGGGTGTCCTCGACCGGGACGACGGCGTCGGCGCCGTCCGGGACGGGAGCGCCCGTCATGATCTTCAGTGCGTGCCCCGGCTCGAGCGCCGCGGCGGTGTCGCCCGCGGCCAGGACGCCCTGGACGGGCAGGTCCGTGGGGGTCGACGCGAGATCGCCGGCGCGGACCGCGTAGCCGTCCATCTGGGAGTTGCGGAAGGGCGGCAGGTCCAGCGGCGACTCGATGTCCTCCGCGAGGGTGCGGTGCAGCGCGTGCGCGAGCGGCACACGCAACGGGCCCTTCTTCCGCAACGGGTCGAGCAACGCCGCCACGTGCTGTTCGTGTTCCTCCACGGACCGCCTGCCGCTCGTCATGTCGCCATCCTAGGCACACGGAGGCCGTGCCCCGTCGTCGACGACGCGCCGCGTGTGCCCCGTCTGTCCGGATGCGGTGTCACGATCTGCGGTTGTGGGCATACTGGGCTGTATGAAAGCGATGGTCGTATGACAGCGGTGGACATGGGCATCCCGGTCGTGCGCGATCGCGCAGACGACGTGTCCGATCGGCCCGACGTGCCCGAGCTCCTCGATCGCTTCGGTCGCATCGCCCGCGACCTGCGTGTATCCCTCACCGAGAAGTGCTCGTTGCGCTGTACCTACTGCATGCCGGCCGAGGGACTTCCCGAGATTCCGCGCGACAAGCTGCTCACGAGCGCCGAGATCGTGCGCCTGGTGGGCATCGCGACCGGCCGGCTCGGTGTCCACGAGGTGCGCTTCACCGGTGGGGAACCGCTCATGCGCCGCGATCTCGAGGAGATCGTCGCCGGATGTGCGCAGCAGACCCCGGGGCTGTCGATCGCGCTGACCACCAATGCGGTCGGTCTCCGGCACCGCGCGCGGGCGCTGGCGGACGCCGGACTGACCCGCGTGAACATCTCCCTCGACACCATCGACCGCGAGCACTTCGCGCGCCTGACGCGCCGCGACCGGCTCGATTCGGTGCTCGACGGCATCCGGGCCGCGGTGGCCGCCGGACTCGGCCGGGTCAAGGTCAACGCCGTCCTGATGCCGGAGACCCTCGAGGGCGCGGCCGACCTGCTCGCGTGGTGCCTGGACGAGGGCGTGGAACTGCGGTTCATCGAGCAGATGCCCCTCGACGCCGATCAGAACTGGGCGCGCTCGCAGATGGTGCCTGCCCAGCAGTTGCTCGACGTCCTCGGGCGACGGTTCACGCTCACGGAGACCGAACGGGAGGATCCGTCCGCGCCGGCCGAACGCTGGCTCGTCGACGGCGGACCTGCGACGGTCGGCATCATCGCGTCGGTGACGCGGTCGTTCTGCAGCGACTGCGACCGCACGCGGTTGACGGCCGAGGGAACGGTCCGGTCCTGCCTGTTCAGCGACCGGGAGACCGACCTGCGCGCCGCTCTGCGCGGCGGCGCCACCGACGAGGACCTCGCCGCGGTGTGGCGCGGGGCGATGTGGAACAAATGGGCCGGACACGGCATGGACGCGGCGGACTTCGCGCCGCCGCAGCGGAGCATGGGAGCTATCGGTGGCTGAGGTGACGACCGGGATCGAGGTGCGGTACTTCGCGGCCGCAGCAGATGCGGCCGGACGCGAGAAGGACACGATCGACCTACCGGAGGGCGCCGATCTCGGCGCGCTGCGCGCCGTCCTCGTCGACCGTTACGGGGCCGGCATGGAGCGGGTCCTGTCGGTGGCGGCCTTCCTGCTCGAACCCGGCGACGGCGGCACGGGCGAACTCACCCGGGACCTCGGCCGACCGGCCGGATCCCGGGTGGACGTCCTGCCGCCCTTCGCGGGTGGCTAACCCTCGCGCCACCAGGTGTCGAAGGGCGCCACGGGCATCACGCGCTTGTGCCGCGTGTCGAGGAACTTGGTCTCGAGGCGCTTGGCGAGGTCGTCGGTGACGTCCTTGCCCTCGAGATAGTCGTCGATCTCGCTGTAGGTCATGCCGAGCGCTTCCTCGTCGGGCAGCGCGGGACGGTCGTCCTCGAGATCGGCGGTGGGGATCTTGATCCAGGTGCTCTCGGGTGCGTCGAGTTCGCGCAGCAGCGCCGCTCCCTGCCGCTTCGTCAGACCGGCCAGCGGAGTGATGTCGACGCCGCCGTCGCCGTACTTGGTGTAGAAACCGGTCACCGCTTCGGCGGCATGGTCGGTGCCGACCACGAGGTAGCCGAGTTCTCCGGCGATCGCGTACTGGATCATCATGCGTTCGCGGGCCTTGATGTTGCCGCGCACGAAGTCGCGCAGACGGGTCTCGGTGCCGTACAGCGCGCGAGCCGCCTCCGATGCCGTCGCGTCGGCGCCGGGCTTCACATCCACACCGAGAGTGCGATCGGCTCCGATGAACTCCAGTGCGACGAGGGCGTCGTGTTCGTCGGCCTGCTTGCCGTAGGGCAGGCGGACCGCAACGAACTCCGCCGTGAGGCCCTCGGCGCGGAGCTTCTCCGCGGCGAGCTGGGCGAGCTTGCCGGCGAGTGTGCTGTCCTGCCCGCCGCTGATGCCGAGCACGAATCCCTTCGCGGGAGTGCTGCGCAGGTAGTCGGCGAGAAACTGCACCCGGGCGTCGATCTCGGCGCGTGGGTCGATGGAGGGTTTCACCCCGAGTTCTTCGATGATCCGATCGCGAAGGTTCGTCATCTTCACGACCCTAGCGTTCCCGTGTTACTGCTGCGATACAACGGCGAAGAGGGCGGGAAGGATGAGGGCCGGGCGGAGAGATGCGAGACGAACAGTGCGGTCGGGCAGACTCTTCGGGGTGAGCACCGGAGACGTCTTCCGCAAACACGACCCGCACGCACATCCGGATTTCTTCCGGGCCGAGGCGGCCGGCCTGGCCTGGCTCGCCGAGGCCGGTATGCCGGTCGCGGCGGTGCGGTCGGTGAGCGAACACCACATCGAACTCGATCGGATCGCCGAGGCATCCCCGTCCGCCGGGACCGCACGTGAGTTCGGTGCGGTACTCGCCCGGATGCACGACGCGGGGGCCGCAGGTTTCGGTGCGGCACCCGACCACTACGACGGGCAATTGTTCATCGGCCGCCGCCCCATGAGCCGTACCGTGCACGCCACCTGGGGATCGTTCTACATCGCAGAGCGGGTGCTGCCCTTCCTGCGCATCGCGGTCGATGCGGGCAGCGTCACCGACCGCCAGTGCCGCGACATCGAGGCCGCCTGCGATCTCGTTGCGGCCGGAGCCTTCGACGACGACGATCCGCCGTCGCGTCTGCACGGAGACCTGTGGAACGGCAACGTGTTGTGGTCGCCGCGCGGCGTCGTCCTGATCGACCCGGCCGCACACGGCGGCCACCGCGAGACAGATCTGGCGATGCTCGCGCTCTTCGGCTGCCCGCACCTGGGCCGGGTCGTCGACGGTTACGAGTCGGCGCATCCGCTGCGCGCCGGCTGGGAGCATCGGGTGCCCGTGCACCAGCTGCATCCACTGGCGGTGCACGCCGCGGGATACGGTGCCGGGTACGGGCGGGAGCTGCACCGGGCGGCACTCGCAACCCTCGAACTCGGAGGCAGTACGTGAACGGGATCCTCGTCGTATCCGCAACCCGCGCCGAGGCGGCGCACGTCCCGGAACGCTACGAGACGGTGATCACCGGAATCGGGAAGGTCGACGCAGCGGTCGCCGTCACCGCGGCGCTCGCGGCGTATCCGGCCGACGCTCGGCCGCTCGTCGTGAACATCGGCACCGCCGGTGCGCTGCACACCCATCACTCGGGACTGTTCCTGCCGTCCGCCGTGATCAACCACGACATCAGCAGCGAGATCCTGAAGAGCCTCGGTCACCCGGTGCAGGACGTCGTCCGGATCGACGACGGTGACGGCAGCGTGCTCGCCACCGGCGATTCGTTCGTCTCGGACGCCGAGATCCGCGACGCGCTGTCCGCGCGCGCCGATCTCGTCGACATGGAGGGTTTCGCGGTCGCCTACGCCGCCCGTCGCATGGGTGCGCGGTGCCGGCTCGTCAAGCACGTGAGCGACCGGGCCGACGATTCGGCGCTCGACTGGCCGAAGCAGGTCGACCGCAGCGCACGGGAACTCGCGCGGTGGCTCGTCGAGCGCTACTGAACGATTCGCCCCGGACGACCGACCTCAGCGCTCGTCCGTGCGTTCGGTGAGGGTGACGGTCACCGCGCCGGTGGTGAGGGTGAGCACCTCTCCGTCGAGAGTCCACCGGGGTGTGCCCGCGAACAGTGTCCGCACCCAGTCGTCGGCGCCGTCGCGCGGGGGAGGGCACGCCATCCTCGTGGACGCGAGCGTCCCGGCACGGATCCTGCCCCCGGAAAGGTCGGCGGTGCCGGTGAACCGGTTGCATCCGGCGGACGCCGCGACCCGTTCCCGGGCGGGGAACGACAACTGGAGCGGGCCGCCGCCGGGGATCGGCCGCCCCTCGACCTCGGTCGAGACGTAACGGCGGCCGATCGGGTCGGACGGCGACGATCCGAACAGCCCGCACCCGGACAGCAGCGCACCCAGTGCGAGGACGACGACCACGCGGACTGCTCCCGGCATGTGTCTCACGGTACCGAGGAGGGCTCAGCGGGCCGTGAACTCCAGTCCGTCGGTGCCGTTCGCCGCGGTGAGGGTCATCGACGAGCCCTGGACGGTGTAGGTGGTCTCACCTGCGAGCACGTTCAGGATGTGCGTCTCGACATCGGCGAGCTCGGGATCGGCGCAGGCCGCGCGGGTCATGGTGAGCGGTTCGAACAGGATGACGTCGTTGCCGACCTCGGCGCTGCCGCCGAACTCGTTGCACCCCGTGTTCCCTGTGAGGGTGCCGTCGTCGGACAGGGTGAGTGTCGGCGCGGCGTTCTCCAGGGCGATCGACCTGACGACGGCGTCGGCGGTGCGCAGCGAGGTCACCACCCATTCGGTGCCGGTGATCGGCAGATCGGGGTCGACGACCTTCTCGTCCTCGAGCGAGACCGTGATGTCGTCGCCGGTGAGCGTGAAGGTGTTCCCGTCGAGCGACCAGCGCGGCTCGGCGTCGAACAACGTGGTGAGCCAGGCGTCGGCTCCCTCGCGTTCCGGCAGGCAGGCCATCATCGTGCTCGCCAGGTCCGACGCCTTCACTCTGCCCTCGGACAGATCGACGCCACCGACGAAGCGGTTGCAGCCGGCGGTCGCGGAGATGCGTCCGTCGTCCGGGAACTCGACGACCAGCGGTCCGTCGCCCGGGATCTGTGTGCCGGTCACGCTCGTCGAGACGAAGGTGCGACCGGTGAGGTCCTCTGCGGAGTTGGTGTCGGCCGAATCCGACTCTGTGCTGCACGCGGCGGCCACCGCTGCCAGGGAGACGAACGCGAGCACCCGGAATGTGCGAATCATGCCGTTACGGTACGGCGCTCGACCCGGTTTCGTGGGTACCTCGTCCGGTCACGACACGGTGTGCAAGTTCGGCCCAGTTGTCGGCGAGTCGGCGGAGCGGATGACCGAGTTCGCGCCACTGGTGGAGGACGAGGGTGGCTTCGAGCGACGCGACCAGCGAGGTCGCCAGCAATCGGGTGTCGCCGGTGACCCCGGCGGCACGCAACAACGTGTCGACGTGGGCGAGCGAGACCAGGTGGGCGGGAGCGGTGTAGCGGGAGTCGGTGGCGGATTCGGCCGCGCGGAGCAGTTCGCCCTGCACCTCGACGAGTTCGATGCGCGCACGACCGAACGCGATGAGCCGGTCCAGAGGTTCGGCGTCCGGGCCGAGCGGCGGTGGGCCGAACAGGAAGCCCTGCTGGAACTCGCGCTCGCTGTGGTCGAGCAGTGCCCGGACGAGTCCGGCGCGGGAGCCGAACCTGCGGAAGACGGTGCCCTTGCCGACTCCGGCCCGCGCCGCGACGGCGTCCATCGTCACGGCGTCGACGCCCCGTTCGGCGACGAGCAGGGCGGCGGCGTCGAGCAGACGGGAACGATTGCGCGCTGCGTCGCCCCGTTCGGAGAGTCGCTCATCCGCCAGAGGGAGGGCCCGGCTGTTCGCCGCAGGCAGCGCCCGACCGTCCGCGTGCGGGAGGGGGCGAGTGTTCACAAGGTCACACTCTAGCGGGGCGGGGAATAAAGCGGACCGCGGTCCGTTTAACATTGCGTAGTCAACCACTTCGACCCGAGGATGTTCCCATGACCCGAGTTCTCGCCCTCGTCGGCAGCCTGCGCGACGGCTCCGTCTCCCGCCAGATCGCCGAGACCGCCGCGGCGGTCGCTGCCGAGAACGTCGAGGTGACCCTCTACGAGGGCCTCGCCGACGTTCCGTTCTACAACGAGGACCTCGACGGCGAGGCCGCCCCCGCTGCTGCCGTTGCCCTGCGTGACGCCGCTGCCGATGTCGATGCCGTGCTGGTCGTCACCCCCGAGTACAACGGCACCGTCTCCGCGGTCCTCAAGAACGCCGTCGACTGGCTGTCGCGCCCCTACGGTGCCGGTGCACTGAGCGGCAAGCCCGTCGCGATCGTCAGCCAGTCGCCCAGCCAGAACGCCGCGAAGTGGGCGCTCGAGGACGCGGTCAAGGCCATCGGCATCGCCGGCGGGACGATCGTCGAGGGCGGCTCGCTGTCGATCGGCGAGACCTTCGGCAAGTTCGGTGGCGTCCACGCCAAGGAGCACGCCGAGACCGCGCAGCAGATCGCAGCTGTCGTCACCGCACTGGCCGACGCCACCAAGGTGCTCGCCAACGCCTGATCGAGACGTCCGTCGTCCCTGCCGGTACCGCCGGCACCGAGAGCGGCCGGCGGACCGACCGACACCCCGGTGCCGGAGACCCGCGAGGTCTCCGGCACCGCGCGTATCCGCAGGGTCCGGCCGAGCCGCGGACGCTCCGCTCGTCGCATCTCGACGGTTCGATGACGCCTGCAGCGGGAATGCCCCGAACACAGCCCACTGTTCGGAGGTTTGCCCATGACAAGCGGGGATACGAGGACCGATACCGGCCACCGACCCGATCTCGACATAGTTCTCCACGTCGACGGGGTGGAGCGTCGCGTCCCGATCGACGTCCGCACCACCGTGCTCGACGCACTGCGCGACCGCCTCGGGATCACGTCCCCGAAGAAGGGATGCGATCTCGGTCAGTGCGGAGCGTGCACCGTGCTGATCGGCGGCCGGCGCATCCTCTCGTGCCTGGCCCTCGCCGCCTCGCACGACGGCGCCGAGATCGTCACCGCCGCCGGACTCGGCGACGGGGAGATGCATCCGCTCCAGGCACAGTTCATCGAGGACGACGCCTTCCAGTGCGGCTACTGCACCCCCGGCCAGATCTGTTCCGCCGTCGGCATGCTCGACGAGTTCGCCGACGGGGCACCGAGTCACGTCACGGCCGATCTCGACCGGGCACCCGAACTCGACGACGACGAGATCCGGGAACGCATGAGTGGCAATCTGTGCCGCTGCGCCGCCTATCCCAATATCGTCTCGGCGATCCGCACCGTCGCCGCCGGTGACAGCCGAATCGGTGCCGGCGACAGCCGACTCGATACGGAGGAGACGCGATGAGCTCCCTCCGTTACGAGCGACCGGCAGATCCCGCCGCCGCCGTCACCGTCGTGCACGAGACACCGGGTGCGGTCTTCCTCGCGGGCGGCACGAATCTGGTCGACCACCTCAAACTCGGCGTCGCGACCCCCGACCTCCTCGTCGACGTCTCGCACCTTCCGCTCGACACCGTCGAGGAGACCGCCGACGGGGGAATCCGGGTGGGCGCCAATGTCCGCAACAGCGACCTCGCGGCGCATCCCTTCGTGCGGCGCAACTATCCGGTGCTGTCGCGTGCACTGCTCGCCGGTGCCTCGCCCCAGCTCCGGAACACCGCGACCACCGGCGGCAACCTGCTCCAGCGCACGCGGTGCTCGTACTTCCGGGACGTGAGCACCCCCTGCAACAAGCGCGAACCCGGCAGCGGCTGCTCCGCCATCGGCGGATATACCCGCTACCACGCGATCCTCGGCGCCTCGGAGCACTGCGTGGCCACCCATCCGTCCGATATGGCGGTCGCCCTGCTCGCGCTCGACGCCGAAGTCCTCGTTCTCGGCCCGGACGGTGAGCGCGCCATCGCGGTGGAGGACTTCTACCGCCTTCCCGGTGACACACCCGAGCGCGACACCGTGCTCGAACGCGACGACCTCATCGTCGGCGTGCAGATCCCCGCGGCGCAAAGTTCGCTGTCCACCTATCGCAAGGTGCGCGACCGGGCGTCCTACGCCTTCGCGCTGGTCTCCGTGGCGGCCGAGACGACCGTCGCGGACGGGACGATCACCGGGTGCCGCATCGCATTCGGTGGGGTCGCGCACCGGCCCTGGCGGGCACACCGCGCGGAGGAAGCACTCCTCGGGCAGCAGCCCTCCGACGAGGTCTTCGCCGCGGCGGCCGAGGCCGAACTCGCCGACGCGAGTCCCCTCGACGGCAACGCGTACAAGATCCCGCTGCTGCGGCGCACCGTGGTGGCGACCCTGCGCGAACTCGACGAACGACGGGAACGAGGTGGATCCGCATGAGCCCCGAGCCGATCCGAGCAGGTGGACGCTCCACCGCGCGCATCGACGGACCGGCGAAGGTCGCCGGGACGGCGCCGTACGCCTACGAGCACCCGGTCGACGATCCCACCTACCTCGTACCGCTCACCTCCACCATCGTGCGTGGACGCGTCGACCGGATCGACACGGCCGCCGCCGAAGCGGTGCCGGGGGTGTTGAAGGTCCTCACTCCCTGGAACGCCCCGCGTCTCACCGAGGAGGCCGAGGGCGAGTACTCCGTCCTGCAGACACCCGACGTGCTGTACCGGGGCCAGATCATCGGCGCGGTCGTCGCGGAGAGCTTCGAGATCGCCCGGGAGGCATGTTCGCTCCTGGAGGTCGAATACAGCGAGGAACCGCACGACGCGCTCTTCCGCGCCGACCATCCCGACGCGTACACACCCGAGACCGTCAACGGCGGCTACGAACCCGACAGCGAGCGAGGGGATGTCGACGCGGCGTTCGCCCGCGCCGAGACGGTCGTCGATCAGTGGTACTCCACCCCCGAGGAACACAACAACCCGCTCGAACCGCACACCGTGGTCGCGATCTGGCGGAACGACGTCGTGCCGTCGAACGGTGAGACCGACGCACACACCCTGACGCTGTACACCTCGACACAGCATCCGCACGGTGTCGTCGAGACCCTCGCGCCGGTCTTCGGTCTCGACGCGGCCCGGATGCGGGTGGTCTGTCCGTACATCGGTGGGGGATTCGGTTCCAAGGGCGGTCCTCACGCGCACGACGTCCTCGGCGGACTCGCGGCGCGTGCCCTGCCGGGGAAGGCGATCAAGTTCGCGGTCTCCCGGCCCGACATGTTCGGTTACGTCGGTTACCGGGCTCCGACCGCCTCGCACATCCGGCTCGCGGCCGACAGTGACGGCAAGCTCACCGGTCTCGTGCACGAGGCGTTCGCCCAGTCGTCCCGGGTCACCGAATTCGTCGAACAGGCGGGGGTGCCGCTGCGCAATCTCTACGACGTCGCCAACGCCCGCACGTCGCATCGCGCGATCACCCTCGACGTGCCGGCGCCGTTCTGGATGCGCGCTCCCGGCGAGGCGCCGGGCATGTTCGCCGGCGAGGTCGCGATGGACGAGCTCGCCGCCGAACTCGGGATCGACCCGATCGAACTGCGCATCCGCAACGAACCCGAGTCCGATCCGGAGACGGGGAAGCCGTGGTCGTCGCGCCGGCTCGTCGAATGCCTCCGCGAAGGAGCACAGCGATTCGGATGGGATCCGTCCGACCGCGAACCCGGCACCCGGCGGCAGGGTAACACCCTGATCGGTACCGGCATGGCGGTCGCGACCTATCCCCACATGGTCAATCCCGGCTCGGAAGCCCAGATCCGGCACCTCGGGGAGGGGCGCTACTCCGTCCGCATCGGAGCGACCGACCTCGGTACGGGTGCGTGGACGACCCTGACCCTCATCGCCGCCGACGCACTCGGATGCCGACCGGAGGACGTGGACCTCGAGATCGGCGACAGCGCACTGCCCAACGGCACGGTGGCCGGCGGGTCGTCGGGCACCTCGTCCTGGGGAACCGCGATCGTCACGGCCGCAGAGCAATTCGGCAAACGCTTCGGCGACGATCCGCCGGTGGGTGCCGAACTGTCCGCATCGGCAGCCGAGAACCGCGAACTCGAGCACTACACCGCGCAGTCCTTCGGTGTGCACTTCGCCGAGGTGCACGTCGACGCCGACACCGGCGAGATCCGGGTGCCCCGGATGTTCGGGCTGTTCTCCGTGGGACGGGTCATCAACCCGCGGACGGCGCGGTCGCAGTTCATCGGCGGGATGTCGTTCGGGATCTCGATGGCGCTGTTCGAAGAGAGCATCCGTGACGCCCGTTTCGGGCACGTCGTCAACCACGACCTGTCCGAGTACCACGTCCCGACGCACGCCGACATCTGCGGAATCGAAGCGGAGTGGCTCGACGACGAAGATCTGCATGCGACCCCCATGGGGTCGCGGGGGATCGGTGAGATCGGGATCGTGGGCAGCGCGGCGGCGGTCGTCAACGCCCTGTGGCACGCGACCGGGGTGCGGGTCCGGAACCTGCCGGCCCGCCTCGACGACCTGCTGGCCGGACTGCCCTGACACACCGGATCGGAGGCGGGACGAGCGATCGGAAGTGGTCGCTCGTCCCGCCTCCGGCTTCCCCGCACAGCGCAGTCGGGAGGTGTTCTTGCGGCGCCCTCGCGAAGTTGTCGGTGGCACCCGCCACACTGTGCTCGAGGTCTCTGTCGGGCACACTGCGGCGACACGCCGAGACACGCCCGAAACGCCGTGGAGGGAGGGTCGCGACCTGGGAATATCACCTTTGTAAGTCACAACATCCTGGGTTCTATGTATCCGACGGGCACAAGGTGTAGTGTCTAGACCGCTGGAGGGCCACAAGCGCCGACGATCTCTCGGGGAAGCGGGATCGGACGGATAAGTGGGCTTCCGGGTAACGCACAGCAGTCAGTCGTCAGGCCGCCCACGGCCGTCGGAAAAGGGGCATTCATGAACATCACCGTCTACACCAAGCCTGCCTGCGTCCAGTGCACTGCCACCTACCGCGCCCTCGACAAGGCCGGCATCGAGTACGACGTCGTCGACATCAGTGAGAACCCCGAGGCCCGCGACTACGTCATGGCGCTGGGATACCTCCAGGCGCCCGTCGTCGTCGCCGGCGACGACCACTGGTCGGGCTTCCGCCCCGATCGCATCAAGGCGCTCACCGTCGCTGCCTGAGCCCGGGCCGCGTTCGCAGCGGCCCGATCGTCGTCGTCTCCGGGCGGACGTCTTCCGTGTCCGCCCGGGCCGGTCTTCGCAATCGAATGAAGAGTGGTGACTACCGATGGCTTCGCTGGGGTCGATCCCGGGAACATCGCTGGTGTACTTCTCGAGTACATCCGAGAACACCCACCGATTCGTGCAGAAACTCGGGATCCCGGCCAGCCGGATCCCGCTGCACGATCGTGAGGGGAATTTCGAGGTCCGCGATCCGTACGTACTGATCGTGCCGACCTACGGTGGCGGGACGACCGCCACGGGCCGCGATACCCGCTACGTTCCCAAACAGGTCATCCGATTCCTCAACAACGAGCACAATCGGAGCCTGATCCGCGGTGTCATCGCGGCGGGTAACACCAACTTCGGCGACTCGTACTGTTTCGCGGGAGACATCGTCTCGCGCAAGTGCAAGGTGCCGTATCTGTACCGGTTCGAGTTGATGGGCACGACCGACGACGTCGAGCGTGTCCGCGACGGTCTCGCCCGATTCTGGGAGTCCGTTCTCCAGAACGCCTGAGCCACATCCGTATCCGTATTCGACGCGCGTCGCGGACGTGACTGCGCGGCCGTTTCCTAACTCCGACAAGTGGGGACAGCACTGTGACCATTACCGATCCCGCTCCCGCCACGAGCGCACACCTCGACGATTCGCTCAAGGATCTCGACTACCACGCGCTCAACGCGATGTTGAATCTGTACGGCCCCAACGGCGAGATCCAGTTCGACAAGGATGTGGCCGCCGCCCGTCAGTACTTCCTGCAGCACGTCAACCAGAACACGGTCTTCTTCCACAACCTCGACGAGAAGCTCGACTACCTCGTCGAGGAGAACTACTACGAGCCCGAGGTGCTCGAGAAGTATTCGCGCGCATTCGTCAAATCGCTGTTCGAGCACGCATATTCGAAGAAGTTCCGGTTCCCGACCTTCCTCGGTGCGTTCAAGTACTACACCTCGTACACGCTCAAGACGTTCGACGGCAAGCGCTACCTCGAGCGTTTCGAGGACCGCGTGTGCATGGTCGCGCTGACGCTCGCCGACGGCGACGAGATCCTCGCCCGGCACCTCGTCGACGAGATCATCTCGGGTCGTTTCCAGCCGGCCACCCCGACCTTCCTCAACTCGGGCAAGAAGCAGCGCGGCGAGCCCGTCTCGTGCTTCCTGCTCCGCATCGAGGACAACATGGAGTCGATCGGCCGCTCCATCAACTCCGCACTGCAGCTGTCCAAGCGCGGTGGCGGTGTCGCCTTGCTGCTCAGCAACATTCGTGAGCACGGCGCCCCGATCAAGAAGATCGAGAACCAGTCCTCCGGCGTCATCCCGATCATGAAGCTGCTCGAGGACTCGTTCTCCTACGCCAACCAGCTCGGTGCCCGTCAGGGTGCCGGTGCGGTCTACCTGCACGCGCATCACCCCGACATCTACCGTTTCCTCGACACCAAGCGCGAGAACGCCGACGAGAAGATCCGCATCAAGACCCTCTCGCTGGGCGTCGTCATCCCCGATATCACGTTCGAGCTGGCGAAGAAGAACGAGGACATGTACCTGTTCTCGCCGTACGACGTCGAGCGTGTCTACGGCAAGCCCTTCGCCGACATCGACGTCACCGAGAAGTACTACGAGATGGTCGACGACAAGCGCATCCGCAAGTCGAAGATCAAGGCGCGCGAGTTCTTCCAGACCGTCGCCGAGCTGCAGTTCGAGTCGGGCTACCCCTACGTCATGTTCGAGGACACGGTGAACCGGGCCAACCCGATCGCCGGAAAGATCACGCACTCGAACCTGTGCTCGGAGATCCTGCAGGTCTCGACCCCCTCGGAGTTCAACGACGACCTGTCCTACAGCCATGTGGGCAAGGACATCTCGTGCAACCTCGGCTCGCTGAACATCGCGAAGACGATGGACTCGCCCGACTTCGCGCAGACCATCGAGGTCGCCATCCGCGGCCTGACGGCCGTCTCCGACCAGACGACGATCTCGTCGGTGCCGTCGATCGAGCGGGGCAACAACGAATCCCACGCCATCGGCCTCGGCCAGATGAACCTGCACGGCTTCCTCGCCCGCGAGCACATCTTCTACGGGTCCGAAGAAGGCGTCGACTTCACGAACATCTACTTCTACACCGTGCTGTTCCACGCCCTGCGTGCGTCGAACAAGATCGCGATCGAGCGCGGTACGTACTTCAAGGGCTTCCCGGAGTCGAAGTACGCGTCGGGCGAGTTCTTCGACAAGTACACCGATCAGGTGTGGGAGCCCGCGACCGAGCGGGTCCGTCAGCTGTTCGCCGAGTCGAACATCACGATCCCCACGCAGCAGGACTGGCGCGAGCTGAAGGAGTCCGTGCAGAAGCACGGCATCTACAACCAGAACCTGCAGGCGGTTCCGCCCACCGGTTCGATCTCGTACATCAACCACTCGACGAGCTCGATCCACCCGGTCGCGTCGAAGATCGAGATCCGCAAGGAGGGCAAGATCGGGCGTGTCTACTACCCGGCGCCCTACATGACGAACGAGAATCTCGAGTACTTCCAGGATGCCTACGAGATCGGCTACGAGAAGATCATCGACACCTACGCTGCCGCGACGCAGCACGTCGACCAGGGGCTGTCGCTGACGCTGTTCTTCAAGGACACCGTCACCACCCGCGACGTGAACAAGGCCCAGATCTACGCGTGGCGCAAGGGAATCAAGACCCTGTACTACATCCGCCTGCGGCAGATGGCGCTCGAGGGCACCGAGGTGGAGAACTGCGTCTCCTGCATGCTGTGATCCGTTCTCCCCGACAGTCCTTGCACCAGCACACAATTCAGGTAGGTAACCGATGACTGCAGCAGCACACTCGCCGGCCGACGGCGTGCGCGTCAAACTCATCGATCGCGTCTCCGCGATCAACTGGAACCGCGTCCCCGACGACAAGGACGCCGAGGTCTGGGATCGCCTCACCGGCAACTTCTGGCTCCCGGAGAAGGTTCCCGTGTCCAACGACATCCAGTCGTGGGGCACGCTCACCGAGTACGAGCAGGAACTGACGATGCGGGTCTTCACGGGCCTGACGCTGCTCGACACCATCCAGGGCACGGTCGGCGCGGTCTCGCTCATCCCCGATGCGGTCACCCCGCACGAGGAAGCGGTGCTGACGAACATCGCGTTCATGGAGTCGGTGCACGCGAAGAGCTACTCGCAGATCTTCTCGACGCTGTGCTCGAGCCGGCAGATCGACGATGCCTTCCGCTGGTCGGAGGAGAACGAGCACCTGCAGCGCAAGGCGCAGATCATCCTCGACTACTACAAGGGCGACGACCCGCTCAAGCGCAAGGCCGCCTCGACGCTGCTCGAGTCGTTCCTGTTCTACTCGGGCTTCTACCTGCCGATGTACTGGTCGTCGCGGGCCAAGCTCACCAACACTGCCGACATGATCCGCCTGATCATCCGCGACGAGGCCGTCCACGGTTACTACATCGGCTACAAGTACCAGCGCGGGCTCGAGACGATCACGCAGGCCGAGCGCGACGAGCTCAAGGACTGGGTCTTCGAACTGCTCTTCGAGCTGTACGACAACGAGACCCACTACACGGCCGACCTCTACGACCAGGTCGGGCTCACCGAGGACGTCAAGAAGTTCCTGCGCTACAACGCGAACAAGGCGCTGATGAACCTCGGTTACGAGGCGCTGTTCCCGAAGGACGAGACGGACGTCAACCCGGCCATCCTGTCGGCGCTGTCGCCGAACGCCGACGAGAACCACGACTTCTTCTCCGGCTCCGGTAGCTCCTACGTGATCGGCAAGGCCGTCGTCACGGAGGACGAGGACTGGGACTTCTGACGTAGACATTCTCCGTCACCGGCCCGAACGCATCGATCCCGCACACCGGCGCAGCAGCGCCCGGGTGCGGGATCGTGTGCTTTTCGCGGCCCGGCCCGTCACCGATAGCATCGCTCCTCGTGACCGAGACAAGAGAAGCGTCGGGCTCGCCTCGGCCGGTGACAACCGAACGCGCGCCTTCGGGCGGGCGAGCAGTCGACCAGCGGACCCGTCTGTGGGCGGTGCTCGCCGCCGTCGTGGGGATCGCCGCATCGATCGCGATGCCGTTCCTGCCCGTGACACAGACCACTTCGACCATCGACTGGCCGCAGGGCGGGAGCAACGCCGGCATCTCGGCCCCGCTGGTGTCCTATGCGCCGGTCGATCTCGACGCCACGATCGAGTGCCGGTCCGTGCGCGATGCGCTGCCGGACGGCGGCACCGTCTTCTCCACACTCCCCTCGGGAGCTCCCGACCGTGAGCGCTACGGACTGATCGCCCGTGTCCGGCCGGCCGGTGACGACGGGCCGGCGATGTTCGAGGTGATCTCCCGCAACACGCTGCTCTCCTCGGCACCGGTGGACGACCTGGCCGGGGACTGCTCGATCACCCTGTCCTCGAACTCGGAACGCACCGTCGCCACGATCACCGGCTCTGCCGGGGCGGCGGGGGAGCGGACCTTCGACCGCGACCTGCGGCCCCAACTGGTCGGCATCTTCACCGACCTGCCCGGACCCGCACTCGACGGTGTCTCGGTCACCGCGACCGTCGACACCCGTTTCACGACGTCTCCGACAGTGCTGAAGATCGTCGCGATGATCGTCGCGGTGGTGGCCACGGCACTGGCGTTGTGGACGCTGGCCCGGCTCGATCGCGCCGACGGTCGTCTTCACCGTCGCCTGTTGCCGGCGTCCTGGTGGTCGTTCACCCGCATCGACGCGCTGGTCGCCGGAACGCTGCTCCTCTGGCATGTCATCGGGGCGAACACCGCCGACGACGGCTATCAGCTCGGGATGGCCCGCGCCGCGGGTGAGGCCGGGTACATGGCGAACTACTTCCGGTGGTTCGGTGTGCCCGAAGCGCCCTTCGGTACCCCCTTCTACGACGTCCTCGCCCTGATGACCCAGGTCTCGACGGCGAGCATCTGGATGCGGCTACCGGCGCTGACCGCCGGAATCCTGTGCTGGTGGGTGCTCAGCCGCGAGGTCGCTCCGCGTCTCGGCGTCGCGCTGCGCCGCAACCGGCTTCCGCTGTGGACCGGGGCGCTGGTGTTCCTGGCGTTCTGGCTGCCGCTCAACAACGGACTGCGCCCGGAACCGATCGTCGCGACGGGCATCGTGCTCACCTGGTGCTCGGTCGAACGCGCGATCGCCACCCGGCGTCTGCTGCCCGCGGCGGCCGCGATCCTCGTCGCCGCGCTCACCGTGACCGCGGGACCGTCGGGCATCATCTGTTTCGCCGCGCTGATCGCCGGTGCCCGCCCCATCGCCCGCATCCTCCATCGACGGGCACAGACCCTGGGATGGCTGCCGGTTCTCGCGCCGATGCTCGCGGCCGGACTGGTGATCCTGGTGCCGGTCTTCGCCGACCAGACTCTCGCGGCGGTGCTGGAGATGCAGCACGTGCACGGTGTCGGCCCGAACGTGCCGTGGTTCCAGGAGTATCTGCGCTACCAGTACCTGTTGCAGATCACCGTGGACGGCTCGCTGGCCCGCAGGTTCGCGGTCTTCACCCTGGCGTTGTGCCTGGCAGTGGCGATCGTGGCGATGCTGCGCCGCGGTGGGCACATCCCCGGCACCGCGCAGGGTCCGTCCCGCCGCATCGTCGGCATCACCCTCGGCGCGCTGGTGCTGATGATGTTCGCGCCCACCAAGTGGACCCACCACTTCGGGATCTACGCAGGTCTGGCGGCCGCAGTGGCGATGCTCGCCGCCGTGGCCACCGGCCCCGCGGTGCTGCGTTCGCGACGCAACCGCGCCCTGTTCGCCGCGGCGGTGTCGTTCGTGGTGACCATGTCGTTCATCGGCCCCAACGGCTGGTGGTACGTCTCGAGCTACGGGGTCCCGTGGTGGGACAAGCCGCCGTCGGTCGCCGGGTTCGGCTTCTCCACCGTGTTCTTCGCGGTGACGGTCGTCGCCTTGCTGCTCGCCGCGTGGTGGCACATCCACCCCGTCGCCTCCACCCGCACCGACGTCCCGTCCCGGTTGTGGGCGGTGCCGCCGTTGACCGTCGCCGCCGCCGCGATGGTGCTGTTCGAGGTGCTGTCACTGGCCAAGGGCGCGATCTCGCAGTACCCGGGTTATTCGGTGGCACGGTCCAACTTCGACACGCTCACCGGCAACTCGTGTGCGCTCGCGAACGACGTGTTGCTCGAGACGGACCCGAACGCCTCGGTGCTCACTCCGATCGGCGCCGACACGGCCACCGCTCTCGATGCCGGAGGAGGGGACGGGTTCACGCCGGGTGGTGTCGCCCTCGATCTGACCCCGGACGACGACTCGGCCTCGGCCGGTACCGCCAACACGGTCGACACGAACGACGACCAGACCTCGACCGGCGGTACCGGAGGCACCGGCGGTGGTACCGGCAGAGTCGGAATCAACGGCAGCACCGTCGCTTTGCCGTTCGGGCTCGATCCGGCGACCACCCCGGTGCTGGGCAGCCACGGATCGTCCCTCGGTGACGTCACGAGCGCCTGGTTCCGGCTGCCCGAACCCGACGCAGCCGGTTCGCGCGGGGATCTCGTCACCATCGCCGCGGCCGGCCGGATCTTCTCCGTCGACGCCGACGGAACCGAAACCTACGGTCAGCGACTCGAACTCGAATACGGGACCACCGCGGCCGACGGCAGCGTCACCGCGCTGGGACGGGCGTTGCCGATCGACATCGGTCCGGCGCCCTCGTGGAGGAATCTGCGTGTCCCGATGGACACGCTGCCGGGCGAGGTCGACGCGGTACGGATCGTCGCCTCCGACAACGATCTCGCGCCCGAACAGTGGCTGGCGTTTACTCCGCCACGCGTGCCGCAGACGCAGACCCTGCAGCAGGTCGTCGGGAGCGACACTCCGGTCCTGCTGGACTGGGCGGTCGGGCTCAACTTCCCGTGCCAGCGGCAGATGTTGCACCGCAACGGCATCGCCGAGATCCCCGAGTACCGGATCCTGCCGGACCGGATCGGTGCCATCTCCACGGATCTGTGGCAGGACCACAACGGTGGCGGTCCTCTCGGCTGGACCGACCAGTTGCTGCGGGCCCGCACGATCCCGTCGTATCTCCATCACGACTGGGACCGCGACTGGGGAGCGATCGAGCAGTACACGCCGATCGATCCGTCGACGGAGACCGTGGAACCCGACACCGCCACGGTCACACGCAGCGGTCTGTGGAGCCCGGGTCCGATCAACACCGCCTACTGACGGAACCACGCCTCCGCACGGCCGGCGAGAGCCTTCCCGAGCCGCAGACGCGACGTCTCGGTGAGCGGTTCGGGAAGGTCGTCCGGCGCGAACCAGGCCACCTCGAGGTTCTCGTCGTCGGCGACGCGTGCGTCCCCGCCGGTCGCGCGGAGCAGGAAGCACACGTCGAGGTACTGCGCGACGTCGCCGTTGGGATAGGTGATCGGTGCCGTGACATCGACGCTCGTCAGCCGCACGATCTCGGCGGCGACCCCCGTCTCCTCGAGCACTTCCCGGACCGCGGCGACCGCCGGTTCCTCACCGGGTTCGAGGATGCCGGACACCACGGCCCACATGCCGTTGTCGGCGCGGCGGGTGAGCAGGACGCGATCACGGTCGTCCGTGACGATCGCGCTCACCCCCGGCAGCCACAGGGGAGCGGTTCCTACGTGTGAGCGGAGCTGGAGGACGAAATCGGGTATCGGCACGCCCTCGTTTCTATACCGGCAATCGTGCTGCCGCCGGTCGAGTCGGCGATCAGTTCGAATATCCGTTGAGGGTGTACGTCAGGTCGGTGAGGATCGCCCGGGCGGCGACCGGTCCGGGGGTCGACCACACGTCGTCGGCCACGGAGAACAGACGGTTGTCGCGCACGGCACCGAGGTCGAGCCACTCGTCGGTCTGCATGTAGTCCTTGCCGGCCCCGAGCCCGTCCTCACCGGCGAAGCGGACGAAGATCACATCGCCGTCGGCGGCGGCCGGGTCCTCCGTGTCGACGGCCTGCCACGGTTGTCCGTCGACCACCGCGAACCGCTGGGCCGGTGGCCGGGCAGCCCCGACGTCGCCGAGCACCTGCCCCGCGAACGACGCGGTGCCCTCGACAGTGGGACCGTCGGGCGTGAACCGGACGATCGACGCCTGCGTCTGGGACGACACGAGCTCGCGGCCCAGATCGCGCGCGGCCGTCGCGTAGTCGTCGAGCACGCGCCGCGCGGCCTCCGTGCGCCCGAGCGCCTCACCGACCCGCACGAACTGTTCCCTCCAGAAGACCGGATCGGACCCGACCAGCACGGTGGGTGCGATGCCACTGAGGGAGGCGTACACGTCCGGGGCGGTGGAGGAGCCGAGGATCACATCCGGCTGTGCGCGTTCGATCGCCGCGACGTCCGGGTTGCCCGCGGCACCCACGGGCGGGAGTTCGCCGATCCCGTAGCCGAGGTATTCCGGCCGGCCGGTGACCTCGGCGCTCGCTCCCACGACGCGCTCCCACAGGCCCAGGGCGCACACCGCGTCGAGCGCCGCGGGGTCGAGGACGACGATCCGCTGCGGGTCGGCGGGCACATCCGACCGGCCTGCGGTGTGCAGGACCGGTCGGGTGCCGGTGGTGGGCTGTCCCGGATCGAGCGGGGAGGGGAGTGCGCACGCGGTCGACGTGTCCCGGTCGATGCCCACGACCGACGCACCGGCGATGCGGGTCGTGGTGCGCACGATCTCGGACGCGTCGTCGTCGGGAGGTGTGGAGCATCCGGCCAGGGCTGTCGTCACCGCAGCGACGGCTGCGACGAGCACTGCTCGTGACCGGTGCACGGAAAACACGTCGGACCAACTCCTGTAGGACGCTGCTCGGATCGGACGGCTCAGGCTATCCGGTCGTGTGACGATCGACGCCGAAGGTGTCCGCGAGATCGTCGAGGATGCGGTGCGCACCCTGGATACTCACCGGCATCATCCACACGCTGTCGTCGACCTCGACCTTCCGTCCCTGCAGGTTCTCCCACAGCGGATTGGTGACGAAGGGTTCGGCCGCCGCCTGTGCCTTGCCGTCGCCGAGGTCGTAGGTGGTGACGAAGATGACGTCCGCCTCGGCCTCGGTGATCAGTTCGGGGCTGATGGCGTTCATGATGCTCGACGGATCCGACGGATCGGGGCCCTGGCTCGCGGGGCGGGCGAGACCGGCGTCCTCGAGCACGATGCCGCTGAACGAGGTGGTGCGGTACAGCCGCGCCGTCGGCTCACCGGCGAAGCGGACGACCGAGATCGTGGGGTTGCCCGCCTTCGCGTTGATGTCCGCGCCGATTGCCGCGGCGCGTTCCTCGTACTCGGAGATCTTCTGCTCGGCGAGGTCCTCCTTGCCGATGGCCTGCGCGACGAGACGGATGTTGTCCTTCCACGTCGGTCCGGTCGACTGGGAGAAGACGGTCGGGGCGATGGCGGACAGTTCCTCGTAGTTCTCCCCGTCGCGCACCTCCGCCGAGAGGATGAGGTCGGGTTCGAGCGCGGCCACCTGTTCGAGGCTCACGTCCGCGGTTCTGCCGACGGACACGGCGTCGGTCGCGTACTGCCGCGAGTCGCCGAGATAGTCGGGGAACTCGTCGGTGCGGTAGTCGACGTAGCCGACGAGAGGCGCTTCGAGGAGGAGGACGGCGTCGGAGTAGCTCGTGTCGAGCGCGACGATGCGGGTCGGCTCGCTCTCGATCGTGGTGGAACCGCGGAAGTGTTCGACGGTCCGGGGGAAGTCGGCGGCCGAGTCGGACGCGGTGTCGGTGGACGAGTCGTCGGAGGTGTCGGCCGAACTGCAGCCGGCGACGAGGAGTGCGGCGGTCAGCAGTGCTGCCGCGAACCGGGCGGGGCGGGAGGAGGGAACAGGCACGGGTCGTCCTTCTGTGATTGCGGGGGAAGTGCACCCTAACCCGGGCTGTTCGCGCGTGGTGAGGTCACCTGGTGTCGTCCCTGCGTGTGAGGTGCAGCACACCCTCGGATTGTGGTTGTCGGCTCCGCTCCAGGTAGCCTCGCGAGTCGAGTACGACAGTGAGTAGGACCCGGAGGGCGACCGTTTCGGGGAGGGTCTACGATTCGATGAGCGCAAGCCAGAGACCGTTCGCCTCCAGCCCGAGGTCGAGCGCGCATTCAGGAGGATTAGTGACTGCCGTAGCGCCCCAGCCAGTCCCAGAGATAGCTGCAGCAAGGCCGTACCCGCCGCGGCAGGGACCCAAGGGTTCGTTCATCTACAAGATGATCACGACCACAGATCCCAAGATGTTGGGGATCATGTACATGGTCACCTCGTTCGCCTTCTTCCTCATCGGCGGCCTGATGGCCCTGCTGATGCGCACCGAGCTCGCGGTCCCCGGCCTGCAGTTCTTGTCGAACGAGCAGTTCAACCAGCTGTTCACCATGCACGGCACGATCATGCTGCTGATGTACGCGACGCCGGTCGTGTTCGCCTTCGCGAACTACATCCTGCCGCTGCAGATCGGCGCCCCCGACGTCGCCTTCCCGCGCCTGAACGCATTCAGCTACTGGCTGTACCTGTTCGGCGCGACGATCGTCATGCTCGGCTTCGTCACCCCCGGCGGTGCAGCGGACTTCGGCTGGACGGCGTACACGCCGCTCACCAGTGAGATCCACTCCCCGGGTGTCGGTGCCGACTTCTGGATCCTCGGCCTCGGCGTGATGGGTCTGGGCACCATCCTCGGTGGCGTCAACTTCATCACCACCGTGGTGTGCATGCGTGCACCGGGCATGACCATGTTCCGGATGCCGATCTTCACCTGGAACATCCTGATCACCAGCCTGCTGATCCTGCTCGTGTTCCCGCTGCTGACCGCCGCCTTCATGGGCCTGTTCGTCGATCGTCACCTCGGTGGCCACATCTACGATCCCGCCACCGGCGGTGTGCTCCTGTGGCAGCACCTGTTCTGGTTCTTCGGTCACCCCGAGGTGTACGTCATCGCGCTGCCGTTCTTCGGCATCGTCTCGGAGATCTTCCCGGTCTTCTCGCGCAAGCCGATCTTCGGTTACACGGGTCTGGTCTACGCCACGATGGCCATCGCGGCACTGTCCATCGCCGTGTGGGCGCACCACATGTACGCCACCGGCGCCGTGCTGCTGCCGTACTTCTCGTTCATGACCTTCCTGATCGCCGTCCCGACCGGCGTGAAGTTCTTCAACTGGATCGGCACGATGTGGAAGGGCCAGATCACCTTCGAATCGCCGATGCTGTTCTCGGTCGGCTTCATCGTGACCTTCCTCTTCGGTGGCCTGACCGGTGTCATCCTCGCGAGCCCGCCGCTGGACTTCCACCTGCACGACTCGTACTTCGTGGTCGCCCACTTCCACTACGTGCTCT
>Ga0180216_1000302_pt1 | contig 54826 bp, 48 predicted proteins | sample eDN3rd37CBELigMG_FD_128879 | JGI IMG/M metagenome (GOLD analysis project Ga0180216, IMG submission 128879) | Enriched Miracle-Growth compost microbial communities from Emeryville, California, USA - eDNA 3rd pass 37_C BE-Lig MG (version 2)... ...
GGGAGGACGCGCGCCCTTCGGGCGGCCGGGCGGGCGCGCTCACTGGACTACCCTCCTGTCGCTGCGCGACATCCTCCCCGGGGGAGGACGCGCGCCCTTCGGGCGGCCGGGCGGGCGCGCTCATGCCCTTCCCTCCGGCGCCGTGATGTCGCGCAGGCCGTCTCCCGCGAGGTTGATCGCCATGACGAGCAGGAAGATGGCCAGGCCCGGCAGCATGATCAGGTAGGGTTTGAAGAACATCATGGCCCGGCCTTCCGACACCATCAATCCCCATGATGGAGTAGGCGGCTGCACGCCCAGGCCCAGGAAGGACAAGGCCGCCTCGATGAGGATGACGATGGCGATCTCCAGGCTGGCGACGACGATGATCTGGTTCAGCACGTTGGGCAGGATCTCGCGGAACAATACGCGCGTGTGCGAGGCGCCGACCGCGCGGGCGGCATGGATGAATTCGCTGCTGCGCATCTGCTGCACCACGCTGCGCGTCACCACCGTGTAGCGATCCCAGGTCAGCAATCCCAGGATGATGACCATCGCGGTGAGCGAGCCCCCCACGATGGACACCAGGGACAAGGCGATCAGCACGCTGGGCAGCGCGAGCTTGACGTTCAGTATGTACACCACGGCGGTATCGACGCGCCCGCCGAAGTACCCGCCCAGGAGTCCGAGCAGCGAGCCAATGACCCCGGCGATGGCCGCCGCGCCGAACCCGACGGTGAGCGACACCCGCGCGCCATGGATGAGGCGGCTGAGATAGTCCCTTCCCAGGGCGTCGGTTCCCAGCACGTGCTCCCAGGAGCCTGTCGTCCAGACCGGATCGATCAGCGTCTTGGAAAGATCCTGTGCGTAGGGGTCGTACGGCGCCAGCCAATGCGCGAAGATGGCGACGAACAGTGCCAGCAGCACGATGGCGGCGCCGATGATGAATCCCACGTGAGACCGGGCCCGGCGCCGCATGAGGGCACGGGGCGAGGCCGGATCGTTGCGGGAGGCGGCGGCGTCGGCGAGGTTCGCGTCCATGACGGTGCTCATAGCTTGATCCTCGGATCCAGGCGCGCGTTGATCAGGTCCGCCAGCATGGTCAGAAAGATGTAGCAGAAGGCAAGGAAGACCAGGATGGATTGCACCACCGGAAAGTCGATCTGGCTGATGGAGTGGAAGGCGAGCTGGCCGATGCCGTTGAGCCCGAACACGGATTCGACGATGACCGATCCGCCCAGCAGGAAGCCCAGCGACACGGCCGACACCGAGACGACCGGCAGGATGGCGGTGCGCAGCGCGTGCTTGAACAGGACGGACCCCGCCGACAGTCCCTTGGCGCGAGCCGTGCGGACGAAATCGGAGGACAGCGCCTCGATCATGCCGGCGCGGGTCAGCCGCATCTTGGAGGGCATCGTCGCCAGCCCCAGCGTAATGGTCGGCAGGATGAAGTGCACCCAGGTGTCCGATCCGGAGACAGGGGTCCACTGCAGCTTGACCGAGAATGCATAGATCAGGATGAGCGCGAACCAGAAGTTGGGGATGGCCTGGCCGAACACCGCCAGGGCCAGCGCCGTGCGGTCCACCCAGGAGTTCGGCCGCATGGCCGCCACCACACCCAGCGGAATGGCGACCACCAGCGACAGCAGCAGCGCCGACAGCGCCAGCGCCACCGTCACCCCAAGGTGATCCACGATCAGCTCCAGCACCGGCACGCGCGAGAACAGCGACGTGCCGAGGTCGCCATGGAGCGCGCTCCATACCCAGTCGAAGTACTGGACGTGGAGCGGACGGTCGAGCCCGTACATGTGGGCGACGCGGGCGATCTCCTCCGGCGTGGCGGTTTCGCCGGCCAAGGCCGACGCGAGGTCTCCGGACAGCCGCAGCAACGCGAATCCGATCACCGAGACGGTGACGGCCACCAGCAGCGAAACGCCCAGTCTGCGAAGAAAAAAGCGCAGCATTCCGCCCTCACTTCCAATGGACTTCGTAGAAGTCGAGGCCATAGACGCCGCCCGAGGTCTTGTCGAGCACGAGGTCGCGGTTGTGGATGAAGACGTCCGGCTTGGTCGCCAGCGGCACCACATAGACCTGCTGGTTCGCGCGGTCGTAGGCCTGCTTATAGATGGCTTCGCGGCGCTCCTCGTCCGTCGTCGACATGCCTTCGCGCATCCAGGCCTGGATCTGCTTGTCGTGCCAGTAGTCGCGCTGGCCCGGCGCGAAGAAGAACTGGATGGGCGAGGAGGCATCCGGCAGGCCGCCGGAGGTCCACAGGCTGACCAGCACCTGCTGCTTGCCCTGGCGCTGCTTCTCGCGATAGCCGGCGAATGTAATGCGGTCGACCTTGGCCCGTATTCCTACCTTGCGCAATTCCCCCGCGACCGCCTCGGCCAGCCCCGTCGATCCCGGCGTGGCGGTCAACTCGACGTCGAAGCCGTTGGGGTAGCCGGCCTCGGCCAGCAGCTTCTTGGCCGCCGCGGGGTCGTAGGCCGGCGGCTTGGTGGAGTAGGCGCAAGCGCGGTGGATGGGCAGGCACAACGCGTCGGGCGCCAGCACGGCGTCGCCGCCCGGCGTCACACTGCGCGCCACCAGGGTGCGGTTGATCGCATGCGCCATGGCCTGCCGCACCTTAAGGTTGGACAACGCGGCATTGCCCGAGCGGTTGGCCGCGTCGATGGCCATGAACTGGTAGGTCAGGCTCTCGTTGGCGCTGAGCTTCAGGTTGGGCTGCTTGGCCAGCATGTCGGCCTGGGCCTTGTCCGAGACCTTGATGAAATCGACGTTGCCCGTGGCCAGGTTGGCGATCTGCGTCTGCGCATCGGGCATGGCGACGGCTTCGACCCGGTCGATGCGGGCCGCCGGCTTGCAGGAAGTACCATGCTTGTAGTCGGGATTCCTGACCAGCACGATCTTGTCGGTGCCGAAGGTCTCGACCTTGTACGGGCCGGTTCCTATCGGCGTCTTGCGGCCGAAATCCCCCTTGTTCTGGTACTTGCCGTGCACGTCGGACGGCACGATGGGGCTGGAATAAGCCAGCCGCAGCATGGCGGTGGGCGCCGGCCCGTTGGTATGGATGCGAACCGTGTAGCGGTCCACCTTCTCGGCGCGCTTGAACGGCGCGTAGTTTTCGGCGAAACGCAACCCGTTGTTCGGATCGGTCAGCCAGTTGAAGGTATAGAGGACGTCGTCCGCGTCAAAGTCCGAGCCGTCGTGGAACTTGACGCCGGTATGCAGCTTCATCTCCAGCGTCTGGTCGTCCAGCCATTTCCACGAGCTCGCCAGATTGGGCTGGAACTTGCCCGTGCGGTTGTCGAAGCACAGCAGCGGATCGAACAGGCCGCGCGAGAACATGCCTACCTCAGGGTTCGGCCCGTCATACAGGATCATGCTGGAAATGGGTTCCACCAGGCCGATGCGCAGGGTGTTCTTCGCCTTTTGCGCGTGCACCGTGCCGGCGCCGAACGCCAGCGTACAGGATGCGAGGACGGCGGCGATTCGTATACCTTTCATGTGTCTCCTCCTTGTCGGCATGTCAGCGGCCCGCCGGGGGCGCGGCCTTCAGCATTTCGGCGGCGCCCACTTCCACCGCCACGTCGGCTGGCAGTACTACCGATGCCGAACGGACGCGGTACCAGTCGCCGTGCAACGCGGCCTGCGGCACGTCGCCCGCGGCCAGGGCCTTGGCCAGGCGCAGCATCAGCCGGCGAAAATTGACGATGCCCCGATCGGAATGGCCGAGGTTCTCGCGCGAACGGTCGACGATGGTCCCCATGCTTTCCTGCACCGCCGCGTCCTGGTTGGGAATGCCGGTGATGCCCGTGAAGTTGTCGGTGCGCTGCTTCTCGCGATCGATGCCGTAGTCGTTCTCCGCGTTGAGCAGCGGCATATAGGCCTCGTCCACCGGTCCCCAGAAACCGTCGCGGCCGCCGCGCGTCTCGCGTTCCTTGTCGGTATACGGACGGGCCGGGCTCGCGCTGAACGACCAGGTCCAGGTCGTGTGGTCGTCGATGGGCACCCAGGCATGGCCGTCGTAGGGCTCCTGGCTGGATTCCCTGAACGTGCCCACCGGCGGGATCATCGTGTAGCAGGGCAGCAGGAATTGCGTGATGCGCCAGTAGTAGTGACCGGGCTCCGCATTGCGGCGCGCGGCGATCACCAGCCCGCCATTGCTTTCGGACACCTCGAAGACGGGATGCCGGTCGCTCTGGTGATAGGGGTTGCGCGGCGCCGAGTCGGTCCCCTCCTTGCGGCTGTGCAGGAAAGAGATATGACTGGAGTCGATTCCTCCCTCCACCGCCTGCGCCCAGTTGCACCGCTGCATGCGCTTGGTGGCCGTGCGTTGCGCCGCGGGCAGCTCCGACCATTCGAACTCGGGCAGCGGCCCCTCCGTTCCCCGCGGCCCCATGTAGGTCCACACCACGCCGCCCCGCACCACGGTGGGATAGGCGGCGATGCGCACGCGTTCCTTGTAGTTGGTCTCGTGCGGTTCGGACGGCATGTCGACGCAGTTGCCGTCCACATCGAACTTCCAACCGTGGTAGACGCAGCGCAGGCCGTTCTCCTCGTTCCGGCCATAGTAGAGTCCGGCGCGCCGATGCGCGCAATACGCCTCCACCAGCCCCACCCGCCCGCTGGTGTCGCGGAAGGCCACCAGGTCCTCGCCCAGCAATCGCACCCGTACCGGCGCGCCGTCGGGCTCGGGTACTTCTTCCTCCAGCAGCGCCGGCAGCCAGAAGCGGCGAAACAGTTCGCCCATGGGGGTACCCGGCCCCACCTGCGTCAAGATGTCGTTGTCTTTCTTGGACAGCACCTGATTACTCCTTTCTTCCGCGGCCCTATTGCCAGGTCGCAAAGGCCATGGCCGTACCGGTTCCCGCGTGCGAGCGGTAGCAGGGCACGTAGGCCACCAGTTCCATATCCATGCCGGCCTCGGCGCAGGCCGCGGCCACCGGCAGCCAGTTCTTGCATTCGGAGGTGCCCGACTGCAGGAGGGCTTCATCCATGCCGCGCAGCCACGCTTCGTCGCGGCGCTGCATGGCCCCCAGCAATGCACGGTCGAAAGCCTCGTCGATCACGAAATGGCTCAGTCCACCCGAGGCGATCAACGCCACGCTCAAGTCTTCCGGCCACGCCGCCACCGCGCGCGCCAGCGCCTTGCCCAGGTCCACGCAGCGTGCCGCGCGAGGTTGGTTGGGCGGATAGAAGGTATTGAGCATGATCGGCACGTGCGGCAGCACACGCCCCTTCATCAGCCGTTGGTAGACGAAGCCGAAGGCGTGGGGCATGCCGGTGGACGGCCCCGGGCCCCGTTGCGGCATCTCGTCGGACTGGGCAAGGTCGAAGCCGGCGTCCGCCAGCGCCGCGCCCAGGTGCGCGGCCAGCTCGGGATGAGCCGGATAGCGCGACGAAACCGCGGGCTTGATGGCGGTAGCGGAGATCGCGATCGCGGGCGAGAGCTTGGCCAGCCGGTCGGGGTGCACCGGCTCGTCGGCGACCTCGGCGCCCGTGTACATCCACAGGGCCGGAGTCAGCCGCGGGCCGAAGACTTCGCGCTGGTCATTGCCGACGATAATGGCCACGTCCGGGCGCGCTGCGTCGAGCTTGCCCGCCAGTGTTTCCACCGCCTCGGCGCAGCGCTGCGCGTGGCGGGCCATGGCGGCGGGCGTCACGCGCTCGTGAAGGTTCTCCTCGCGCCGCAGGGCGGCGAGCTCCTCGAAGCCGTAGGTGGCGCCGCGATAAGGATGGGCCGGTTCGGCCCTGTCGGCATCGACCCGCAGGTGCCATTTGTCTGACGGCGTGGAAAGCTGCGGCCCATGCGATGTCCCCATGCCCAGGACTATGCGCGCCATGCCGCCCCCCCTGCGCGACAGGCCGCGCCGCAGCGATCAGCGCGCGAGAGCCGGCGGGCCGGGCGCCCGCCTCGTCGATGTGTCTCCATGTTCCCAGCTTCGGCAGATTATTCTAATACTCATACTGTATGAGTGATAAATTGGACTGTCAAGCCGAAGCCCGGGCCCGAGCATCGCGCGGGACCCTCCCGCGCCCGCGGCTCAAGCCTTGGTACGCGGCGCTTTTCCACCTGCGTGTGATGTGCTTTAGTGTTTATACTGAGCCGGGCCGCCGGTCGGTAATGCGGGGCCGACGCAGAGTATCCAGATATAATCCGTCATACAGTCTGCGACTTACAAACGGTGGAACCCATACATATGGCACGTACGAGAGCCGATCTACCCGTGTGGCGCGCCGGGCGCACCGAGTCTACGGCAATGCGCGTTGAAAAACAGATCAAGGAAGCCGTGCTCGACGGCAAGCTGCTGCCGGGCGACTTCCTTGGCTCCGAGAACGACCTGGCCGAGCAATTCCAGGTCAGCCGCCTGCCCATACGCGAAGCGATGGGCCGCCTGCAGGCGCTGGGCGTGGTGGACGTGCGCACCGGCGCGGGTGGCGGCACCCGCATCGCCAACGGCAACGATGCCCCCGTGGTCGAAGCGCTGGCCATCCAGCTCAAGCTGATCGGCGTCGGCTCGGGCGAAGTCTTCGATGCCCAGGTCATCATCGAATCCAGCGCCGCGGAAATGGCGGCCAAGATGGCCACCGCCGAGGACATCGCCCGCATGGAAGCCCGCCTTGCCGAGGTCGAGGAACTGGTCGCCAATCCGGACGAATTCACGCCCGAGAAACTCACCAGTGCGTCGCTGGCCTTTCACCAGTCGATCGTCGATGCCTCGCACAACCAGTTCCTGTCGTCGATCATGAAGGCGATCTCGTACGTGCTGTACCGGTCGGTCAATCCGTACACCACGCCGGCGGTGGGCAAGCGCCTGGTGCAGCGGCACCGCAAGGTACTGGCCGCCATCGCCGCGCGCGACGGCAGCCTGGCCCGCCAACTGGTGACCGAGCACGTAGCGAAGGTGCGTGCCAAGCACGGCGCCGCCGGCAAGAGCCCAGCGGGCAACTGACAAGCCGGGGCAGCCCCCCCGGCCGCCGCGCTTGCGCGCTACTCGACCTGGATGTTGCGCGCCTTGATGAGCTGTGCCCAGCGCACCTGCTCGGCACGCATCAGCTCCGTCATTTGTGCGGGCTGGTTCAACGCCGGCACCGACCCGATCTCTTTCAGGCTGCGGACCATGTCCGGATCGGCGAGCGCCCGGGCAATGCCGGCATGGATGCCGTCCACCACGGCGCCGGGCATGCCGGCCGGCCCCAGCACGCCGAACCAGCTCACGCCGTCCACGCCCTTGTAGCCCTGTTCCTCGATGGTGGGGATGTCCGGCGCGGAAGGACTGCGCGCCGTTCCGACCAGCCCCAGGGCCTTTACCTTGCCGCCCTTGAGCAGCGGCAGCGCCGCCGGAAGATCGACGAACACGCCGGCGATCTGGCCCCCCATGACGTCCGTCAGCGCGGGCGCCACGCCCTTGTACGGCACATGCACGAAGTTGCCGCGCGTCGCCTCTTTCATCAGCTCCATGTAGAGGTGCGTGATGTTGCCGGTGCCCGCCGAGCCGATAGGCACCGGATTGGCCGATTGCCGCGCATAGGCGACGAATTCGCGCATGTCGTCGGCGGGCAGTTGCTTGCCCACCAGCAGCGCGGTGCCGTTGGCCACGACGCGGGCAATGGGGCTCAGGTCCTTCAGCGGGTCGTAGCTCAGATCCTTGTACAGCACCGGGCTGATGGTCAGCATGCCCGAGGTGGCGAACAGCAGCGTCGACCCGTCGGGCGCAGCCTTGGCCACCGCCTGCACGCCGATCGCGCCGTTGGCGCCGGGGCGGTTGTCGACGATCACGGTCGCATCCAGTTGCGGTCCCAGGCGCTCGGCCAGCTTGCGGGCGATGAGGTCGGCCGGCCCGCCGGGCGAGAACGGCACCACCATCCTGACCTGCCGGGGCAGCGGCTGGGCTGCCGGCGCGCCGGCGAACACCGCGGTCAGAACGAGCAGGGCCGTCCCGAGCATGCGGACCGGCGTGAAGCTGCGGTATTCCATGGAGATCTCCTTGGCAAGGCGACAACGGGGAGGGGTCAGGCCGAGCGGCGGATCACGCCTACGCCCGGGGCGTCCGGCACGTACAGGTATCCGTCCTCGACTTTCAGGCCTTCGAAGGGATCGTTCAGCAATTTCTGGAACTCGGCCAGTTCGCAGGCATATGTGATGTTGGGCAGCGCGGCGGCCAGGTGCAGGGCGTGGGCGGCGAGCAGCTGGCTGCCGACGTTCGCTCCCATCCGGCATCCCAGGTGCGCCACCTCGCAGATCCGCGCGGCGGCCTGCACCGCTCGCAATCCGCCCATCTTGGGCAACTTCAGGCTCACGGCGTTGATGGAACGGCTGGCGGCCAGCCGGTAGGTCGACGAGGCATCGTATGCGCTCTCGTCGGCCTCGATGGCGATGCTGGACGCGCGTGTGACGTCCTGCAGCCCGTCGACATCGTCCGCCCGGACCGGCTGCTCGATGATGTCGACATCGAACTCCACCGCCCGCTGCGCGAAGACGATGGCGTCCTTGGCGCGATACGACTGGTTCGGATCGGCCACCAGCCGCACCTCGTCCCCCACCTGCCGCCGCACCGCGCGCAGCCGCTCGATGTCCTCGCGCACATTGCCGCCCACCTTGAGCTTCAGGTGCCGATAGCCCTGGTCCACGAGACGCTGCGCCCGCTCGGCCATCTCGGGCGGGGCCTTCAATCCCAGCATGCGGCAGATCGCGATGCGGTCGGTGGTCTTGCCGCCGAGCAGTTCGTACAGCGGCACCCCCAGCAGCCGCGCCTTCAGGTCGTGCAGGGCGCAGTCGATGGCGGCCTTGGCCGGATTGTTGCCCGCCAAGGCGGCATGCACGCGCGCCAGATTGGCCTCGATCGCCATTGCATCCTGGCCTACCACGGCGGGACACATGCGCTGCAACGCCCCTTCCACGCCGGGCGCGGTCGCCGCCAGGTGGGGAAAGGCGGCCGCGTAGCCCCACCCCTGCGTGCCATCCTCCGCGGTCAAGGTCAGAACGCAGGCGTCGTTGGTGGGATAGGCCTGGCCAGCGAATTTCCAGTTGGGGTCCTCATCGGGCAAGGTCAGGCGCTCGATGGCGAAAGATTTGATCTGCAAGGCGCGCTCCGGCGACACATGGACACGGCCCACTCTATCAGCGCGCAAGCCGTGCGATCATTCGGATTCGGGCGCCCGGCCAAACCAAACGGTTATGGGCCGGCGCACCGTCATCCGTCGTTGAGGCCCGCATGGAAATCGAGCGTTCGATCGAGCGCGTGCTGACCACCCAGGTCAAGCTGCGACACCTGCTCATGTTCAAGACCGTTGCCGAGCGCGGCGCGGTGTCGCGTGCGGCCGAGGCCCTGCACATGTCCCAGCCCGCAGTCTCCAAGACCATCCATGAACTGGAGTCGCTGCTGGGCGAGCGGCTGCTCGAACGCACCGCCAAGGGTGTCGTTCCCACGGTGTTCGGCAGCCACGTGCTGCGCTATGCCAACTCACTGCATGCGGAACTCAAGCGCGCGGCCGAGGAACTGACGGCTTTGCGCCAAGGCGCGGCCGGCAAGCTTGCGATCGGCAGCTACATGGTGGCCCTGCCATCGCTGCTACCGCGGGCCTTGTCGATATTCTTCGGCAGCGGCGACGCCACGCGCATCTCGGTGGTGGACGGCAGCAAGGAAAAGCTCCTGAGCGGGTTGCAGGCCGGAGAGATCGATCTCGTCGTGGGACGCATGTCGGAGCAGGAAGGACACGGCCAGATCCGGCAGATCCCGCTGTACTTCGAACCTATCGTGCTGGTGGCGGGGCGGCAGAATCCGCTGGCGGGCAAGCCCGCGCCCACGCCCGCCGACCTGGCTGCGCAGGAATGGATCATGCCCCACGCCAGCAGCGTGGCGCGCGCCCCCATCCAGATGTTCTTCGCGCGCGAGGGCCTCGACTTTCCCAGCCGCGTCGTGGAGACGCTGTCGTTTCCGTTGATACGGGCCCTGCTCCTGCAACGCGACATGGTCGCCGCCCTGCCATGGCAAATCGTGCAGGCCGACATCGAGCAGGGCGCGCTGGTGAAGCTGCCCATGGACATCGGCTATCCCGCCCTGCCCGTTGGCATCATCACCAATGCCCACGACAACCTCTCGGCCGCCGCGCTGCGCATGGTCGAGAGCCTGCGGCAAGCCGCCGGGGAGCTCTATCACCGGCCGCCGGCGCAATAGCGCCTGGCCTCAGTTCCCTTCGGCAGTGGCGGGCGCGGCCGCCGGATTCCACTGGCCGCGCCGCATGCGCGAGATGCGCACGTTCTTGAACAGTCCGGCCTTGCGGAAAGGCTCCTCCAGCGAAAACGCCTCGGCCTCTGCGTAGCTGTCGACATTGAGGATCAGCACGCTGCCGGTACGCTTGACGCCATCCTCGGCCAGCATCGCGCCGCCCAGCACCAGCTTGGACTCGAACCGAGCCAGATAGTCCAGGTGGGCAGGCTTGACCCGTTCGCGGATTTCGGCGGCGCCCTCGTCCTTGTCTTCCTGGTAGATGATGTACAGCATGCGCGTCCCCTTCAAAACAGCCATGATAGGAGCGGCGCGGGCGGCGCCGCATTCCCGTTTCGCTGGCGGCCACAACCGGACGGTTATGGCCGGGGCGGAAAAAATCAGGCCGCGGGCGCGGCGCCGGCGCGAGAATGGCTGCCTCGAGACCGCTACGGGGAAGACATCGTGTCCATCATCGACGCCCGCCTGGCCGCACTGGGCATCGTCCTGCCGCCCGCCCCAGCGCCGCGCGCCGCCCGCATCCGCATGGCGCGCAAGCTCGGCAACCTGCTGTTCGTGTCCGGCCAATTGCCGGGCTGGGACGGGGAGCTGCACCATCTCGGCCGCGTCGGCGACACCCTCAGCCTGGCCCAGGCTCAGCAGGCCGCCCGCGCCAGCGCCCTGAACGTCCTCGCCCAAGCCCGCGCCGCCCTGCCCCACGGGCTGGACGACGTCGTCTCGGTCGTGAACCTCAGAGGCTTCGTCGCCTCCACGCCGGATTTCGTCCGGATCGCGGAAGTGGTCAACGGAGCGTCGGACCTGATGGTGGAAGTATTCGGCGAGGCTGGCGCCCATACGCGCACCGCCGTAGGCGTAGCCAGCATGCCGCACGGCGTGGTCGTGGAGATAGAGGCGCTGTTCGAGGTGGTGTAGGTGCCCCCTACCCGAGCTTGCCGTGGCACTGCTTGTATTTCTTCCCGCTGCCGCAGGGGCAGGGGTCGTTGCGTCCCACCTTGGGCACCACGTTGCGCACCGTCGCGGCGGCGGCCTGCTGGCCGGCGGCGGCATTGGCGGAGGCCAGCGCCTCGTCGTAGTCGGAATGGTGGTACTGGACGTTCTGCACGTGGGACTGTGCGGCGTCCTGCTCCACCTGCTCGACCTGCTCGGCCGACTGGACGCGCACCGTCATCAGGACCTTGACCACGTCGTTGCGGATGCGGTCCAGCATGCCGGAGAACAGCTCGAAGGCTTCGCGCTTGTATTCCTGCTTGGGATTCTTCTGGGCGTAGCCGCGCAGGTGGATGCCCTGGCGCAGATGATCCAGCATCGCCAGGTGCTCGCGCCAGTGGGTATCGATGGACTGCAACAGGATGGAGCGCTCGAACTGGCCCCACATCTCGGTGCCCACCAGGGCGACCTTGGCGTCGTAGGCCTCGGTCGCGGCCTTGAGCACGCGCTCGAGCAGGTCGTCGTCCGTCAGGTTGGGCTCGCTCTCGAGCATGGCGGCCAGCGGCAGTTCGATCTGCCAATCCAGCTCCAGCGTCTTCTGCAGGCCCGGGACGTCCCATTGTTCCTCGACGGAGTCTTCCGGCACGTACTGGCGGAAGACCTCGGTGAAGGTGGCGTCGCGCAGGTTGGCGATCACGTCGGCGATCGACGCGGCTTCCAGCACCTCGTTGCGCTGCGCGTAGACGACCTTGCGCTGGTCGTTGGCGACGTCGTCGTATTCGAGCAGTTGCTTGCGGATGTCGAAGTTGCGGGCCTCGACCTTGCGCTGGGCCGACTCGATGGAGCGGGTGACCATGCCGGCCTCGATAGGCTCGCCCTCGGGCAGCTTCAGGCGCTCCATGATGGCGCGCACGCGGTCGCCCGCGAAGATGCGCATGAGCGAGTCTTCCAGCGACAGGTAGAACCGCGACGAACCCGGGTCGCCCTGACGGCCGGCGCGGCCGCGCAACTGGTTGTCGATGCGGCGCGACTCGTGGCGCTCGGTACCGATGATGCGCAGGCCGCCGGCGGCCTTGACCTGCTCGTTCAGCGGTTTCCATTCCTCGCGCACTTTGGCGATGCGGGCCTCCTTCTCGGCCTCGGACAGCGAGTCGTCGGCGCGGATCAGGTCCACCTGCTTGTCGACGCTGCCGCCCAGCACGATGTCGGTACCGCGGCCCGCCATGTTGGTGGCGATGGTGATGTGGCCCGGCTTGCCGGCCTCGGCCACGATCTCGGCCTCGCGCGCGTGCTGCTTGGCGTTGAGCACCTCGTGCTTGAGCCCGGCCTTCGTCAGCATGGCCGACAGCAGTTCGGAGTTCTCGATGCTGGTGGTGCCCACCAGCACCGGCTGGCCGCGCTTCTGGCAATCCCGGATGTCTTCCAGGATAGCGTTGTACTTCTCCTGGGTGGTCTTGAAGACCTGGTCGTTCTGGTCGACGCGGATCATGGGCCGGTTGGTCGGCATGATCACGGTCTCGAGTCGGTAGATTTCCTGGAACTCGTAGGCTTCGGTGTCGGCCGTGCCGGTCATGCCGGCCAGCTTCTCGTACATCCGGAAGTAGTTCTGGAAGGTGATCGAGGCGAGGGTCTGGTTCTCGTTCTGGATCTTGACGCCTTCCTTGGCCTCCACCGCCTGGTGCAGGCCGTCCGACCAGCGGCGGCCGACCATCAGGCGGCCGGTGAACTCGTCGACGATGATGACTTCGCCGTTCTGCACCACGTAGTGCTGGTCGCGGAAGAACAGGTTGTGCGCCCGCAGCGCGGCCATCAGGTGGTGCATCAGGCTGATGTGGCGCGGTTCGTACAGCGATTCGCCCTCGGGCAGCAGGCCCTGGCGCTCGAGGATCTGCTCGGCCTTCTCGTGGCCGGCTTCCGACAGGTAGACCTGGTGGCTTTTCTCGTCCACCCAGAAGTCGCCCGGAGGCTCGGGTTCGTTGGACTTGGGCTCGGACGCCATGCGGGTGAGCAGCGGCGGCACCGCGTTCATCCGGATGTAGAGTTCGGTATGGTCCTCGGCCTGGCCCGAAATGATCAGCGGCGTGCGCGCCTCGTCGATCAGAATGGAGTCGACCTCGTCGACCACCGCGTAGAACAGCGCGCGCTGGCGGCGGTCCTCCACGCGGTATTCCATGTTGTCGCGCAGGTAGTCGAAACCGAACTCGTTATTGGTGCCGTAGGTGATATCGGCCTGGTAGGCGGCCTTCTTTTCCTCGTTGGGCTGCTGCGAGACCACCACGCCCACGCTCAGGCCCAGGAAACGGTACAGGCGGCCCATCCAGGCGGCGTCGCGCTGGGCCAGGTAATCGTTGACCGTCACCACGTGAACGCCCCGGCCCGCCAGCGCGTTCAGGTAGACGGGCAGCGTGGCCACCAGCGTCTTGCCCTCGCCGGTGCGCATCTCGGCGATGCGGCCGCTGTGCAGCACGATCCCGCCCAGCAGCTGGACGTCGAAGTGGCGCATGCCCAGCACCCGCTTGCCGGCTTCCCGAACGACGGCAAAGGCCTCGGGCAGGAGATCGTCGAGCGACTCGCCGTTCTGGTGGCGTTGCTTGAACTCTTGCGTGCGGGCCGCGAGTTGCTCGTCGCTGAGTGCGGCCGTCTGGGACTCCAGCGCGTTGATGCGATCGACCAACTTGCCGTACTGCTTCAGCAGCCGGTCGTTGCGGCTGCCGAAAATTTTCTTGAGCAGAGAGGAAACCATGCGCGATTTTTGCAAGCAACCGGGACACCGGGCGCAAGCCTGGCATCCCAGCCGGGGATATGGGATAAGCCAGCCAGTTTAGCACCGTGGGAGGACCTTGAATCGCGCATCCCGCCGGGCCGGACATCCCTGCCCGGCCCCGCGCCCGCGGCACCCCCTCCCGCCCGCTGGCCGGCCACCCGTCATTCCCGGGTCAGCCTGGCCTCCTTGACGATGCGGGCCATGAGCTGCCTGTCCTGGGCGAACAGTTTTGCAAACTCATCAACGCTCATGGCATCGGGCGCGACGCCCTGGGTGGCGAGCCGCTCCTTGATGACCGGCATCTCCAGAACCTTGGCGACGGCGGCGTTGATCCGCTGCACCACGGCCGGCGGCGTGGCGGCGGGGGCCAGCAGGCCGAACCACGACTCGAACACGTAGGAAGGCAACCCGGCCTGCGCGATCGGCGGCACGCCGGGCAGCAGCGGCGAGGGCTGGCGCGAGGTCACCCCGATGATCCGCAGCCGGTGATCCTGCAGGTAGGCGCCCACGCCGGCATTGGGCACGATGACCGCCTGCGCCCGCCCGCCGGCTACGTCGTTGGCCGCTTCCTGCGTGGATTTATAGGGAATGTGCAACATGTCGAGTCCGGCGGTGCTCAGGAAGTACGCCATGGCCAGGTGGGTGGAGCTGCCGATGCCGGCCGACCCGTAGTTGAGCTCGCCGGGGCGTTTCTTGGCATAGGCGATGAACTCGGCCACGTTCTTGGCCGGCAGGTCGCTGCTGATCATCAGCACGTAGCTTTGCGTGCCGATGTTGGCCACCGGCTTGAAGTCCTTGATCGGGTCATAGTGCGGCTTGGCGCCCAGCTCGGCCGTGACGAAGTGGCTGGAGGCGGCCATGAGCAGCGTGCGGCCGTCCGGATCCGCGCGCCCGACGTTGGCGGTGCCGATGGCGCCGCCCGCTCCCGGACGGCTCTCGATGATGATGGTCTGGCCCAGCTCCTGGCCCAGCTCCTGGTAGAAGGTGCGCGCCAGCAGCTCCCGTGCGCCGCCGGCGGCGAACGGGACGACGATGCGCGTCACCGGGCCGCCCATCTGGGCCTGGGCAGGGTATGGCGAAACGACGGCCGCCATGCAGGCGGCCAGGATTGCGAACCATTTCATGGTGTCTCCTGAGGTATCGAAGCGGCGGCAGAAGCCGGCCCATGTCTTTTTCCGGCCGCGGCCGGACACAGTCACAAGACGCGAGTCACGTCGTCGAACAATTCGTCGACGGCATAGCGGCGCGGAATCAATCGCTGGTCATAGGCGTAGTGGACGATCAGCTCGAGCGCATGCCGGTTAGCTTCCACCCCGAACGGCGTCAGGTCCGGGGAAGCGGCGCCCAGCCTGGCGGCGGCCTTGCTTTCCTGCAGCAGGCGGTAGATTTCCCGGACCACGTCCGGACGCTGCTCGCACAGGGAACGGTCGATCGCCATCATATGGTTGATCGGCACCATGCCGTGCCTTGCGCCCCATGCGGCGGCCGCCGCATGCGGATCCGGCAGCACCGGGGCCAGGCGCGGATCGTCGGGCAAGTCGCTGCCGATGATGGCGGCATCGAGTTCCCCGGCCAGCAGCATTTCCACCATGTTCTTGCCCTGCGGCGCGCGGGCCACGCCCGGGGGATCGGGGAACTCGGCCAGGTGGCCGTCCTCGAAAGTCACCCAGCGTATGCCGTCCAGGTCCACGCCATAATCGTCGGCCAGGATGCCGCGCACCCAGGCCACCGTGGTCTGGGCGTAGGCGCGGATGCCGATGCGCTTGCCGGCCAGTTCGGCCACGCGCAAGCGCCCGCGCTCGACGTTGTGCACCAGGCAGTGGTGCTGGTAGCGGCCGGCGCCCACCACCGCCGGCATCAACACCAACGGTTTGCCGTAGGCCTTGGCCTGGAGGAAGGTGACCAGCGCCAGTTCGGCCACGTCGAACGCGCCTTCGCGGACCACGCGCTTGAACGCCCGGTTGGCGACCTTGACCGGATCGAACTCGAAACCGACCAGTGGCGAAGCCACCTCGCCGCGCTTGAGCGCCAGCGTATTGGGATAGTCCCCCAGCAAGGTGCGCAGTCGCATGGCTTGCATCACGCCCTCCCCCCGGCGGCGCCCAGTGCCGGATACAGCGCCTTGGCGGTACGGTGGAAGATCCACTCGCGCTCCTCGTCCGACAGCGAGGCGGTCGCCTCCAGCGCCTCGCCCAGGAGGGCGACAAGGCTGCCCGCCGAGGCGGGGAAATTCGACCCCCAGGCGATGCGGTCGGCGCCGAAGGCATCGACCGCCTGGCGCAGGAAGCTGGCCTGCGTGGCGGCACCCTCTTTCGCTTCGCGCACATTGTGCGTGGTCAGCTTGAAGAAAAGGTTGGCATGGCGCGCCAGCCCGAACAGACTGGCGGCGGCGGCGTAGGGCGGCCCGTCGTCCAGCCGCGGCCGGGCGAAGTGGTCCAGCAGCACGCGCACCCGCGGAAAACGCTGGAGAACATTCTCCAGCTGCGGCAGGCCGTCCGCCCGCAGTTGCACGCAGACCGGAATGTCCAGCTCCTGCGCCCGTTCCCAGGCGGGGAAACCGCGCGGGTCGTCCAGCCGGGCGCCGCGGTCGGCCGCCGTATGGCCGGCGATGAAGACGCGCATGCCGTGCAGGCCGCGGCCGTGCCAGTAGGCGATGCGCTCGGCCGCATCCTCGTCCGTCAGGCCGATGGAATAGATCCCTATGAAGCGGTCGGGCCGCGCCGCCACCGAATCGGCGACATATCGGTTGTCGTGGCCATAGCAGGTCGACGCCTGGACCAGGGCGACCTTGGCGATGCCCGCATCGTCCATGGCGGCGAGCATGGCCGGGTAGGTGACCGGCCGCTCGCGCGACCAGTCCGATTGCTTGCCGGCGAGGGGCGCCAGCGGATAGGCGTCCTGGTCGTCGGCAATGACGTGGGTATGGAGATCGATGATCGATGTCGGCTTGGGAAAAGACACGGGGGCTCCTGATCGAAGGCCCACATCATGCCCGTGACGATATAAGTAAACTACTTAAAAATACCGCATCCATCATAAGCATTTGATTATGTTTTGACTGGAACATCCGCCATGGCTCGACTCGACTGGTACATCCGCGCCAATCTGAAGCCGCGCCACCTGCAACTGCTGGTGGCGCTGGACGAATTGCGCAATCTGGGCAAGGTCGCGGCCAGCCTCAACATTACCCAGCCGGCGGTCTCGCTGGCGCTGGCGGAACTGGAGAAGGGGCTGGGCTTCAAGCTGTTCGACCGCACCGCGCGGGGCGTGCAGCCCAACGTGTACGGCGAATGCCTGGTACGACAGGCCCGCGTCATGCTCAACACCCTGGCGCAGACCCGCGACGAACTGCGCGCCCTGCTGTCCGGCGCCTCCGGCCGCACCGCCCTGGGCGCGATGCCGGCCATGACCTCGGCCCTGGTGCCGCTTGCGCTGGCAACGCTCAAGCGCAGCTCGCCGACGACGACGGTGCATGTGCAAGAAGGGTCGATGGATACGCTGCTGCCGGAGCTGCGCCGGGGAAATCTGGACGTTCTCGTCGGCCGCCTGAGCAGCCGCCCCTCCACCGACTTCGCGGAAACCGTACTGTTCGAGGGATCCAGCATGGTCGTGGTGGGCCGCGAGCACCCGCTGGCCGGCGCCGGCGAGGTAAAGTGGCGCGATCTCGCAGGCTACCCCTGGGTGCTGCCGCCGGTGGCCTCGCTGCCGCGGGAGCCGCTGGAAGCCGCATTCGAAGACAACGACATTCCCATGCCGAGCGACTACATCGAGACACTCTCGGTGCCCGTCATCGCGACCTACCTGCAATCGACCCAGGCGGTCGGGCTGCTCTCCCCCGTGGCCGCGCGCCACTATTGCGACCTGGGCATGCTGGCCGTCCTTCCGCTGGAACTGCCTCGCCTGCTGCGGCCCATCGGGCTGACCTGGAGCAAGCAGCGCGCGCTGTCGCCGGCCAGCGAATTGCTGATGCAATGCCTGCGCGAAGTGGCTGCCGGCCTGAAACTATAGGATTAGTGCTACGGGTTGGGGTTCCGCCGGCCCTTAGTCGAGCGCCCCGCCGGGAGCCGGCAGCGTCACCACCTTGGAGAACGGTTCGACCGGCTGCTTGCCGGGACCGTGGGCGAGGAAGTTGTTCGGATTGACCGCCACCCCGCCCAGCCGCACCTCGAAATGCAAATGCGAGCCGGTGGAACGCCCCGTGCTGCCTACCAGCGCGACGCGCTGGCCGCGCTTGACCAGGTCGCCGGGCTTGACCAGCAGCTTGGACGCATGGGCGTAGCGGGTGATGAGGTCGTTGCCGTGGTCGATGTCGATCATGTAGCCGTAGCCCGCATGGTATTCCGCCGCCTGCACCACGCCTCCCGCGGCCGCCACGATGGGCGTGCCGACGGGCGCGGCGAAATCGATGCCTTCGTGCAGCGAGCGGGTACCGGTGAAGGGATCGACCCGCCAGCCGAAGGAAGAGCCGTTATAGCCCTGCGACACCGGCAGGACCGTGGGCGTCATGGCCTTGCGTACCGACAGGGTCGTGAGCTGCGCGTCGAGCACGCTGAGATAATCGGCCCGCTCCACCAGTTGGGCTTCGAGCTTGTCGAGTTCGGAACTGACATCCTGGGCCGACATGGGCTGGGGCGAAACCAGCAGGCCGCCGCGGCCCGGCACGCCCTTGACGGAGAAAGCCGGCGTGACGCCCGCCAGGCCGGCGACGCGCTCGCCCAGCGCATCGAGCTGCATCAGCTTGGCCTGCATCTCGCCCACGCGCTTGGCGAGCAGGTTGATGTTCTCGCGCAGGACCGCCTGCTGCCGGGCTTCCTCGCGGCTGCGCTCGGCCACGCTGGGACCCCCGGAAAACCAGGAAATGCCGGAAGCCGCGTAGTGCAACAACAGGGCGCCCACGACCACGATGGCAGCGATTGCCGCGATCATCCCCGCGATGAGCCTGGGGGTTACAGTCAGCGTCCGGGCCTCGGGCAGGCGCGGATGCACTATGATGATCTGCACGGAACGTGCCTCCTGCCGTTAAAGACGCGCCCTGCTCGGCGCCCCGTATCCTCTTGAATGTTCCCGAGACTCCAGGGAGTTCGTGATCGACACTTTTCGCACCCGGCCCGCCGCGATAGCAAGGAAGCGGCGGACACGGACCTACACCGACCCGGCGCAGGAAACCGCCGCGCTGTCGTGCCTGGGGCGCGACGGCAAGGGATCAAGCCTGCTGGGCACCGCCAGGCGCCTGATAGAGCTTGAGCGGCAGGTCTGCAATGCCCTGCCGAGTCCCCTGGGGTCGTCGTGCCGCGTGCTGCGCTTCGAGGACGGCAAATTGACGCTGGGCGTACCGGCGGCGACCCATTCCGCCAAGCTGCGCCAATTGGCGCCGCGGCTGGTCGCGGCCTTGGAAAAGCAAGGGTGGCAGGTTAACGGAATCGCCGTCCGCGTTCAAGCAACGCTTACCCGGCTCTCCGAGACAGAACTGTCACAATCGGCGACACGCCGCGATCCTCCCCGGCAATTGGGCGAGCAAGGCCGGAAGGCCATCGCGGAGTTGCACCAGCAACTGCGCGATGGCCCGCTGGCCGACGCGGTGGGCAGGCTGATGAAGAGGTCCCCCCCTACGCGCTAGGGGAACACCCCCTCCGCGCTGCGCGCGTCCCCTCAAGGGGGCGATGCGGGTGGACCGGCGGAGCCGGATCCACCGCATCCCGGGTCTAGGCCCGATTTCTTGGGGCGTGACGCTGGAACTTCGCTGGCTGCCAGCGGTAGCAACGATGCTGCAAACGGAGGAAGCCGGACTAGATCCAGGGCGCCGCGGATCCGGCTTTGCCGGTCCGCCAGCGCCGCCCCTTGAGGGGGACGCGCGCAGCGCGAGGGGGTGGCTACGCTGTCACCCAGTCTTCGCGGAAGGCCTTGGGAGCGCCGGCCTTGGACTCGAAGGTCGCGAGTTCCCAGGCGTCGCGCTGCGCAAGCAGGGCACGGGCCAGCTGGTTGTTCATGCCGTGGCCGGACTTGTGCGCCACGTAGCGGGCGATCAGCGGCTTGCCGACCAGGTAGAGATCGCCGATGGCGTCGAGGATCTTGTGTTTGACGAACTCGTCCTCGTAGCGCAGGCCGTCGCTGTTCAGGACGCGGAATTCATCCATCACGATGGCGTTGTCCAGGCTGCCGCCGCGCGCCAGGCCCGCCGCGCGCAGGTTCTCGACGTCCTGCATGAAGCCGAACGTCCGTGCCCGGGCGATTTCCTTGATGTAGGAGTGCTGGGCGAAGTCGATCTCGGCGAAGTTCGACGTGGCATCGATGGCCGGATGGTGGAAGTCGATGGAGAACGCGAGCGCGAAGCCGTCGTAGGGTTCGAGCCGCGCCCACTTGGCCGCAGCGCCCTCGCCTTCGCGCACTTCGACCGGCTTCAATACCCGGATGAATTCCTTGGGAGCGTTCTGCTCTTCGATGCCCGCCGATTGCAGCAGGAACACGAACGTGCCCGCGCTGCCGTCCATGATCGGGACTTCCTCGGCGGTCAGATCCACGTGCAGGTTGTCGATGCCCAGACCGGCGCAGGCGGACATCAGATGCTCGACGGTCGATACCCGGACATCCCCCTTCTGCAGCACCGACGCCATGCGGGTATCGCCGACCGTCATGGCCGACGCGGGCAGGTCGACCGGTTCGGGCAGGTCGATGCGATGGAAAACGATGCCGGTATTGGGTGCCGCCGGGCGCAGCGTGATCTCCACCCTCCGGCCGGAATGCAGGCCGACGCCGGTCGTGCGGGTGACGCTTCGTATGGTGCGCTGGCAAAGCATGGCGGAGAGGGATCCGGGTTAATACTATATTGTAACGTTTCTATGTTAGAACGGGCGCGCGAGAAGTGGTTCCTATGCGGGCCCGCCGCGCATGCATGGCGGTCCGGACCGCCGGCAGGGCTTGACCCGGCTGGTCGGGCGGCGGGTACGCCGCCCGACCAGCCGAGGCGTGACGCAGGCGGCGGCCACCGGCAGGCGTCCGGCCGCGAGCGGCGTCTGGCTTTACAGCTGTTTGAGCAGGGTCTCGGCGTCGCTGATTTCGTACTTGCCGGGGGCCTCGACGTTCAACTGCTTGACCACGCCATCGTCCAGCAGCATGGAGTAGCGCTGCGAACGCACGCCCATGCCGCGCTCGGTCAGGTCGAACTCCAGGCCCAGCGCCTTCGTCCACTTGGCCGAGCCGTCGGCCAGCATGCGGATCTTGCCCTGGCTGCCCTGCTCCTTGGCCCAGGCTCCCATGACGAACGCGTCGTTGGTGGCCACGCACCAGATCTCATCCACGCCCTTGGCCTTGAGCGCGTCGTGGTTCTGCAGATAGCTGGGCACGTGCTTGGCCGAGCACGTGGGCGTGAACGCGCCCGGCACGGCGAACACCGCGACCTTCTTGCCCTTGGCCAGATCCGCCACCTGGAAGGCGTTCGGCCCGAGCGTGCAGCCCTCGGTCTCCACCGCGATGAACTCGGTCAGCGTACCGTCGGGCACGCGATCACCTACTTTGATGGTCATTGGAAGACTCCTTCTGATCTGGTCAGTAGAAAATAGAAAAGGGAAACACCGGAGGGCAGTATAGGTCTCGTACCGCCCCCAGTACACTGACCACCCGGCAAAAAAGGTGTCCGGAAGTAGAGCCTCGAGGGGAAGCCCACCCCCTCCGCGCTTCGCGCGCCCCCCTCAAGGGGGCGGCGCCGGCGGACCGGCAAAGCCGGATCCGCGGCGCCCTGGGTCTAGTACGAGCTTCTTGGTTTGTGCACCGTTGCTACCGCTGGCAGCCAGCGAAGCACCGGCGCCACATTCCAAGAAAGCGGTACTAGACCCAGGATGCGGTGGATCCGGCTCCGCCGGTCCACCCGCATCGCCCCCTGGGGGGCGCGCGTAAGCGCGTAGGGGGGGCCTATCAATCAGCCTGTTTGCGCAGGAACGCCGGGATGTCGAGATGCTCCATGCCCGAGCTTTCCAGCGCCTGCACGCGCATGGACGCGTCGCGCGGGTTGCGGAAGACCGTGGGCGTGTCGTAGTCGTGGTAGTTGGTGCCGCCAACCTGGGCGTTGTAGGCCGGCACGTTGTCGGTGCCGGTGCGCAGCTGGGGCATGGAATTCTGCACCAGTTGAGGCTTGGCCTTGTTGCGGCCCAGGCCGGTCGCCACCACGGTCACGCGCAGGTCTTCGCCCATGGCATCGTCGTACGACACACCGAAGATCACGGTGGCATCTTCCGCGGCGTAGCTGCGGATAGTGTCCATGATTTCGCGCGTTTCGCGCATCTTCAGCGAACGGCTGGCGGTGATGTTGACCAGCACGCCGCGGGCGCCGTTCAGGTCGATGCCCTCCAGCAGCGGGCACGCGATGGCCTGCTCGGACGCCACGCGGGCACGGTCCACGCCGCTGGCGATGGCCGTACCCATCATGGCCTTGCCCTGCTCGCTCATGATGGTCTTGACGTCTTCGAAGTCGACGTTGACGTTGCCGTCCACATTGATGATCTCGGCGATGCCCGCGCACGCGTTGTGCAGGACGTCGTCGGCAGCCTTGAAGCAGTCTTCCTGCGTCGCGTCCTCGCCCAGCAGCTCGTACAGGTTTTCGTTGAGCACGACGATCAGCGAATGCACGTGCTGCGACAGGGCGTCGATGCCTTCCTCGGCCATGCGCATGCGCTTGCTGCCCTCGAAGTGGAAGGGCTTGGTCACCACGGCAACGGTCAGGATGCCGAGCTCCTTGGCGACTTCGGCCACCACCGGACCGGCGCCGGTGCCCGTGCCCCCGCCCATGCCGGCGGTGATAAACACCATGTTGGCGCCATGCAGCGCGTCGCGGATTTCCTCGCGTGCGGTTTCGGCGGCGGCGCGGCCCTGCTCGGGCTTGGCGCCGGCGCCCAGGCCGCTGCGGCCAAGGCGGATCTGCACCGGCGCATTGGTATGCGACAGCGCTTGCGCGTCGGTATTGGCGCAGACGAAGTCCACGCCTTGCACGCCGCGGCGGATCATGTGAGCGACGGCATTACCGCCGGCGCCGCCCACGCCCACCACCTTGATGACCGTTCCGCGGGAATCGGTGTCTAGCATTTCGAATTTCATAGGAACCTCCGGAGTTTCTGGCGGATTAGTGGCGGCTGGGAAATGTGAAATGTGAAATGTGATCGGGCCGAATCGACCAGGACCCCGCCTTGGGATCGCGCTTCACGTTTCACCTTCCCCGGTCACGCACCTCCTCGACTCAAGTAAATAAGGGTTGATGACGAACTTCTGAAACAAGGGACTTGAACTGCTCCGGCCGGCTTGCGACGACCGGTACTGACTTGCAACTGCACGGCTCAAAGAACGGGCACTGCTTCAAGGGACTGCGTTGGACTCGAAGGACTGCACGGATTCAAAGAACGTATGCGACGGGGCATCGCGTCAAAAATTCCCCAGAAACCACTCTTTCATACGAGAGAAAACCTGTGTGACATTCCCGGTCTGCTGCGCCACCTTGCGGCCGCGCACACGCTGCAGCCGAGCCTCGGCCAAGAGGCCCATCACCGTCGAGAACCGCGGGCTGCGGACCACGTCCGCCAGGCTGCCGGTGTACTCGGGCACGCCCAGGCGCACGGGCTTCAGGAAGATGTCCTCGGCCAGCTCCACCATGCCGGGCATCTGCGAGGTCCCGCCCGTCAGCACGATGCCCGACGACAGCAGTTCGTCGTAGCCCGACTCGCGGATCACTTGCTGCACGAAAGTGAACAGCTCTTCCACGCGGGGTTCGATCACGGCGCCCAGCGCCTGGCGCGATAGCTGGCGCGGACCGCGGTCACCCAGGCCCGGCACTTCGATGCGCTCGTCGGGACTGGCCAGCACCTGCTTGGCCACCCCGTAGCGAAGCTTGATTTCCTCCGCGTCGGGCGTGGGCGTGCGCAGCGCCGCGGCGATGTCGCCGGTGATCTGGTCGCCGGCGATGGGAATGACCGCGGTATGGCGGATCGCGCCGCCGGTGAAAATCGCGATGTCGGTCGTGCCGCCGCCGATGTCCACCAGCGCCACGCCCAGTTCCTTCTCGTCGGGCGTCAGGCACGCCAGGCTCGAGGCCAGCGGCTGCAGGATCAGGTCCTGTACCTCGAGGCCGCAGCGGCGCACGCACTTGACGATGTTCTGCGCCGCGCTGACCGCGCCGGTGACGATGTGCACCCGCACTTCGAGACGGATGCCGCTCATGCCGATGGGTTCGCGGATGTCCTCCTGGCCGTCGACGATGAATTCCTGCGTCAGTACGTGCAGCACCTGCTGGTCGGTCGGAATGTTGATCGCCTTGGCGGTCTCGATGACGCGCGCCACGTCGGTGGCGGTGACTTCCTTGTCCTTGATCGCCACCATGCCGCTGGAATTGAAGCTGCGGATATGGCTGCCGGCGATGCCCGTGAACACGTCGCGGATCTTGCAGTCGGCCATGAGCTCGGCCTCCTCCAGCGCGCGCTGGATGGAGTTGACCGTGGTCTCGATGTTGACGACCACGCCCTTGCGCATGCCGCGCGACTCATGCTGCCCGAGACCGAGCACTTCGAAGCGCCCTTCAGGCAGCATCTCGGCCACGACCGCCACCACCTTGCTGGTGCCGATGTCGAGGGCAACGATCAGATCCTTGGTTTCACGAGTCATGGTCTTTTCTGGTTAGGTTGCATGGTTGATGCAGGTTTCCTGGTATTGGGTTTGGCGCTGGCGGGCGGCTTGGCGGTGGTGACCGCGAAGCCGTTCGGATAGCGCAGGTCCGCATGTTCCAATCGGCCGATGCGCGCCTCGATGACCGGGATGGCCTGCACGAAGCGCTGCACGCGCGACTCCAGCGACGCCGTGTCGCTGCCCGGCGCGGTGGTCGGCTCGCGCCCCAGGTCGATCACGGCGCCGTTGGACAGCTCCACTTGCCAGGCGTAGCGCGGGGTCAGCACCACCCGCTCGGGATCGAGCTTGACCGGCGCGAACCAGCGCACCAGCTCCGCATAGCGCTGGGCCACCAGCTTCTCCGAGCCGTCGGGGCCGCCGAAGACCGGCAGTTCCCGCTCGTCCTCGGCTTCGCCCAGGTTGGCGGTGAACGATTCGCCATAGGTATTGAGCAAGCGGTTCTCGTTCCACAGGCCGAGCGTGCGGTGCTCCTGTATGGTCACGACCAGCGAATTGGGCCATTGCCGGCGCACCGATGCCTGCCGCACCCAGGGCACGGTCTCGAACACCTGGCGCATCCGTTCCAGGTCCGCGGTGAAGAAATTGCCCACCAGCCGCCCCGTGATGGCCGTGTGCACGCTTGCGGGCGTCACGTGCCGGAGCGTGCCGTCCTCGGCCTCGATCCAGATCGTCTGCAGCGCGAACACCGGCCGCTGCGCCAGCCACAGCAGCGCGCATGCGCCCAGTACCAGTGCCGCGGCGAGGTACAGGGCATTGGCGATGAGGTTCAGGGTTCGGGAGTCGTTCCACACAGAGTGTCCGATTCAAGCGCTTACGAAGACCGGCCCGAGACCTTGCAGCGTGCGTCCCGAAGGATTTCCACGCACAAGGCTTCGTAGCTCATGCCGCTGGCGGCGGCCGCCATGGGCACCAGCGAGTGGCCGGTCATGCCGGGCGATGTATTGACCTCCAGCAAATAGGGCTGGTTGTCGGCGTCGAGCATGACGTCCACGCGGCCCCAGCCCTCGCATCCCAGGACGCGATAGGCGGCTTCGCTGACTTCCTGGACGCGCTGCGTCACTGCGGGAGGCAGCGGCGCCGGGCACAGATACCGGGTGTCGTCGGTGAAATACTTGTGCTCGTAGTCGTAGTTGCCTTCGGGCGCCACGATCTCGACTACGGGCAGCGCGCGTGCCGCCGCGCCCGTCCCCAGAATCGCGACTGTCAGCTCGCGGCCCTGCACGAAGGACTCGGCCAGCACCTGCTCGTCGTACTCGGCCGCCAGGCCATAGGCGGCGCGCATGCCGGCGACGTCGGCCACCTTGGTCACGCCTATGGTGGAGCCCTCGTGCGGCGGCTTGACGATCAGGGGCAATCCCAGCCTGGCCGCCACCGCGGCCAGGTCGGACGTCCGGTCCAGCACTTCGAAGCGCGGCGTGGGCAGGCCCTCGTTGACCCAGATGCGCTTGGTCATGGTCTTGTCCATGGCCAGGGCCGACGCGAGCGGGCCGCTGCCGGTGTAAGGCACGCCCAGCAGCTCGAGCGCGCCTTGCAGCGTGCCGTCCTCGCCATAGCGGCCGTGCAGGGCGATGAACACGCGGTCGTAGCGCTCTTCGGCCAGTTCGGCCAGCGAGCGCATCCCCGTGTCGAACAGATGCGCCTCGACCCCGGCGTTGCGCAGCGCCTGGTGCACGCCGGTGCCGGACATGATGGACACCTCGCGCTCGGCGGACTTGCCGCCGTACAAAACCCCGACCTTGCCGAACTGCGCGCTCATTGCTGTGTCCCTTTCTGATCCGATGCCGGGGCGAACAGCGCCCCGATCCTTGCCGGCATGCTGCCGATGGAGCCGGCGCCCATCGCGATGACGACATCGCCGTCGCGCGCGAAATCCACGATGGTCCGCGGCATGTCGGCAATGTCTTCGACGAATACCGGCTCGACCCGGCCCGCCACCCGCACCGCGCGGGCCAGCGACCGGCCATCGGCCGCCACGATGGGCGGCTCGCCGGCCGCATAGACCTCGGCCAGCAGCAAGGCATCCGCCGTACCCAGCACTTTGACGAAATCCTCGAAGCAATCCCGTGTGCGTGTGTAACGATGGGGCTGGAAAGCCAGCACGATGCGCTGCTCGGGATAGGCACCGCGCGCGGCCGCCAGGGTGGCGGCCATTTCGACCGGATGGTGTCCGTAGTCGTCGATCAGCGTGAAGCTGCCGCCGCCATGCTCGGCCGCCACCGGGAACACACCCGCGTGGGTGAAGCGGCGGTTCACGCCGCGGAAGGCCGCCAGGGCCTCGCGGATGGCATCGTCCGGCACGCCCAGCTCGGTGGCCACGGCGATGGTGGCCAGCGCGTTGCGCACGTTGTGTTCGCCCGGCAGGTTCAGCGTGATGTCCAGCGGCGGCAGCTCGACCTGCCGGTCGCGCCGCATCACCGTGAAGCACATGCGCGGGCCGTCGGCACGGACGTCCACGGCGCGGACCTGGGCGTCGGCGGCAAAGCCGTAGGTGGTCACCGGCCGCGAGACGAAAGGCAGGATTTCACGCACGTTGGCGTCGTCGATGCACAGGACCGCCGTGCCGTAGAACGGCATGCGCTGCGTGAACTCGACGAAGGCGCTCTTGAGCCGGGCGAAATCGTGGCCGTAGGTATCCATGTGGTCGGCGTCGATGTTCGTGATCACCGACATGACCGGCAACAGGTTCAGGAACGAAGCGTCGGATTCGTCGGCTTCGACCACGATGAACTCGCCCTGCCCCAGCTTGGCGTTGGCGCCGGCCGAATTGAGCCGGCCACCGATGACGAACGTCGGATCGAGTCCGCCCGCAGCCAGCACGCTGGCGACCAGGCTGGTGGTGGTGGTCTTGCCATGGGTGCCGGCCACCGCGATGCCGCGCTTCAGGCGCATCAGCTCGGCCAGCATGACGGCGCGCGGCACCACCGGAATGCGCTTGTTGCGCGCGGCGATGACTTCCGGATTGTTGCCCGCCACCGCGGTGGAGGTGACGATGGCGTCCACGCCCTCGATGTTCTCGGCGCTGTGGCCCTGCGTGATGCGCGCGCCCAGCTCCGCCAGTCGGCGGGTGGTCGCGGTGTCGGCCAGGTCGGAACCGCTGATGCGGTACCCCAGGTTGAGCAGCACCTCGGCGATGCCGCTCATGCCCGAGCCCCCTATGCCGACGAAATGAATGTGTCTGATTCGATGTCTCATGGTATTCAGCGTCGCGCCGCCGCCTCGCAGATGTCGGCTATCCGCTCGGTGGCGAACGGATGCGCCAGCGCTCGCGCGCGGGTCGCGGTTTCGGCCAGTTCGGCCCGGTTGCGTTGACGCAGCCAGCCGGCCAGCCACTCGGCCGTCAGGGCCGATTGGGGCTGCAGCCATCCGGCCTGCGCATCGCTCAGATATCTGGCATTGGTCGTCTGGTGGTCGTCCACGGCATGCGGGAACGGCACGAACAACGCCGCCACGCCCGCCGCGCACACTTCGGCCACCGTCATCGCGCCCGAACGGCAGATCACCAGGTCCGCGTCGGCATAGGCGGCCGCCATGTCGGCGATGAAGGCGCGGCAGTCGGCATGCACGCCCGCCTGGGCGTAGGCCGTCCGCAGCGCGTCGATGTGCTTCTCGCCCGCCTGGTGCACGACCTGCGGACGCTGGTCCGCGGGCAGGGCCGCGATCGCGCGCGGCACGACGTCGTTGAGTGCCTGGGCGCCGAGGCTGCCGCCTACCACCAGCAGCCGCAGCGGCCCCTCGCGGCCCGCGAAACGCTCGGCGGGCGGCATCACCGCAGCCACTTCGGGCCGCACCGGGTTGCCGGTCAGTTCGCCCGGCAGGGCGTTCGGGAAGGCGGTCAGCACCCGGTTCGCCCATCGCGCCAGCAAGCGATTGGTCATGCCCGCCACGGAGTTCTGTTCGTGCACCACCAGGGGCGTGCCGCGCAGGCGCGCCATCATGCCGCCGGGCAGGGCCACATAGCCTCCCATGCCGAGCACCACGTCGGGCCGATGGCGCCGCAGGGCCGACGAGGCCTGCGCGGCCGCGCGCGCCAGCGTGAACGGCAGCTTGAGCAGCGTGGCGGGTCCCTTGCCGCGCACGCCGGAAAAACGCACCGGCGCGATGGGGATGCCGTGGGGCGGCACGAGCCGGCCTTCCATGGCCTCCGGGTTGCCCATCCAGACCACGCTCCAGCCGCGCGCGCGCAAGGCGCCGGCCACGGCGAGCCCTGGCATGATGTGGCCGCCGGTGCCGCCGGCCATCACCATCAGCGTGCGCGGCGCGTTCATAGCCGCCCCCCGCGCATCAGAATGCGATTCTCGTAGTCCACGCGCATCAGCACGGCGAGCGCCGCCATGTTGGCGATGATGCCGGAACCGCCGAAGCTCATGAATGGCAGCGTCAGGCCCTTGGTGGGCAGGAGGCCGAGGTTCACGCCCATGTTGATCAGCGCCTGCACGCCTATCCAGAGGACCACGCCCTTGGCGACCAGGCCGCTGAATACCCGGTCCATGGCGATGGCCTGGCGACCGATCTCGAAGCCACGGCGCACGATGACGAAGAACAGCGAAATGACGACCAGCACGCCGACGAACCCCAGCTCCTCGCCGATGACGGCCAGGAGGAAGTCGGTGTGCGCCTCGGGCAGGTAGTGGAGCTTTTCCACGCTGGCTCCGAGCCCTACGCCGAACCATTCGCCGCGGCCGAAGGCGATCAGCGAGTGCGAGAGCTGGTAGGCCTTGCCGAGCGCGTTGGCCTCGGTCCAGGGATCGAGATAGGCGAACAGGCGCTCGCGCCGCCACGGCGCGGCCCAGATCAGGAGCAGGAAGGTCGATACCAGCACTGCGGTCAGGCCGCCGAACAGCTTGCCGTTGATGCCTCCCAGGAACAGGATGCCCATCGAGATCGCGACGATGACCACGAAGGCGCCCAGGTCGGGTTCGAGCAACAGCAGGAGGCCGCTGGCCGCCATCGCGCAGGCCATGGGCAGGAAGCCGCGCGTGAAATTCTGCATGTACGCCTGCTTGCGCACCGTGTAGTCGGCCGCGTAGATCAATACCGCCAGCTTCATCAGCTCGGAGGGCTGGAAGTTGACGAAGCCCAGCGGCAGCCAGCGATGCGAGCCGTTGACCTCCTTGCCTATGCCCGGGATCAGCACCAGCACCAGCAGGAACAGCGCCACGCCGAACACCGGCATGGAGAACTTTTGCCAGACGTCCATGCGTATCGTAAACGTGGCGGCGGCCACCACCACGCCCAGCAACAGGTAGGCCGTGTGCCGGACGAGGAAATAGTAATTGCCGTAGTTGGCGAACTTGGGCGAGTCCGCGAGCGTAACGGAGGCGGAATACACCATGACCAGCCCGAGCAGCAGCAGGGCGATGGCGGACGTCACGAGCGCCGCGTCGTAGTTCAGCATGCGGGTGCGGCTGGGCCGCACGGCATTGACGCTACCGGTCAGTTCGGCGAACAGGCTCATGGCGTCACACCTCCCCCCGGTCGGCCGCGAGCGTCTGCACGGCGTCTGCGAACACGTCGGCACGATGCTTGTAGTCGCGGAACATGTCGAAACTCGCGCACGCTGGCGACAGCAGCACGGCATCGCCCGGCTCGGCCCGCGCCATGGCCGCGTTCACGGCGGCGCCCAGGTCCGGGCTTTGCTCCAGCGGCACGCCCGAAGCGCCCAGCGCCTCGGCAATCGCCGGCGCATCGCGTCCGATCAGCACCACCGCGCGGGCATGCAGCGCCACGGCGCGCGCCAGCGGCGAGAAATCCTGGCCCTTGCCGACGCCGCCGGCGATGAGCACGCACCGCTGCCCCAGCCCTTCCAGGGCGGCAACGGTAGCGCCGACGTTGGTTCCCTTGCTGTCGTCGATGAAATCCACGCCGGCGATGCTGCGCAGGAACTCCACCCGGTGCGGCTCGCCGCGGTACTCGCTCACCGCCCGCAGCAGCGGTGCCCAGGGCAGGCCCAGGCTGCGGGCCAGCAACAGCGCCGCCTGCACGTTCAAGGCGTTGTGCACGCCGCGTATGTGCAGGGCATCGACCGGCATCAGCCGGTTGACCCGACCTTCCGGACGCGTCACGACCTCGCCCTTCTTGCGCTTGACGGGCGGCGCCTCGAAGTCGTCCGCGGCGGCCTCGGCCAGCCAGGCGACGCCATGGCTGTGATCGAGTCCCAGATCGCCGGTGGAAACCGGGGTCTCGCGTCCGAAACTGCGCACCCGTTCGCCGTCCAGCCGGTCGACCATTGCCGCCACCGCCGGATCGTCGCGGTTGACGATGGCCGTGGCGGAAGCCGCCAGCAGCCGGGCCTTGGCCGCGCCATAGGCCTGCATGTCGCCGTGCCAGTCCAGGTGATCCTGGGTCAGGTTCAGCACCGCGCCGGCATGCGGCTTGAGCGTGCTGGTGGTTTCCAACTGGAAGCTGGAGAGCTCCAGCACCCAGACCTCGGGCAGCCTGTCTTCTTCGAGCGCCGCCATCAGCGCCGTCAGGGCGGCGGGACCGATGTTGCCCGCCACGCCCACGGAACGGCCGGCGGCTTCCACCAGGCGGCCGGCCAGCGCGCATACGGTCGTCTTGCCGTTGGTGCCGGTCACGGCCAGCACGCGCGGCGCATAGGACCGCGTGGCCGCGAGGTCGGCCAGGGCCTGGGCGAACAATTCGATTTCACCGATCACGGGAATGCCGCGCGCGCGCGCGGCGGCGACCAGTTCCCGCGCAGGCGCCGCGTGCGGCGGCAGCCCCGGGCTGATGACCACGCGCTCGACACCGGCCAGCAGATCCGGGTCGAAGCAGCGCTCGCCGTCCCGTTCCAGCAGCGCCGCCTCGCCCAGCCGGAACTCGGCATGCGGCGCGACTTCGCGCAGGACCTCGATCCCCGCCGGCGCGGCGCGCGAGTCGGCCACGCGCAGCGCCCCTCCCGTCCGGGCGCACCAGCGCACGACGGCCGCGCCCGATTCGCCCAGGCCCAGAACCAGGGTGAACGGCGCTTGCGCGACGGGCTCGAGCGGTGTTTGCATGTTCAACGATTCGTCCGACACTTAACGCAACTTCAACGTCGCCAGCCCGACCAGCACCAACATCATGGTGATGATCCAGAACCGGACGACGACCTGGGTTTCCTTCCAGCCGCTGACCTCGAAATGGTGGTGCAGCGGCGCCATCTTGAATATCCGACGGCCTTGGCCGTAGCGCTTCTTGGTGTACTTGAACCAGCTCACCTGCAGGATCACCGACAGCGTCTCCACCACGAACACGCCGCCCATGATGAAAAGCACGATTTCCTGCCGCACGATCACGGCCATGGTGCCGAGCGCGCCGCCCAGCGCCAGCGCGCCGACGTCGCCCATGAACACCTGGGCCGGATAGGCGTTGAACCACAGGAAAGCCAGCCCGGCTCCGCCCAGCGCCGCGCAGATCACCATGAGCTCCGAAGCGCCCGGTATGTACGGGAACAGCAGGTACTTGGAATAATCGACCCGGCCGACCACGTAGGCGAACACGCCCAGCGCGGTTCCCACCAGCACGGTCGGCATGATGGCAAGCCCGTCGAGGCCGTCGGTCAGGTTGACGGCGTTGCTGCTTCCCACGATCACGGCCCACGTCAGGGCGATGAAGCCGATCACGCCCAGCGGATAGCTCACGCTCTTGAAGAACGGCACGATGAGGTCGGCCCGTTGCGGCAGGTGGTAGCCGAACCCGCCCGAAACCCAGTCGACCAGCAGCGACCAGGTGCCGGCCGCGTCCGGCGCCGAGATGGCGAAAGCCAGGTAGACCGAGGCCACCAGGCCGATCAGCGTCTGCCAGAAGAACTTCTCGCGCGCCGGCATGCCCTCGGGATCGCGGCGCACGACCTTGCGATAGTCGTCCGACCAGCCGATCCAGCCGAAACCGAAGGTGACCAGCAGCACCACCCAGACGAAGCGGTTGCTCCAGTCCGCCCACAGCAGCGTGGAGACGCCGATGGCGATGAGGATGAGCGCGCCCCCCATGGTGGGCGTGCCGCTCTTGATCAAATGGGTCTCGGGACCATAGCTGCGCACGGCCTGGCCGATCTTGAGCGCGGTCAGTTTGCGGATCACCCACGGACCCGCGATCAGCCCGATGAGCAGCGCCGTCGCGCACGCGAGCACCGCGCGCAACGTGATGTAGCTGAACACCGAGAAAGCCCGGTAATCCTCCGATAACCATTGGGCCAGTTCAAGCAGCATGCTTATTATTACCAATAGAAGAATGATCCGACGGGAGGCCGGCCTGCAATGCCTGCACTACCCGCTCCATGCGCATGAAGCGCGAGCCCTTCACCAATACCGATGCGGGGTGGATCGCCATCACGGCAGGCGCCACCTGCTCGACCGCATCGGCATGCACGCCGCCGCCACCGAACGCCTGGGCGGTAGCCCGGGTGGCATCCCCCAGCGCGAACAGCGCATCGATGCCCCGCTCCTTCGCATATGCGCCGACCTCGGCATGCATGGCCGGCCCCTGGTCCCCCACTTCACCCATGTCCCCCAGCACGAGCGCGCGCGGTTGCGGCAGGCTCGCGAGCACGTCGATGGCGGCCCGGACCGAATCGGGATTGGCGTTGTAGGTATCGTCGATCAGCAACGCGCCGCCAGGGAGCCGATGGCGTTGCATGCGCCCCTTGACCGGCGCGAATTCCGCCAGGCCGCGCGCGATGGCGGCCAGGTCGATGCCTGCCGCCAGAGCGCAGGCGGCCGCTGCCAGCGCGTTGCGCACGTTGTGCATCCCGGCCGCGGCAAGGACGATCTCGACCTCGCCGTCGGGCGTGCTGAGCTGGAAGCGGGTCTCGAACGGATCGAGGCGGACGTCCCGCGCGCCCACCTCGACGTCGCCGCCCAGGCCGAAGCGCAGGCAGCGGCGGGTGCCGGCCAGCTCGACCCACACCGGCGTGTAAGGATCATCGCCCGGGAAGACGGCGATGCCGTCTGCGGCCAGCGCGGCGATGACGGCGCCGTTCTCGCGCGCCACGGCCTCGACGGTATGCATGAATTCCTGGTGCTCGCGCTGGGCGTTGTTGACCAGCGCCACCGTAGGCGCGGCAATGCGCGCCAGCTCGGCGATCTCGCCGGGATGGTTCATGCCCAGTTCGATCACCGCGCAGCGATGGGCATCGCGCAGCCGCATCAGCGTGAGCGGCACGCCGATCTCGTTGTTCAGGTTGCCTTGCGTGGCCAGGCGCCCTTCGGCGCCATGGCGCGCCGCGAAAATCGCGGCGATCATTTCCTTGGTGGTCGTCTTGCCGTTGCTGCCGGTCACGCCTACCACCGGAATGGCGAAACGGCCGCGCCAGGCAGCGGCAAGATCGCCCAGCGCGCGCCGGGTATCGGCCACCACGATCTGCGGCATGCCCGCATCTTCGACCGGACGTTGCACGACCGCAGCCACGGCGCCGGCATCCCGCGCGGCCCGCACGTAAGCATGGCCGTCGAAGCGCTCGCCGCTCAGGGCGACGAACAACTCGCCCCGGGCGACGTTGCGCGAGTCGCTGCCCACGCAGCCGAAAACCACGTAATCGGCACCCGTCTCGCCGTGCACGACGCCGCGCATGGCGCGCGCCGCGTCGGCCAGCGTCATCAGGCCCGCCGCAGCGGGATCGACGCGATAGGCGGCAAGGGCGAGTTCGGCCTGCTCGACATCGGAAAACGGATGGCGGACGCCGCCTATCTCCTGATAGGCCTCATGCCCCTTGCCCGCCACCAGGATGACGTCTTCGGGGCCGGCCTGGAGCACGGCATCCCGGATGGCGCGCCCGCGGTCGGGATCGGTCCGCACGACGAAGCCCCGGGGCACGCCGGCCAGGATCTGGTCGATGATGGACTGGGGTGATTCGCCGCGGGGATTGTCGCTGGTTACGATGACCTGGTCGGCATGCGTGCATGCGACCTGCGCCATCTGCGGCCGCTTGCCGGGATCGCGGTCGCCGCCGCATCCGAAAAGGCAGATGCGCCGGCCGCCACGGGCCTGGGCCACCGGCACCAGCGCCTCGAGCGCGCGCGCCAGGGCATCGGGCGTATGGGCGTAGTCGACCACCACGAGCGGGCCGCCTTCGCCGGGGCGGCGTCCCGCCACCGCGACAGCCTGTAGCCGGCCCGCCGCGGGTTGGGCCGACGAGAGCGCCGCCGACACGCGCTGGACGCTCCATCCCAGTTCGAAAAGCACACCCGCCATGGCCAGCAGGTTGGACACGTTGTGCTCGCCGAGCAGCGGTGTCGCGATCTGCACCGCGCGGCCCTGCCAGTTCAACGTGAACACCATGCCGTGCCCGGTCGCGTGCAGGTCGGAGGCGATGAGGGCGCGCGATCCCGCGGCCTGCGGCGCCGCATCGAGGCCATAGGTGGTCAGCGCCACCGGCCGGCTGCCGGCCTGCAGCGCGGCGATCAGCCGCCGGCCGGCCTCGTCGTCCTGGTTCACGACCGCAGCCGACACGCCTTGCCAGGAGAACAGCCGCGCCTTCTCGGCTTCGTAGGCGGCCATGTCGCCGTGGTAGTCCAGGTGATCGCGGGTAAGGTTGGTGAATACGGCGATGTCGACGTGCAGTCCGTCCAGGCGCCCTTCGGCGATCCCGATCGAGGACGCTTCGATCGCGACCGCCGCTACACCGTCCCGGCGCATGTCGGCCAGCGCCCGGTGCAGGGCCACGGCGTCCGGCGTGGTCAGGCCGGTGGCCAGCGAGCGCGAGCCGCCGTCGGGGGCAGGTATCTGTATGCCAAGCGTGCCGATCACGCCGCAAGGCATGCCGCCCGCCGTCAGCGCGTGGGCAAGCCATTGCGTGCAGGACGTCTTGCCGTTGGTGCCCGTCACGGCGATCACCCGCATGTCGCGGGACGGCTCGCCGTACCAGCCGGAGGCCACGGCGCCGAGCGCCGGCTTCAGGCTGGATACCGGCAGCGCCGGCACGCCGCGCTCGCCGAGGGTGCGCAGCAGCGCGGCCGTGCGCCCCGGGTCGGCATCGTCGAACACCACCGCGCTCGCCCCGCGATCGAGCGCCTGGCCGATGAAATCGCGGCCGTCGCTGCGCGCGCCGACATAGGCCAGGAAAATGTCGCCCGCCTGCACCGCCCGGGAATCCAGGCGCAAATGCGAACCTGGAGAGGCGTGCTGGCGCAGCCACTCCAGGATCGCGGAGGCGGGGGACGTTGCCGCCGTCACAGACTGTCCTCCAGGGGATGCTCGGGAATGACGAGCGATTTGAACGGTGCGTCGGGCTCCACGCCGAGCATGCGCAGCGTGCCGCCGGTGATCTTGGAGAACGCCGGTCCGGCCACCGCGCCGCCGTAGATGCTGCCCACCGTGGGCTCGTCGATCATGACCGCCACCACGATGCGCGGATTGGAAACCGGCGCGAACCCGGCGAAGGACGCGACGTACTTGGACACGTACGCGCCGTTGACGATCTTGCGCGCGGTGCCGGTCTTGCCCGCCACGCGGTAGCCCATGACCTGCGCCTGCGAGGCGGTGCCGCCGGGGCCGACCACGGCCTCGAGCATCTGCCGCATGGTGCGCGCCGTCTTGGCCGAGTAGATGCGCGTGCCCGCGGGCGGACGCTCGGTCTTGAGGAAAGTCAGCGGCACGGTGTCGCCGTCGCGCGCGAAGGCGGTATAGGCATGGGCCATCTGCACCAGGGATACCGACAGGCCGTAGCCATAGGACATGGTGGCTTTTTCGATGGGCTTCCACTTGTCATAGGGGCGCAGCCTCCCCGCCACCGCGCCGGGGAAGTCGAGCTTGGGCGCCTGGCCCAGGCCCAGCTCGGTGTACTTCTCCCACATTTCCTTGTTTTCCAGGCGCTGCGAAATCAGGGTGGTGCCGATGTTGCTCGACTTCTGCACCACGCCGGCCACGTCCAGCTTGCCGTAGCCATGGGTGTCGCTGATGGTGCGGCCGTAGAAGTTCATGCGGCCGCCGCCGGTATCCACCACCGTCGAAGGCTGCACCCGGCCCAGGTCGAGCGCCAGCGCGATCGAGAACGGCTTGATCGTGGAACCCGGTTCGAAGGTATCGGTCAGCGCGCGGTTGCGCAGGCGGGCGCCGGTCAGCGTCTCGCGGTGGTTGGGGTTGTAGGTGGGCAGGTTCGCCAAGGCAAGGATCTCCCCGGTGCGCGTATCCACCACGATGGCGGCGCCGCCCTTGGCCTTGTGGCGCTCGACTGCTTCTTGCAACTGCGAAAACACTAGGTACTGCACTCGGGTATCGATGGACAGGGTCAGGTCGTGACCATTGGCCGGCGCACGAACCGCCTGTACGTCCTCGACTACCCTTCCCAGGCGGTCCTTGATGACCCGGCGGCTGCCAGGACGGCCTGCCAACTGGGAATTGTAGGCCAGCTCGATGCCTTCCTGCCCGCGGTCCTCGACGTTGGTGAAACCCAGCACATGGCCGAGCACCTCGCCCTCGGGGTAGTAGCGCAGCGTCTCGCGCTGCTGGTGGATACCATCCAGCCCAAGGGCCGCCACCTTCTCGGCCACCTCCACCGGCACCTGGCGCTTCAGGTAGACGAATGTCTTGTCCTCGTTGGCCAGCTTGCGCTGCAAGTCGCGCAACGGCGTGTCGAGCAGCTTGGCGAGCTCGGCCAGCTTGGAAGGAGGCGCCTTGACGTCCTCGGGGATCGCCCACACCGCGCGCGCCGGGATGCTGGATGCGACCACCACCCCGTTGCGGTCGGTGATCTTGCCGCGGGAAGCGGGCAGGACCAGCGTGCGCGCATAGCGCGACTCGCCCTGCTTCTGCAGGAACTCGTTCGACAATCCTTGCAGGTACAGGGCCCGGACCACCAGCGCCGCGAAGCCGGCGAACAGCAGGAACAGCACGAAACGCGACCGCCAGGCGGGCAGCTTCAGGTTCAGGACGGGGTTTTCGGACGAAAAACGCACGCGCTTCATCGTGCACCTCTCGCAGGGGGCTTGGGCGGCACGGGCACGCCCGGCGGGCCATAGGGCAGCAGGGCCGGGCCGGTCTGGGCGTCGCGCGATTGCGCCAGATAGATCGTGCGCGCCGGCGTGACCGGCTCCATCTTCAGCGTGGTGCGGGCCACACTGTCGATCAGCGCATGCTTGGCGTGGTCGGTCTGCTCGAGCTGCAGGCGGCGCCATTCGACGTCGAGGTCGCGCGCCACCGACTGGGCACGCTCCAATTCGACGAACAGGCTGCGCGCCTTGTACTGGCTGCTGACCAGCGATAGCGAGCAGCCGACCAAGGCGACTGTCAGGACGAAGAGCAGGCGCCCCATGTCGGCCTCCTTATGCGCAGGCGAAGGATTGGGCGCGCGGCGTGCGCGTCCGGGCCGGCTGGCGCCGCCGGCCGGCCGGCGCCTCGGGCATCTTCAGGAAAGCCCTGCCGCCCTCAGCCGGCAGGGCCACGTGCGTGCGCTCGGCCACACGCAGGACGGCGGAACGGGCGCGGGGATTGGCCTGGATTTCGGCTTCGCTGGGCAGGACGCGCCCCACCGAGGCCAGCACGGGCTGCGGCCGTTCGCTCTCGCGCAGCGGCAGCCTGGCGGTTTCGGCCCCCGGCCGCGAAGCTGCGGCAATGAACTGCTTGACGATGCGGTCCTCGAGCGAGTGGAAGCTGATCACCGCCAGCCGCCCGCCCGGAACCAGCAGGTCGAGCGCCGCCGCTAGCGCACGCGGGAGCTCTTCAAGCTCCTGATTGAGGTGAATCCGTATAGCCTGAAAGGTGCGGGTCGCTGGATGCTGACCCTTTTCCCTCGTGCGGACGGCACCAGCCACGACGTCGGCAAGCTCGCCTGTGGTCGTGATAGGCCGTTTCTCGCGGCTAGCTGCAATCGCCTTTGCAATCTGGAAAGCAAACCGTTCTTCACCATAGCGTGCTATGACCTCCCGCATGTCATCGATGCTCGCGCGAGCGAGCCATTGCGCGGCGGTTTCGCCGCGCGTGGTGTCCATCCGCATATCGAGCGGGCCGTCGCGCATGAAGGAAAATCCGCGCTCCGCGTCGTCGATCTGCGGCGAAGAAATACCCAGGTCCATCATCAGGCCGTCGATCCGGTCGACCCCCAGCCGGGACAACTCGTCGGCCAGTTCGCCGAAGCCTTCGTGGACCACCGTCACCCGGCCATCCTGGTCGGCCAGCGCACGGGCCGCGGCAATCGCCTGCGGATCCTTGTCGAAGACCACCAGCCGCGCGTCCGGTCCGAGCCTCGCGAGCAACGCCCGGGAATGTCCGCCGCGCCCGAAAGTGGCGTCGACCCAGACCCCGGCGCCAACGCCGTCGGCGGGTACGGCCAACGCGTCTATCGTCGGCTCCAGCAGCACGGGCCGATGCAGGAATGGGGTCGTCACGGCGTCAGAAAGAAAACTGGTTCAGGACTTCGGGCATGCCCTGCGCCAGCATTTCCTGCTCGCGCTGGGCCAAAACGGCAGCGTCCCACAGCTCGAAGTGCGCGCCCAGGCCGAGCAGCATCACGTCGCGGTTCAGGGCGGCCGCGGTGCGCAATTCGGGAGCGATCAGGATGCGGCCCGCGTTGTCGAGCTCCACATCCTGGGCATTGCCCAGCAGCAACCGCTGTAGCGCGCGCGCCTGCATCGGAAATGCGGCGATCTGCTCGCGCTTCACCTCCCAGGTGGGACGGGGGTAGATCAGAAGGCAACCGTCCGGATGCCGAGTCAGGGTCAGGCGGCCTTCGGCCTGCGCCATGAGCGCGTCACGATGCCGGGTAGGGATCGAGACCCTTCCCTTCGCATCGAGCGTGAGCGCGCTGCTGCCCTGAAACACGACTCGTCACCCCACTTTTTTGCACAAAATTCTACTATTTCCCACTCTAAAGGAGCGCTCAAGCGGGGTCAAGCCGCTCCGGCCGGGTTTTTTCATAAGTAACAAGGACTTAGCCGCACTTCCTCAACATTCATATTGCGAAATATTCCATAAAATCAGTGCATTGGAATTTGAAGTGAAGGTAGCGTCTGAAGAAATCCGTGCCGCGGCGCCGCAAGGCGCGACAAGGTAACAAAACGCGAGACGTGATGCGGGGTTGAGGGTGGCCGGGGGCCGCGACTAGCGTATTCCTACGACTAGGCCCGGGTACGGGCCTTGGAAATAATGGGCTCCATAACGAGCGCGCATGCCGGTCACGGACAAGCGCCACAGGAGACGCCATGGAGCACGCTTGCATCGTCGGATGGAGCCATACCCCGTTCGGCCGCCTCGACGCCTTCGACCTCGAGCGGCTGATGGTCGATTCCGCGCATGCCGCGCTGGCCGATGCCGGCCTGCAGGCGCGGGACATCGATACCGTATTCGTGTCCCACTTCAACGCCGGCATGGTGCCCGACGGCTTCGTGTCCTCGCTGCCGTTCGGCGCCGACGAAGGCTTTCGCTTCAAGCCCGCCGTGCGGCTGGAGAATGCCTGCGCTTCCGGCTCGGCCGCGATCCATGCCGCGCTCGACGCCATCGGCGCCGGCCGCGCCCGCATCGCGCTGGTGGTGGGCGCCGAAAAAATGACCGCGGCCGACGGGCCCGCCGTCACCGCGGCCCTGGCGCGCGCCAGCCATTACCGGGACGAAGGCGCGCAAGGGATGACCTTTCCCGGCATCTTCGCCCGGATCGCGCGGGAGTACTTCGCCCGCCACGGCGACCACGGGGCCACGCTGGCCCGCATCGCGGCCAAGAACCATGCGAACGGGGCGCGCAACCCGCTCGCCCACTTGCGCCGCGACCTCGGATTCGAGTTCTGCAACACGGTTTCCGAGCGCAACCCGCTCATCGCCGCCCCATTGCGAAAGACCGACTGCTCCACCGTGGCCGACGGCGCGGCGGCCCTGGTACTGGCCGCGGCCCCCCTGGCCCGCGAGTTCCGGCGCGCGGTCCGCTTTCGCGCGGCGGTGCAGGTCAACGATTTCCTGCCCATGTCCCGGCGCGACCCGGTGGCGTTCGAGGGCCCGCGCCTGGCCTGGCGGCGCGCGCTCGAAGAAGCCGGGGCGGACGTCGGCGACCTGGACCTGGCCGAGGTCCATGATTGCTTCACCATCGCCGAACTGCTCTGCTATGAAGCCATGGGGCTGGCCGAAACCGGCCAGGGCGCGCGCTGCGTCGAGGACGGCACCGTGGCGTTCGACGGCGCGCTGCCCGTGAATCCCTCGGGCGGCCTCAAGGCCAAGGGCCACCCGGTCGGCGCCACCGGCGTCTCCATGCATGTCATGGCCGCCAGGCAGCTATGCGGCGAGGCCGGCGCCATCCAGGTGCCGGGAGCCGGCCTGGCCGGCGTCTTCAACATGGGCGGCGCCGTCGTCGCCAACTACGTGAGCGTGCTCGAACGCGCCGCCTAGGGCCCAGGGAACGACGCCATGAATCTTGCCCAATTGCTCGCGCGCGCCGCCCGGGTCCATGGCGACCTGCCGGCCGTCTACCTCGGGACTTCCCTGCTGCACGACTACCGCGGCCTCGCGGCCCGCGCCGCCGCCATCGCGGGCGGCCTGCGCAACCGCGCCGGCCTGGCGTCCGGCGACCGCGTCGCGCTGTTCATGACCAACAGCCCGGAATATCTCGAGGCCATGTACGGCGCATGGTGGGCAGGCCTCGTCATCGTGCCGATCAACGCCAAGCTCCACCCCCGCGAGGCGGCATTCATCCTCGACCATGCGCAGGCGGGCGCGCTGTTCATCAGCCCGGAGCTGTCGGCCGGCCTGCTGCCCCTGCTGGGCAGCGCGCCTTCCGTACGCCACGTATTCGAAACGGGGACCGGCGGCTATCGCGCCCTCCTCGGCGCCGCCCCTCTTCCTCCGGCATCCCGCCGCCCCGAGGACCTGGCCTGGCTGTTCTATACCTCCGGCACCACGGGACGGCCCAAGGGCGTCATGCAGACGAACCGGATGCTGCTGGCGATGACGGCCTGCTATTTCTCGGATGTCGACGCGGTGGACGTCCGGGACGCCACGGTCTACGCCGCGCCCATGTCGCATGGCGCCGGCCTGTACAGCCTGCCGCACATGATGGCCGCGGCGCGCCACGTGATCCCGGAGTCGGGAGCCTTCGACCCGGCGGAACTGGCCGGCCTGGCGCGCGGACTGGACCGGCTGTCTATGTTCGCCGCCCCAACCATGGTCAAGCGGCTGGTGTCCCGCATCGAGTCGGCGGGCGACGATCCGGCCGGCTTCAAGACCATCGTCTATGGCGGCGGCCCCATGTACGTCGAAGACATCAGGAACGCGCTCGCGGTCATGGGCGACCGTTTCGTGCAGATCTACGGCCAGGGCGAATCGCCCATGACGATCACCGCGCTATCGCGCCGCCAACTGGCCGATCGCGGCCATCCGCGCTGGCCGGCCCGGCTGGCCTCGGTGGGCGTGGCCCAGTCGCAAGTCGAGGTTCGCGTGGCCGATGCCCACGGCGCGCCGCTGCCGGCCGGGGAGATCGGCGAAGTCCAGGTCCGCGGCGACGTGGTCATGGGCGGGTACTGGCGCGACCCGGACGCCAGCGCCAGGACGCTGCGCGGCGGATGGCTGTGGACGGGCGACGTCGGCCTCATGGACGACGAGGGCTTTCTCACCCTCAAGGACCGCTCCAAGGACGTCATCATATCGGGGGGCTCCAACATCTACCCGCGGGAAATCGAAGAGGTCCTGCTTACCCACCCCGGCGTGGCCGAAGTGGCCGTGGTCGGTGCGCCCGACCCGGAATGGGGCGAAGAGGTCGTGGCCTTCGTCGTCCCGCGCAACGGGCCCGAACCGACGCAGGCCGAGCTCGATCGCCTGTGCCTGGCGCACATCGCCCGCTTCAAGCGGCCCAAGCGCTATCGCTTTGTCGACGCGCTACCCAAGAACAACTACGGCAAGGTCCTGAAAACCGAGCTCAAGGCCGCGCTCGCCGGCCGGAATGAGCCGACACCTCCCAAGGAGACGACATGAAGACCACTCTTGCAAGCATGCTCGGCCGGGGCGCGCTGGCGCTCGCGGTCGGCGCCGCCTGGCCGGCCCACGGCGCCGAAAAGGCCTACCCGTCCCATCCGGTCCGGGTGATCGTGCCATTCGCCCCCGGCACCTCGCCCGACGTGGTCATACGCATCGTCGGCCAGAAACTGGGAGACATCTGGGGCCAGCCGCTGATCGTGGAGAACCGCCCGGGCGCAGGAGGCGGCATCGGCGCGGCGGCTGTCGCGCAGGCCCAGCCCGACGGCTACACCGTGCTCTACACCGTCAACTCGGTGCTGTGCGCGAATCCGCACCTCTACGCCAAGCTCGGCTACGACCCCTTCAAGAGCTACGCCCCGGTGTCGCTGATGGTCAACCTGGGCTACGTGCTGCTCGCCCGGAATGAACTGCCAGCCCGCAATGTGGCGGAACTCATCGCCTACGCGAAGAAGAACCCGGGCAAGCTCACCTACGGTTCGGCCGGCAACGGCTCGGGCAACCACATCGTGATGGAGCTGCTGACCAGCATGACCGACACCCCCATGCTGCACGTGCCCATGAATACCAACAAGGTGCTGGCCCTGCTGAGCGGTCAGATCGACCTGGCCATGGAGCCCTACACCAATGGCGTGGCCGCCGCCCGGGAAGGCAAGGTCCGTCCTCTCGCGGTGACCCTGGCCAAGCGTACCGGGAACCTGCCCGACGTGCCGACCATAGGCGAAACGGTGCCTGGCTACGTGGCCGATGCCTGGCACGGGTTGTTCGCACCGGTCGGCACGCCGCCCGAGGTGGTCGACAGGCTCAGCGCCGACATCGCCCGCGTGCTGGCCATGCCCGACGTACGCGAACGCCTGGCCACGGCCAGCCTGGAGCCGGTAGGATCGACCCCGGCCGAGCTCGGCGCGATCCTGCGCCGCGACTACGAAAAATGGGGCGCGGTCATCCGCAACGCGAACATCCGGCTGGACTGAGCGGCCGCGGATGACGCGGCCAGGACCCCGAGAACCCGAAGGAGACGACATGACGACATCCACCGCCAAGTGGCGCTACACCAAGGGCCTGCACGACCTGGGCAACGGCCTGCACGCCTACCTCGTGCCCGACGGCAGCTGGGGCTGGTCCAACGCCGGCCTCATATCCGACGGCGGCGAATCGCTGCTGGTCGATACCTTGTTCGACCTGCCCCTGACCGCCGAAATGCTGGCCAGCATGCGCGACGCCGTACCCGCCGCCAAGCGGATCGGCGCGCTGGTCAACACCCACGGCAACGGCGACCACACCTTCGGCAACCAGTTGCTGGAAGGCTCGCGCATCATCGCCTCCAACGGCTGCGTGGAAGATATGAAGCACCGGCCGCCCGAGCAGTATCTCGACTGGCAGAAGGACTGGCCCAACATGGGCATGGCCGGCAAATTCTGGCAGGAGGTCATCGGCTCGCGGTTCGACTTCAGCGGCATCCGCCTCACGCTGCCGACCGAGACCTTCGACCATCGGATGGACCTCACGGTGGGCGACAAGGAAGTCCAGCTGATCGAGGTTGGACCGGCCCACACCCGCGGCGACGTGCTGGTCTACGTGCCCAAGGACCGCGTCGTCTTCACCGGCGACATCATGTTCGTGGGCGGGCACCCGGCCATCTGGACGGGGCCCGTCTCGAACTGGATCGCCGCCTGCGACCGCATGCTGGGCTGGGACGTGGAAACCATCGTGCCCGGCCACGGCCCCATTACCGACAAGGCCGGCGTGCGGGACTTCCGCGACTACCTGGTCTACCTGCTGGCCGAGTCCCGCAAGTGCTTCGAGGCCGGCATGTCGTTCGAGCAGGCGGTGGACGCCATCTCGATGGACCGCTGGGCGGCCTGGGGCGAGGAAGAGCGCCTGTGCGTGAACGTCTACGCCTGCTACCGCGAGATCTCCGGCGACGCCCTGCCCAAGCCCAACGTCCTGGACATGCTGGCCCTGATGGGCAAGCGCCACTTCGCCCGCAAGCAGCACGCCTGCGGACACGAACACTGCGACGGGAACCACTGATGAAACTGGCCACTTTCCTTGCCGCGGACGGCACGCCCCACATCGGCGCGCTGCTGCCTGACCAATCCGCGGTCTCCGATTTCACGGCGGGCGACGCCGCCCCCTACTTCCGCAGCATGCTGGACCTGATCGATGGCGGTGCGCCCGCGCTCGACCACGCGCGAGCGCTCGCGGCCAGGCCCGCCGCCACCCTTCCCGTTGCAGGCCTGGCCCGGCTGGCCCCGCTGCCGCAGCCGCGGCGGCTGAGGGATTGCCTGTGCTTCGAGACCCACTTCCGCCAGTCGCGCGCCAATCGCCACCTGTTCGGCATCGGCACGCGGCGGCTGGATCCGGCCTCGATCGAGCTGCCGCGCGTCTGGTACGAGCGCCCTATCTATTACAAGGGCAATCCGTTCAGCGTGGTGGGCGACGGCGCCGACGTCCACTGGCCGTCCTATTCCCAGGTCATCGACTACGAGCTCGAGATCGGCGTCGTCACCGCTCGCGGCGGCAAGAACATTCCCGCTTCCGAGGCCGCCTCCTGCATCTTCGGCTACACCATCTTCAATGATTTCTCGGCGCGCGACGCGCAGTACGCCGAAATGCAGGGCGGCCTGGGACCCGCCAAGGGCAAGGACTTCGACACGGGCAATGCCATGGGGCCGTGGCTGGTCACCGCGGATGAAATCGCCGACCCGCAGGCGCTCACCATGGTCACGCGGGTGAACGGCGAGGAATGGTCGCGGGGCAATTCGCGCGACATGCATCACACCTTCCTGGACATCATCGCCTATGTGTCGGCCGACGAAACCCTGTACGCGGGCGAGGTGCTGGGGTCGGGGACGGTGGGAGGCGGCTGCGGCAACGAGCTCGGCCGCTTCCTGAAGGACGGGGACGTGCTGGAACTGGAGGTCAGCGGGCTGGGCACGCTGCGCAACCGCATCGTGGCGCCGCACGTGCCGACGCCGCCGCCGTTTCCCATTCGCATCCCCGTCTAGCGACACCCGGCGCCTGGCCTCGGGGTGGTGTCAGGGCCCGACCGGCAGGCCCAGCATGCGCGAGATGAGCTCCCCGACCGTCTTGGCCTCGAGCTTGCGCATGAGGCGCAAGCGATAGGTCTCGACGGTACGGGGGCTCAGCGAAAGGTCCCGGGCGATCTGCTTGCTGGTGCGGCCGGCCAGTATCAGGGCCGAGATTTCCCGTTCGCGAGGCGTCAGCGCCATGCCCAGAGGGCGCCGCACCCGCAGGTCCTCGAACACCCATATGGCGCACGCGTAGGGCTGGTCGGGCTCCACCGGCTGGCCGGACACCGCGCACCAGAACATCTCGCCGTTGCGGTGGAGCATGATGCGCTCGTCGCGGTGGATGCCCTCGGCCAGCATGCTGCGCACGCCGCGCGCGCCGATGTCCTCGTATTCCGCGTGCGAGGGATACAGCATTTCGGTGGTATGGCCGAGCAGTTGCTGGGAACTGTAGCCGAACATGTTGGCGAAGGCGCGGTTGCAGCGCTCGATGACGCGCTCGCGCGTGACCAGGAGGCCCACCGGGGCCAGCTCGAACGCGAGGTCGGACAGCGTGGAAGCAAGCGGGGTCATGTGCTCGACGTGCGGGCCCAGGCCGCGCGGCCTCGTGCCACGGCCGGCGCCCCGAGCCGGGTGTTTCCGATGACCGCTTTGTACAACACCTGGCCGCGCCCGGCGACGAGGGATTTACCCCGAAGACGGGCGGCTCAGGCATGGGAATGGAGACAAAGCAGATCGATAGGCCGGATTCTGTACACGGGTCGCCCCGCGGGCAGTCATTCCTCTAGGCCGCCCGTTGCCGGACGGCTCAAGCCACCTACCCGCATGCTCGGACGGACCGCCCTGTGCGACCGAAGCCGCGCGCATGCCTATTTGGTGTTGCTCCGGATGGAGGTTGCCGCGTTTCACCCTGCAACGACTCGCCGCGGCATTGCCGCGCGAACGGCACGGAAGTAGCCGTGCCGGTGCGGAAAGATCCGCCCTCGCCGCAGACTCGTCTCTGTGGCCCTGTTCCTCGGCTTCGCGCCGCGCGCTTGCGCCCGCGGCGATCGCCGGACGGCCGTTAGCCGCCATCCTGTCCTGTGGAGTCCGGACCTTCCTCGGCGCCCAAGGGCACCGCGACTGCCTGATCTGCTCTGCCTTTCTATTTTACCGCTGGCGGCTGCGCCCGGGGCGGAAAACTTCCTTGTCGTCGTAGAACCCCGGCGCGGTATTGTCCGGCCACCAGCCCGGCAGGCCGAGCACCGGCAGGGGGCAGAGGTCGCGCGTGTTGAAGAAGGGCCAGTTGTCCAGCCAATCCGCCACCAGCCGGTCGACGGTCGCCCGGCGCTGGTGCGGCGAAGCGCGGAAGTACGAATCGTCGACCGGAATAATGAGCGTATGCGCGGTGATCGACTTGTAGGGCCGCACCAGCTTTTCCAGCAGGCCGTGCCCGACCGCCCAGGGTTCGGTCTGCATCAGGGTCGCGGTGCGGCGCTCGATGAACAGCGTGCGCCAGTCGAAGCGGCGCAGCGCCTGCGCCAGGTCGTCGCTGGAGCAGGCCAGCACCAGGCCGTTTTCGTCGAATACCGTGACCGCGTCCCGTAGCGGGCCCCGGCCCGTTGCCGCGCTGGCGGACTTCTTCAGCGCCCGGGCCTGCATCGCGTTCAGGCGCGCCTTGATCTGCGGAAAGGCGAACCAGACCAGGCCGTTGAAAAGGTCATGCAGATTATCCCGGGTGGGCACCCGGCCAGTTTGATGGATATGCGTCTCGTAAGCCCGGCCCTCGGGCAGGTCCGAGGGAGGAACGAACAACAGCGACTTGCCCGAGGCCAGCCGCATGCGGCCGCCGCGCGCCCCGCCTCCGGCCTCGCCCGCGGTCAGCAGCCGGTTCAGGCTGTCGCATAACGGTTCGCCGCTCCCGCGCGCGAGCATTTCGCCCTTGTGAGCGATGCCGGCGAACCAGGGCTGCCCCCAGTCGATGGGGCTCAGGTCGAGACCCGCCACGGCAGGGTCTCCCCGCCGGCCAGGGGCACGATGGTTTGCTGGCCGAAAGGCAATTCATCGGGAATGCGGAACGGCTCGCGCACCAGCGTAAGCGTGCCGGTATTGCGAGGAAGGCCGTAGAAATCGGGACCGTGGAAGCTCGCGAACGCTTCCAGCGCATCCAGCTTGCCGGCATCGTCGAACGCCTTCGCGTAGAGCTCCATCGCGTGCAGTCCGGTGAAGCAACCGGCGCATCCGCAAGCATGTTCCTTCAGGCCACGCGCATGCGGAGCGCTGTCGGTGCCGAGGAAAAAACGGGGGTTGCCGCTGGTGGCCACGTCCACCAGGGCCTGGCGGTGGGTCTCGCGCTTGAGCACCGGCAGGCAGTACCAGTGGGGGCGCATGCCGCCCTGGAACAGGGCATTGCGGTTGTACAGCAGGTGCTGCGGCGTGATCGTCGCCGCGATGGGACCTTCGGCGTCGCGCACGTACTGCGCGGCATCGGCAGTGGTGATGTGCTCGAACACCACCTTCAGGCCGGGAAACGCGCGGCGCAGCGGGATCATGACCCGATCGATGAAAGCCTTCTCGCGATCGAATACGTCGATGGCAGGATCGGTGGCTTCCCCGTGCGTCAGGAGCGGCATGCCGATCCTCTCCATCGCTTCCAGCACTTTCGCGCAGCGGCCGAGCAGGTCGGTCACGCCGGCGTCCGAATTCGTGGTTGCCCCCGCGGGATAGAGCTTCACCGCGTGCACCGCCCCCGACTCGCGCGCGCGGGCGATTTCGTCGGGCGCGGTATTGTCGGTCAGGTAGAGCGTCATCAGCGGCGTGAACGCCACCGCGTCCGCCCCGCTCTTGCCCAGCGCCGCCAGGATCCGCTCGCGATAGGCCAGCGCTTGCGCCGTCGTGGTGACGGGCGGCTTGAGGTTGGGCATGACGATGGCCCGGGCGAACTGCCGCGCCGAATGGCCGACGACGGCTTCGAGCGCCTCGCCGTCGCGCAGGTGCAGGTGCCAATCGTCGGGGCGGGTGATGGTGAGCGTGGAAGTAATCATAGAAGGATTTTACCTCCCTCGGCGCAAGGGACGCCCCCCCCTAGCGCTTCGCGCGTCCCCCTCAAGGGGGCGGCGCTGGCGGACCGGCAGGGGGGCCCTCCATACTGGGCGCGCGTCAGCGCGTAGGGGGGCCAGTCTTAGAGGGGCTCAGTCCACCACCGGCATGCTCCGCTCGACGAGCGAAGCCATGATCCCCGCGCCGAGCGGGATCACGGCATCGTTGAAGTCGTAGTTGCTGTTGTGCAGGAAGCAGCCGCTTTCGGCGCCACCCTGCCCCAGCCGGAAATACGCCCCGGGCCTGCCTTGCAGCATGAACGAGAAATCCTCGGCGCCCATCGACGGCGTCAGGTCGCGGATAACGTTTTCCTTGCCCAGCATGGCGGTGGCCACGTCCGCGACGAAATTGGCCTCGCGCGGAGTATTGATCGTGGCGGGATAGATGCGCTCGTACTTGAGCGTGGCCGTGGCGCCGAAGGCCGCCGCAATGGAGGTCGAGAGCTCGCGCAGCCGGGTCTCGACCATCTCTTGCACGGTTCGGCGGAAGGTCCGGACGGTGCCCACCAGCCGGGCCTCGCGCGGGATCACGCTCATCGCGCCCGGATGCCCTGCCTGCACCGAACAGATGGACACCACGGCCGAATCGAGCGGGTTCACATTGCGCGCGACGATGGACTGCGTGGCGGTGATGATCTGGCCCGCCACCACCACCGGATCGATGGTCAGGTAAGGGTGGGCGCCATGGCCGCCGCGTCCCTCGATCACGATCTCGAAGCGGTCGGAAGCCGCCATCATCGGGCCGGGATTGATGCCCACCTTGCCGGCGGGCAGGCCCGGCCAGTTGTGCAGTGCGTAGATTTCGTTACAAGGAAAGATATCGAACAGGCCGTCTTCCATCATGGCGCGCGCACCGCCCAGCCCTTCCTCGGCTGGCTGGAAGATCAGCACGGCGGTGCCGTCGAAATTGCGGGTCTTGGCCAGATAGCGGGCCACGCCCAGCAGGATCGCCGTATGGCCGTCATGGCCGCAGCCATGCATCAGGCCCGGCTTGCTGGATCGGTGGTCGAAGGCGTTGTCCTCGGTCATGGGCAGCGCGTCCATGTCGGCGCGCAGGCCGATCATGCGTCCGCTGTCGCAGCGGCGGCCCCGGATCACGCCCACCACGCCGGTCTTGCCTATCCCCCGGTGCACTTCCACGCCCAGCAGCTCCAAGGCCTTGGCCACGATGCCCGAGGTGCGCACCTCTTCGAATCCGAGCTCGGGATGCGCGTGCAGGTCGCGCCGCAGCAGCGTCAGATCATCGTGAAACTTGCGTATTGCTTCCAGCGGCGAACGCAGCGCCACCCCAGCTTCCATTCCTGCTCTCCGGTCCTGCGGCCGCCGGAACGCGGCCCGAATATCAATCGATAACCGGACCGTCCGGGAGTTCCCCCAGGGCTGTCCGACTTGGTGTCAAAAGCTGAATGTCCCCATACCAGCTCTCGGCATAACCCCGGGTGTTGTCGGTGTCGGTCATGACGCCGACGCCGATCAACGTGCCGGGCGCCTCGCCGAACAGCTCGGTGTAGTCCTGCACGTAGTTGCGTTCGTAGTCGAGCCATCGGCCCACGCCCTCGGGACCGGATTCGACCACCTTCAGGCGGACCCGCGAACTATGGGCATTGACCAGGGTGGCCCCGACCGGCAGCCGGGTGTCCCACGTATAGATCAGCGTGGCATAAGGGACTTCGCGTCCGAGCAGCATGCGCGCGGTCTCGGCCAGCATCTGCTCGCGCAGCGGCAGCTTGCGCCAATCGCCGTCGAACGCCAGCACCAGGCGCACCGGCGCGTCCTCGGTTTCGGGGCGGGAACTGTCCGCCCGTTCGATCATGGCATCCGTGCGCCAGGACCAGCGCACATAAGGCGCGTCGACGGCCGGCAAGCCAAGAGGCACCCACATGCCGCTGGCGGCCGATTGCGCCACCGCATGCAAGACGGGGCGGTCTTCGCCCTCGATCCGGGCGCGGGTGATCTGGTAGCGGGTACGCACCTTGTCCGGCCGGATGATCCAGGGCCGCCAGCCTGCGGGCGGTTCGCCCACGGCGGACACCGATTGTGACAACACCAGCGCGGCGGCGCCGTCCACCGGCGGGACCTCCGCCGTCGCCTCCCGGTCCGCGGAGGGGCTGGCGCAAGCCGCCAACAAAGCGGCGGCAGCCAGCAAAACGGTCGAAAACCGGAAACAAGGCGGAACGGATACGGACATCGGCAAGCGCGCCCCGGCGCTGGGGAAGACGGCGATGCGACCATTCTACCGGGCGTATCGCCCCGGGAAGCGTTGCATACCCGTCGAAAACCCCAGGGAAACGCCGTTTCTGTTGGAATTTTGTTGTGACTTTGCCCAGCAAGGCGATATGCTGCGCTCGCGGGGTTATTCCGCAGTTCTGGAGTCTGCCTCTCGCGCACTGCGGTGTGGCCCTGCTAACGATCTGACGATTGAACCCTTTTTAGGAGTACAGCATGGCCACAGCCAAAAAGGCGCCGGCAAAGAAAGCCGCGCCCGCCAAGAAAGCCGCTCCGGCTAAGAAAGCCCCGGCTGCCAAGAAAGCCGCCCCGGCCAAGAAGGCCGCGACCAAGGCTCCCCGCAAGGTCAACGCCGCTTTCCTCAAGCCCATGACCCCCAGCGCGACGCTGGCCGCCATCATCGGCCCGGCCCCGCTGCCGCGCACGGAAGTCACCCGCAAGGTCTGGGAATACATCAAGAAGCACAAGCTGCAGGATCCCAAGGCCAAGCGCAACATCAACGCCGACGCCAAGCTCAAGGAGCTCTTCGGCAAGCCCAGCGTCGACATGTTCGAGTTGACCAAGATCGTCAACGCGCACCTGAAGTAAAGAGGCCGCCCCGGTTCGCGGGGCTCCAGCGGGCGCCCGGCCGGATCGGTCCGGGCGCCTTGTTTTTCAGCGTCCGCCGCGTATCACGAGTATCTGCCCCTGCCCGGCGTCGGTCAGCAGATACAGCTCTCCCGACGGCCCCGCCACCACGTGGCGTACGCGGCGCCCCATGTCGGTCAGCAGGCGCTCCTCGCGCACCACTTTTTGCCCGTCCATCTGCAGGCGTATCAAGGCCTGCCCGCTCAACGCACCGGTGAAGACGCTGCCGTTCCATCCCGGGATGGCCTGGCTGGTGTAGAACGCCAGGCCGCTGGGCGAGACCGACGGCACCCAGCTGTAGAGGGGCGGCTCGAATCCCGGCGGCGAGGCCTCCTCGCCGATCTTGCCCCCGCCGTATTCTTCGCCATAGGTATAGCGCGGCCAGCCGTAGTTCTTCCCGGCGCGCACGACATTCAGCTCGTCGCCGCCCTGCGGCCCATGTTCGACCAGCCACAGTTCGCCCGTGCGCGGGTGCAGCGCCGCGCCTTGGGGGTTGCGGTGGCCGAGCGACCAGATCTCGGGCAATGCCTTCTTGTCACTGGTGAAGGGGTTGTCCGAGGGGACACTGCCATCGTCGTTGATCCGCACGACCTTGCCATGGTGCGTGTCCAAACCCTGAGCGTCCGGCCGCGTCCTGCGGCTGGAGCGCTCGCCAAGGGTGACGAACAGCTTCCCATCGCGCGCGAAGACCAGGCGCGAGCCGAAATGCAGGGTGCTGGCGAACTTGGGCGCCTGGCGGAAGACGACCCTGGAATCGGCAAAGCGCCATCGATCGCCGTCCTGCACCAGCTTGCCGCGCGCCACGGCCGTGCTGTTGCCCCCCTCGCCCGCTTCGGCGTAGCTCAGGTAGACGAGCCCGTTGCGCGCGAAGTCCGGATGCAAGACCACGTCCAACAGCCCCCCCTGGCCGCGGGCGTCGACCTTGGGTGTCCCGCTTACCGGGGGGGACAGCTCGCCGCTCGGGGACACCACCCGCAACCGGCCCGGACGTTCGGTCACCAGCGCCCCGCCGTTGGGCAGCAAGGCCAGGCCCCACGGATGCTCCAGGCCTTCGGCCCAGGTCGAAACCGTCACCCCTGCCGGCAACGCCGCCCTGGCCATCGGCACATCCTTGCCCGGCCTGACCGGCTGCGCCTGCGCGGCACCCACTCCCGCGATGAGCGCCGCCACGCACCAGGCCATGCAACACACTCGTAGCTTCATGTCGTTCTCCTTGCCCGCGATTCGGATCTTGACCGGAAACCGGCGCCGGCGTTCCCGCGCCACGGCTCCTGGCCAGGAGCGTAACGCACGAGAGTGTCTCGCCGTTCTCGCGATCCCAAGAACGGCGACGGGCGACAGTGCTCGGCAACAAGCCGAAACGATTCACCTCCCCTGCACAGGCATCAATGCGCGGTATGGTTGAGGCTTACGCCACCGAAGATCTTCATCATGCTCCTGTCGCAACGCCATCTGGCCGTTACCGCCGCAGCGCTCGCCCTCGCCTTCTTCACTGCCTCGTCCCACGCCGAACGCAATGCCTCCCTCGCCGGACAGAACGTCGTCCAGCCCATAGCTGGCGGCCAGCACACGAAAGAATACGCTCGCAATGGCCAATTGATCTACGAAGTCATCGAACGCAAGACTTCGCAAGGCACAATTGAGGCGATCGAGCGGGAATGGACTGAGGACGGCACGCCGCTGCGCGACCAGTACTTCCTGGGCGGCAACGAAATCAAGGCGACGTTCTGGTACCGCAACGGCCAAGTCAAGGAAACGCGGGTAGACCAGTCGACCCGCGATCCCAAGGCGCTCCCCGGCAAATACGTCGAGCGTTTCTCCGATCTGGGCAGGCTGCGCTCGTCAGGCGTCTTCCAGGGCCAGTTCCGCCCCGTCGGCCTGCACCGCGAATACGATGAATCCGGCCGCCTCGCGAGGGAAGTCGAATACGACGCGCGCGGCGTGCGCCTCGCTACCAGGGAGTACGACGCCGCCGGCAAGGTGACCAAGGCCGAGCGTTACCTGCCCGATGGTTCGCGGCGGCTCGAATAACGAAAAACGCCCCGACATTAGCGGAACCGCTATCGCCCCCAAACGACTTGGAGTGCGCCCCGAACTCACGTATCGGCCTTTATATCAGCCTGTTTGATGACCCACTTGTATTTTTCGATTTCCTTTTCAAGATGGGATCGAAGCGCCTCGGGTGTGGATCCATGCGGCTCGAGCGCGTCGGACGAAAGACGCTCCCTGAGGCTTGGCTGAGCTAGCACGTCATTGACGGCCCGATTGAGTACTCTGACCGCACTGACCGGCAGATTGGCCGGCCCGAGCACGCCCCACCACCCTGCCAAGTCATAGTCCGGATAGCCTGCTTCCGCGATCGCCGGGATCTCGGGCAACGCCATCGCGCGCCTGGCGCTAGTCACGCCCAAGGCGCGCACGCGGCCGGACTTCAAGGCGGCAGAAGCGCCGGAAAGCGTGCTGAACGTGCAGTGAACCTGGCCAGCCGACACATCGTTGAGAGCGGGCGTGGTTCCCTTATAGGGCACATGCAGCAGGCGAATACCGGCCATGGCGTTGAGCATCTCACCCAGCAGGTGGGCACTACTGCCGTTGCCGGCCGACGCGAAGGTATAGAAACCCGGCCGCTGCTTGGCTAGTTCGATGAATTCCTCGACCGAAGCGGCGGAGACATCTTTGTTGACAATGAGCAGGAAGGGCCCCCGCGCGACCGAGGAGACATAGCTGAAGTCCCTGACCGCGTCATAGGGCAAGGCGTGGGGCGTCAGCGCCGCACCAATGGCATGGGCAGCCGAGATCAACAGCAAGGTGTGGCCGTCGGGTTCGGCGGTGGCGACCGCGCGCGCACCTATAGTGGTGTTCCCGCCAGGCCGGTTCTCGACAATGACAGCCTGCTTGAGTACAGGAGTCAGGCGTTCCGCCAGTGTCCGCGCCAGCACATCATTGATCGCGCCTGGAGAGAACGGCACGATGATGCGGATTGGCCGGTTGGGATAATCCGACTGTGCGTAGGTGAGCCCGCCCGTGCCAGCAGCCAGTGCCGCCACGCCAAGGCCGCCTAACGCGCGGCGCCGTCCCGGACTGTTGAGTCGATTCGTCACCGTCGTCTCCCGATCATAGATAATGCTCCCGCATTATCGTCCCGCCTCCCCTGGTGCACAAAAGCTATCTCCACTCTTTCCAACGTGCGGAAATCCCGGCGGGGTTCTTGATCCGGCGCTAGCGGCCGATAGCTTCTGCAGAAGCGCGCGATGACCGACGTTTCACGAACAGCCTGATCGAGTTTTCGCAGACATGGCTCCGCGTTTCAATATGGGCTGACCCATAAAGTAAAACCCCCGCCGGGATGCCCGAGCGGGGGTTTTGGGGTAGTTAGCCTGACGATGACCTACTTTCACAGACGTCCGTCCACTATCATCGGCGCAAAGGCGTTTCA
>Ga0180216_1000306_pt1 | contig 54268 bp, 48 predicted proteins | sample eDN3rd37CBELigMG_FD_128879 | JGI IMG/M metagenome (GOLD analysis project Ga0180216, IMG submission 128879) | Enriched Miracle-Growth compost microbial communities from Emeryville, California, USA - eDNA 3rd pass 37_C BE-Lig MG (version 2)... ...
CCACCTCCACCTCCACCTCCACTGCCACCGAGGCGGGAAGCCGCGGTCCGTGGTGGTCGTCGGTGCGTGCCCTCGCGGTCGTCACGGTGCTCGCCGTCGTCGCCGCGGTGACCTTCGGGGTGTTGTGGGCGACCGACGACTCGTCCGAGCAGCTGCAGGCCCTGCAGAGCCGGCTCGACACCGAGGCCGAGGCCGAAGCCGTCGCCTCCGACTACGCGCTGAGCGTCTCCGAGGTCGACTTCCGTGACCTCGACGCCTGGCGGGCGGCGCTCACCGACGGCGTCAGCGAGCAACTCGCACCGAAACTCGAAGGAGCCGTGGACGTCGTGGCTCCGTGGCTGACGCAGATGGAGTACACCGCCGATGCCCGTCTGCTCGCCGCCGAGGTGGCGAGCAACGACGGCGACACCTTCGTCGTGCAGGTCTTCGTCGACATGATCTCGACGAGCAAGCAGACACCCGACGGTGTCGCCGCCACCGCGACCTACACGGTGACGATGGACCGCGCGTCCGACTGGACCATCACCGACGTCGGCGGGGTGGGCACCGGCCTGCCGGGCGGCACCGGGGAGCCGGAACCTGCGCCGGCGCCGGCGGACGGGGGCCGCTGAGTTTCCGGTCGGTCAGCCCTCGTCGGGTTCGGTGACGAAGTCGACGAGGCGCTCGACGGCGCCGATGAGGTGCGATTCGAGATCGCGGAACGAGTTCACGGCGTTGTAGACGCGCCGCCAGCCGTCCTGCGGGGTGCCCCAGCCGAGTTCTCGGCAGACACCGGTCTTCCAGTCCTGGCCTCGGGGAATGGTGGGCCAGGCGTCGATGCCGACGGCCTTCGGCTTCACCGCCTGCCACACGTCGATGTAGGGATGGCCGGTGACCATCACATGCGGACCGAGATTCGCGGTGAGGCGCTCTTCCTTGGACCCGGTGACGAGGTGGTCGGCGAGGACACCGACCCGCCGACCCGGGCCGGGTTCGAACTCGGCGAGCCGGACACCGAGATTGTCCAGGCCTTCGAGTTGTTCGACGACCACGCCCTCGACCCGCAGGTCGTGCCCCCACACCCGTTCGACGAGGGCGGCGTCGTGCACGCCCTCCACCCAGATCCGGCTCCCCCGCGCCACGCGTGCGCGCAGACCGTCCACCCGGGTGGACCCCGAGGCGGATCTCGTCGGTACGGAGGCGGGACGGATCTTCGGTTTGACGAGGGTGACGGGTGCTCCGTCGACCAGGAAGGCCGCAGGGCGCATCGCGAACAACCGGGTGCGCCCCTGTGCGTCCTCGAGCCGCACGAAGTCGCCGTCGTAGGTCTTCTCGATCCCCACGATCGCGCCGCACCAACCGGATGCGGCGTCCTCGACGACGACACCGCGCTCCGCCGCGAGTTCGGGGACGGCCTTCTTCTTGGTGCGGGCGTGACCGGCATAGATGTCGCCGCCGTAGATATCGCGTGGGCTCACGCCAGTCGACCCTAGGACATCGCGCGGGACCGCTCACGCTGCCACGCCGGACCGCTGCACCGGGTCGCCGTATGCTTTCGGGGTGAGTTCTCCGAGCCTGACGCTGACCGTGTGGGCGGGGTCCTGGCTGTCCGGTCACGCCTCCCCCGACGATGTGATCGATGCGCTGCACGAGTGGGCGCCGATGCATCTCGTGGGTGCCCACGACGCGGCGACGGCCTCCGCGGCGGGTCTGCCCGACCGGGGTGTGGCCGACGGTGCCGCCCTGCTGCTCACCCTGATCCGCCGCGTCGACTCCGCCGCCGGCGCCGGTCTGCATCTCGTCCTTCCCGCCCCGGGCGACGTCCGCGCACTGCCCGCCGGTACAGCCTTCGCCTCCGCGGCGCTCGCGGCCGGTGAGGGCGTCGTGGTGGGAGCGCCCGGCGCCCCCGGACTGGGTCTGGTGCCCGTGATCGAAGGCCCGGACGTCCTGCGGTGGAACGTCTTCACGCTGCCGGCGGTCCCCGAGATCGCCGTCGACGGTGGTCTCGGTGCGGCCGAGTTCGCGATCCGAGAGGCGGTGCGTGAGGCCGCCTCCGCGTTGAGCGGGATCCCGACGGTGGGAACGGACGGTCGCCGCACCGATCCGCGGGCGGAGATCGCCGAGGAGGCCGCCGAGCTCGCCCGGCACCGCTACCCCCCGTCACTGCCCCCACGTGCCGTGCGCGTGCTGGACACCGCCGACCAGGTCGCGGCAATCCTCACCGTGGCCGGCCGCGGAGGGGGTCTGCGGGCCGGTTCGGCGTCCGCCACCACCGGTCGCGATGGTGCGCTGCAGCCCCTGTGGGCCGCGGTGCGCGAGGCCCGCACCGGTGCGGTCGCGGCGGCTCTGCGGGCCGAGCACCATCACTGACCGCGGCGGCAGTGCGCATCAACTCCGTTGCGCGGTGACGAGCAGATACTCCCAATCCATAGCTCCTCCACCGAGATCGTGACGTTGAGCGAGCTCGAGCAGGTCGAGATCGAGAGCAGCGACCCGTTCGTGGTCGTCCGCGATGTTGCGGTACACCGCGATCGTGGGACCGTAGGCGGACTTGAAGAACTCGCGGAAGTCCTCTCCGGTCGCGAAGCGTTCGACGCGCAGATTGTCGGTGCGTACCTGCAGGTCGGTGACACGGTCGCCGATCAGCTCGCGCACGTGCACCTCGTCGCCCCACAGTGGCGGCGGCTGTGCACCCGGCGGAGGCGGTGGCGCATACGGTTTCATCGTCGCGAACATCTGCCCGATGAAGCCGCGGGGGGTCCAGCTCAGTAGGCCGATGCGTCCGCCCCGCCGGGTCACCCGAAGCAGTTCGTCGGCGGCGGCCCGATGATGGGGCGCGAACATCACTCCCACACAGGAGATCACGGCATCGAAGCTCGCATCGTCGAACGGGAGCGCTTCGGCGTCGGCTTCCTGCCAGTCGAGCGTCGCACCTGCCGCTTCGGCGTCACGGCGGCCGACCTCGAACAGTTCCGGGGTCAGGTCGGTCGCGAGCACCGTCGCACCGGTGAGCGCGGCGGGGATCGATGCATTGCCCGATCCGGCGGCGATGTCCAGGACGCGGTCGTCCGGACCGATTCCGGTGGCGGCCACGAGAGTGGGGCCGAGTTCGGCGATGACCTCGGTCGCCACCGCCGGATAGTTGCCGAGGGCCCACATCGCCCGGTGCTTGGCCTTCAGGGCGAGATCGGCGTCGTGTGTCGTCGAGATGTCGGTCATCAGAGGATTCCTCCTGTCGAGGGACCCGGCGTCGGCGCCGTCGGAGAGGCGGTCCGGGTCACAGATCGACTGTAGGAACGCGGGCGCAGTGTCCTCCAGTACACAATCTGTACTGCACGGCCGCACATTCGTGCTGGTCACCGCGGTCCGACCGGCCTACGATCCGATCATGGGCCCGCCCTACCACCAGTTCTGTCCCGTCGCCAAGGCGATGGAACTGTTCGACGAGAGGTGGACGCTGCTCGTGGTGCGCGAACTCGTGCTCGGCAGCGAACGGTTCAACGATCTCCGACGCGGCCTGCCCCGTATGTCGCCGACCTTGCTGTCGAAGCGACTGCACCAGCTCACGGCAGCGGGCATCGTGCGGCGTCTCGAGGACGGGGCCGACGTCCGATACGTGCTCACACCCGCGGGACGCGATCTCGAGGCCGTCGTCGACGCACTCGGTGCCTGGGGTACGCGGTGGACCGGGAAGCTCGGCGACGTCGACCTCGATCCGCGGCTGCTGATGTGGGACATGCACCGGCACGTCGACCACGCGGCGCTGCCGGACTCCAGGGTGGTCGTGGAGTTCGTCTTCCCCGCGGTCACCCACGCGTCGCGCCGGTGGTGGATGGTCATCACGCCGCACGACGTCGACGTGTGCGACGAGGATCCGGGATTCGAGGTCTCGATCCGGGTGACGGCGGGGATGCGGGAGCTGACCGAGATCTGGCGTGGCGAAGCCACCTGGCCGGACGCACTACGTTCGGGCGCCGTGGTCGTCGACGGTCCGAGCGCTCTGCGCCGGTCTCTGCCGCGCTGGTTCGACTCTCCTCTGGCCTCACCGGCCGGGCACGCCACCCGGTGAGGCGGGGGGATCTATCGGTTCGCGGCCGGCCGGGACGGGCGTTTCGGCGGCTCGCAGCATCCCACGGCGCACAGGCTCCCGTTGCACGCGGACCCGAGCAGCGGTTCGGTGCCGCAGCGGCGAGCGGTGACCCCCTCGCGCTGTTCCTCGACGAGTTCGCGGACCAGCTGCGCGAAGCGCGGGTCGGTTCCGGCCGTCGCCGCACGCGAGAAGCCCATGCCCAGTTCGGCCGCACGGTCGCGGGCCTCGGTGTCGAGATCCCACACGACCTCGAGGTGATCGGAGACGAATCCGACCGGCACGACCACGACGGCGCGGACCCCCCGTTCGTGCAGGGCGTCGATGTGGTCGACGATGTCGGGCTCGAGCCACGGCACCTGCGGCGGACCGGATCGCGACTGCCACACCAGGTCGTAGTCGTCCTCGCCGAGAGCCTCGGCCACCAACCGCGCCGCTTCGGCGACCTGCCGACTGTAGAGACGGCCACCCTCCTCCGGCGGACCACCGGTCGCGTCGAAGGAGGTCGGCACGGAGTGGGCGGTGAACACCACACGCGCGGAATCGCGCACCTCGTCGGCGAGCTCGACGCGGGCGGCGCGCACGGCGTCGGTGACGGCGTCGAGGAACAACGGGTGGTCGTAGAAGTGCCGGAGCTTCGTCAGCCGGGGCGCGTTCTCGACGGCATCCCGCGCCCGGGCGATGTCCTCGTGGTACTGCCGGCATCCCGAGTAGCCGCCCCATGCGGAGGTCGCGAACACCAGGGCGTTACGGATCCCGTCGTCGCGCATCCGCGCGACGGTGTCCTCGACCATGGGATGCCAGTTGCGGTTGCCGAAGTAGATCGGCAGATCGATACCGTGCGTGTCGAACTCGGCGCGGACGTCGTCGATGATCGCCCGGTTCAGGGCGTTGATCGGCGAGACACCCCCGAAGTGCAGATAGTGCTGCGCGACCTCGTCGAGTCGTTCCGGCGGGATCCCACGTCCGCGGGTGACGTTCTCGAGGAACGGCCGCACGTCGTCGGGTCCTTCCGGTCCGCCGAACGACAGCAGCAGCAGCGCGTCGTACGCCCCGGGGGTGTTCGTCATGGAAGTGCCTTCCGTGGTGCGGTCAGCTACCGAAGCCGACCTGGGAGTGGAAGCCACCGTCGACGTAGACGATGGATCCCGTGGTCCCGGGTAGCCAGTCGGACAGCACCGCACACACGGTCTTCGCCACAGGCGTCGGATCGTCGACGTCCCAGCCGATCGGGGACGCGGCCGACCAACCCTCGTTCAGTCGGTTCATCTCCGCGCCCGGGCCGGTCGCGTCGCCCGCGATGGCCTTGGCGGCGAGCGTCTTGATCGGGCCGGCGGCGACGAGGTTCGAACGGATACCGCGCGGGCCGACCTCCTTGGCCACGTAGCGGTTGACCGACTCGAGCGTCGCCTTGGAGACACCCATCCAGTTGTAGAACGGAACGGCCCGGGACGGGTCGAAGTCCATTCCGACGATCGAACCGCCCTCGTTCATGACGGGCAGGACGGCCTTGGCGAGCGCGCCGTAGGAGTAGGCCGACACTTCGAGCGCCACCGCGACGTCCGTCCACGGCGCGTCGAGGAACGGGCTGCCCAGGCACGACCGGGGTGCGAAGCCGATGGAGTGGACGACACCGTCGATCCCCTCCGGTGCGAGTTCGCGGATCTTGTCGGCGAGACCGTCGAGATCCTCCTGGTTCTGCACGTCGAGGCTGATCGCCGGCGGCACCGGCTGCGGGAGACGCTGTGCGATCCGGTCGATCAACCGGAGTCGCTCGAAGCCGGTGATGATCACCTTCGCGCCCTGTTCCTGCGCGGCCTTCGCGGTGTGGAAGGCGATCGAGGCATCGGTGATGATGCCGGTGACGAGAATGGTCTTGCCCTCGAGCAGTCCGCCCATGAGTGTGTCGGTCCTCCAGTGAGATTCGGATGTGGTCGCGAGACCGTCAGTGGCCCATGCCCATGCCGCCGTCGACCGGGATCACGGCGCCGGAGACGTAGGCGGAGTCGTCGGAGGCCAGGAAGCTGACGACGGCTGCGACGTCCTCGGGCTTGCCGAGTCGCTGCAGCGGGATGAACTTCTTCGCGGTGTCGCGCAGGTCGTCGGACAGATCCGCGGTCATGTCGGTCTCGATGAAGCCGGGAGCGACGACGTTGGCCGTGATCGATCGCGAACCGAGTTCGCGGGTGACCGAGCGGGCGAGACCGATGATGCCGGCCTTCGAGGACGCGTAGTTGATCTGGCCGGCCTGGCCGGCGAGGCCGACGACGGAGCCGAGGAAGATCATGCGACCCCAGCGGGCGCGGAGCATCGCGCGGTTGGCGCGCTTGGCGCACCGGAAGGCGCCGGTGAGGTTCGCGTCGATCACCGAGCTGAACTGGTCCTCGGTCATGCGCATCAGCAGGGTGTCGTCGGTGATGCCCGCGTTCGCGACGAGCACCTCGACGGGGCCCTGATGCTCCTCGACCTCCTTGAACGCGGCGTCGACCGAGTCGGCGTCGGTGACGTCGCACCGCACACCGAACAGGCCGTCGGGCGCGCCCGAACCGCGGTGGGTGACGGCGACCTTGTGGCCGTCCGCCTGCAGGCGACGGGCGACGGCGAGGCCGATTCCGCGGTTTCCGCCGGTGACGAGGACGGATCGGGGGGTGACACCCGCGCGCGTGGACGCTGCGGCACTTTCTGCGTCAGTCATGCATTCCAACCTATCTGGTGGCCGGTCCGGTACGGAAAACGCTCAGTGAGCGTGCACAAGGTGGATCAGGGCAGCCGCTGGCGCAACACCATGGCCGCGCCGAGCCCCGCGATCACCGACAGCGCTCCGAGCATGAGCCACGGACGGCTGGCATCGCCACGGGTCGTCTCGAAACCGATCTGTTCCTCGAGCGTGTTGTAGGCGTCCTCGAGTTCCTCGAGGCTGGCGGCCGTGAAGAAACTCCCACCCGAGAGGTTCGCGATCTCCTTGAGCGACGGATCGTCGACGGGCACGGGGATCCGATCGTCCTCGATGGTGACGGTGCCCGTCTGGGTGCCGAAGGAGATGGTCGAGACCGGAATCCCCTTCTCCGCCGCCTGTCGCGCCGCGGTGAACCCACCGCGGGGATCGTCGGGACTCTCGGGGACGGTCTGCTTGCCGTCGGACAGCAGCACGATCCGCGCGGGCGGCGCCTGGTCGCTGCCGCCGAGCACGGCGGCGAGCGTGTCGATCGACTGCATCGCCGTGAAGATCGCCTCACCGGTCGCGGTGCGCTCGCTCAACTGCAGGTTGTCGATCGCGGACTTGGTCGCCTCCCGATTGGTGGTCGGCGAGACCAGGACCGAGGCGGTCCCCGAAAATGCGACGAGACCGAGGTTGATGCCGGGCGTCAGGTCGTCGGCGAACTGTTTGGCCGCCTCCTGCGCGGCCGCGAGTCGCGTGGGTGCGACGTCCGTGGCCTCCATCGACAACGACACGTCGATGACGAGCACGACCGTGGCCCGGTTGCGCGGCACCCGCTGTTCGGCGGTCGGGCCGGCGAGCGCCACGGTGAGGAAGACGAGGCCGACGAGCAACAACGCGACGGGGATGTGCCGGGCGCGTCCCGGGCGGGCGGGTGCGACCTTCTCGAGCAGCTCGAGATTGGTGAAGCGCAGCGTGTTCGTCTGGCGCCGGCGTTGGACCAGCACGTAGGCGCCGCCGAGGGCAGCGACGACGAACAGCAGCAGCAACCACCACGGTGAGGTGAAACCGGACAGGCTCATCGTCCCCCCTGCCGTGCGGGTGCGCCGAAGCTGTGTCGCCGGGCCGCGACGAACCGGACGACGTCGCCGATCCAGTCGCGGTCGGTGCGCAACGTCAGCACGGGTGCACCGGAACTGCGCAGCGCCTGGTGCACGGCCGCGCGATGTTCGGCGGCGGCCTGCGCGTAATCGGCCCGCAGTTCGGGAGTGGTCGTGAATTCGCGGGTGCGGCCCGTCTCCGGGTCGTGCAGCACCACGTCGCCCAGATCGGGCAGTTCGAGGTCGCGGCGGTCGATGATCTCGACGGCGAGCAGTTCGTGCCGGCCGGACAGCGCCCGCAGGGATCGCTCCCAGTCGAGCGGACCGAGGAAATCACTCACCACGACAGCCAGACCGCGGCGGCGCTGAGGACGTCGCAGCGACTCGACGAGCCCCTGGAGATCGCCACGGGTCCCGTCGGGTGCGTGCGGGGTGGTCGCGACGGTACGCAGCAACGATTGGGCGTGCAGCCGTCCGCCGCGCGCGGGGACGCGGATCGTCTCGCTGCCGGTGGAGATCACCGCGCCGATCCGGTTTCCACCGCCGGTGGTCAGATGTGCGAGCGCGGCCACCGCTGCGATCGCCAGGTCGCGCTTCTCGCACATGCCGGTACCGAAGTCCAGGCTGGCCGACAGGTCGACCGCGAGCCACGTCTCGAGTTCCCGGTCGGCGACCGTCTGCCGCACGTGCGGGTGCGTCGTGCGCGCGGTGACCGACCAGTCCATCTGCCGCACGTCGTCGCCCGGTTGGTACTCGCGGGCGTCCCCCGGTTCGGAACCCGGGCCCGGGATCAGACCGAGGTGGTCGCCGTGCAGGACGCCGTCGAGACGGCGCCGCACGGTGAGCTCGAGGGTGCGGAGCGCGGCGGTGAGCGCGGGATCGCGCAGTTCACCGGAGCGGAACCGCGGTGGCGACCCGTCGTGAGGACGTGTGCTCACCGCGCGCCCGCACCTCCCTGCGGACCGGGTGCACCGACGGGCGCCTGCTGACCGGCAACGGCCCGCGGATCTGCGGGCGCCGGGCCGGGAGTCGCGGTCGGTACGGGTGCGTTGGCCTGCGGGGCGACCTGCGGAAGACCCACGGTCTGCAGGATGCGCGTGATGATCTGGTCCGGGGAGACATCGTCCGCGAGCGCGTCGTAGGACAGCACCAGGCGGTGACGGAGCACATCGGGAATGACGTCGACGATGTCCTGCGGCACCACGTAGTCGCGGCCGCGCACGAGCGCCAGGGCACGCGCCGAGGAGATGATGCCGAGCGTCGCGCGAGGCGAGGCACCGTAGGCGATCCAGCCCTGCACGTCGTGCAGGCCGAGCTCGGCGGGCCGACGCGTCGCGAAGATGACCCGCACGACGTAGTCGACGAGCGCGTGGTGCACGAACACACGTCCGGCGATCTTCTGCAGGCGCAGGAGCTGCTCGTTGTCGAGCACCTGCTTCGGTTCGGGAGCGGCGACACCCATCCGGTAGACGATCTCGCGTTCCTCCTCCACCGTCGGGTAATCGACGAGGACCTTGAAGAGGAAGCGGTCGCGCTGCGCTTCCGGCAACGGGTAGACGCCCTCGTTCTCGATGGGGTTCTGCGTCGCCATCACGAGGAACGGCTCGGGCATCGGGAAGGTCTTGCCGCCGATGGTGACGTGGCGTTCGGCCATCACCTCGAGCAGCGCCGACTGCACCTTCGCCGGGGCGCGGTTGATCTCGTCGGCGAGCACGAAGTTCGCGACGACGGGTCCGAGTTCGGTGTCGAACTCCTCGCGTCCCTGCCGGTAGATGCGGGTACCGACGAGGTCGGTCGGCACGAGGTCGGGAGTGAACTGCACGCGCGAGAACGATCCACCGACGACCTTCGCGAAGGTCTCGACGGCCAGCGTCTTCGCGACGCCGGGAACGCCTTCGAGCAACACGTGCCCGCGCGCGAGCACACCGACGAGCATCCGCTCGACCAGCAGATCCTGGCCGACGATCACACGCTTGACCTCGTAGATGGCCCGTTCGAGGAGACGGACGTCGTCGGCCGGGTCGTACGCCTTCGCGGGAGCGTCGCCGGGTTTCCGCATATTCGCGCCGGCTGTCTGCGGAGCAGGCGAAGTGTTCACGCCGGCTGCCGGCTGAGCGGTCGCACCAGGTCCCTGCTGGGCGTTCGCACCGGGCCCCTGCGGAGCCGGTTGGGCGTTCGCACCGGACCCCTGCGGGGCCGGACCGTTCACGCCGGCCGCCTTCGGCGCCGGCGCGGCGCCCGCCGCAGCCTGGTTGTTCTTGCGTCCGTCGTTACCGCCCTCGTTGCCCGGCGTTGCCGAACCGGACGTCCCACCCTCGCGTGAGGTCACCAACAATCCACCGCTTTCGCCTACGTCGCTCCGCTGGAAACACCTGCTGCACCACTATTGCAGGTGCCGGCTCGGTGTGTCGTCGCCCCTGCACCGACCGGGAGACGGCACCCGGAAACGACCGGATGAAGCCCCTCCTCGGTGGTGCGAGGGCCGCGGCAAACCTCGCCCTCACGACACCATGCGCACCACGTACGGTGTCATGCCGCCCCAGCGTACCGGCGAGATCTTCACGAACGATCCCGACTGCGGCGCCTCGAGCATCTGTCCGTCACCGAGATACAACGCGACGTGCTGGCTGGCGTTGGGCCCGTAGAAGATCATGTCGCCCCGCCTCATCTGCGACGACGGGACCTGCGTGCCTGCCGTGTACTGGTAGCCGGTGTAGTGCGGGAGCGAGATGCCGATGCCCGCGAATGCGTAGATCATCAGCCCGGAACAGTCGAAGCCGACCTTGGCGTAGTCGCCGTGGACGTCGGCGACGCCGCCGTCGCGGATACCGCGGGTCGGGCCGTTCTCGTTTCCACCACCCCAGGCGTACGGGACGCCGATCTGGGACATCGCGCGGTCGATGACGATCTCCACCGCAGCGGGACCGGTGACGGACGGACGCGACGGGGTGCTGGGCGTCGAATTCGGTGTGGAGGGACGGGAACCCGATCCTCCGGTGCCCGATCCCGGGGATTCGAAGACGGGGTCGCCCGGATCCGGGTTGTCCCAGTCGATCCCACCGTCGCTACCGGTGCCCTCGTCGTCGTCCTCGTCCGGGATCGTGCCGCTGTCGGTATCGTCCGGGACGGTGTCGTCGGTGTCATCGGGGACGGTTCCACCGTCGTCGTAATCCGGGACCGTTCCACTGTCCGTGTCGTCCAGAACGTCGTCCAGGACGCTTCCCCGGTCGCCGTAATCGGGGACGGTGACGTCCTCGGTGTAATCCGGCGTACTCGCGTCGGTGTCACTCCTATCGGGGCCACTCGCATCGGTGTCACTGCCGTCCGACGCTCCGGATTCGGTGGTGACCTCACCCGGTGAGGTGACGTCGCTGCCGCCGGTCGACGGAGATTCCTCGATCAGGGTGTGGGGGCGCCGGCCGTTGGCGAGTTCCGCCGCGCGCGCTCGGGCTGCGGCGTCGGCGGCGACCCGCTCGGCCGCCTCCGCCGCCGCGACCCGTGCCGCCTCTGCGGCCGCTGCGGCAGCTGCTTCCTCGGCCGCGCGGCGACGCTCCCAGTCCTGGTACTGCGCGCGTTGCCCTTCGAGGCCCGCGACGTTGACGCGGGCCCGGTCGAGTTCGCTCTGCGCGCTCGCACGTTCCTGCTCGATACGTGACTTCTCGGCGGCCTGCCGACCGAGTTCGGCTCGCGCGACGGCGATCGCGGCCTCTGCCTCTGCCCTGCGCTGCTCGGCGGCCTCCGCTGCCGCATCGGCCTCGAGCTTGGCTGCGCGTGCCCGCGAATGGGAGTTGGCCTCCTGGGCCCGGGCGCGCTGGAGCGCATCGAGCACTGCGGTGCGCCCGGCCGACAGCAGTCGCATGACCTGGGCGCGGTCGAGCAGATCGTCGGGCCCGTCGACATCGAGGAAGGCCGCGAGGGAGACCGAGTTGGCGCCGCGGGTGTAGCTGTCGCGGACGAACGCGTCGAAGTTCTTCTGGGCAGCGGCGATCCGGTCGGCGGCGTCGTCGAGTGCGCGGCGGGAGTCCACGACCACCCGCTCGGCGAGGTCCGCCGCGTCGCGCGCGCTCTGGAGGTCGACGAGCGCCCGGTTGACGTCCTCGCGGCGGATGGCGACCTGCGCATCGAGCTCGGCGAGCTGCTGATCCGCGTCGGCGATCCGGACGATCAGCTGCCCGACCCGATCGATGTTGGCCGCGACCGCTGCACCCGCGCGGTCGATCTCGGCGTCGGAGGGGTTCGGCGGCGGGGGCGGTGCGGCGGACGCCGTGGTGGTCACGGTGAGGAGCACGGCTGTGACCAACCCCAAACCGGCAAGGAGCGTGCCGGTACGCGTCCGCGGGGCGCGACCGGGTGCCGGTCCGTCGGGTCGACGGCCTGCAGTGAGCGTCGTGGCGGTGCCGTCCGGCCCCGACCGTCGCGGAATCCCTCCGTGGATACCGAACCGTCTCACTTGCGTCTCCCTCGGTCGCACCTGGTGGCCGAGACATCCGGCCAGACGACCCGAGGAAGGCAGGCAGCATCCGCCGGCCGTGGGTGCCCCACGGCTCACACGCTGCAGTCGTACACCGGTTGTGGGCAGCGTCCCCACGAGCCGGGTTGTGACACACCTTCCCCAAGAGCGTCATGAGAACCGTACGACACCACAGGGGTATGTCGCATGACAGTCACGAAGATCGGCGGAAAGAACGCCGAACGAACACGGCGAGGACACCGAGGAAGACCGTGAGGATGCCGAACGATCCTCCCTGCCGGGTTCCGTCGCGAAAGAGGCGCGGACAGCCCCGAAATCACGCCCGCGGTGACGCGAAAGAGACCTCAGACGTCCGTGGACGATGACGATCCGTTACCTCCGGCAACGGTCGCATCACCGGCTGCGCGGCGGCGTTTGGCGAGATAGGTCGCGCCGGCCGCGAGGGCGACCACCGCGACGATCAGCAACGTCATCAGAGTCCAGGGCGGTGACGGTTCGAGCACCGAATCGACGAAGTTGCGAGTGGAGACCACCGGATCGCCGGTATAGGTGCGATCCTGCGCTGCCTCGAGAGTGACGCGGTCGAGATCCGCGCTGAACGTTCCGACCCATCCGGGGCTGAGGACCAGGACAGTTCCGCCGTCCTCGGCGCCGACCTCCGTCGCGAGGTCGCGCAGCTGCGAATCCATACGGGGATCCCGATCGAGCACGACCACGCTGAGGTCGATGCCGTTCTCCTGCGCGCGCTGCACCTCGGCGACGAGATCGTCCACGTACTGGGAGGGTGCGGCCACCTGGTCGTCGGCGAGATCGGCGAGCACTTTTTCGACCGAGACCCCGGCAGGAAGATCCGTGAGCGCAGGGCCCGGTATGCGAAGCAGTGGCGCAGACATCTCTCTCCGGTGGTGCTGGGGCAGAAGCCGGGCGATACGGTGATCCGGCCGCGCGGAGACGACACGAAGCGCCACACCCGTGCGGCAAGGGAGAACACTACGCGATCGCGCGACGGCGGCTCCAAGCACTCGCCTCGAGCAGGACCGATGCCGGCGCGACGCCTCGTCGGGACGACGGACCCGACTTCGGTTCATTACAGGACAAGCGTACTGTTAGAATCGAGTGCGAGACGCCACGACTTCTGCATCCGGGCCACGGGCCGCGGGTGGACGTCGTGTGCCTCGCTTCAGCCGTCGACACAGCCCCGTCGGCGGCCAGCCGAAACGACGAGTGGAGCTGACGTGAGCACCAGTAGTGATTCGTTCGGCGCCAAGGGTTCGCTGCAGGTCGGAGACAACTCCTACGAGATCTTCCGCCTGTCGGCCGTCCCCGGCACCGAGAAACTTCCTTATTCTTTGAAGGTCCTGGCCGAGAACCTGCTGCGCACCGAGGACGGTGCGAACATCACGGCCGATCACATCCGGGCCATCGCCAACTGGGATCCCTCCGCCGACCCGAGCATCGAGATCCAGTTCACGCCCGCCCGCGTGATCATGCAGGACTTCACGGGTGTCCCCTGTGTCGTCGACCTCGCCACCATGCGTGAGGCCGTCACGGCCCTGGGCGGCGACCCCAACAAGGTCAACCCCCTCTCCCCCGCCGACATGGTCATCGACCACTCGGTGATCCTCGACTACTTCGGTCGCGCCGACGCTCTCGAGCGCAACGTCGACCTCGAGTACGAGCGCAACGGTGAGCGCTACCAGTTCCTGCGCTGGGGCCAGGGCGCCTTCGACGACTTCCGCGTCGTGCCCCCGGGCATGGGCATCGTCCACCAGGTCAACATCGAGTACCTCGCCCCGACCGTCATGGTCCGTAACGGCCAGGCCTACCCCGACACCTGCGTCGGCACCGACTCGCACACGACGATGGTCAACGGCCTCGGCGTGCTCGGCTGGGGCGTCGGCGGCATCGAGGCCGAGGCCGCGATGCTCGGCCAGCCGGTCTCCATGCTCATCCCGCGCGTGGTCGGCTTCAAGCTCACCGGTGAGATCCAGCCCGGCGTGACCGCGACCGACGTCGTGCTCACCGTCACCGACATGCTGCGCAAGCACGGCGTCGTCGGCAAGTTCGTCGAGTTCTACGGCGCCGGCGTGGCCGAGGTCCCCCTCGCCAACCGCGCGACCCTCGGCAACATGAGCCCCGAGTTCGGTTCCACCGCAGCGATCTTCCCGATCGACGGCGAGACCATCAACTACCTGCGCCTGACCGGCCGCAGCGACGAGCAGCTCGCTCTCGTCGAGGCGTACGCCAAGGAGCAGGGCCTGTGGCACGATCCGAGCCGCGAGCCCGAGTTCTCCGAATACCTCGAGCTCGACCTGTCGACGGTCGTCCCGTCGATCGCCGGCCCGAAGCGTCCGCAGGACCGCATCCTGCTGTCGGAGTCGAAGGTCGCCTTCCGCAAGGACATCCACAACTACGTGGAGGAGAACCTCCCGGCCGAGCACAGCAAGCTCGACGAGGCCGTCGAGGAGTCCTTCCCGGCGTCCGACCCGGCCGTGCTGTCCTTCGCGGACGACGGTGCAGTCGACGTCCACTCGGCCGCCAACGGTTCGCACGGTCGCCCCACCAAGCCGGTCAAGGTCGTCTCGGAGGAGCGCGGCGAGTTCGTCCTCGACCACGGCGCCGTCGTGGTCGCGGGCATCACCTCCTGCACCAACACCTCCAACCCGTCGGTCATGCTCGGCGCTGCACTGCTCGCCCGCAACGCCGTCGAGAAGGGCCTGTCCACCAAGCCGTGGGTCAAGACCAACATGGCTCCGGGTTCGCAGGTCGTCAACGACTACTACGAGAAGGCCGGCCTGTGGCCGTACCTCGAGAAGCTCGGCTTCTATCTCGGTGGCTTCGGTTGCACCACGTGCATCGGTAACACCGGTCCGCTGCCCGAGGAGATCTCGAAGGCCGTCAACGACAACGACCTCTCGGTCACCGCGGTGCTCTCCGGCAACCGCAACTTCGAGGGTCGTATCTCCCCCGACGTGAAGATGAACTACCTGGCCTCGCCGCCGCTGGTCATCGCGTACGCGCTCGCGGGCACGATGGACTTCGACTTCGAGACCGACGCGCTGGGCAAGGACAAGGACGGCAACGACGTCTTCCTGAAGGACATCTGGCCTTCCGCCCAGGAGATCGACGACACCATCAAGTCGGCGATCAACCAGGACATGTTCCGCAAGTCCTACGCCGACGTCTTCAAGGGTGACGAGCGCTGGCAGAACCTCGAGACCCCCGAGGGCGACACCTTCGCGTGGGACCAGGACTCGACGTACGTCCGCAAGGCTCCGTACTTCGAGGGCATGACGATGGAGCCGGACGCGGTCAGCGACATCAAGGGCGCTCGCGTCCTCGCGCTGCTCGGCGATTCGGTCACCACCGACCACATCAGCCCGGCCGGTCCGATCAAGCCGGGTACCCCGGCCGCGCAGTACCTCGACGCCCACGGTGTCGAGCGCAAGGACTACAACTCGCTCGGTTCGCGTCGCGGCAACCACGAGGTCATGGTCCGCGGCACCTTCGCGAACATCCGTCTGCAGAACCAGCTGCTCGACGGTGTCTCCGGTGGTTACACCCGCGACTTCACCCAGGACGGTGCTCCGCAGGCGTTCATCTACGACGCCTCGCAGAACTACCAGAAGGCCGGCATCCCGCTGGTCGTCCTCGGTGGCAAGGAGTACGGTTCCGGCTCCTCGCGTGACTGGGCCGCCAAGGGCACCCGCCTGCTCGGCGTCAAGGCCGTCATCACCGAGTCCTTCGAGCGCATCCACCGCTCGAACCTCATCGGCATGGGCGTCATCCCGCTGCAGTTCCCGGCGGGCGAGTCGGCCAAGTCGCTCGGCCTGACCGGCACCGAGGTCTTCGACATCGAGGGCATCGAGAAGCTCAACGAGGGCGTCACGCCGAAGACCGTCAAGGTCACGGCGACCAAGGACAACGGCGAGAAGGTCACCTTCGATGCTGTCGTCCGCATCGACACCCCCGGTGAAGCGGACTACTACCGCAACGGCGGCATCCTGCAGTACGTGCTGCGGAACATGATCCGCGGCTGAGAGCACTGCTCGTGACCCGATCGGTCACACCTGTGTGGAGCGGCGGGCCCGGGACGAGACTCGTCTCGGGCCCGCCGCCTCCCTCGAGCCGAAAGGAAGTGGCGCGTGCCCAAGGTCAGTGAGGACCATCTCGCCGCGCGGCGCAGGCAGATCCTCGACGGTGCCCGTCGCTGCTTCGCCGAATACGGTTACGACGGCGCGACCGTGCGACTGCTCGAAGAGGCCACGGGCCTGTCCCGTGGCGCGATCTTCCATCATTTCAAGGACAAGGACGGCCTGTTCCTCGCCCTCGCCCAGGAGGACGCGAGACGGATGGCCGACGTCGCGGCCAACGAAGGACTCGTGCAGGTCATGCGCGACATGCTGTCCTCCCCCGACCAGTTCGACTGGCTCGGGACTCGGCTCGAGATCACGCGCCGCCTCCGCACCGACCCCGAGTTCGCGAAGGCGTGGATGCAGCATTCGGCCGAACTCACCGAGGCCACCGTCGGGCGCCTCGAACGGCAGCGCGAAGCGGGCCGGCTACGCGACGACGTGCCGACCGAAGTCGTTCTGGGTTATCTCGACCTCGTGCTCGACGGGCTCGTCGCCCGCCTCGCTTCAGGGCACACCGAACAGGACCTCGTCGCGGTTCTCGACCTCGTCGAGGAATCCGTGCGTCGCCGCGACTGACGCGCCGGATCCGTTCCTCACGCCTTCTCGTCGCTCGCTGCCGCCCGACGACGGTTCGGGCCGCCGCGGCCCCGCAGCCGCACCTGCGACTCCACGAGAACGTTGTGCACGAAACCGTAGGATCGACCGGTTTCCTGCGCGAGCCTCCGAATGCTCGCGCCTTCCTCGTAGCGGCGCTTCAGATCCTCCTGCAAGCGGTCCCGCGATTCGCCTGTAACTCGGGCTCCCTTCGCGTAGGTCGTCTCTCCACCACCGGAATTTCGCGCCATCGGATCCTCCCTGCGCCCTCGCCAAAGGTCCCTTTCCCAGGCTAGAGGACTGTCAGGTTGCGCGGACGCAGATCGGACCAGCGGGAGCGGATCAGGGGGCGGATCCGACCGGCAGCCCGATCAGGCGAGCTGGATGAGCTCGAGGTATTCCTGGGACCAGTGGTCCTCGGTTCCGTCGGGAAGCAGAATCACCCGTTCCGGGTCGAGGGCCTCGGCCGCACCCGGATCGTGGGTGACCAGAACGACGGCACCCTCGTAGCTGCGCAGCGCATCGAGCACCTGCTCGCGCGAGACGGGATCGAGGTTGTTGGTCGGTTCGTCGAGGAGCAGCACGTTCGCCGCGGACGACACGAGTCCCGCCAGGGCGAGTCGCGTCTTCTCACCACCGGAGAGCGTTCCCGCCGGCTGCTCGAGCTGCGGACCGGTGAACATGAACGCGCCGAGCAGGCCTCGCAGGTCCTGTTCGCCGGCGTCCGGAGCGGCGTGCCGGATGTTCTCCCACACCGTCGCCGAGTCGTCGATGGTGTCGTGCTCCTGCGCGAAGTAACCGATCTTCAGACCGTGACCGGGCACGAGCTCGCCGAGATCAGGCTGCTCCACACCCGCGAGCAGTCGCAGCAGCGTCGTCTTGCCGGCACCGTTGAGTCCGAGGACGACGACCCGGCTGCCCCGGTCGATCGCGAGGTCGACGCCGGTGAAGATCTCCAGGGAGCCGTAGACCTTGGTCAACTCCTTGGCCATCAGCGGGGTCTTGCCGCAGGCGGCCGGCGTGGGGAACCGGATCTTGGCCACCTTGTCGGCGACGCGCACGTCGTCGAGGTCGGAGAGCAGCTTCTCGGCGCGCTTGGCCATGTTCTGGGCGGCCGTGGCCTTGGTGGCCTTCGCTCCGAGCTTCGCGGCCTGCTTCTGCAGAGCCGACGCCTTCTTCTCGGCGTTCGCGCGCTCGCGGCGACGACGCTGCTCGTCGGTGGCGCGCGCGTCGAGGTACTTCTTCCAGCCCATGTTGTAGACGTCGGCCTCGCCGCGCACCGCGTCGAGGAACCACACCTTGTTCACCACATCGGCCAGCAGGTCGACGTCGTGACTGATGACGATGAGCCCACCGTCGTGGTTCTGCAGGAAACCGCGCAGCCAGGTGATCGAGTCGGCGTCGAGGTGGTTGGTCGGCTCGTCGAGCAGCAGCGTGGTGTCGGACTTCCCACCGGAACCGTCCGAGGCCGCGAACAGGATGCGGGCGAGTTCGACACGACGGCGCTGACCACCCGACAACGTGTGGAGGGGCTGGCCGAGGACCCGGTCGGGCAGACCGAGGCTGTGGCAGATGCTCGCGGCCTCGGATTCGGCGACGTAACCGCCGAGCGTCGCGAAACGTTCCTCGAGCGAACCGTACTTACGGACGGCACGGTCGCGGATCTTCTCGTCCACGGCCTCCGCCATGAGTGCCTGCTGCTTCTCCATGCTGCGCATGATCTCGTCGAGACCCCGCGCCGAGAGCACGCGCTCCTTGGCGAGGACGTCGAGATTGCCCTCCTTGGGATCCTGCGGCAGGTACCCGATGTCTCCGGAACGGATCACGGTGCCGGCGTAGGGTTCGCCTTCACCCGCGAGGATCCGCAGGGTCGTGGTCTTGCCGGCACCGTTGCGCCCCACGAGGCCGATCCGGTCCCCGGCCTGCACCCGCAGCCCCGAGCCGGGGGCGGTGAGCAGCGTCCGCACGCCGGCGCGGACTTCGAGGTCGGTAGCGGTGATCACGCACGGGCTCCTAGGAAGAAAGACGATGGTTGGGTGCCATGGTGGCAAACAGCCGGGCACACGAACCACTCATTTTACCGTGACAGCGCCCCTCCCCCACGGTGAGATGCGCTACCCCTGACCACGCGCAGCCAGGGAGCTCTCCGCACGCGACCTAGGCTGGCGCCCGTGACCCACCTTCCCCCCACCGACCTCGTCGTGGCCGGACTCGGTCCCGCCGGCCGTGCGCTGGCGTTCCGGGCGGCCGCGGCCGGACTGTCGGTGACGGCCGTCGACGTGCGCCCGCAGCGCCGGTGGACCGCGACCTACGCGGCGTGGGCCGACGAACTACCCGCCTGGCTGCCCGACGAGGTGGTGGCAGCGCACATCGACAGCCCCGCAGCATGGACGACCGGACCCCACACCGTCGATCGCGCCTACCGGGTGCTGGACACGACGCGCCTGCAGGAGTTCCTCGCCCTCGATGAGGTCACGGTGGTGACGGGCCGGGTACGCGACGTCGATGCGGACGGTGTGGTCCTCGGGGACGGTCGCAGGATGCCTGCGCGCTACGTCGTCGATGCCCGCGGGGTTCCCGCCGATCCGGGACACGCTCAGCAGACGGCGTTCGGGCTGATCGTGGACGATGCGATCGCTTCTCCGGCGCTCGACGGTCACGCCGCCTGGTTCATGGACTGGCGTCGCGACAACGGCACCGGCCCCGACGACGTGCCGTCCTTCCTGTACGCGGTGCCCGCCGGTGACGGACGCACGATCGTCGAGGAGACCTGCCTCGTCGGTCGCCCGGCACTCGGTCTCGGCGAACTCGAACGGCGCCTGCACGTCCGCCTCGAAGCGCGCGGCGTGCGTACGACCGGCGACGAGGTGGTCGAACGGGTGCGCTTCGCCGTCGAGGGCGCACCGACGGCACCCGGGGTGGTCGGCTTCGGCGCTCGCGGTGGCCTCATGCATCCCGCAACGGGATACGCGGTGGCGACCGCCCTGTCCACGGCGGATGCGGTGGTCGATGCGATGCGTCGCGGCGAGGATCCGGACCGCGTCCTGTGGCCTGTCCGCGCCCGCTCCGTGGCGACCCTCCGGCAGATGGGACTGCGGGTCCTGCTGCGACTCGACGCACGCGGAGCGATCGAGTTCTTCGACGCGTTCTTCGCTCTGCCGGTCGAGCAGCAACGCGCCTACCTGTCCGGTCGCGACGATGCGACCGGCGTGGCGGCCACGATGTGGCGGTTGTTCCGGGTGCTGCCGATGGACGCACGCATGACGATTCTGCGTTCGCTCCGCTGATCCGACGGATGCGGCGGTGTGGCGAACGTCTCGACGAACCCGCCGGTGAGTTTCGCAGCTTTCCAGCGTGCTCCCGAGGTGTCGATCATGATGGACACATGCGGTCGATCTGGAAAGGCTCACTCGCGTTCGGCCTCGTCAACGTCCCGGTAAAGGTGTATTCGGCCACCGAGTCGCACGACATCTCCTTCCACCAGGTGCACGCGAAGGACGGCGGGCGGATCAAATATCAGCGCGTGTGCACCGAGTGCGGTGAGGTCGTCCCCTACCAGGACATCGACAAGGCGTACGACTCCGAGGACGGCGAGCGGGTGGTGCTCACCGACGAGGATTTCGACAAGCTCCCCGCCGCCGAGAAGCACGAGATCCCGGTGCTGCAGTTCGTGCCCACCGAGCAGATCGATCCGATCCTGTTCGAGAAGTCCTACTATCTCGAACCCGATTCGTCGTCGCCGAAGGCCTACGGCCTGCTCGCCGCGACCCTCGAACAGAGCGACCGGACGGCGCTGGTGCACTTCACCCTTCGTCAGCGCACCCGGTTGGCGGCGCTGCGCACCCGCGACGGACTGCTCATCCTGCAGACCCTGTTGTGGCCCGACGAGGTCCGCGCGGCCGAGTTCGAGTCGCTGGACGACATCGAGAAGCCGAAGCAACGCGAACTCGCGATGGCCGAGACCCTCGTCGAGTCGATGTCCGACGATTTCGATCCCACCGAGTTCACCGACGAGTACCAGGTGGAACTGCGCACCCTGATCGACGAGGCCCTCGCCCGCGGCGGCGAGAAGGTCTTCCAGGTCGCCGAACCCGACACCGACGAAGAGGACGCCGAGGTCCTCGACCTCGTTGCGGCCCTGCAGCGCAGCGTCGACGCGGCGGGCAAGAAGGTCCCCTCCGGTTCGTCCTCCGGCGGGAAGAAGTCCTCGAAGGACGACGACGAAGACGAGGACGAGGGCGCGAAGAAGAAGGCCCCCGCGAAGAAGACCGCATCGAAGAGCACGGCGTCGAAGAGCACGGCGAAGAAGAGTCCCGCGAAGAAGAGCACAGCGAAGAAGACCGCGTCCAAGAGTGCGGCGGCCAAGAAGAGTCCTGCGAAGAAGACGGCCGCCAAGAAGACCTCCGGCGAACGCAAAGGCGCCTGAGCTCCGACGAGAAGTCGGAGATCAGGCGCCGAGGCTCGGAGCCGGAGACAGCCGGATCAGACGGTGAACCCGAGTGCGCGCAGTTGCTCGCGTCCGTCGTCGGTGATCTTGTCGGGACCCCACGGCGGCATCCACACCCAGTTGATACGCAGCTCGTCGCACAGGCCGCTGCGCACGAGTGCGCCCTTGGCCTGCTCCTCGATGACATCGGTGAGGGGGCACGCCGCCGAGGTCAGCGTCATGTCCACGGTCACGGTCTCGTCGACCTCGGAGATCCCGTAGACGAGACCGAGATCGACGACGTTGATGCCGAGCTCGGGGTCGACGACGTCGCGCAGCGCTTCCTCGAGTTCGTCGAGGCGGCCCGGATCCAGCGGCGGAGCCGTGGCCGCGACCAGCGTCGAGGTCTCGTCCTCGCCGGACTCGGCCGTCGGATTCTCGTCGGTGTTCACGGTGCCCGGTGCGGGTTCGGTCATCAGTTCTGTCCTCCGCTCGAAAGGGTGTGCGCGCCGCCTGCCAGGTCGGCGGGGGCGGCGTCCACGGTCTGCGCGACCGCGTCCTTGAAGGCCATCCAGCCCAGCAACGCGCACTTCACGCGCGCCGGGTACTTCGCGACGCCGGCGAACGCGATGCCGTCGCCGATCAGGTCCTCGTCGCCCTCGACGGTGCCGCGGCTGCCGACCATCTCGACGAACCCCTCGACGATCTTCAGCGCGTCGCCGAGCGGAACACCGATCACCTGGTCGGTGAGCACGGACGTCGACGCCTGGCTGATCGAGCAGCCCTGCCCGTCGTAGGAGACGTCGGCGACGGTGTCGCCGTCGATGTGCACGCGCAGGGTCACCTCGTCGCCGCAGGTCGGGTTGACGTGGTGCACTTCGGCGCCGAACGGCTCGCGCAGTCCGCGATTGTGCGGGTGCTTGTAGTGGTCCAGGATCACTTCCTGGTACATCTGCTCCATCCGCATCGGATCACGCCTCCCCGAAGAACTTCTGGGCGCGCCGGATCGCCGCGCCGAGCGCCTGCACCTCGTCCGGCGTGTTGTACACGGCGAACGATGCGCGGGCGGTCGCGGCCACTCCGAAGCGACGGTGCAGCGGCCAGGCGCAGTGGTGTCCGACCCGGATCTCGACGCCCTCGTCGTCCAGGATCTGGCCGAGATCATGGGCGTGGATGCCGTCCACGACGAACGACACCGCCCCGCCCCGCTGTTCGGCAGTCGTGGGTCCGATGATGCGTACGCCGTCGATGCCGCCGAGCTCGGCGAGCGCGGCAGCGGTCAGCTCGTGTTCGTGCGCGGCGACGGCGTCCATCCCGATGTCCTGCAGGTAGCGCACGGCGGCACCGAGGCCGACGGCCTGCGAGACCATGGGCGATCCGGCTTCGAATCGCTGCGGCGGTGCGGCGAAGGTCGTGGCCTCCATCGTCACCGTCTCGATCATCGAGCCACCGGTGATGAACGGGGGCACGTCGGCGAGCAGGTCGCGGCGACCGTAGAGGACACCGACGCCGGACGGACCGAACATCTTGTGCCCGGAGAACGCCGCGAAATCCACACCGAGAGCACGGAAGTCGACGGCCATGTGCGGTACCGACTGGCATGCGTCGAGCACGACGACCGCGCCGACCTCCTTCGCACGCCGCACGATCTCCTCGACGGGAGCGACCGCACCGGTCACGTTCGACTGGTGCGTGAACGCCACGACCTTCACAGCCTCGGTCAGCGTCAGCGAATCGAGGTCGATGCGGCCGTCGTCGGTGACGCCGTACCAGCGCAGGGTGGCACCCGTACGCCGCGCGAGTTCCTGCCACGGAACGAGATTCGCGTGGTGCTCGAGCTCGGTGACGACGATCTCGTCACCGGGTCCGAGCCGGTGCGGGAACCGTTCGTCGGCGAAGGCGTACGCGACGAGGTTGAGCGACTCGGTGGCGTTCTTGGTGAACACCACCTCGTCGATGTCGACCCCGACGAAGGCCGCGATGACGGCGCGGGCGTCCTCGTACGAGTCGGTCGCCTCCTCCGACAACGCGTGCGCACCGCGGTGCACGGCCGCGTTCCGCGTCGCGAGGAACTCACGCTCGGCGTCGAGCACCTGCACCGGGCGCTGGGAGGTGGCCCCCGAGTCGAGGTAGACCAGGGGTTTGCCGTCGCGCACCGTGCGCGCGAGGATCGGGAAATCAGCCCTGATCCGGGCGATGTCCAAGGTCCGCACCGGCACCGTCATCCGATCACGCTCCTTGCGTTGCTGCCTGGGTGAAACGAACGTAGCCGTTGGTCTCGAGCTCGTCGGCGAGCTCCGGGCCACCGGACTCGACGACGCGGCCACCCACGAAGACGTGCACGAACTGCGGCTTGATGTAGCGCAGGATGCGGGTGTAGTGGGTGATGAGCAGGACGCCGCCGTTCTCGTTCTCCTGGTAGCGGTTCACGCCCTCGGAGACGACGCGCAGCGCGTCCACGTCGAGGCCGGAGTCGGTCTCGTCGAGGATGGCGATCTTCGGCTTGAGCAGACCCAGCTGAAGGATCTCGTGGCGCTTCTTCTCGCCGCCGGAGAAGCCCTCGTTGACGCTGCGCTCGCCGAAGGCGGGATCGATGTCCAGCTCGGACATCGCCTGCTTGACCTCCTTGACCCAGTGGCGCAGCTTGGGGGCTTCGCCGCGCACGGCGGTCGCGGCGGTGCGGAGGAAGTTCGACATCGACACGCCGGGAACCTCGACCGGGTACTGCATGGCGAGGAACAGGCCGGCGCGGGCGCGCTCGTCGACGCTCATCTCGAGCACGTCCTCACCGTTGAGGGTGATGGTGCCCGAGGTGACCTCGTACTTGGGGTGGCCGGCGATCGCGTACGACAGGGTGGACTTGCCGGAGCCGTTGGGGCCCATGATGGCGTGCGTCTCACCCGAGCGGACCGTGAGGTTCACGCCCTTGAGGATGTCGATCGGCTCGGCGTTCTCGTCGGTCTGTGCGACGCGGACGTGCAGGTCCTTGATCTCGAGGACGTTCGAAGGTGTGGACATCGAAATGCGTTTCCTTAGTGAAGTATCGGGAGTACGGGAGGCAGGGCCGGTCAGGCGCCGACGGCGGCGAGTTCCGCCTCGATGGCGGCCTCGAGCCGTTCGCGGACCTCGGTGACCGTGATGCGCTCGAGCAGTTCGTGGAAGAAACCGCGGACGACGAGGCGACGCGCTTCCTTTTCGGGGATGCCGCGAGCACGCAGGTAGAACAGCTGCTCGTCGTCGAAGCGGCCGGTCGCCGACGCGTGTCCGGCACCGACGATCTCACCGGTCTCGATCTCGAGGTTCGGCACCGAGTCGGCACGCGCACCGTCGGTGAGCACCAGGTTGCGGTTGAGCTCGAAGGTGTCGGTGCCCTCGGCCTCTGCGCGGATGAGCACGTCGCCGATCCACACGGTGTGCGCGTCGGGCTTGCCGGAGGCCGGATCGCCCTGCAACGCACCCTTGTACACGACGTTCGACTTGCAGTTGGGCTGCGAGTGGTCGACGAGCAGGCGCTGCTCGAAGTGCTGACCGGCGTCGGCGAAGTACAGGCCGAGCAATTCGGCGTCGCCGCCGGGGCCGTCGTACTTGGTGGTAGCCGACACACGCACGAGATCGCCGCCGAGCGCCACGGTGAAGTGGCGCAGCACGGCGTCGCGGCCGAGGCGGGCGTGGTGCGCGGCGACGTGGACGGCGTCGTCGGCCCAGTCCTGCACCGCGACGACCTTCAGCTGTGCGCTGTCGCCGAGCACGAACTCGATGTTCTCGGCGTAGGTGCCGCTGCCACGCTGGTCGATGACGAGCGTGAGCTTGGCGAACGCCTCGAGCCGGATCTGCACGTGCCCGTAGGCGACGGCGCCCTCGCCCGGGCCCGTGATCGTAACGGTGACGGGCTCGGCGACCTCGACCTCGCGGCCGACGGTGAGGACGGTCGCGGTCTCGAACGACGAGTACGCCTGAGCTGCGATCCGGTCGAACGGCACGCCGGCCTTCCCGAGTCGCGCGTCGTCGCGTGCCACGGTCTCGACCTGCACGCCGTCGACCGGGGTGACCTCGACGGTCGCGGTGCCGGTCGCGGGAGCGGTGCCGTCGTGCAGACCGCGCAGACGGCGCAGCGGGGTGAACCGCCAGACCTCGTCGCGTCCCGAGGGAACCTCGAAGGCGTTCACGTCGAACGACGTGAAGACCTCACCCTTATTGATCGCCGGGGCACGGTTCTCGGCGCGCACGGCATCCTGCACTCCGGTAGCAGGAGTGTTCTTCGCTTCCGCAGTCATTTAGCCGACTGCCCCTTCCATCTGCAGTTCGATCAGGCGGTTGAGTTCGAGGGCGTACTCCATCGGCAGTTCCTTGGCGATGGGCTCGACGAACCCGCGCACCACCATCGCCATGGCCTCGTCCTCGTCGAGTCCGCGGCTCATGAGGTAGAACAGCTGGTCGTCGCTCACCTTCGAGACGGTCGCCTCGTGACCCATCGTGACGTCGTCCTCACGGATGTCCACGTACGGGTAGGTGTCGGATCGGCTGATCTGGTCGACGAGCAGCGCGTCGCACTTGACGGTCGACTTCGAGCCGTGAGCGCCCTTGTTGACCTGCACGAGGCCGCGGTAGGAGGCACGTCCACCGCCGCGCGCCACCGACTTCGACACGATGGTCGAGGAGGTGTGCGGAGCCAGGTGCAGCATCTTCGCGCCGGTGTCCTGGTGCTGGCCCTCGCCGGCGAAGGCGACGGAGAGCACCTCACCGCGAGCGTGCTCGCCCATCATCCACACGGCCGGGTACTTCATCGTCACCTTGGAACCGATGTTGCCGTCGATCCATTCCATCGAGCCGCCGGCCTCGACCTTGGTGCGCTTGGTCACCAGGTTGTAGACGTTGTTCGACCAGTTCTGGATCGTCGTGTAGCGGCAGTGACCGCCCTTCTTGACGATGATCTCGACGACCGCGGAGTGCAGCGAGTCGGACTTGTAGATCGGCGCGGTGCAGCCTTCGACGTAGTGCACCGAGGCGCCCTCGTCGACGATGATCAGGGTCCGCTCGAACTGGCCCATGTTCTCCGTGTTGATGCGGAAGTAGGCCTGCAGCGGAATGTCGACGTGCACACCCGGCGGGACGTAGATGAACGAGCCACCCGACCACACCGCGGTGTTGAGGGCGGAGAACTTGTTGTCGCCGGCCGGGATGACCGTACCGAAGTACTCCTTGAACAGCTCCGGGTGCTCACGCAGACCCGAGTCGGTGTCGAGGAAGATCACACCCTGGCTCTCGAGGTCCTCGCGGATCTGGTGGTAGACCACCTCGGACTCGTACTGGGCGGCGACACCGGCGATCAGGCGCTGCTTCTCGGCCTCCGGGATGCCCAGCTTGTCGTAGGTGTTCTTGATGTCCTCGGGGAGCTCGTCCCAGCTCGCGGCCTGCTTCTCCGTCGAGCGCACGAAGTACTTGATGTTGTCGAAGTCGATCCCGTCGAGGTTCGAGCCCCACACCGGCATCGGCTTCTTGTCGAAGGTACGCAGCGCCCGGAGACGGATGTCGAGCATCCACTCGGGCTCGTTCTTCTTGGCGGAGATGTCCCGCACGACCGCTTCGGACAGGCCGCGCTGCGCCGTGGCACCGGCGGTGTCGGGGTCCGCCCAGCCGTATTCGTAGTGGCCGAGAGAATCGATCGTCTCTTCCTGCGTCAGCGGCGCGGTTCCGGACGTCTGATCCGATGCGACGGTCATGCGAGCTCCTTCCGGAGTCTGGTGGGCGTCGGCGCGGGCTGTGCGTCGACGGTCGACGGGTGGGTGGATGTCTTCCTGGTGTGCCCTGGTTCGCGGAGCACTCGCGGTGGGATCGTCACGTGGGCGGCTCCGGACGGGGCACATCGGCTCTGGGGAGCACGGGCACGTGTGTCGTGCAGAAGGCGTCGCCGTTCGCGATCGTCGCGAGGCGCTGCACGTGGGTTCCGAGGATCCGCACGAACGCCTCCTGCTCGGCTTCGCACAGTTCGGGGAACTGCTCCGCGACGTGCGAGACCGGGCAGTGGTGCTGGCAGATCTGCACGCCGTTGCCGACGCGGCGTGTCGAGGCGGCGAAACCAGAGGCGGTGAACGCTCCGGCGATCTCCTCGGCGACGCTCTCGACGTCGTCGACGTTCTCGTCGGCGGGTGCGACGGTGCCGAGGATCGAGTCCACGCGGCGCCGAGCGAAGTCCTCCACGGCGGCGTCGCCGCCGAGTTCGCGGAGGTGCCGCATGGCGGCGGTGGCGAGATCGTCGTAGGAGTGCCCGAGGCGGGCGCGTCCGACGGCGGTGAGCTGGAAGCGGCGGGCGGGGCGGCCACGACCACGGCCCTGCCTGCGCGGGGGCGCGGCGGCCTGCGCCTCGCCGGACTCGATGAGCGCGTCGAGGTGGCGTCGCACGCCCGCGGCGCTGAGTCCCAGACGCTCGCCGATCTCCGGAGCGGTGATGGGACCCTCTTCGAGCAGCAGTTGCACGACCGCGGCGCGGGTCTGGCCCTCCGGGATCTCACGGCTCGCCGCAGCAGGATTCCTGCGTGTGTCCTCGACGCGCGACGCCGCCGCGGCAGGTGCGTGACCTGCGCGTTCTGCGGTGTCGGTGGTGTCGGACGGGTATTTCACAACACCAGTGTGACGGAATTCGGAAGCACGGTCCACCAAGGGTGCCCTTTGTTACACCTCACGACGGAGTCGTCGGAGAGCATCCTCGCCGTCCCGTTACGCTTCTGGCGTGCCGTCGACTCCTCCCCTGTCCGCCCCGCGCACGACGTCTCCGTCGCCGGGCCGATCCGGGGTCCGCGAACGGTTGCACATGTGGATCCGACGCGCCCTGGGCCTCGACGCCCCGGGCCCACGTGCGGATGTCTCGGTCGTGCTGCACGGCGACGAGATCGAAGGTCGCGGACTCGACGAGATCGAGGACACCTACCTCCACCGCATCCGGTTGCTCGGCGCGACCGGCGCCGTCCTCATGGCGGTCGGCGCGCTGGGCGCCGGCGCCCAGCCGGTCCTGCAGAACCCGGTGCAGGGCGTCCGTGCCCTCGGGCTGGCGGCACGCATGCCGAGCGCCGCCCTCACGACGACCATGATCGGCACGGCGCTGGTGATCCTCGCCTGGCTGCTGCTCGGCCGGTTCGCGATCGGCCGGAGCGCACCGGACGGTCCCGTGCGCCGACTGTCCCGGTCCCAGCTCGACCGCACCCTGCTGTTGTGGATCCTTCCGCTCGTCGTCGCGCCGCCGATGTTCAGCAAGGACGTCTACTCCTATCTCGCGCAGAGCGAGATCGCGGCGCGCGGGCTCGACCCCTACGCGATCGGTCCGGCCGGCGCTCTGGGGGTCGACCACGTCCTGACCCGGACGGTGCCGAACATCTGGCGCGACACCCCGGCCCCCTACGGCCCCGCCTTCCTGTGGATCGGCGAGAAGATCACCTACGTCACGGGCGAGAACATCGTGGCCGGCATCTTCGTCCACCGACTGCTCGCGCTCGTGGGCGTGGCCCTGATCGTGTGGGCGCTGCCGCGACTGGCCCGCCGCTGCGGTGTCGCGCCGGTGAGTGCGTTGTGGCTGGGCGCCGCGAACCCGCTGCTGCTCTTCCACCTGGTCGCGGGCATCCACAACGAGGCTCTGATGCTCGGGCTCATGCTCGCCGGTGTCGAGCTCGCGCTGCGGGCGGTCCACCCGGACGACGAGGCGGCGTCGCGTCTGCGTCTCGCGGGATGGCTCGCCGCCGGAACGGCCCTGATCGCGCTGTCGTCGATGATCAAGGTGCCCTCGCTGCTCGCCCTCGGGTTCGTCGGTATGGCGCTGGCCCGCAAGTGGGGTGCGACCTTCCGCTCGGTGGTCGCGGCCGCCGCCGTCCTGGGGTTGGGCGCAGCCGTCGTGATCGCGGCGGTGAGCTGGGGAAGCGGCCTCGGTCTCGGCTGGACGCAGACCCTCGGGACCGCCACGGAAGTGCGCAGCTGGATGTCGATCCCGACCCTGCTCGGTATGGGCACCGGTCTCGGGGGTGTGCTGCTCGGCCTCGGCGACCACACGACGGCCGTGCTGTCCATCACACGGCCCATCGCCGCGCTGGTGGCCGCCTTCGTCACGGTGCGCATGCTGCTCGCGGTACTCACGGGACGGATCCATCCCGTCGGTGCGCTGGGGGTGTCGCTGGGCGCGATCGTGCTGCTCTTCCCGGTCGTGCAGCCGTGGTACCTGCTGTGGGCGGTCATCCCGCTCGCGGCCTGGGCGACCCGCCCCGTCTTCCGGATCCCCACCATCGCGTTCTCGTCGGTGGTCGGCATGATCCTCATGCCCAACGGCAGCGAATATCAACCGTTCATCATCGTCCAGGCGTCGATCGCAACCATCGTCGTGGTCGGGCTGATCATCGTCGCCACACGTTCCCGGCTGCCGTGGCGGCTGCAGGAGCGCACACCACCGCGTCCGACGGAAACCGCGGACGCCTAGGCTGGAACCCTGTGACCCCGAGTTCTCCCGCCGGTGCGGTACCGGCCGTGCGCCTGGACGGCGTCGTCAAGACCTACGGGGGCGTCACCGCCGTGAACGGTCTCGACCTGACCGTCGAACGCGCCCAGGTGCTCGCCCTCCTCGGCCCGAACGGTGCCGGTAAGACCACCACCGTGGAAATGTGCGAGGGGTTCGTCACTCCCGACGCGGGCACGGTCCGCGTCCTGGGTCTCGATCCCGTCGCCGACTCCGACGCCCTCCGTCCCCGGATCGGCGTGATGCTGCAGGGTGGCGGCGCCTATCCGGGTTCGCGGGCCGGCGAGATGCTCGACCTGGTGGCGGCGTACTCGGCCGACCCCCTCGACCCCGACTGGCTGCTCCAGCGCCTCGGGCTCACCGACGCCCGCCGCACCCCCTACCGCCGGTTGTCGGGTGGACAACAGCAACGCCTCGCGCTTGCGTGCGCGCTGGTCGGGCGCCCCGAACTGGTGTTCCTCGACGAACCGACGGCGGGCCTCGACGCGCAGGCCCGGCTGCTGGTCTGGGAACTGATCGACGCACTGCGTCGCGACGGCGTGAGTGTGCTGCTCACCACCCACCTCATGGACGAGGCCGAAGAACTCGCCGACGAGATCGTCATCATCGATCACGGCCGGGTGGTCGCCGCAGGGACACCCGACGAGGTCACCCGTGACGGCGCCGAGGGGCAGCTGTGGCTGACCGCGCCTCCGGGACTCGATCTGAGCGCCCTGCAGTCCGCTCTGGCCGGCACCCACCGGGTCCGGGAGGACAATCCCGGGCGGTATCTGGTCGAGGGCACGATCGAACCGTCGGTCGTCGCGGCGGCGGCGACCTGGTGCGCGAACCTGGGCGCACTGGCAACCGAGATCCGGGTGGATCAGCGCAGCCTCGAGGACGTCTTCCTCGAGTTGACCGGTCGGGAGTTGAGAGGGTGAGCGTGACCCACGATCGTCTGGCGAACAACCGGTTCGCGGAGGGGACCTTCACCCCGCGACCGCAGCCGAACTCGCCGTCGAAGATGCTCGCGGCGCAGACCGCCATGGAACTCAAGCTGCTGCTGCGCAACGGCGAGCAGCTCCTGCTGACCATGTTCATCCCGATCACGCTGCTGATCGGCCTGTCACTGTTGCCCATCGGCGATCTCGGCGACTCACGAGTCGACAGTGTGCTGCCTGCGGTGATGATGGTGGCCGTGATGTCCACGGCATTCACCGGCCAGGCGATCGCCGTGGGCTTCGACCGCCGCTACGGCGCCCTCAAGCGGATCGGCGCGACCGCGCTGCCCAAATGGGGGATCATCGCGGGCAAGAGCGCGGCGGTGGGCATCGTCGTCGTCCTGCAGGCAGTGCTGCTCGGCGCCATCGGATCGGCACTGGGCTGGCGCCCCTCCCCCGTCGACCTGCTCATCGGGGCGGTCGTCATCGCCCTGGGCACGGTGATGTTCGCGACACTGGGATTGCTGCTCGGGGGAACCCTGCGCGCCGAGATCGTGCTCGCCCTCGCAAACATCGTGTGGTTCGTGCTGCTCGGCATCGGCAGCGTCGTGGTGCTCGGCGACGTGATCCCCGAAGCGGTGGCCCACCTGCTGCGGATCGTGCCGTCAGGGGCGCTGACGCTCGCGCTCGAGAACGCCACCTCCGGTGTGATCGACTGGCTGTCGATCGTCTCGCTGATCGTCTGGACGGTGATCGGCGGCACCGCCGCGGCGCGCTGGTTCCGCTTCACCTGAGTCGTGGGCGGCCCGATCGGGCACGACCCAACTACAGCGTGTAGTGGTTCACGCCGTACCATCGAACCGTGTTGTATCGCGGCTACCTGAGCCTTGTCGACCGTCTCCCCCTGCCGTCGCTGCGGACGCAGAAGATCATCGCGTTCCTCACGATTCTCACCCAGGGCGGCATCGCCGTGACCGGCTCGGTCGTCCGCGTCACCGCCTCCGGACTGGGTTGCCCGACCTGGCCGCAGTGCTTCCCCGGGTCGTTGGTCCCGGTGGGTGTGTCGAGCGGGGTGAACACGCTGCACCAGGTGGTCGAGTTCGGTAACCGGCTGCTGACCTTCGTGGTCGTGGCCGTCGCAGCCGCGATCGTCCTGGCAGTCACCCGAGCACGGCGCCGCAAGGAGGTCATCGCCTGGGCCTGGGTGATGCCCGCGGGCACCGTGCTGCAGGCGATCATCGGCGGCATCACCGTCCTGGCCGGTCTGGTCTGGTGGACGGTCGCGATCCACCTGCTCGCGTCGATGCTCATGGTGTGGCTGGCGACGGTGCTCTACGCCAAGGTGAGCGAGCCGGACGACGGGACGGTGGTGCAGGTCCTGCCCCAGCCGCTGCGCTGGCTCACCGCGTTGTCGGGTGTCGCGCTCGCCGTGGTCCTCGTGCTCGGCACGATGGTCACCGGAGCCGGCCCGCACGCCGGAGACAAGAGCATCGAGAGGTCCGTCCCGCGCCTCGCGCTCGACATCACCAATCTCGTCCACCTGCACGCCGAAGCGCTCGTCGGTTATCTCGCGTTGCTGATCGGCCTCACCTTCGCGGTGTATGCCGTTCACGCACCGCGGGCCGTCACGCTGCGGCTGAAGGTCGTCCTCGCACTGGTCGTCGCGCAGGCCTGCATCGGCCTCGTCCAGTTCTGGACGGACGTGCCCGCCGTGCTGGTCGTCTTCCACGTCGCCGGCGCCGGACTGTGCACGGCGGCGACCGCCGCGGTCTGGGCGGCCGGACGGACCCGCACGACCACACCGGACCGCGAGCCTGTTCCGGCCTGACCGATCGACGACGCGGCCCCTCCCCGGATTCCGGGAAGGGGCCGCGTGCCGTCGTACGGGTATCGGGCCTGTCAGCGCTCGTTGCGGGCCTTCGGGAACTTCGTCTGGCGTGCCACCCAGCCGGCCATCTTCGCCCAGTGACCCTTCTGCGGGGTGGCGATGCTGGTGACCTCGCGGTCCCACTCGGAGACGGTGACGTCGGGGATCTCCTCGACGATGGCGCGCGCCGTCGGGAGGTCCTTCGCGACGCGATCGCCGAGGGTGCCGTCGGCGGCGACCACGGTGATCCGGACGCCCGACAGACCGATCGGCTGCAGCACGGCCTTCCCGGAACCTCCGTGCTCGGCGACGAAGCTGCGGATGGACGAGACGATGTCGGCCGGTGCGGCCACGACCTGTGTTTCGACGCTCATGTCTGCAGAATACTGTGAGCGCTATGCACGCAATCGAAGTGGCACAGCACGGAGGCCCCGACGTCCTCGTCCCCGTCGAACGACCCGACCCCTCGCCCGGACCGGGTGAGCTGCTGGTCCGCACCGACGCGATCGGCGTCAACTTCATCGACACCTACTTCCGCACCGGCCTGTACGGCACGGAACTGCCGTACATCCCGGGCTCGGAGGGCACGGGCACGGTCGTCGCCGTCGGCGAGGGGGTCCGGGACACTGCGGTCGGCGACCGGGTGTCGTGGTGCGAGGCACCCGGCTCGTACGCCGAACTGGTCCGCGTCCGCGAACAGGTCGCCGTACCGGTCCCGGACTCGGTGCCGGCGGAGCAGGCCGCCTCGGTCCTCCTCCAGGGCATGACGGCGCACTACCTGCTCGAGTCCGTCTACCCCGCGCAGCCCGGTGAGACGGTGCTCGTCCACGCCGGTGCAGGTGGCGTGGGGCTGATCCTGACGCAGCTCGCCGTCGCGAAGGGCGTGCGGGTGATCACCACCGTGTCCTCCGACGAGAAGGAGGCGCTGTCGCGGGAGGCCGGCGCCGCGGAGGTGCTCCGCTACAGCGACGACCTCGCCGAGAAGGTGCGCGAGCTCACCGGCGGCGAGGGGGTGGCCGCGGCCTACGACGGTGTCGGTGCCGCAACCTTCGAGGCGTCGCTGGCGTCCGTCCGTGTGCGCGGCACGATCGCGCTGTTCGGTGCCGCGAGCGGACCAGTCCCGCCCTTCGACCTGCAGCGCCTGAACCCGGCAGGTTCGCTGTTCGTCACCCGGCCGACCCTCGTGCACTACACCCGCGACCGCGAGGAGCTGCTGTGGCGTGCGGGCGACGTGCTCGCGGCGCTCGCCGACGGGTCGTTGAAGCTCCGGGTCGGAGCGAGCTATCCCCTCGCCGAGGCCGCCCGCGCCCATGCCGATCTCGAGGGACGCCGGACCACCGGATCGATCGTCCTGATCCCGTGATCTCCTGACCCGATACGGCGAACGCCCCGGCCGACCGGCCGGGGCGTTCGTGGTGAAGCGTGGGTCAGAAGTACGAGCCGATCGTCGGCAGTGCGAGCACGGAGTCGATCGCCAGTCCCAGGCACACCACCGCGAGGTAGTTGTTGGACTGCAGGAACAGCTTGAGCGGTTTGACCGATGCCCCACCGCGCACGCTGTTGTACAGCTGGTGCGCGACGAGCAGGAACCAGGCGCCCGCGAGCAGCGCGACGGCCGCGTAGATCACACCGGCGGCCGGGACGATCACCAGCGTCGCGATCACGGTCGCCCAGGTGTACAGCAGGATCTGCTTCGTGACGTGCTGCTCGGTGGCAATGACCGGGAGCATGGGCACACCCGCGGCCTTGTAGTCCTCCTTGTAGCGCATCGCGAGCGCCCAGGTGTGCGGCGGCGTCCAGAAGAAGATGACCAGGAACAACACGATCGGTTCCCAGCTCAGCGAACCCGTCACCGCGGCCCAGCCCACCATCACGGGCATACAACCGGCAGCCCCGCCCCAGACCACGTTCTGCCAGGTCCGGCGTTTGAGCACCATCGTGTACACGAGCACGTAGAACGCGATCGTCGCCACGACCAGCAGTCCGGCCAGCAGATTCGCGCGCCACCACAACCACGCGAACGACGCGATACCGAGCACCATGCCGAAGACGAAGGCGTTGCGTGTCGGCACCGTCTGCCGAGCGAGCGGACGCAACGCCGTGCGTTTCATCACCTTGTCGATGTCGGCGTCGACGACGCAGTTGAGCGAGTTGGCGCTCGCCGCACCCATCCAACCGCCGAACAGGGTGCTCAGGATGAGCACGATGTCGACCTTGCCGCGGTCTGCGAACAGCATCGCGGGAATGGTCGCGACCAGCAGGAGTTCGATCACCCGCGGCTTGGTCAACGCGATGTAGGCGAGGACGGTGCCGGAGATCCGGCCCCACGCGGTGTCGGGGCGCGGGGCGCTCGGCGCTTCGGGGGCGCCGAAGCCGTGTCCTCCCGGCCGTCGCCCTGCCCGCACACTGTCTCCTTGTCCCACGCGGATCCGCACCTTCGTTTCGCCCGTTCACGGTCGCCCGGTTCCGGACGCTCCTCTACTACGAACGATGGTAGACCGGACCGTTGCCCGGACCGAATCGACCCGTTCGGAGCAGCGCACTAGTCTGAAGTAGCGCGCGGGCCGACTTCCACCCGCCGGGACCCCGTTCACCCATGTCAGGAGACTTCAAGCTCGTGTCGATCACAGACGAGATCCGCACCCTCACCCAGCCTGCGCATCCTGCCGACTGGACCGACCTGGACACCAAGGCCGTCGACACCGCGCGCGTGCTCGCCGCCGACGCCGTGCAGAAGGTCGGAAACGGGCATCCCGGTACCGCGATGAGCCTCGCTCCCCTCGCGTACACCCTCTACCAGCGTGTGATGCGCCACGATCCGACCGACCCCGAGTGGGTGGGCCGCGACCGCTTCGTGCTCTCGTGCGGGCATTCGAGCCTGACGCTGTACACCCAGCTGTACCTGTCCGGCTACGGACTCGAGCTCGCCGACCTCGAGGCGCTGCGCACGTGGGGTTCGCTCACCCCGGGTCATCCCGAGTACGGCCACACCGCCGGCGTCGAGATGACCACCGGCCCGCTGGGTCAGGGTCTCGCCTCCGCCGTGGGCATGGCGATGGCCGCCCGCCGCGAGCGCGGTCTGTTCGATCCCGAGGCGCCCGCCGGCTCGAGCCCGTTCGACCACTACGTCTACGTGATCGCCTCCGACGGCGACATCGAGGAGGGCGTGACCTCCGAGGCGTCCTCGCTCGCCGGTGTCCAGCAGCTCGGCAACCTGATCGTCTTCTACGACGACAACAAGATCTCCATCGAGCACGACACCGCGATCGCTCTCGGTGAGGACGTCGCCAAGCGCTACGAGGCCTACGGCTGGCACGTGCAGACCGTCGAGGGCGGCGAGAACGTCACCGCGCTCCTCGAGGCCGTCGAGGCCGCGAAGGCGGTCACCGACCGTCCGTCCTTCATCTCCGTCCGCACGATCATCGGCTACCCGGCCCCGACGAAGATGAACAGCGGCGACGCGCACGGTGCCGCGCTCGGTGCCGACGAGGTCGCCGAGATCAAGAAGATCCTCGGCTTCGACCCCGAGAAGAACTTCGACGTCGACCCGGCCGTGATCGAGCACGCCCGACAGGTCGTGACGCGCGGCGCCGAGGCCCGTGCCGCATGGCAGGCCGACTTCGACGCGTGGGCCGCCCGCGAGCCGCAGCGCAAGGAGCTCTTCGACCGCCTGCACGCCGGCGAGTTCCCGGAGGGCTGGGTCGACGCACTGCCGACCTACGAGCCCACCGAGAGCGGTCCCGCGACCCGCTCGGCGTCCGGTAAGGCCCTCGCCGCGCTCGGGCCGGTGCTGCCCGAGCTGTGGGGTGGCTCCGCCGACCTCGCCGGCAGCAACAACACGACGATCCCCGGTTCCGACTCCTTCGGACCCGAGGCGATCTCCACGAAGGACTGGAACGCGCAGCCCTACGGACGCACCCTGCACTTCGGTGTCCGCGAGCACGCGATGGGATCGATCCTCAACGGCATCGCTCTGCACGGCCCGACCCGCCCCTACGGCGGCACCTTCCTCGTCTTCTCCGATTACATGCGGCCCGCGGTGCGTCTCGCGGCCCTCATGCAGACCCCGGCGATCTACGTGTGGACGCACGACTCGATCGGTCTCGGTGAGGACGGCCCGACGCACCAGCCGATCGAGCACCTCGCGGCGCTGCGCGCGATCCCGAATCTCGCGGTGATCCGCCCGGCCGATGCCAACGAGACCTCGTTCGCGTGGAAGGCCGCTCTGGAGAACCGCACCGGCCCGACCGCGCTGGCGCTGACCCGTCAGAACGTGCCGGTGCTCGAGGGCACGCGTGAGAGGGCCGCCGAGGGTGTCGCCCGCGGCGCCTACATCCTGGCCGAGGCCTCGTCGGGCACCCCGGAGGTCGTGATCCTCGCGACCGGTTCCGAGGTCCAGCTCGCCGTTGCCGCCCGCGAGACCCTCGAGGCCGACGGTGTTCCCACCCGCGTCGTCTCGGTGCCGGTGCTCGACCGGTTCCTCGAGCAGGACCAGGCCTACCGCGACGAGGTGCTGCCCCCGTCGGTGCGCGCCCGTGTGTCCGTGGAGGCCGGTCTCGCGATGCCGTGGTACCGCCTCATCGGCGACGCCGGTGAGCCGGTCTCGCTCGAGCACTACGGCGCCTCCGCCGACTACAAGACCCTGTACCGCGAGTTCGGCATCACTGCCGAGGCCGTCGTCGACGCCGCGCGTCGCTCGCTGACCCGAGTGAAGGGATGATCCGATGACCCAGCAGACCTCCACGCAGAACGCTGCGCTGGCCGAACTGTCCGCCCAGGGTGTCTCGGTGTGGCTGGACGACCTGTCCCGCGACCTCATCGACTCCGGCAAGCTCGCCGAGCTCGTCGCGACCCGCAGTGTCGTGGGTGTGACGACCAACCCGTCGATCTTCCAGGCCGCCCTGTCGAAGGGCCACGCCTACGACGCGCAGATCCGCGATCTCGCCGCCGCCGGTGCCGACGCCACCGAGGCGATCCGCACCGTCACCACCGACGACGTGCGCGCGGCCTGCGACGTCCTCGCGCCGGTGTTCGAGGCGACGGACGGCCTCGACGGACGGGTGTCGATCGAGGTCGACCCGCGTCTGGCGCACAAGACGGACGACACCGTCCAGCAGGCCCTCGAGCTGTGGCGCATCGTCGACCGCCCGAACCTGTTCATCAAGATCCCGGCGACGGTGGCGGGGCTGCCGGCCATCGCCCGGGTGATCGGTGAGGGTGTCAGCGTCAACGTCACGCTCATTTTCTCGGTCGAGCGCTACGAGCGGGTCATCGAGGCCTACCTCGACGGCCTCACCGCGGCGAAGGCCTCCGGTCACGACCTGTCGAAGATCCGCTCGGTCGCGTCGTTCTTCGTCTCGCGTGTCGACACCGAGATCGATCCGCGCCTCGAGGAGATCGGCACCGATCAGGCGCTGGCGCTGCGCGGCAAGGCCGGTCTCGCCAACGCGCGGCTCGCGTACGGCGCGTACCAGCGCGCGTTCGAGGGCGGAACGCGGTTCGAGCAGCTCGCCGAGGCGGGTGCCGTTCCCCAGCGTGCGTTGTGGGCGTCGACGGGTGTGAAGAACCCCGACTACCCCGACACCCTCTACGTCACCGAGCTCGTCGCGCCGAACACCGTCAACACGATGCCGGAGAAGACCCTCGAGGCCGTCGCCGACCACGGTGAGGTCACGGGCGACACCGTCACCCGCAACATCGCCTCCTCCCAGCAGGTCTTCGACGCGCTGGCATCGGTCGGTGTGGATCTTCCCGACGTCTTCCGCAAGCTCGAGGACGAGGGTGTGGAGAAGTTCGTCGTGGCGTGGAAGGACCTGCTCGCGGCGACGGCGGAACAGCTCGCGGCTCACGCGCCCGGCGCGGAGGGCTGAACGTGCCCGAATCCGGTGCGGCGGAGTGGGTGAACCCGCTCCGGGACAACAGAGATCGCAGACTGCCCCGTATCGCCGGCCCGTGCGCGCTGGTGATCTTCGGCGTGACCGGCGATCTGGCCCGGCGCAAGTTGATGCCCGCCGTCTACGACCTCGCCAACCGCGGCCTCCTGCCGCCCGGATTCGCGCTCGTCGGTTTCGCCCGGAGGGACTGGGCCGACGAGGATTTCGGTCAGGTGGTCCACGACGCGGTGCGTGAGCACTCGCGTACCCCCTTCCGCGAGGAGGTCTGGCAGCGCCTCGCGGAGGGGATCCGCTTCGTGCAGGGCACCTTCGACGACGATGCGGCGTTCGCGGAACTCGCGACGACCCTCGAGAAGCTCGACCGCGAACGCGGTACGGGCGGCAACCACGCGTTCTACCTGTCGGTCCCCCCGGACGCCTTCCCCGTGGTGTGCGGGCAGCTGTCGCGTTCGGGTCTGGCCGCGGAACGCGACGGCTCGTGGAGCCGCGTGGTGATCGAGAAGCCCTTCGGGCACGACCTCGAGAGCGCACGCGAGCTCAATTCCGTTGTCGGTGAGGTGTTCTCCGAGGAATCCGTCTTCCGCATCGATCATTATCTCGGCAAGGAGACGGTCCAGAACATCCTCGCGTTGCGTTTCGCGAACCAGATGTTCGAGCCGGTGTGGAACGCGCACTACGTCGACCACGTGCAGATCACGATGGCCGAGGACATCGGTCTCGGTGGTCGCGCCGGCTACTACGACGGCATCGGCGCGGCGCGCGACGTCATCCAGAACCACCTCCTGCAGCTGCTCGCCTTCACCGCGATGGAGGAGCCGGTGAGCTTCGCGGCGTCGGAGCTGCACGCGGAGAAGATCAAGGTGCTGTCGGCGACCCGGCCGGCGGAGCCGTTCGACGAGACCACCGCGCGCGGCCAGTACGCATCCGGCTGGCAGGGCGGCGAGAAGGTCGTCGGCCTGCTCGAGGAGAAGGGTTTCGCGGCGGATTCGACCACCGAGACGTACGCGGCCATCACCCTCGAGGTCGACACCCGCCGCTGGGCGGGTGTGCCCTTCTACCTGCGCACCGGCAAGCGCCTCGGCCGCCGCGTCACCGAGATCGCGGTGGTCTTCAAGCGGGCCCCGCACCTGCCGTTCGACAAGACCATGACCGAGGAGCTCGGTCAGAACGCACTGGTGATCCGCGTACAACCCGACGAGGGCATCACGATGCGCTTCGGGTCGAAGGTGCCCGGCTCCGAGATGGAGGTCCGGGACGTGAACATGGACTTCAGTTACGGCCAGGCGTTCACGGTCTCCTCCCCCGAGGCCTACGAGCGCCTGATCCTCGACGTGCTCCTCGGCGTCCCGTCGCTGTTCCCGGTGGACGAGGAAGTCGAATTGTCCTGGAAGATCCTCGATCCGGTGCTCGAGCACTGGGCGGCGAACGGGCGACCGGAACCCTACGAGTCCGGCACCTGGGGTCCGCAATCGGCCGACGAGATGCTGCGACGCACCGGCCGGGAATGGAGGCGTCCGTGAGGATCCAGCTGCGCAACACCTCCGCCAACGCCATCAGTCGCAAGCTGGTGGAGCTGCGACGATCGAGCGGAATGGTCACGCAGGGACGTGTCCTCACGTTCATCGTGTGCGCCGGCGACGCGCGGGGCCTCGACGCCGCGATCACCGCCGCCACCGAGGCGTCGAAGGAACATCCCTGCCGCGTCATCGTCGTCGGTCGCGGTCGGCAGGACGGTCCGTCGCGGCTCGACGCGGAGATCCGGGTCGCCGGTGAGGCGGGTGCCTCCGAGGCGTTGATCCTCGCCCTGCACGGCGAACTCGGCGAGCATCAGGAATCGGTCGTGGTGCCGTTCCTGCTGCCGGACACCCCCGTCGTCGCGTGGTGGCCCAACCAGGCCCCCGCGGTGCCGGCCGAGGACCCGGTGGGACGCCTCGCCGTCCGCCGCATCACCGACGTGACCAACTCCGACGACCCGCGTGCCGATCTCGCGACCCGCCTGTCCGGTTACCGCCCGGGCGACACGGATCTGGCCTGGGCCCGCATCACCTACTGGCGGGCCCTGCTGGTCTCGGCGCTCGATCAGCCGCCATACGAGCCGGTGCTCTCGGCGCGCGTGTCCGGGCTGCGGACCGAGCCGGCCGTCGATCTGATCGCGGGGTGGCTCGCGAGCCGCCTCGACTGTCCCGTCGAACGGTCCGTCGGCGAGCTGAGGGTGGAACTGCGCACGGCGTCGCAGACGATCGCCCTGGAACGCCCGCAGGAAGGTCGTGTGGCGACCCTCGAACGCACCCACAAGCCCGATTCGCTGATCAGCCTGGCGCGCCGGAACTCGGCCGAATGCCTCGCCGAGGAACTGCGTCGCCTCGATCCCGACGAAGTCTACGAAGCCGCGTTGTCGGCCTTGCCGAAGGTGGATTATGTCTGACACGGTCCGCACTCCGTCCGAGATCCGGCGTTTCGCCGACGCCGACGAGGTCGCCCGCGCGGCGGCGTCCGCCTTCGTCGATGCCGTCGTCGCCGCGCAGCGCGAGCGGGTGCAGGCCCACGTCGTGCTCACCGGCGGCGGTACCGGTATCGCGATGCTCGAGCACGTCCGTCGTGACCAGGGCGCCATCGACTGGTCGGCGGTGAACGTCTACTTCGGCGACGAGCGTTTCCTGCCGCCCGGCGATCCGGATCGCAACGAGGTGCAGGCCCGTGAGGCTCTGCTCGACCACGTGCCGATCGACCCGGCCCGTATCCACACCATGCCGGCGCTCGGCGAGGACGGGTGCAGCACACCGGAGGACTCGGCCCAGCGGTACGCCGAACTCCTCGCGACGCACTCCCCCGACGGCACCGTGCCGGTCTTCGACGTGCACCTGCTCGGCATGGGCGGTGAGGGACACATCAATTCGCTGTTCCCCCACACCGACGCGGTGCGCGAGTCGGAGCGTTTCGTGGTGGGTGTCGACGACTCCCCGAAGCCGCCGCCGGCCCGGGTGACGCTGACGCTGCCCGCCGTGCAGCGGGCGCGGCAGGTCTGGTTGCTGGTCACCGGTGCCGCCAAGGCGGAGGCCGTCGCGGCGGCCGTGGGCGGTGCCGCACCGGAAGACTTCCCGTCCGCGGGCGCCCGCGGCACCGAACGCACCGTGTGGTTCCTCGATCCGGCTGCCGCAGAGCAACTCCCGGCGTAGTAACCGAGCGGAGCGCCGGGAGCCCGACGCCGTGATCGGCGATCCGGCCGTCACGCGCCCGCGCCGTCGAAGTCGGGATCGTCGGCGTCGTCCGTCTCCACACGGCGCCCCTCCGAAGTACCGGCGGTGTCGCCGTCGTCGACACCGGTTCGCACACACCGCATCCGATTCATCGATCGCGGACCTGCCGTCGAGCGCAGTGCGCGCAACGGTGATCGGCCCGGGACACATCGCACCGTTCGTGGGTCCATGCCGGTGAACTCCTCCCGTCGTGGACCGATGTCGTCACGGCCCTCTGTCTCGTTCGACGCGCCGGGACGCCCGACGGTTCCACTCGGGACGAAATCGGCCGGTCCGATCCGGGCTCGAGCGGTCAGATACCCCGTTCGATCACCGCGGCGGTGACGCGGTCGTCGATCGACGACACCGGGTTCTCCCGTGCCACCCAGGGCTCACCGTCGAAGTACTTCGCGAAGATCTTCTCGGCCGTGCGGGTGGCGATCGCCTGCGTCGTCAACGTCGGGTTCGGACCTCCGAGACTGTTGGCGAGCGCCGAGTTGTCGGCGACGAACAGTCTCTTCACCCACCGGGCCTCCGCGTCGGCGTCGAGCACCGAATCCCGGTCGCTCACCCCCATCCGCATGCTCGACTGCGAGTGCAGGATCAGCGGTGGCCAATCGCAGCGATGCACCCTCTTCGCGCCCGCGGCCCTCATCAACTCGACGGCCTTGCGGGTCGCGTGGTCACGATTGCGGCGGGTACGCGCCGAACGCCGACGATGCTGCACGGTCACCCGCGGCGCCAGACCTGCTTCGTCCGGGTACAGGATCGGCGAGAGCGTCACGCGGTTGTCCGGTTCGACGTCGTCGTCCGAGATGACGAGCGCCGCGAGGACCCGGTCGGCGTCGGCCATCGTGTCGAGCAGGTCGCGTCCGACGAGCCTCCCCACGCTGTCGGCCCCCGCGGAATCGACGACGCCTCCGGCACGTCCGTACCCGTGGATGCCGGAGTCGCTGAAGTTCAGCGCGTACGCGATCAATGCCGGGGGCAGGCCGACCTGCTCGATCCCGCCGTAGCCGGGCAGATCGACGCGCGCGTTGGAACCCGGGCCGCGCGTCTGCCCGGTGTACTCGTCGAAGACGCCGAAGACCGCGTCCATGTGGTGGTCGGTGAGGCCGCGGCCGACCCAGCCGTTCGGATTCGGCAGCGCCGAGTTCAGCCACAATCGTGGGCTCTCGATGCACCCGGCCGCCAGCACCACCACCGGGGCGGTCGCTTCGTGCTCGTCCTCTCCCGTCGTGAACCGCACGCCGCGCGCCACGGTCTCCCCGTTCACCTCCTCGACGAGGATCTCGGAGACCACTGCATCGGCGATCAGGGTAACGGCACGCCCCTGGGGTGACCACGCGTCCGCGGTGAGCATCATCGGGACGTACGAATTGTCGGTGGAGCGTCTGGCCTTGAGATTCCGCGGTGCCCCCAGCGGCAGGTAACAGCCCTGATAGCAGTGCCCGCACATCGTGCAGCCCCGCGCTTCGGGATGGTGCAGACGCGCACGGTCGCGGGTGCGGCCGGCGGTACCACCGGGTTGGAGGATCGCATTCTGCTGTGCGCGGTGGGCGGCCACGGTGGTGTCGAGCGAGGTCTGGTGTGGCAGACCCATGGCCGCTGCTCCCCGCAGGAACAACTGCTCCTTGGCGCCCATCGGGGCAGTCTGCACCGGCAGCGTGGCCTCCACCCACTCGTAGTAGGGACGCAGTTCGTCGTATCCGAAGGGGAACAGGTGCGCCGTGTCGTACATGTCGCGGTCGGCGCCGTCGTATCCGGAGAACACGCCGGGTGCCGCCCGCGGCGAGTTGCCGAAGAAGTGGAGCGTGGTGCCACCGACGCCGGATACCTGCCACACGAACGAATTCTGAGGCAGATCACGGAGCCACGGCGTGCCCGAGCGGTCTCCCGGTCCGTGGCGGAACAGCCCGGTGATCGGATTGTTGATGTCGTCCTCGAGATGGGTCCACTCGTTCTCCGGGTCGGCGAAGCGGGGACCTGCTTCGAGAACGAGCACGTCGAGCCCGCGCGCCGCGAGTTCCTTGGCCACGACGGGTCCGCCACCCCCGGCCCCGATGACGATGACGTCGGTCATCTATCCCTCCACCTGGTCGATTCCGCCGTAGTAGCCCAGGAACTCGTCCCACCCGTCGCTCGGCCCGGCATAGCGGCTCAATTCCCAGCCGACCGGGCGCCCTGTGAGCTCGCGCCGGGTGCGGTCGTACGCGGAGACCTCCGAGAACGCCGCGAAGGCCGCCAACGTGGGAATCGCGTTGACCACGAATTTCAGCACCAGACCTTCGAAACGCTGGTCGGTGTCGAGCCATTCGAAGACCTGTGCCTTCGCGGCATGACTCAGGTTCGCGAACGGTGCTGCGAACGGCCCGCTCACCGAACGCGGGTCGGTGGTGACACCGAAGGTGTTGAGCAGCACCGCGATCGCCGCGGCGCCGGGCAGGTTGCCCGCCTCGGGTCCGAGCAGCGGCATCGGCGAGGCCTGGTCCAGGGTTCGCTCGAGGGATTCCGCGGTACCGGCGGTGACGCCGCCGGGCCGGTCGGTCCACACGCCCTGTTGGTGCGAGTACGGGTCGTTGCCGGGCACGACGAACGCGAGCACCCCGTTGATCGTGTCGCGTACGGGCGGCGTCTCACTCAGCGGACTCGCGTCCGCCTCCCTCGCGAACACCCCTGCGGTGCCGATCAACGCCGCCATCGTCGCGGCTGTCCCGGCGAGAAAACGCCGCCTGTTCCAGTACCCGTGCTGCGGGTCGTCCACGTCGCCCCCTCGTCGTTGCCGTGGTGCAGCGTACGAGATGTCGTGGAACGGTTGCGGAATTTCGTCCGGATCGTCCGGCGGGTCGCACGGACCGGTGGAGCGATACACGGAAATCGGGTAGCTCGCTACCCGTGCCGTTCGTGCCCGGGGCGTGCAGGATTCGAACACGGCCGATCGGTGCGACGGGGTGGGAATCATGTTGCAGAAGAGGGAGAGCAACCGGTTCGCGTCCGTCCTGAAGACACTCCGAGGCCGGGACGATGCTCCTGCTGCTCGTCCCGGCGACGAGCGTCGCGCCGGCGCTCCCGCGCCGGCCTCGGACACGGCACCTGCCGAACTGCGCAATGCGACGCCTTCGCGATTGCACATCACCGACGCGGACGGTCGGACGCTCGTGTTCGCACCGCTCGAACGTCGCGTACCGACCGACCCGGAGCGGCAGTGGCCCTGGGAGGGGCTGATCCGCCACGGATATGTCGTCCCCCTGCACGCCACATCGGAGACACGTCTCGACGGCACCAAGGCTCGTTCCCGCCGCCGTCTGCACACGGTCACGTTGTGGTGCATGCTCGAGATCAGCGTGGCTGTGCCGGTGGCGGCATTCGGCACCGGGCTGGTGAGGATCACGGAGGCTCCCGTCGTCGCCGTCGCGTTCGTCGCAGTGGCGACCATGTTGCCGGGCCTGTTGTTCTTCCTGTTCGACCGTCAACGTCTGAGTACGCTCCGCGACCGCTTCGAATGGCAGATCTTCCGGCTGGACCCGAACGTCCGCACGTTGGCGGACGTGCAGGCGAAGTACGGCGGCCAGATGGACGAGGTCTTCTATGCGCCGAGCGAGCAGACCACGACGGTGAACGCCACCCAGCGACTGTGGCCCATCCTCGTTTCCACGGTCACCATCGCGTTGGGCTGGACCATGGCGCTGTACTCCCCCGCCGCGTCGTCCGGCGCGCCCGACACGAGTCTCTTCACTGCGCTCTCCGACCCGCTCGCGTTCGCGTTCCTGGGCGCATACTTCTTCTCGTTGAACACCTGCCTGCGCAGGTACTCGCGGAACGACCTGCGCCCCAAGGCATACGGCGCGATCACGGTACGCGTGATCACCGTTGCGGTGCTGGCCTGTCTGCTGCAGGCCATCGTCGGGGCGCCCGAGTCGCAGGTCTACGACGCCACCGTGCTGCCACTGGCGTTCGTGATCGGCGTGCTCCCCGAAACCGCGATGGTGCTCTTGCGCGACACCGTGCGGCGCTTCGCCCTCACCAGGAAACACCGCATGCTCGAAGAGCAGCTACCGCTCACCGACATCGAGGGACTCGACCTCTACGACCGGGCACGACTGATCGACGAAGGTGTACCCAATGTCGAGGCCCTCGCGCATCATGATCTCGTCGATCTGCTGCTCGAGACACGGATTCCGGTCGGCCGCCTCGTCGACTGGGTCGATCAGGCGATTCTGCGCCTCCACATCGTGGATTCGACCGCCGAGAAGGACCCCGAGGGCACGACGGTGCTGTCCGACCTGCGCGCACTGGGCATCCGTAGCGCGACCGACCTCCTGGCAGCCCGGCAGAGATGCGCTCACCGTAAGGCGTTGGTCGAGGCGGTCGCCCGTCGTGGCGAGCCGCCCGCAGACGCCGAGGACCGTCTGGAACTTCTCGTCACCGGCCTGTGCGACGACGAGTGGATCACCTACATACGCACGTGGCGGGACCGCAGCCTGGTCGCGAACCGGTACATTCGGCTCGACCGGGACGGTGAACCGGTATCCGTGAGGACCGAAGTGCCGGACAACGACCTCCACGACTGCCGCCATCCGAGTTCGAGGCTCTCGTCCCTGTACCGACGGTTCACCCCGCCGTGCCGGATCGGGACGATCCTGTGAACGGATTCGAGTAGCGCACTCCACAGCGGGAGGACCCATCGCGGTGAAACGGACCGCACCGGCAGCCGGATGCAGGACAATTTCGATAAGGCGAGCGCCCATCGAGAGGAGCCGTGATGAGCACGCCGACGACGATCACAGGCGAAGTGAGCCCGGAGCGTGACTGCCCGAGAGACTCGTCGCTGGTGCGGCTGATCTACCACCGCAATTTCCTGCTCCCGATCGGCGAGGTCTGGGCAGCGCTCACCGACTCGGAGAAGCTGGGTCGCTGGTACGGCACGTACACCGGCGACCCGACCACGGGCCGTGTGCGCTTGACGATGACCGACGACCTCGACTCGGCCACCACCTACGTGGACATCCTCCGGTGTTCTCCTCCGGAGGGATTCGCCGTCGACGTGGACGGGTGGCAGCTCGAGGTGGCGCTGCGCCAGGTCGGGAAGGTCACCACCCTCGAGTTCACACATCGCCACGTCCCGCGATCGGAGGCCGGAGAGATCGGGCCGGGGTGGCAGTACTACCTCGACCGTCTCGACGCGGCACTGGCCGGCACCCGCCCGCCGGTGTGGGACGACTACCTCGACCTGGTCGACGAATACCGCTGACCGTCGGCCGGTGCCCTCGCTGCAGTGATCTTCGCGACGAGCACGATCGGATTCGAGTAGCGCACTACCCGTGAGACCTCCCGATCCGCCTCCTAGCGTCGAATCCACCAGTAGGTCGCATTCAGGGAGCACTACGATGCCGCAGCCCGGAACGTACGCACAGTCGACAGAGATCACGCAGAAGGTCGCCGGAAGGAAGGGATCGAAGAACATCGTCCTGTGCTTCGACGGCACGGGAAACGAAATTCGGGCGAAGGGGAACACCAACGTCGTCCGCCTGTTCCGAGCACTCGAGAACACCACGGGCGAGCAGGTCACCTACTACGACCCCGGCGTCGGCACCTTCTCCTCCGCCGGCGCCTCGACGCGCGTGGGACAGAGGATCTCCCGCACGCTCGGCCTCGCATTCGGCGTCGGAATCAAGACGAACCTCGCAGAGGCCTACACGTTCTTGATGAAGCAGTGGGAACCCGGTGATCGGATCTATCTCTTCGGGTTCAGCCGGGGCGCCCACACGGCACGTGCCTTCGCGGCGATGTTGCATCTCGTCGGGCTTCCACGGGCGTCGGCCGAGAATCTCGTGCAGTACGCGATCGCCGCGTATGCCCGTCGCAGGTCCTGGGGCCCCGACGACTTCGCGTGCGCCGAACAGTTCGCGACGACCGTGTGCCGGGCGTCGAACGGGACGTTCTCCGTCCCCGTGCACTACCTCGGGATATGGGACAGCGTCAGCGCACCCGGAATCTTCGAGAAGGACTACCACTTCGAGAAGACGGCCGAGTTGCCGAACGTGGAATCCGGCCGGCACGCGATCTCCATCGACGAGTACCGCAGGCCGTACAGGGTGGACAAGGTCGCGAACGACCGGGTCGAGGAGGTCTGGTTCACGGGCGTCCATTCCGACGTCGGAGGCGGATTCGAGGACTGCCGACTCGCCGACATCTCGCTCCGCTGGGTCCTCGAAGGCGCCCTCGACCACGGCGTGCTCCTGCGCCGGACGGTGAGCCTGCGGCAGCTTCCGAAACCGGAGCGGACGAACGCGACGGCGAAGCCGACCCGGATGAGCCGCATCTGGGGGCTCATCGGTCGAGGAACTCGTGAGATCGTCGGCGGAACGCGGCCTCCCAGAGGACTGAGGGTCCACGAGAGCGTCAGGCTCCGCGAGGACGATCTGGCGACCCGGCTACGGGATCCGCACTGGGTCGATCCGGAGTGGTACACACCGAAGCGCTACGACCTCGAGGTCTCCGGCTACACGAACCGCCGGACTGCGCCGCTCCGCCCGGATCGGAGGTCTCGGCGCACCGGGGTCGGTCACAATTCCCGTGAACGCGACAACTCCGCCGACCTCGCCTCGAGGTGGCGCCGCTCGGGTTCGGTACCGGCGAGCTCGAGTGCCCGCCGATACGCTTCGGCCGCTTCGCCTTTCCGCCCGACCCGGCCCAGCAACCCGGCGCGCGCCACCACGTACGGCCCGTAATCGCGCAGACTCGGCTCCTCGGCGAGTCCGTCGAGGAGTTCGAGTCCGGCGGCGGGCCCGTCACGCATCGCGACCGCCACGGCGCGGTTCAGTGCGACGACCGGTGACGGACTCAGGGCGGTCAGTACGTCGTAGAGGGCGACGATCTGCGGCCAGTCGGTGCTGTCGACGTCGCTCGCCTCGTCGTGCAGCGCGGCTATGGCGGCCTGCACCCCGTACGGTCCGGGTGGTCCTCCGGTGAGTGCGGCGACCACCAGTGCGCTGCCCTCGTCGATCATCGCGCGGTCCCATAGGGTGCGGTCCTGCGCGTCGAGCAGCATCACGGCGCCGGACGGGTCGGTGCGCGCGTCCCGGCGGGCGTGGACGAGCAGCATCAGTGCAAGCAACCCGCTCACCTCACGTTCCGCCGGCATCAGGCGATGCAGGATGCGCGTGAGGCGGATCGCCTCCTCGGCGAGGTCGGGACGTTGCAGATGCTCGCCGCTGCTCGCGGTGTATCCCTCGGTGAAGATCGAGTACAGCGCCGCGAGCACCACCGGCAGGCGTTCGGGCAGTTCGTCCGGTCCGGGCACCCGGAACGGGATGCGGGCACCGCGGATCTTCTTCTTGGCCCGCACGATCCGCTGGGCCATCGTCGACGACGGGACGAGGAAGGCCCGCGCGACCTCGTTCGTCGTCAGACCACCGAGGCAACGCAGGATCAGCGCGACACGGTCGTCCGCGGCGAGCGCGGGATGGGCGCACGTGAAGAACAGTTCGAGGCGGTCGTCCGGCAGTTCTCCCGTCCCGGGCGGCTCGTACGACGCGTGACGTTCGGTGTCGACGGCGAGTTCGGCCAGCCGCGTCGCATATACGCGGTCGCGGCGCACCCGGTCCAGCGCTCGGCGCCTGGCCGTGGTGAGCAGCCAGGCGCCCGGCCGTTCGGGCACACCGTCGACCGACCAGTGCACGAGCGCCGCCTCGAGCGCCTCCGACGCGACCTCCTCGGCGAGGTCGAGGTCGCCGAAGCGATGAACGAGTGCGGCGAGGAGCCGGCCGTGCTCCTCGCGGAACACCGACTCGACGGTCGCGGCCGGCTCCACCATCGCTCAGTCCCCGAAGTCGGCGATCGGCCGCACGACGACCTTGCCGCCGTCCCGCGATCCGGGGCAGCGCGCCGCCCAGTCGAGTGCCTCGTCGAGGCTGCCGACGTCGATGACGTCGTATCCGCCGAGAACCTCACGGCTCTCGCCGAACGGCCCGTCGGTCACCGTGCGTCGCCCGTCCGCGTCGACCTGCACGGTGGTCGCGGTGACGAGATCCTGCAGGGCGTGCCCGGACACGAGGACACCCGCATCGCGCATCGCCTTCTCGTAGTCCTGCCAGCCCTCGAAGGTGCAGGTGGGCTCGTCGGTCATGGATGCGTAGATCAGCAGCATGTACTTCATAGCGGTCGCTCCCGTCTGTGTGGTGTTCGTCCTACACCATCACGACGAACGGACGCCTGCCGTATCGACAACCCGACGAGAAGTTTTTTCTAGCCGCTGTTGCGCAACGCCGTGGCGAGACCGTTCATCGTGATCTGGATACCGCGCCGGACCCGGTCGGTGTCCTCACCGGCGCGGAACCGGCGCAGCAACTCGACCTGCAGGTGGTTGAGCGGTTCGAGATACGGGAAGCGGTTGTGCAGCGACCGCTCGAGCGCCGGATTGTCCGCGACGAGCGAGTCGTATCCCGTGATCTGCCGGTAGGCGTCGACCGTGCGGGCGTGTTCGTCGACGATGCTGTCGAACACCCGCTCGCGCAGTTCGGTGTCTTCGACGAGTTCGGAGTACCGGGCGGCCAGGCCGAGATCGGACTTGGCGAGCACCTGCGCCATGTTCGACAGCACCGAGCGGAAGAACGGCCAGCGACGGTAGAGATCCTGCAGGGTCGCCAACCGGTCCGGATCTCCGGCCACCCAGTCCTGCACGGCTGTTCCCGTGCCGTACCAGCCGGGGAGCATCACGCGGCTCTGGGTCCACGAGAGCACCCACGGGATGGCCCGCAGGTCGCTGATGGCCTTCGTCTGCTTGCGGGAGGCGGGACGGCTGCCGATGTTGAGGGCCCCGATCTCAGAGACCGGTGTCGCGGTGGTGAAGTACTCGACGAAGCCCGGTGTCTCGCGCACGAGGCGGCTGTACGCGGCGCGAGCGAGGTCGGCGAGTTCGTCGAGGATCCGGTAGGCCTCCGGGGCGTCCTTGCCGAGGCCTTCGACGTCGAGCAGGCTCGACTCGAGGGTCGCCGAGACGAGCGCCTCGAGGTTGCGGCGGGCGAGCACCGGTTCGCGGTACTTCGCGGCGATGACCTCGCCCTGTTCGGTCAGGCGCAGCGAGCCCTGGACCGCGCCGGGTGGCTGAGCGAGGATGGCGTCGTAGCTCGGTCCGCCCCCGCGGCCGACGGTGCCGCCGCGACCGTGGAACAGGCGCAGCCGGATCCCGGCGTTGCGCGCAGCCTCGACGAGGTCGAGTTCCGCGCGGTAGAGCGCCCAGTTGGCAGTGAGGTAGCCGCCGTCCTTGTTGGAATCGGAGTAGCCGAGCATGACCTCCTGCAGTCCGTCGTGTCCGTCGACGAGGCTGCGGAACTCGGGTACGGCGAGGGCTGCAGTCAGCGTGGCGGCACCGCCGCGCAGATCGTCGATCGTCTCGAAGAGCGGGATGACCTGCACCGTGCTGCGCGGGTATCCGCGGTCGAGGTCGAGCAACCCGACCTCCTTGAGCAGGACCTCGACCTCGAGCAGGTCGGACACCGAGGTGCACATGCTGATGATGTAGTGCTCGATGGCGGCCGGCCCGATGCGGCGGACCACTTCGGCGGCGGCGCGCAGGATGCCGAGCTCCTTGGCGGTCTCGTCCGACAGGTGGGCGTCGGGGGCGGTGAGCGGACGGCGGATCCGCAACTCCGCGGTGAGCAGCGCGACCTTGTCGTCCTCCGGCAGGTCACGGTAGCGGTCGGTCACTCCGGCCCAGGAGAGCAGTTCGGCGACGACATTCTCGTGGACCTCGGAGTTCTGCCGCAGGTCGAGGGGCGCGAGGTGGAAACCGAAGACCTCGACGGCGCTGCGCAGCTGCGCGAGCCGATCGTCGGCGATCACGGCCGCGCCCCCGGCACGCAGCGAGGCGTCGACGATGTTCAGGTCGGTGTGCAGGCGGGCCGGAGTGGGATAGGGCTCGCACGGGATGCGCACGGTGTGGGGCATATCGACGCCGGGCAGCAGCCTGTCCGCAGTAGCGGTGAGACGAGCGCGGATGCCGTGCACGGCGCGTCGATACGGTTCGTCGCTGTGGGCGGGGTTGTCGTCGCCCGAGTCGTCGGCGAGCTTCTTCAGCGCGCTGCTGATGGTCGCGGTGCGTTCGGACATCGACAGCTCGCGTTCGAGCGCGGCGAGTTCGATGAGGTGGTGTCGCAGCGCGGTCTCGCAGGCGCGATTCGCGGCGGTGGTCACGACCTCGCCGTCGACGTTGGGGTTGCCGTCGCGGTCGCCGCCGATCCACGTTCCGGGCCGCACCAGCGGTTCGGTGAGCACTGCCGCGTCGGGCCAGCGTCGCCGGAGTTCGCGGCGCACTTCGGCGTTGAGCGCCGGAACGACGTCGAACAGCGCGAGGTCGTAGTAGCGCAGACCGTTGTCGATCTCGTCGCTGATCCTCAGGCGCGCGAGCCTGATGAGCGCGGTGTCCCAGAGAGTGAGGATGTGCCGGTACAGGGCGCGGTCGATCTCCTCGAGCGCAACGGGGTCGTCAGTCCTCTCCCGGCGCCGCATGAGTTCGGTGACGGCGGTCTGGACGTCGAAGACGGTGCGCCGGCGGGTTTCGGTGGGGTGAGCGGTGATGACGGGAGCGACGAGTGCCGAGGCGAGTGCGTCGGTCACGGTGTCGGCGTCGAGGCTCGGACCGGCGGCGTCGAGTTTGGCGTAGGTGGCGGCGAGGGTGCTGTCCTGCGGCGGGTCGCCCGCACGCACGTGCAGGGCGCGACGGCGCTCGCGGTGCAGGTCCTCGGCGAGATTGGCGAGCAGGCCGAAATGGCTGAACGCCCGGGCGACGGGAAGCAGGTCGTCGGTGGCGACGCCGGCGAAGCGTTCGGCGAGTTCGGTGCGGTCGATCTCGGAGCGCCGGATCCGGAAACTTTCGACCCGGGCCGATTCGACCAGGTCGAAGATCTCGGGTCCCGCCTGCTCACGGATGACGTTGCCGAGAATGCCGCCGAGCAGGCGGATGTCCTTGCGGAGGGGTTCGGTCGCAGAAGCAGGCACTGTGTCCGTCATACAGCCAGTATCTGTGCCTGGCGGCCGGGGCGCGACCGCGACGGCGGGCATGCGCCCGCCGGGATCAGCTGAACTTGATCTGCAGTCCGATGCCGAGGATCGAGATCACCCAGATGAGACCGGTGAAGACGGTGAGACGGTCGAGGTTCTTCTCCGCCACCGTCGAGCCCGAGAGATTGGACTGGACTCCGCCACCGAACAGGCTGGACAGACCACCGCCCTTACCGCGGTGCAGCAGCACCAGCAGGATGAGCAACAGGCTCGTGACGATCAGGAGGATGTCCAGGAACAGTTCCATGTCGGTGTTCGATGTCCTTCGGATGGTGGGCGACGTCGGCGTCAGCTTACCCGCTCGTCATATGGGGACGCTGCGGGTGTGCCGGGGACGGTCGACGAGGGTACGCGCGTCGCGGCGGCCACACTGCGGCGAGGCGAACGCGAGTGGGGTGCGGGATCTCGTCGAGATCCTGCACCCCACCGTAGCGCCGGTCGCTCTAGAGGAGAGGACCGCCTGCGGCGATCGCGGACAGCTGAGCGAATTCGTCGGCCTTGAGGGAGGCGCCTCCCACGAGACCGCCGTCGATGTCGGGCTGGGCGATGAGCTCGCCGATGTTCTTGGCGTTGACCGACCCGCCGTACAGGACGCGGACCGATGCCGCGATCTCGGGTGAGGCGAGCTCGGCGAGGGTGTTGCGCACTGCGGCGCACACCTCCTGGGCGTCGGCCGCCGAGGCGACCTTGCCCGTGCCGATGGCCCAGACCGGCTCGTACGCGACGACGATCTTCGCGATCTCGTCGGCGGACAGACCGGCGAGCGAGTTCTTCAACTGCTCGACGTTGTACTCGACGTGGTTGCCCGCTTCGCGCACGTCGAGTCCTTCGCCGATGCACACGATCGGCGTGAGACCGTGCCGCAGCGCGGCCTTGGTCTTGTCGCGGACGATCTCGTCGGTCTCACCGTGCAGGGTGCGACGCTCCGAGTGCCCGACGACCACATAGGTGCAGCCGAGCTTCGCGAGCATCGCGCCGGAGATCTCGCCGGTGTAGGCGCCGGAGTCGTGGACCGACAGGTCCTGGGCTCCGTAGGTGATACCGAGCTTGTCGCCCTCGACGAGGGTCTGCACCGAGCGGATGTCGGTGAACGGCGGGATGACCGTCACGTCGACCTTCTCGAGGTACTTCTCGGGAAGGGTGAACGCGATCTTCTGCACCAGAGCGATGGCCTCGAGGTGGTTGAGGTTCATCTTCCAGTTGCCCGCGATGAGCGGTGTCCGTGCCATTCCGTCAGCCCTCCAGAACCGCGATGCCGGGCAGTTCCTTGCCCTCGAGGTACTCGAGGGAGGCGCCACCACCGGTGGAGATGTGCGAGAAGCGGTCCTCACCGAGTCCGAGCGACCG
>Ga0180216_1000307_pt1 | contig 54208 bp, 52 predicted proteins | sample eDN3rd37CBELigMG_FD_128879 | JGI IMG/M metagenome (GOLD analysis project Ga0180216, IMG submission 128879) | Enriched Miracle-Growth compost microbial communities from Emeryville, California, USA - eDNA 3rd pass 37_C BE-Lig MG (version 2)... ...
ACAAATACAGTAATATTAACCAATAACAGGATTCCTGTGTCTATCAGTTGAGCAGCAGCGCGACTGCCCAAGCCTGCGGTTTGGAAGCGAAGCTGAACATGTTCGGGGGTTACGACAGACGCTTCCCGATCAGCCTGTTGACTCGGTGTCCATTCGTTCATTCCTGTTGTCTTCACCCTCTCGTGATTCATTCTCTATTCAAGATACCTATTTTTTCGTCTGTAAAGGAGGCCATTTCATGGATATAACATCGTTTTGGCATACGCATAAAGCTTCTTGGGCTGAACTGGAACAATTGGTCGAGCGATTTCAGAAAAAGAACCGCGGCATTCAGGCGGCCGACATCGACAGGCTGACGCTGCTTTACAAGAAAGCCTCAGCGCATCTTGCTTATGTGAGGTCGTATTATCCAAGCGACGAGCTGACCCAGTATTTGAATCAGCTAGTCTCACGGGCGCACAACCTGACGTATAAGCAGCAAGCGACAAGCTGGCAGCAAATCACTTATTTTTTCGGCACCCATTTTATCCTTTTGATCCAAAAAAGGCTCACGTTCATGGCGATTGCCGCCTTCTTGTTCGTGATCGGGGGGATCTTCGGATACGCAGCAGTCATGATTGATCCACTCAATCTGTACTATGTCCTGCCGGCAGGAATGGCGGAGCAGATCGACCCGGCACGCCTGGGCGAAGGGCATGATGCCATCAACAGCCCTGTCGTCTCTACCATGATTATGACCAATAACATGCGCGTTGCCATTCTCGCCTTTGTCAGCGGCGTTACCTTCGGACTGGTACCGATCTATCTCCTGCTGTTTAACGGACTGCTGATCGGTGCCTTGGCCGCCGTCTATCAGCAGGCAGGCAGCAGCTACGCCTTCTGGGCTTACATCCTGCCGCATGGAGTCATTGAGCTGACCGCCATCTTCATTGCAGGCGGCGCCGGTTTGTACATGGGCTACCGCATGCTGGTTCCCGGCCGCTACGCCCGGAAGTACCAGTTCCTGGAGGCTGTCAAAGAATCCGCGCAGCTGCTGCTTGCAACTCTGCCGCTCTTCTTTATCGCCGGTGTGATCGAAGGCTTTATCACTCCTTCCACCACCCTGTCCTTGGAGACGAAGTACGGCGTTGCGATCGTCACCCTGCTGGTGCTCGTGGTCTGGTATCTTTTCGGACAAAGAAGGCGCCAGACTCAAAGCGCCTCTCTCGATTTAATCTCCAAATAAGTGTTGACTACACTTAGTGTCAATTGATCGGACGGGACATCCAACACCTGGATGCCTGCTCCGGTCATTTTTTGTTGGAAGGCTTTGCGATCCAGTCTAAATCGCTGCGCCAATGCTTTTTGATAGGCCAAGCGGCTGTTCCTTACCTCTGTCTGGCTCCACCCTGCCAAGAGCGGGTCCGCCAGGGAGAGCAGCAGCAACAGATGGGATCGGCGCATTCGCCAGAGGTAGCCGCTCAGCTGATCCTCGATCAGATAGTTTTCCATGTCGGAGAAGAGCGCAATCATGCTCCTTCGCTTTTGCTGGCGATGGAGATAAGTGAGCGCTTTGGCTGGATCAGACTCGACGAAATCACTTTTGAGATCGTACGTGGCTTCTACCAGCGTGCGCAGATGGGCAAGACCGCGTCCAGGCGGAATATACAGCTTGATCTCATGGGAATAGGCCATCAGCGCTACTTGATCTCCTTGCTTGAGGGCGACTGCCGCGAGAGTCATCGCAGCTTCCAGTGATATGTCCAGCCGCGTGCGATTGTCCAGCTCCACGCCCATCAGCCTGCCGCAGTCCAATACAATCGTGACGACCTTCCCTTGCTCCGGTCGATACTGGTTGGTCATCAACCGGCGTGTGCGCGCAGACGCAGACCAGTTGATCGTCCGCGGATCATCGTCTGGCACATAGTCGCGAATCGCATGAAATTCCGAGCCGCTGCGAGCACGTCGCAGAATTTTTTTCCCGTCCACGATCAGGCTTTCTTGCAGCGAAGCCAGATACCCGCGAACCGCCGTTAAATCCGGATAGATCTTGATGGTCTGCTCACAGGCAAAACGGCTCTGCCTGGACCAAAGTCCAAGCCGCCCCTGCCAGCGAGCATACAGCCAGGAAAACGTGTACTTGCCCCGCTCTCGTGCCCGCGTCATGTAGACTACTTTGCTTCTTCCATGTGCCCATACCCCGCGCAGCCTGCCGCTCTCATCAAAAGAAAGCGGCAGGTCATCGGTTAGCTCATAGGGGACTTTCCGACCTGTCTGCTGTTCGATCTCGATCTCAACCTCAAATACATGGCCTATATCAGATTGTTGCGGAAGAATTCGCCTGATCGAAAAATCCTTTTTTCGCGGCATAGTGATCCAATCGACGACGCTTGCGATGAGGAGCAAGCCATTGTATATCCAGAAAGCTCGGTATCCCCAGCCCAGCACGAAGCCTCCCATGACCAGCGGCAATCCGATCACGATCAGAAGCAGCAGGCGGCTGGTCGGCAAAACAAAGCGGTCTTGCAGAAAATCAGCGAGGTACTGGAATGGCCGCCAGCGTTTCGTCGATGATGTGGTCACTGGTACCGCCCTCCAATTCCACCTGTGGTGAGAGAATCAAGCGATGGCGCAATGCCGGTCTCGCCACAATCTTGACATCATCGGGTGTGACGTACATGCGGTCGTCCAGCAAGGCCCACGCCTTGCTCGCCATCAGAATCGCGATTCCAGCCCGTGAGCTTGCGCCGAGCAGCAGGCGTTTCGTCTCCCTCGTTTTGCGAATCAGGGTGGTAATATAGTCCAGGATCGATTCCTCTACGACCACTTCGCCAAGCTTTTGTCTTGCTGCCAAAATTTCATTCAGTCCAACAAGCTGCTCCGTTTTTGGGGCGGATTCCCCTCCATACGGAACGTGCTGAGCGAGGATCTGTTTTTCCTCCTCATGGGAAGGATACTTGACATGCAGTTTAAACAAAAAGCGGTCAAGCTGTGCTTCCGGCAGCACATACGTGCCTTCGTACTCGATCGGGTTTTGGGTCGCTACGACAAAAAATGGATCAGGCAGCGGATAGGTGACACCGTGAATCGTCACTTGCTTTTCCTCCATCGCCTCCAGCAAAGCCGCTTGCGTTTTGGGAGGGGTGCGGTTAATTTCATCTGCCAGCAGCAGGTTGGAGAAAACCGGTCCGCGTACCGTCTCGAATTGGTTTTGCTGCATATTAAACACGACATGCCCGATGATATCGCTCGGCATCATGTCCGGAGTAAATTGTACGCGTCTGCTCTCCCCGCCGATCAGTCCGGACAAGGTGCGCACCATCTTGGTTTTTCCAATCCCGGGAACGCCTTCCAGCAGAACGTGTCCGCCTGCCAAAAGGGCTGCTACCAGCAGGCGAATATTCTGCTGCTGCCCCACCAGTTCCTTTTCCATCTCTTTTATCAATCGTTCCACGTATCTTGTCACTCCTTCTCCAGGCGTTTGATGATCTCATCCAGCAAAAGACTGTCTGCCAGCAGTTGCTTCGGCGTGTACTTCATTCCGGACTTGGCCTGCTCCAGCCGATGCAGCACACTTGCCATCTGTTCGCTATCCTTGATGCTCCATTTGCTCCTCGCCATGCTGATGATCTCATGAGGCTCTGCACGTTGTTGAATACCCCAGCGGTCATGGAGCATCTGTCTCAGATACGCCTCCCGATGGCGCAGCGCATCCAGTGCCAGGCGCCTGCGTTCGTACCAGCTCGCCACCGCAAGCAATGTCTCGTCTCCGCGGCGAACAGTCCACTCCCGCAGCGTATAGATCGGTCCGAATCTCTTCCCGCGCCACCAGATCCCGAGAAGAAGGAGCAGGCCAAGCTGGGCAAACCCTGCTATCAGCCACCCAGGATAAAGAGCGAAGATGCTGGGCTGTTCCCGATAGCCGTGATGATATTCGTCCATCCAGACGACAGACCAATTCTCTTGCAAGAAGGGCCAGACTGCTTCAAAATGAGAATGCTTCGCAATCTGTCCGTTGCTCATCCACTCCGGAACCAGAAAAAGGGTAACAGAGCCATCCCCGACCTCTGTACGTCCTGCAAGAATGCCTTCTTCATCATAAATGAGCGTTTCCATATCCGGGTCCTCTTCCAGCCTCGCCGCCGTATTGGCTACACCGACCGCGTCTTGGGCGAGATGAGTCCCCTGAATGTTGTGCTGCACATTCCCTTTTTCCAGAGAACGTACGTAGAAGGAAGCTTCCTCCCAATCCTGCGGCTCCTCGTCGAACAGAATCAGATCATTCCCGGCGGCCACCCAATCCAGCAGCTCTTCCCGTTCACTCTCTCCCAAACCATTCGGTTGAAGCGAGATCAGCACCTGTCCCTCTTGCGGGGGCAAAAACGTCATCGGCTGCCGCCATTCCCTGACACGCATGCCCTTTTCCTGCATCAGCATGACAATGGCTTTGCTCCCATCAGCTTGTGCGGACGCCGAGACGTACGGCGGATAGGTAGGTGCTCCCGGCTTGACCACAAAGACCCCGATCAAAAGCAAGAGCAATAGCGCGACGACAAGGGCCACGCGATAGGTACGCAAACTACCCATGATGTCCCTCCTCACGCCAGATCTGTTCCAATTCATTTACATGCTTCCAAAATACCTGTTCATCGATTTCCTTCTGTCCGTACCAGATCTGTTCAAAGGTGCGCGCATGCCTGCGAAAAAGCTCCTGCATGGCCGGGTGGTTGTACCGGATCTCATCCATATACTCCCAGTTGGTTTTCCACTGCTCGATCCGAATCCAGGATTTCGTTTGCAGGTAAACCAGCAAGGCGAGAAAGAGATGGCGAACGGCCTCCCGCCACTCTTCTCGTTGCGCAAGCTGTCTTGCTTCCAAAAGATAGTCTGTATGGGTGCGAATTTTCTCTCCTTGGGTAAACAATGCCCGCTCTTTTCTGGAGTGTAGCATCAGCTTGCGAGAGGTCCAGTAAATGAACGCAAGCAAGACGAGTATCGCGACCACGACAACCGTCGTAGAGACGGTCCCGGCGGCTTCCGTAGGCAGATCGACCCGTTCGAACACCTGGGCAATCAGCTCTATCAAATAATCCAACGCTTTTTCGATCCAACCCTCTCCCGCTTTCGACGATTGGGTGAATTCGTCAGTGGAGAGGATGTCGATGAGCCGCTCTTTGTCCTCTGACCACCTGGGGACATTACTCATGCTGCTCTCCCGACATTTGAGCAGGAACGGTCGCAGGCTCTTCGATCGGCTGCTGGTTCAGCAATGCCTGCAGATCAGTCCCCTCTTTTCTGACACGCAGGTCCAGGTAAGCAAGCGCGTATACGATCATCATCCAAGGCATCAACAGGCAAGTAACCAGGATCTGCAGCAGACTGCTCACCAGCGATGTCCCTAATGCTCCTGCCAGCATGATTTGCATTCCGCCGGATAGCGTGGAATAAATCACCATCAGAACAAAATACAAGGCAAAGAGACGCCAGAAATTCCCTTTTGTCAATTTCCAGCTCTTACTTAGTCCGACTCCCTCTTCCTCCAACAGCACATAGGGCAGGTAAAAGCCCCAGCGAAGGATGAAGAAGCCAGGAACGAGCATGACTCCCACAAGAAAAACCAGATAGGCAACCAGAATCAGCAGGACAGCCAATATGGAGCCTACTTCATCCGTGCCTGAAAAGAGCCCTTCAAACGAAACGCCTATGGCGACTGCACACAGGAAAAAGAATAGTACGCAAAAAAGCGTAAAGGCAAAAAAGATCCCGATCATGATCAATATGTAGAGAATCGTACTTCCTGCCAGGGGCCAAAAACGGCTAAAGGATTGGCGCAGGGCCGGCATGATCCCGATCGTACGGCCCTCGACTACCGCTCTGGTCATCAGCAAACTCGATCCCATTAGCTGTGGATAGGAAACCAGTGTTGTAATGGGCAGAATGAGAAATAAATAAACAAGGACCAGGGCAATGCTCTCCGTTAAAAATGCATCCGAACTGGTAAAGCGCTCGGCGAGGGCTTCCCAGAATTCTTCCTCAGTTGTCTCCTGGTACAGAAACGGCATGCTCGTAAGGTCCATCAGCATTAGATTTTGCAGCAGCAGCAAGGGGCCGAACAGCAAAAGGGCCAACAGAAAAAAGGCACCGAAGTGTTGGCGGTACACGGAAAAACTTCGGTCCAGCAGCTTCCCTACTCCCATAGGTGCTAGCGGTGTTTGATTCATTGCGAAACCTCCATGTCTCTATTTGAGATTACCCGATCATTATACACGATTTTCCTTTCTTTTTTATAAATTCCTTCCACTCCCCACGAAATTTGTCAGAATGAGGAAAATCGTCCCATTCTTCTACTGGACGTGATTTGCAATTTGCCGTACTGTTAGTTCATCCAAAAATATTCCAAAAACGGAGGTGGCATGATGGACCTCGCTCATGTCCTTTCTTTCCTAACCGTCTCGATTCTGCTCACTCTGGCGCCAGGTCCTGATATCTTGTTCGTCATTGCGCAAAGCATGTCCAATGGCCGCAAAGCAGGAATCTGGACGGCGCTCGGTTTGGCTAGCGGAGTCATCGTTCATACCCTTGCGGCTGCCTTGGGGATTACAGCCGTCCTCTACAGCTCTGCCTTTGCTTTTCAACTGATGAAGTATGCGGGGGCGGCCTACCTGCTCTGCCTGGCCTATCAAGCTATTCGCGAAGGCAATAGCCCGCTTGCTGCGGCCACCGTAAGCAAGCAAAGCGGCTTCAAGCTGTACCGTACGGGAATTCTTATGAATGTGCTGAATCCCAAGGTCTCCTTGTTCTTTTTGGCCTTTTTGCCTCAGTTCATCACACCTGGCACAGGCGACGAGCCCTTCCAGATGATGGTCCTGGGTGTTGTCTTTATGCTGCAAGCGGTCGCACTGTTCTCCCTCGTCGCGGTATGCGCCGGCCTGTTCGGCAACAAGCTGCTCGGCAAACCTCGGCTCGGCAAATTCGTCAATTACGGAAAAGCCCTGCTGTATGCTGCCATCGGGATACGGCTTGTCCTGTCAGAAAAATAAGAAAAGCGTCTACTCCCAATTTTGCCCGCACCGGGTATATGTCCATGACTGCTCCTGCCTTGTTGAATAGGATATAGCATGCATAGAGGGAGGTGTCATGAATGAAAACGGCCAAGGCCGGCAAGAAAAAAAACACTCGTTCGGCTAGACGCTCGTCTGATATTATCCGCGCTCCTGCATCCTCAAAGGGCAGCAGGCCGCGTCCGCTGCGCATCCATGTCCGTGCTCCAAAGGTTCACGTAACGACCCCTGCTCCACAACTGACGGTCACGCCATCGACACCTGCTGTACAGGTAGAGGCTCCTACGGTTCATGTTCAGGCTCCAAAACCGCTAGTCATACCCGCTCCGATCGTCAAAGTGGAAGTTGAGCCGGAAGAAAACCCGGATCTGGAAAGCATTAAAGCGCTTCGAAAAGAACTCAGCAAATGCAAAAAGCATAATCAGACAGTCGAGCTGTTGTTAGCTGCTGACCTCGGAACGCAAGGTAGACAGTATCGAATCGGACATTTGCTGCGCGTAGAGGAAGGCATCATTGCGCTGCGCACATTGTCCACACAGGAAAGGCAAGGAATGACTGTCTTGATTCCCTTGAATCGAATCGTGGCCGTCATTCCCGATACTCCCTTCTCCTAGTTAGTTGCGCTCTCCTGGCGACATATGGAAACCTTTTGCCCACTTCCTAAAGTGTTTCACGGAAAGTGGGCTTTTGGATTCTCTATGAATATTCAATGAAGTCCATCCCAGACCGCCCGGACTTCATTTGCTACCCGGTCCCAAGCAAATCGTTCGAGAGCCAATTGTCGACCCGCAGCTCCCATTTTTCTTTGCAGATCCCGATTGGACAGAAGTTGATGAAGCTTCTCGGAAAAAGCCAGGGGATCTTCTGGCTGCTCCACCAAAAGGCCGTTGCCTCCGATGATAACCTCCGCATTTCCTCCCCTTTTGGTGGTCACAAAGGGAAGGCCTGCTGCCATCGCCTCATAGTGGACACGTGCCAATGGCTCCTCCCATTGCGATGGGCAGACGAAGATATCTCCAGCCCAAAACCAGTGATGAATCTGTTCGGCTGGTACAAAGCCGGTCGTCACAACCGGAACGGGAGAGCGGTCAGCCAGTGATCGGACGTAAGCAACGTAGTCACTCACTTTATCCACACTGTACCAGGACCCTCCGACCAGTACGAGGGCGATATTGGAATGCCGTTTGCTCAAGTCATTCATGGCACGAATCAGAATATCAGCACCTTTTTTCGGTGTCAGTCTGCCGACGAACAAAATGACTTGTTTTCCATTTAACTGATGCTGGCTTCTTAATGCTTGGCGAACCTGACGGGCATTCTGCGACTGCTCCCAAGGGTGAAAGGTCTGCAGATCAACGCCCGAATAGATCGTCCGCAGCTTGCTCGCCGCTTCTGGAAACAGAGCGGCTATAACGCTGCCTACATAGTCGCTGACGGTAACGATCCGCTCTACTTCCTGGATGGCCTTCACGGCTTCCTCCCGTGAAATTTTCGAAGCGTCGAACATATCATTGTGCATGCTCAATACCAATCTCGCTTGTGGACAGAGCTCCCGAATGAGGGGGATCAGGCGGGGACGATTGAAGACGTGAATAATATCAAAGGTTTGTGTTTGCAGCAATTGCCTGATTTCCTCTGCATAAATTTCAAACACACCCTGACCGTTCACCCGTATATAGCGCACATTGCGAACCCGTTCATCAGCAGGAAGCGTGGGATCTGTCGTCCCAATCACAGTTATATCGTGGTGTTTGCCTAGCTGATCTACAATTCCTGCGATATAGGTTTGAATGGCACCGCCGCGGACTGGAGGCACGGGCAATTTTTCCGTACATATCATAGCTACCTTCATGCTGATACCCCTTTCCTCATGCCGTTCATCGCAGACCACCCGATGTTTTCACGCCGCGCTTCGCTCTTGGTCTTCGGGCAGGATTTCGCGTCACGCGGCGCTGAGGACCTGCTGCTTTGCTGTAGGAGTGGCGCCGTGCAGCAGAAGGCTTTCTCGTCTTGCCAACAGATGTTGTTGCTTGTTTCGGTCTGGACGCAGGGCGCCCTGACACCGCCTTCTTCTTTGCTGCTTTTTGCGGTTGATTGACCCCACCCCTGATTGTTCGAAGCGTTGTTTTCGAACTGCTTGCTGTACGTTTCGTCCGACTGGCTACGGTAGTCTTTTTCCTATTCGCGGATGATACTCCGGTCTTGGTCCGGGCACCCGTGCTACTTCGCTTTAGCTTCGATTTCCGAGTCGCACTTGCCAAAAACGGGAGCAGATCAATCACATTAGCTTCAGGTGGCATGCTTTGAGACCTTTGTGGGCTGCGGGACAAAGTCCGTTCCAGTTTCTTTGAAATAGAAGCTATAGATGCAGCGACAGTTGCGGTGTCGCGCACTGTGGACAGGGTTGGTTTTTTGGTCGTTGCTTCGGTTGTTTTGACTTTCTCCTCTTTCTTCCGTTTGACGAGCGGAACCGTTGCTTTTTTCTCCGCTGCCGGCACGGCTTCTCGTTTTACAGGAGCACTTTTTTGTTCGCTCTTTTTCTTGCCGGACTCCACGGATGCAGCTTTCTTGCTGATCTCTGCAGATGCAGCTTTTTTGCTGGTCTCGACGGGTGCAGCTTTTTTGCTGGTATCTGCTGAGGCAGCCTTTTTGTTGGTATCTGCTGATGCAGATTTCTTGCGCACGGTGTCTGCTGCTGTTTTTTGCGGCAGCAGGATCCATTTTTTCGCTTCCCACGTAATCTTGGATGGAACTTGAACTTTTTCCGACGTTTCCGGTGTTTCCGGCACGCTGACCTGATCGTAAGCGCCTGCTGCGTACTTGGATTTGTCTTTTGCCAGTTCGGCCAAGGCCTGCCATTTGGTTTGATCCGTTGCCACGACCCGCTGCAGGATCGCTTCAGCCTCTGTGTTCAAAAAAGTAACCGGGTCGAAAAACATTTCTTTCAAGTGCTTGTAAAACTCATTTGGCATCGCCATGTCGATCAGCAGAACCTCGAATGATTCCGCATCCAATGGATTTGCCCGATGATACGCGTCGATCATGCCGCGCATCCAGGTGATATCCCAGACACCCATATCATCCATCGTGCTCGTAATCAACTTGCGCAAATCACGGAAGGGCAGATCATATGCTACACCATCGAGGTCGATAACCCATAGTCCGCCGGGTCCATTTTGACCATTCGACCAGCCATAATCCTGATGCACAAGCCCCCAATAAGGCTCTCCTTTTGCCACCATCCGGGCATAAGCGGATTCCTGTAATCGCCTCATTGCGTCCTGCGCCTGCTGTTCATACTGATCAATGACGGAGAGTATGGAGGCACTCGCCGCTGTATCCTTGTAAGCCTTGGCTACTTCTCGTATCCAACCAATTTTTTTAGTAATTTTTTGGTAATAATTAGGCCAGCGATACAGACGTGAGGAATTTTTCGCACCTACTGGTGGAATGTAGCCTTTGGTATGCATGTGAAACTCGCCTAATCCATAGCAAAGCTCTTCCGCGCCTACCAAATCCACCTTGGTGGCTGGTTGCAGCGCGATCCAGTCGGTGACAATCCATAGCTTGCCGCCTTTCTCCACGAACAATTTTCCATCCTTGGCTGGTATCAATGCTGGGACTCTGGCCCCTTGCTTGACCACATATTCCTGCAACCCTACGCTAAACAGACTGCGTTCCGGTCTGCGATGCAAAAGCTTGAGGCTGCGCGGTCCTTTGTTGGTCTCGATTCGCCAGATTGCTCCACCTTTATCTGGCTTGGAAGTAATCAATGTCCGACTGCTGACTGCCATATCGTAGTGCTTCATGACTTCTTCTGCCAACACGTCTATTTCCGGCGGGACGTGCATATCCCAGTCTACAGGCGTAGTGGCACTCTGTCTGGTGTCCCACGGTTGGATCAGATACTCTTCCATTTGCTTCCTCCCGTCCTGCAATTGTCATGCTGTAGTGTTCCTTCCCTATTCCTATTCAGTCCGTTTTCATCAGGAAACGGACAAATAGCCATAGCTATTCGCCAGTTCTCAAACAATTGCGGAGGTACAGTTGACATCGCCAAGCCTATTTACGACGCCAACACGCACTGACGCTTTCAACCTTTATTGCGTTAGCGAAAGGAACCTCCGTATACAGAAAAAAAAGACGCGTCCCCGACGCATCTTTTTTCAGATCGATGTTCTCTCTTTAAGATTAGTCTTCGTCTTCTTCTCCGTCTTCATCGTCGTCTTCTTCTCCGTCTTCTTCATCTCCATCTTCTTCTTCGTCTTCTTCTTCGTATTCTTCTTCGTCCTCTTCTTCGTCCTCTTCTTCGTTGTCTTCATCCTCTTCTGCATCTGCCCGAAATGCTCCGTCCTCGTCTTCCTCGTCCTCGTCGTCTTCGTCTTCGTCGTCTTCGTCATCGTTGTCTTCCATGACGGGATCTTCATCGCCGCGGAACATCCATTTTCTCTTTCCGCCGTCTTCGTACTCTACCTTTACCTCTACTTCCTCGATGCCATCGTCATCGTCAAGAATCCTTCTCAACTGCTCCAGTAATCTGTTACCCATGACCACACCTCCGGTACCTGATAATGTCATGTCAGCGGAGTCACCGTTGACTGTAGTACTATATGACGAATTCCTGAGCTTTGTATGAGCAGTTGTCCCTCCTTGCCGTTGTTTTTTCGCACAGGTTGCTCAATTGCCCAGCGTACATATTTGGAAACAAACTGGACAAACTTTTCATGATCAATTCAGTCTGAAGTACAAAAGGAGAAGAGGTGAAGATTTCGTTATGGAGACACTACCGGAGAAAGGATTTGCGTACCGACGAATAACACTGCTGATTTTCAGCCTCCTCCTGCTTGGCATGCTGCCGCTTCAAGCAGCGTGGGCCTACCAGGATCAGCCCTACCACTTCGGGTTCAAGAAAAGCAAGAACGGCCGACTCCCTTCAATAACGGAAGAAGGCTTCAAGCACGTAATTGACCGCCATGGTGCCATCTTTCTTGGCGACACTACCCAAAAAGAACTGTACCTGACCTTCGATAACGGCTATGAGAATGGCTATACACCGATGATTCTCGACACGCTTTATTCCCGCCATGTCCCCGCCATCTTCTTCGTCACTGGACATTATGTGAAAGATCAGCCTGAACTCTTGAAGCGCATGGTCGCAGAAGGACATCTGATCGGGAACCATTCGTGGAGCCATCCCGATATGTCACGCATTTCTAATGAAAAGATCCGGGAAGAACTCAGCAAAGTAAAAGATGCTGTTGCGCAGGCAACGGGACAAAAGGAAATGCGCTACCTGCGTCCGCCCCGGGGGATATTCAGCGACCGCATGCTTGGATACAGCAAGGAACTGGGGTATACGAATGTATTTTGGTCCATCGCCTACATGGATTGGGATGTAAAAAAACAACGCGGCTGGAAATATGCGTACGACCAGCTGATGGCCCAGCTGCATCCCGGTGCCGTGATCCTGCTGCACTCGATATCCAAAGACAACGCGGAAGCACTCGGAGCTTTTATCGATGAGGCTCACAAACGCGGATATGTGTTTAAAAGCCTGGATCAATTGCCCCGAACACAGACTCCTCCTGCCGCTCCTTCACCTGCATCGTAATGAAAAAAGCAAATCCCGCCACCTTTTGATCAAAAGGTGGCGGGATTTTTCGATTGCGCTGCTTATTCTCGATCCAACAAGGAGGCACCTGCGATGCCGGGGTGCGTCATTTCAAACGGATCCAAAATCAGATCCAGCTCTTCTTCTGTCAGGACATTATGCTGCAGGCACAGCTCTCGTACCGATTTTCCAGTCAGAATCGCTTCTCTGGCGATGCGGGCAGCCGTCTCGTAACCGAGATGCGGGTTGACAGCAGTAATTACCCCAACACTCTTTTCCACGTATTCCTTCATGCGCTCGCGATTGGCTTCAATGCCTACAAGGCAGTACTCTGTGAAGGCGCGGAAAGCGTTGTCCATGATGCTGATGGACTGCAGCAGATTGAAGACGAGAACAGGCTCCATGACGTTCAGTTCCAGTTGACCTGCTTCCGATGCAAGACAGATCGTATGGTCGTTGCCGATCACCTGGAAAGCGACCTGATTGATGACCTCGGCCATAACCGGGTTTACTTTTCCTGGCATGATCGAGGAACCTGGCTGGCGTGCAGGCAGGGAAATTTCCCCGAGACCGGCACGCGGTCCGGATGCCATCAGACGCAAATCATTGGCGATTTTGGACATGTTCATCATGCAGACCTTCAACGCAGCCGAAACTTCTGTATAGGCATCCGTATTCTGTGTCGCATCGACGAGATGTTCGGCGCCTTGCAGCGGGAAGCCGCTGATTTCTGCCAGTGTTTGCACGACTTTCGTAATATATTTGGGGTCCGCATTCAATCCGGTACCTACTGCGGTCGCCCCCATATTGACTTCATACAGGTGCTGGCGGGATTGCTTGATCCGCTTCATGTCGCGTTCCAGGACGCGGCGATACGCTTCAAATTCCTGCCCCAGACGAATCGGAACGGCATCCTGCAAATGGGTCCGGCCCATTTTGATGACATCATCGAATTCACGCGCCTTTTCGCCAAACGCGTCATGCATCGTCTGCATGGTCACAAGCAATTTTTCCAATAGAGTCAGGGTTGCGAGATGAATAGCGGTTGGAAAGGCATCATTCGTCGATTGGGACATGTTCACATGTGTGTTCGGGCTCAGGTGGAAATAATCCCCCTTCTTCTCGCCCAGAAGCTCCAATCCTCGATTCGCAATGACCTCATTGGCATTCATATTAATGGAAGTTCCCGCGCCGCCTTGGATCGGATCCACGATGAACTGGTCATGCCATTGTCCGGCAATGATCTCTTCTGCCGCCTGTACAATCACATTCCCCAACCGAGGATTCAATCGGGAGACCTCCATGTTGGCAATCGCTGCTGCTTTTTTCACCATAGCCATGGCTATGATCAGCGAAGAATGAAGACGGTAACCGGTGATGGGAAAATTCTCTGTCGCCCGCATGGTTTGGACACCATAATAGGCATTTACAGGAATCTCTTTTTCACCCAGAAAATCCTTTTCAATTCGAAACGATTGTTGTTCCATCTTGTTCGACCAGCTTTCCTAGTAATTGTTGGTTGTATGCCACCCCCATTCTACCATAGAAACGTAAAAATAGGGCTGTTCAGATGAAACGCGATTTTCTTTTCTCCGTCCAATTGGGTAGAATGTGTATCAACATCATTTCCAAAATCGAGGGGGATACCATGAAGAAATTTTTACTCCTTCTGTTGACCGCTGCTGTCCTGCATGGATGCAGCAGTTCATCAGCACCCGCCGAACAACCCACTGAAACGCAGCCACCCGCTGCCAATGAGCCAGCGACTCCCGCGCCCACACAGCCGCAAGAACCTGCGCCCGCACCAGAGGCCGGACAAGAAGATCCCGAGCCAACTTCCGATATGACGTATGGCAACGATATTTTCCAGAAAGTTACTGTCACTAAAACGGGCGAAGACACATTCGAGGTAAAAGGACAGGCGAAGGTCTTCGAGGGTGTCGTAAATTATGTAGTAGAGGATGGACACAACGAGTTGGCTGAAGGCTCCTTCACCACCTCTGCAGGCGCTCCTGAATGGGGAGACTTCACCTACACCTTGAAAGTGAAAAAAGCAGAGCCGAATTCGACCCTGTTGCTCATCCTCTTTGAAAAAAGCGCCAAAGACGGAAGCAGAAGAATGGAACTGATCATTCCGCTGCCTGAAAAATGAACATTCACTGTGACGTATGGGTGACGGCTTTTCCCTCGTCTTTCTGCACGCACTCGAGATAGATCATCGTGCGATGAAAGCACGGAGTGAGCCTGTTCTACAGCGTCCTGGCTATCAACGCATCTATGTGGACCGGCCTGCTCACGGTCTATGTCATGTCGGGGACAGGGCGGCTACATGGCTCAAGGCATCTTTCACCGGAAGTCAGCTCTGATCGATGGCCTTTTCCTGCTCGCCAACCGCAGGCCATATGCCGGAGATCGAACAGCGCAGGACCGTGCAAAGCCTTTTTTCCGGTTGGCTGGATCGACTGGAGTCCTTCCAAGCCAGTTCGCTTGAAAAGCAGCCGAATCCCTAAGGCCCTTTTACATCGCAACAATTAAACGCCCCCTTTGACGCAATGCTTCACAGCAGCGTTCTTGGGGGCGTTTGTTTATCATTCAGATGCACTATTCCAATCCCCTTCTTTGGAACCTTCTGACTTTATGGTATAATTTGGGCGTCGTTTTTTCAGATACATAGATGGGAGGGAGTATTGTGATGAAGGAATATGGTATCGGGTGGGGGACGCTTGCCCTGATCAACGCGGGGATTGCCCAGGGAAAAAACCGCAGTGGATTCAACTGGTTTCTGCTTTCCCTGCTGCTCGGACCAATCGCAACCTTAATACTCGTCCTTGTAGAAAAAAGGCCGGAAATGTAAAAGCCCCCCTCTCCGTCGAAACGAAGAGGGGGCTGTATCTTACTTTTCTGTTGCTTCATTTTTCTGACTATCTTTGTAGCAATCTATGCAGAGGCCGTTATTATTCTCAATTTCATACTCGGTCAAACGCGCCTGACAAGATGTACACTGTCTTTCTGTCAATACCAAGTTCACAGCACGATCTCCTTTCCGATATTTTCTCTCTCTATACTCTTATTATAAACGATTCCTTATGTAATACAGCCTGTATGTGTTAAAATTGTGTGAATTCTTTCATAACTTTTCGTCAGGAGCCTGCTCATGCTTGAAACCTTTCTTTCTTACACGATCTCTGGCGAGCCTTTCCGCCATTTCTCGCTTTCTCACCTGGTTGTTTTGCTGCTTTTTGCCGCTGGCACAGGGGCTCTCTATTTTTTTCGCAAAAAACTTCGCGCCTCTTCCATGAAAGAATATTTGCGCCATGGTCTTGCTGCCACATTGCTTTTGACCGAATTGGCCTTTCAGCTTTGGCATATGTGGACGCAGACCTGGTCGCCTGCCTATACCTTACCGTTGCAGTTGTGCAGTGTCTCCTTGCTTTTCTGTGTCGTCATGCTCTACAGCAAAAGCTATGCCCTTTACGAAGTGACGTTTTTCGCCGGGATTGGCGGCGCCATTCAGGCCATGCTTACTCCCGAACTGTTTTATCCATTCCCACACTTCCGCTTCCTGCATTTTTTTCTCGCGCATGCCTGCATCATCTGGGCTTGCCTGTACATGACCTGGGTGGAAACGTATCAGCCGACACTGCGTTCTGTTTGGAAAACGATGGGCTTCCTCAACCTGCTTCTCGTCATCGCGCTGCTGGTCAATCGCTGGACGGGCGGGAATTATCTGTTCGTCTCCCGCAAGCCGGATAACCTCAGCCTGATTGATTATCTGGGTGCCTATCCATGGTACATCATCTCCCTCGAAGGCGTCGCAATCGCCATGTTTCTTCTGCTGTACCTGCCCTTCGCTGCATGGAAGAGAAAAAGAACGTCCTCCCCTACATACCGGGACTTCTCCTCCTAAAAACAAAAATCCGGCTCCTGTGCTTCGGAGCCGGATTCTTCTTTGGCCAGCCTGGCTTATCGGGTGTAGACCGCCTTGCCGCCAATCACGGTCATCTCGATTTTGGTTTCGAGCAGGGCATCGGGATCCATAGAGAACAAATCATGAGAATAAACGGTCATGTCCGCGAATTTCCCTCGTGTCAGCGTGCCTTTCAAATGCGATTCTGCCGTTACCTGTGCGCCACCTGCCGTAAATAAGGCGATCGCTTCCTCCATCGTCAGCTTTTCTTCCGGCATGTATCCTTCATGTGTGTCTCCCGGCGCCTTGCGTGTGACTGCCGCATGAATCCCCAGCAAAGGATCAATCGGCTCAACCGGAGTATCAGAACCGCCCGCACAGATGATGCCTTTGTTCAGCATCGTTTTCCAAATATAGGAGTATTGAATCCGTTCCGGTCCGACCCGATCAATCACCCATGGGAAGTCTCCGGCCAAAAAGCGAGGCTGGATGTCCGCGATGCGGTGGGGATGACGCAGTCTCTCCAGCAGATCGGGGCGGACGATCTGCGTGTGGATCAAACGATCCGGGTACGCGGCAGGCGCGAAGAGATCCAGGCTGTCCAGGACCATTTCCAGTGCCTTGTCCCCTATCGTGTGCACCGCGATCGGCATGGACAGGCTTCTTGCCTGCCTCACCAGCTCTGTCAATTCCTCCTGCTCATGGACTGGATAGCCGCTGGTGGAGGAATCATCCGCATAGGGCGCGGACAAATAAGCAGTCCGTCGACCCAAAGCCCCGTCCGCAAAAATTTTGACGGCGCCGATTCGGACGTGATCGTTGCCGTATCCGGCGTGCATCTGCAGGTCGTGCAGCTCGTGCATATGGGGATAGTAGACGAGCAGGTTGCAGCGCAGCGCCAGTCCTTCCTGGTTGATCAGTTCGTCGTATAGCTGATAGGTTTGCGCCAAGCCGCCCAATTCGCGCAGATCTTCCGTGTGCGCGCCTGTCAATCCATGCTGCATCGCATACTGGATAGAGCGGCGCAAGGATTTTTTCAACTGCTCGTAATCCGGCTTGGGAATATGGGGTCTAACCAGATTCGATGCCGTCTCCAAGAGCATCCCTGTCGGACGCCCTGAAGCCTCATCGCAAACGACTACGCCTCCAGCAGGCACTGGCATTCCTGTGTGGTAGCCAATCATCTCCAGAGCTTTGCTGTTGACCAGATGGGCATGGCCGCAGATGCGCGAGAGCATGATCGGGCAGTGGGGCGCTACTTGGTCCAGCTCCTCGATGCTCGGAATTCCTCCGCTTGCAAACAAATTCTCATCCCAGCCGAATCCCTCGATCCACTCTCCGGGAGCCGTCTCGTCTGCTCTTTGCTTGATCAGCCGAAGCATGTCCTCCTTGGACCTCGCTTTGCCCAGATCAAGCTGCAAAAACGTCAAGCCTTGCCATCCCAAATGCAAGTGGCTGTCGATCAATCCCGGCGTAGCGGTACGCCCCTGCAAATCGATGACATGGGCTCCCTTGCCCCATTGCAAACGCATATCCGCATCACTTCCGAGATCGTGGACAAGTCCCTCCCGTACGACAATTGCCTGTACAAAACGGTTTTGCGGATCTCCTGTGTAAATATGTCCATTCGTAAAAATGGTTGTTGTCATGGCACAGCCCCCTCTATTTATTCCCTCCTTTCTTAATTGCCCGTCTATTGCGATAATCCTTCTGCAAATAAAAAACCTCTACATCGGCCACCAGGATTAGACCATGTAGAGGGTGTTGATTTGTGCAAATCACTTTTGTCTTACTGTCTGCAATGCACGGCTCCATGCAAGGAGTTGGTCAAGCATTTGATTCGCATTCTTGGCATGGTAATCAGCGGGCTTAAATTCGCTCATGTTTTCAAAATCCGTCAAAAGCGAGAATGTAATTGCCGTACGAACATCTGCAACTTGCAATTCACCCAAAATCAGGCGGAGATTTTCTATTGCTCGCGCACCGCCCAAGCTGCCGTAAGCGGCAAAACCGGCTGCCTTATTGTTCACCTCAAGATTCAGGTAATCAAGCGCATTTTTTAATACACCGCTGGTGGCATGATTGTATTCTGGTGTTACGAAAATATAGCCATCAAAGGAGGCCATTTTTTCTGACCACGCTTGCACATGTGCTTTTGCTTCCTCTTGCATCGCTTCAGGTATGGCTGATCCATAAAACGGAAGATTGAAATCAGCAAGATCTACTAGCTCATAGCTTGCCTTGTCGTTGCGTTCTGTTGCAAAATCGTATACCCATTTTGCGACAGCCTCCCCATTGCGTCCTTGCCGTGTACTGCCGATAATGATTCCGATTGATAACACGCAGACCCCTCCTTTAATAGGTGACACAACATTCAGTTTTTGTTAGTCCATAACCAGGACAACCTTCCCTCGACCGTGACCGCTTTCGATCTCTCGATGAGCATCTGCAGCTTGATGCAGCGGAAATGTCTTCCGGATATGGATATGCAATTTCCCTTGTTCGTAAAGCTCAGCAAGTTCAGCAAGTCGATCTACCGACCGCTGGCTGCGGATTACTCGAACACCGAGCTTCTGTGCAAGTTCAAATGCGACGATCGTACCGATACGATTTTTATTCTGAACAAGGGCCAATGATTCCAGCAGGGCTTCACCCCCGGCAGCGTCAAACACAGCGTCCACTCCATCCGGTTTTATGGAACGCACCCGGTCGATGAGACCTTCTCCATATGCGACCGGAATGGCGCCGAGCGAGCGAAGGTAGTCGTGGTTTTGTTCACTCGCAGTACCGATAACGGCTGCCCCCCATGCGCGTGCTAGCTGAACGGCTATCGTCCCAACTCCGCCTGCTGCAGCATGGATTAGCACCGTGTCACCCTTGCCAACTCCCAGCTCTTGTAACGCTGTGTGAGCGGTTTGTCCAGAAGCGGTTATTCCCCCTGCTTCTTCCCAAGGCATGTTTTTTGGCTTGTGCGAAATTTGGTTGACATGGACAACTACATATTCGGCATAACTGGCCAGCAGGGCCCAGCCTATCACTTCATCCCCCACCGAGAAGTTCGTGACGTCCTCCCCAACCTGATCAACCACTCCTGCGAACTCATTGCCAAGAATTTGCGGATACCTTACCTCTAGTCCGGGTGGCGCCCATCCGCTGCTCCGTACCGATAAATCAAACGGTTGTACTCCGGCAGCCTTGACTTGAACTCGAACTTGTCCTGCACCCGCCTGTGGATTTTCAAATTCCATTACCCGCAAGACATCAGGAGGACCAGGACTTGCAATCGCCGCAGCTCTCATCATTCATCCCTCGTTTCTAACATCCTTTGAGACGCTAAGATCAGCTTTTCATCCTTTAGTTTATAATCGATTTAAAATAATTGATAATATATATTTATTTATCCATCGATGACCTTGGGTATATGAATGAAGGGCGAACGCATCAGGTAACAACCCGCCAGCGTGCTCCACATTCATTGTATGGCAAAGAGATCGCTATATGTCTGTCGCTGCAGGTTCGGGGTTTTGGGTGAAATGTAAAAAACCTTTCCGCACGGGTTTTCCGGCAGAAAGGTTTATGGGTGGCTTGTTTTTAGGAATTCGCGACTTTTTTGTCTCGTGTGTTCACGATGTGATGGCCCAGCGGCAAGCCTCGTTGCTGCAAATCATCCGCTGTCAGAATAAGGAGCGTCTCATTTTTGCACGGCATCGGCATCAACCCGCCCAATGGACTCATCACCCGTCCATTGGTATCTGTCTCAATGACCACGTACAGACCTTTACCCTCCAATTGCTGCAAAAATTCACTCCAGCACTTGGACGTAATTTGATCGACGTGCTTCGTGAAAATGACACCCATTTCTTGTGCTAACATGTACAATCCCCTTTGTCTTAAGCTCAGATCCCTGATTCATTGATGTTCTCTTCTAACGAATACAAAGATACAGGGAAAAGGTACTTCTGGCAAAATCCACATTGCGCTGGAAAATGCGAAAATGAGCTGTTTTTCACCGCTTTTCGCTACCGCCGCTATCCTTCTCTTGCGCATGCACATCTTTCGCTTCGGCACGCTGTTTTTTGCGGTTTGCCTTTTTTTACACATGCTTTAGGCCAGACAAAAGGAGGATTTTTCCAACCGTCCAACGAATATCGTTTTATCTTTTCTTAAAGAAAGAGGCGATGATGATGAGCACGATGTTCCAACGAATTGATACGGTTTTTGTCCCAACCCGCGATATCGAAAAAGCGTTCGCTTGGTATCAGGATGTCCTGGGCGGTCTGCCCGGCTGGAAAAGCGAGAAAGGAGAATACCAATGTGTAAAATTTGGCGACACCTCGATTACGCTGTTTCTCACCGATGATCCCTTGTATTTTCAACCGCGTCGAAGCGCGTTTAACTTCTACGTCCCTCACGCTGGCGAGGCCTACGACTACCTGCTAAACCGCGGTGTCCAGGTAGAAGAGGTCAAGGAGTACGGAGCGAAGTACTTTGCCTTCTACGATCTGGACGGAAACTGCCTGGAGGTTTGCGAGTATTGATCCCTCAGCGGTCGCCGCATTCAGCTTGCAGCAGGCTGGCAAACGAAAGCCAGTGCATCCCGCCTCCCGTCCGCAGCTTGATCCGCTGCTGCGCCTGGTCGATATGCACGACATGTCCTGACAGCTGGCACTGCTCCTTCCCGTCATAATAGGCGAGGGTCAGCATGTCTCCGGATTGATACGCCTGCCAGACCTGCTCACTCAGCTCCGCCAGCTGCTCACTGTCCAGCTCGGGGGGAACGTAGCGGCGCTCCTGTTCCTTGATACGCATGTATAATTCACGGTGCTCCGGCAGTACAAATCGCGAAGAGCCGAATAAATCGTTTTTCTTGCTGCCCATATCTTCCCCTCCTTTTCACGAACCTATGTTCCTATTATATGCGGTTATCCTTCGTTTTATCAACTTCCTTCGATATGAAAAAGAACCCTCGACCAAAAAGGTCGAAGGTTCGGATCTTGACTGAGGGCTGATTCCCGCCTTTTACAGGTCGCGCATGACAGGCGGCACTTCCCTGTATCCTTTTGACTTCACGGCTCCCAGGATAATCCCTGCTGCTAGCCAGCTTCCGCCAACGACATAGGTCATGGTATCGAAACCTGACCAGACGAAGAAAATGATGGAAAATCCTAACAATGGAAGCAGGCCATACAGCAGAAGACTCTTGGGATCCCGCTGTTTTTTCTTGAAAACAAAGTAGATGATGACGGTCAGATTCAGCATCATGAAGGAGGTTAACGCACCGAAGTTGACCAGCTTAATGATCGTTTCAATGGAGACGAATAAGGCAACAAAGAATGAGACTATTCCGACAAAAATGGTTGCGTTGAAAGGTGTTTTGTAGACCGGATGTATTTTTCCCAATATTCCGGCAAACGGCAGCAAATTATCCCGGCTCATAGAGTAGATGATGCGGGCGATGGCCGATTGAATCGCCAATGCATTCGCGATTCCTACTGCAGCTACAGCGATGATGATAAACAGGTAATAGAGAAGATCCCCGCCGACCTCTCTGGCAATATCGAAGTAAGCCATATCCGGATCAAGGTCCTGGTAATGAGGATGTGCGAGTGACGCCAGATAGGTTTGCACCATGAAGATCATCCCGATGGCGACTAGTGAAAATACCGTCGCTCGACCGACCGTTCTCCGCGGCTCCTTCACCTCTTCGGACAACGTACTGATGACATCAAAGCCCAGAAATCCGAGCACTGCGATCGATGCGGCACTTGCCAGAAACTCGAGGTTCACTTTGTCCGGCTGAATCAGCGGAGCTAATGAGAAACCGCCTGTTCCCTGTCCGTCCACGAAGACGAATTTGATCGTGCAGGCGATGAATACCGCTAACACCGAGAGCTCCAAGATGAGGAATACCAGGTTCGTCCGGGCAGTCAGGGAAATCCCTCTCGCATTGATGAAGGTATTGATGAAAAGGAACAACAGAATCAGCAGGTAAGTCGGGATTGCCGGAAAAATGCTGTTCAGCCACATTGCCGAAAATGACGCCAATAACGCGGGGCCCATTATGTAATCGACAGCAATCAACCAGCCTGTGGCAAACCCAACATGCGGGTTTACCCCCCGCTGCACGTAGGAATACACGGAGCCCGCAATGGGAAACTCCTTGCTCATCTGACTGTAACTGAGTGCTGTAAATACCATGGCCACAATCCCGACCAGGTAGACGAGCGGCACCATGCCTGAACTCTCGTGCGCCAGCATGCCGTAGACCTGGATGGGCGCGATCGGGAGCATCGTGATCAAGCCGTAGACAACGAGATCCTTCATGGTCAAGGCACGCTTCAGTTCCTGTTTGTAGCCGAGGTTGGTCAAAGCAGATCCATTTTCTTTCAAGCCTGTCTGTACGTTCATGTCACCCAAGTCAATCCCCCCGATTTAGATGGATGCAAAAATCTGCAAGAGGCGTGGCCCCTCACTCGAAAGTGAGGGCCACGTATTTCAGCTCCGTAAATTCTTCGACGCCTTGCTTTCCTCCGACACGTCCGATTCCACTCGCCTTCACACCGCCAAACGGCGCTTGTGGATAAGCGAGAGAGGTCCCGTTGATCGCCATGTTTCCTACTTCAAGGCCCGCGATCATGCGGAACATTCTGGCGGCGTCCCGTGTAAAGACGTAGCCGGCCAGCCCATACGGCGTGTTGTTGCTGCGTTCAAGCACCTCTGTCTCATCTTCGAAGGTAAGAACCGGAGCTACTGGGCCAAAGATCTCTTCCCGAGTCAGCTCCATGTCATGTGTCACATCGTCCAGGAGAGTGGGCGCAAAAAACAGTCCATTCCCCAGTCCGTTTTCAGTAAGCCGGCGACCGCCTGCCAGCACCTTGGCCCCTTTTTCCACAGCATCCGCTACCAGACGCTCCACCTTGGCCAAGTAGGAAGGATCGATCATGGCTCCCACCTGGCTTTCTGGCACCAATCCCGGGGCCACTTGCAGTCGGCTGATTCGCTCCGCCAGCTTGTCCACCAATTCCCGATGGATTTTTTTGTGGGCATAGATGAGGTTGATCCCGTTGCACACCTGCCCGGCATTTTCGAATTTATTGCTGACGATTTTCTCCGCTGCTGCGTCCAGATCGGCATCCGGGAAAACGATGACCGGAGAGTTTCCACCCAATTCCAAGGTCAATCGCTTCACGTGATCAGCAGCCTGCCTCATCAGGATTTTGCCTACTTCCGTGGAACCCGTGAACGAAATTTTCCGCACTCTTGGGTCTGCTGAAAGCATGTTGCCGATTGCAGCCGGTTCACCCGTCACCAGGTTCGCGACACCCTGGGGAATGCCTGTCTCCATCAGGTGACGGAACAAAGCAATAGCGATACAAGGTGTCTGCTCTGCAGGCTTCAGCACAAAGGTACATCCTGCCACCAATGCCGGAGCCACCTTTTGCGCCAAGATCGCCGCCGGAAAATTGGCAGGCGTAATGAGACCGGCTACACCTACAGCCTCCCGAAAGACCATCAGCTTTTGTCCTGGATTCGATGCAGGGATGATCTCTCCCGCCAGCCTCTGTCCTTCTTCCGCATTGTAGCGAATCATGTACGCGGTTCCCGCTATTTCGCCCCGTGCCTCGGCAAGCGGTTTCCCTTGCTCGCTCGACAGGAGGAGTGCAAGCTCCTCATGATGGGCCAAAATCCGGTCTGCCCAGTCCAGCAGGTATCCAGCCCGATCCCCTGCTGTCCGCTTGGACCATTCCGGAAATGCCTGATAGGCGGCGTCGATCGCTTGCTTCGTCTCCCTTTCTCCCCCATTGGGAACATAGGCCAGGACTGCTCCTGTCGCCGGGTTGTATACTTCGAAGGTCTCCGGCAACGTGACTTGCTCTCCGTTAATCCACATGTGGTTCCATTCCATGCTCTTCTCTTTCATCTGTCATGCTCCACTCCTTTCACAACCTGCTCTGCCCGCTTCCGACACCACCCTTATGACGGCTCCTGGCAGCTAGATGAACTCGAAGTATTTTTTTCGCTCCCAATCCGTCACTTCCGCGAAATAATCGTTCAGCTCGTTGCGGGCCGCCGTCAGATAATGCTCCACCACTTCATTGCCCAGCAGCTGCCGCACGATTTCGCTTCGATCCAGTTGCGTAATCGCTTCGACGAGATTGGAAGGAAGTCGCTCTACATCGGGATTGCTGGAGGGCTCGCCACGAGTAGGGGCTGCGATGTCTATGCGATTTTCGATGCCGTAGAGACCGGATGCCAGCATAGCGGCAAGGACCAGATAGTGATTGACATCTGCTCCCGGAATCCGGTTTTCAATCCGGCATGACTTCCCTTTGCCATCGGTGCGAAACGAAGTGAAGCGGTTGTCTTCGCCCCAGGTCAAGGTGTTGGGAGCTCCGCCGCCATTGGCAAGCCGCTTGTACGAATTGATGTATGGTGCGTAAAAGAGCATCATGGCTGGAGAAAGCGCCAGCATGCCGCCGAGGAAAAAGCGGCCTGTCTCGGAAAGTCCATACGTGCCGGCCGGATCGTAAAACAGATTGTTGCCATTTGTATCCCACAGGCTGATATGGGTATGTCCGCTGCTGCCTGGCTCATCCGTGTCAGGCTTGGCCATAAATGTCGCCATCAGCTTGTTCAGAACCGCCATTTCCTTGATGCCGTTCTTGTAAACGGCTGTGCGATCCGCCATCTCCAGCGCTTCGGCATATCGGACATTCAGCTCGACCTGTCCCTTGCCGTATTCGCCCTTGATCGCCTCCAACGGAACTCCTGCTCCCTCCAAATGGCGAGACAACTGCGAGAGAAACCAGTCATCCACATTTAAGCGAAAGATGGAATAATCGACCGGATAGGCGAACAGCGGCTTCAGATCAAGAAAGTTCTTTTCACGAATGCTATCGCTCGTCTCCTGATACAAGTAGAACTCCATCTCCGACGCAGCATTGACGATGTATCCCTTGGCGGCGGCCTTGCTTAACTGCCGTTTCAGAATATTGCGCGGTGCTATCGATACTTCCGATCCGTCCTTGTTGTACAGATCGCCCAGCACCAGTGCTGTCCGTTCAATCCAGGGGTAGCGACGCAAGGTGTTCAGATCGGGAACGACCAGCATGTCGTGCAACCCGCTGTCCAGATTGCAGAACTCATAATTTTCCGCATATTTCAGGCTGGCATCCCAAATGAAGTTAATGGCACAAGTGTGAATGCCGTCCTTGGCGTCATCCAAAAAGTAGCGGGCAGGCACCTTTTTCCCGAACAGCTTGCCCTGCATGTCGACGCCCGCAATCGTTACCGTTTCGATTTCACCACTGGCCACCAGCTCTGCCAACTGCGCAAGATCAATCTTTCCCACTTGCCTTCCCCCTCTCTCCTTAGTGAATGGTCCAACCGCCGTCGACGACAAGCGTGCTTCCCGTGATGTACTCCGACTCATCGTACGAGAGAAAGACTACGGCATTGGCTACATCAGATGGTTTTCCAACTCGCCCTGCCGGCACACGTTCCAGAACCCACTCTTTTACCTCTGGGTTTTCCAAGCCTTTTTGTGTAAATGGCGTTTCCACCACGCCAGGAGCCACTGCATTTACCGTAATGCCATGGGAAGCAAGCTCCAGCGCGATTGCTTTGGTCAGCATGAACAGTCCGCCCTTGGACGAGTTGTAATGTGGCTGGCAATGACCGCTGCTGGAAACCACGCGATGCGCTTCAACTGAAGTGATATTGATAATTCTGCCGCCTCGGCCCGCCTTGATCATTTCTTTGGCTGCTGCCTGGGAGCAGAGGAATGGCGCTTTCAGATTGACGTTGTGGACGCGGTCCCACTCCTCTACCCCAAGCTCGAGAAATGGCGTGAAAGCGACGATGCCGGCATTGTTTACGAGAATATCGAGTTGACCGAACTCCTGAACTGTTTGCGACACCATTTTTTCTACATCTGCCGGGTTGGTAACGTCCACCTTGATTACCATCCCTTTGCTTCCCGCCGGCGCCATCGCGACAGTTTCATTGGCTCCCGCCTCGTTGATGTCCGCAACGACGACTGTCGCCCCCTCCTCGAAGTAGCGCAATGCGATGGCCCGCCCATTTCCGGATCCGGCTCCTGTTACAATAACCACTTTGTTTTGCAGTTTCATTTGACATCTTCCCTTCCCTGAATGGATTGTACGAATTTTTGCAGGATTTGTTGATAAGTAAATAATGATCGGATATCTACGTATTCATCTGGACCATGATGATTGGCACCAATCGGTCCAAACTCGACTGCCGGTATGCCGTGCGCGGCGAAAAAACGCGTGTCTGCAGAGCCGTCTTGGCCAAACATCCTCACCGGCATATCAGCCACTGTACTCGTCGTTTGGCTCAGCAGTTGAACGTATGGGTCACCTGCGGGGGTCAGAACGGGAGCGCCTTCCTGGAGTACGCTTACGCTTGCCTCCGGGACAGCTTGCCGAATATCGGAGAGGATCTCATCCCGATCTTGTCCAGGCAGATAACGAATATCCAGGCAGAACGAGCATGCGTCAGGCACCTGATTGAGCGCCCCTCCCGCTTCGATCCGCGCAATATTGAAGGACGGACGATCGTAGAAAGCTGTGCTTTGTTTCAAGAAGTCGAGCCCTTCGATCTTACGGTACACGTCCATCGCGGAGAGAATCGCATTTTTCCCGAGCCAGGGACGGCTTCCGTGAGCGGCGACACCAGTCACTTGCACCTTCAGCTGCAACACGCCCTTGGCCTGGACGGCAATATGCAAGTTCGTAGGTTCCCCGCAAATGACGAAATCGCCAAGGAAGCCATTTTGCGCCAAGAAGCCTGTTCCCTTCATGCCTCCCGTCTCTTCATCCGGCACCAGCTGCAAGAGAACATTGCAATCAAGCTCTTCCTCCCGAAGCTCAACCATCGCCATCATCATGGCGGCTACTGCGCCGAGCATATCGTAGCTGCCTCGTGCATACAGCCTGTCCTCGACGAGCTTTGGTTCAAACAAATGAGGCTCCCCCGGCACGACGTCGAGATGTCCATTCAACACGACCGTTGGCTTTCCAGGTTTGCGTGCGCCCTTGCTTGCCACTACGCTTTTCAGTCCCTGATTCATCAGGATCTCCGTCTTGACGCCATGACGGTTCAGCCACTCCGCACAGAATGTCGCCGATTGATTGATCGCAGTCGCAGTAGTGGCTTCCATTCGAATCAGGTCACTCAGCAATGCAAGCAATGGCTTCTCCATCCCTACCACATCCTTCTTGCCTTTTCTGTCTTTGTTCTCTATATGGGGCGGCATCCTTCCCCTCCTATCGAGAGAAAATTTAGTAAATCTTCACACAAATCACAATTGCAAAAACCATGCCATCTTTTTAACAGGAAAAAGACTAGGCTTGCACGAAATAAAAATGGGATAATCGGGCTACAATCACCCATTTATCCCATTCAACCCATTTATCCAATTGCTTTTAACATTCCTGCAAATAGGCACTTCCCTTGCTTGTCAATTTACACCCCGACCGACCAGGGGTAACTTCGATCAAGCCAGCAGCCCGCAGGTGATCGAGCGTCTTGCGCATGTCACTTTCTGTTACCACATAGCCGTTCTCCCTGGCGCGTCTAACCAGTGCTCGTCTGCCGGTATTTTGTCCATTCACCCTGCCTTGGTGAATCAGCTGCAAAATCAAGGTCTCCCTTTTTTCACTCGGCAGCTCCTGCAAATCGGGATGCGGAGTCATGCGATCAGACAAAGAATCAGCACTGCCCTGCAAAAACGGGGGAATGTCCTCCAGCGTCTCAGAACCTTCATTCATAAACGCGATATACTCCATCGTATTTTCCAGTTCCCTGACATTCCCGGGCCATGGATACTGCATCAGTGCGTCCTTCAGCTGATGAACATGACCCGGATGGGCGCCCCTGCGCTCCAGAAACCAGGTCGCCAAATACGGAATGTCCTCGGGCCGTTCGCGAAGCGGTGGGATATCCAGCTGCAACACCCGCAGACGATAGTACAAATCATCGCGAAAGGTACCTTCCGACACCAATTTGGACAAATCTCGATTGGTGGCAGCGATGATCCGGACATCGATCGGAAAAAGCCTCGTGCCCCCTACCTTCAATACCTCTTTTTGCTGAATCACGCGCAATAGCCGGCTTTGCAAGCTAGGTGAAATGTCGCCAATCTCGTCCAAAAAGATCGTACCCTTATGCGCTTCTTCAAATAAGCCCGGCTTTCCTCCCTTTTTGGCCCCCGTAAACGCCCCATCTTCATACCCAAACAGCTCGCTCTCAAGCAGATTATCTGGCAATGCGCTGCAATTGACTGCAACGAATGGATAGTTCGCACGCTTCGACGATTGATGGATCGCGTGAGCAAACAGTTCTTTTCCCGTCCCGCTCTCCCCCAGAATCAGCACATTCAAATCGGTAGATGCCATTTTTTTCGCACGCTGTACGATCTGTTTCATTTTCTCGCTGACCGTCACCAGATCGTGAAAGCCGAACTTGGCCACGTGTCCCTTGGGTTGAAAGCGGAGCTTCAATTCCAGCTCTTCCACCCGCTTCGCCACTTTGAGCGTCAACACGCCTCCTGTCATCCTGCCGTTCGTGATGATGTGCTGATTGTTGAGAATCACCTTCTGCTTCTTGATTTGTGTCAGGACATCCTTCCATTCTTCCTCGAACGAAGGACATTCCGCTCCTTCCTGCTTGAGCAAGCGCGTGACATCCTGTGCCTCTTCCGCGGTACAGGAAAAGAATGCTCTAGCCTCTTGGTTGAACAGCGTAATGCTGCCGTGTTGATCATAGCCAATGACAACGTCCTGAACCATGTTCAGCGTTTGCTGCAGCATTTTTTTGGTATGAATCAAGCCTTTCATGGTCAGTTCCAAACCTTGACTGCGCGATACGATGTTTTCTGCGTATCGGGACAGAATGTTGCGGGTTGTGCCGTTCAACAAGTTCAATTGCGTCAGCATATCCACCATGGTCCCTACATCTACGACCCGACCGCCGATGTCCACGATCTGGTTCACATAGTCCGGGACCAGATGGCTTTCACCTGGCGTAATCGCGATGGGAAGCTGTTCGGACAGCGCGACCCCCGGATAGTAGGCCACGCACTCGATATGTCTTGCCCCGAGTTCATACAGAAGGGCGATTGCCTCCTCTGCCGAATCTTTTTCATCATTGACGAGCAGCAATCGTGTTCCCGTAGGAATCGCCATTACATTTTCCCAACTGCCGAGCGTCAAGGTCCGGCGGATGACCAGAATCACAGTACCTGGTTTGATCCAGGGAGGAGTATTCCTGAGGAAAATGGTATGGGTACTGATCAGGACCATGTCAAAATCGATATCCTGATCCCCCCAGTCCTTGATGGGGATTCCTGAAAAATCAATCCATTGCCCAAATAATCCATTCAATTGATCGACAATTTCCCCGGCGGTCTTCCGTGAACCGGCAATGATGGCTACTCGCGGCCTTCTTGGTATGTTCACCTGATGACTTCCTCTCTTCTGTTGCTGCATCATCTATTGTTTCGCTCCTGTTATGTCACACCAGATACCTTGCTTGTCCTTTGAAGACCTCTCTCACATGCCAATGCAAAAAAGTGCTTCTGGGAGCATAATCAGGACGGATGGGTTTTCGCAGTGTCTTGCCATGATAGCGCATCAGCCATTCCTCAAATCCATTCGTACCATGTGCTTCTTCGGAAACGAGCAGTTGATTTTCCTCGGAAACGGTAAAAACACCACGATCAAACAGCTTGTGGTGCAGGGAACAAAGGGCAATTCCGTTTTCCTCTAGATCCGGCCCTCCGACCTGATGCCATTTGATATGGGCTGCCTCGATTCCCACCAGCGTTCGGCCGAGTCTAACCTGGAAGCCGCACACGGCACAGCTGTACTCGTAGGCCCGTAACACTCTTTCCCGAAAAGCCGGGTCTCTGCTTTTTTTCCTGGCGAGTCCAAGTGACAAGCCCGTATCGTTGAGGATGTCTTCATGCATCGTATCGGGAAAATGTTCATTCAGGATTTGTGTAGCGATCGCCTCAACAAGCGATTCGTTGCTGTCCAACAAGGATATGACTTCGTCCGTAAATTTTCCTGTTACCCCCTCCAAAAGTAATTGCCTATCACGAATATTTCTTTTATCTACGTGGGCAGACAATTCCCAGACCCCGTCTCCGACCAATCGGACAAACGGCTCCTCCGGATGATACGATTTCCTCGGTGGTCCATACTCCTGAAGTAAATATTTCATATTATCTCGCACTTCCTCATAGGGAAGCTCCCTCTTTCGATTCCGTTGCAGTTCTCCAAGCGCATAGAGGATGAGAAGGGGCTTATGAGGGGCGCGTTGCCCATTTTTCTTCCAGATGGTCATGCTGGCTATTTTCTTTTGAAGTTCTTCGGCTTTCATCGTTTTTACTCCTACTACTCTTTATTTCCTCTGTTCATCGTAGCATAAATTTCGAATTGTCAGCTTAATTTGTTTTATTTCCTAAATATTCTAACTATAGATTACCGAACCGGTGGGAGATCCCTTCATTTTGCCTTCTCTCCTTGCTGATAGCCTGATACCCACAGACGGATCAATTCCTGGCATTCCGCCCGCAGAATTTCGATCGAATAGATGGCCTCTCGCAGATAGCCGCGCTGCCGATACTGAACCACATAGGCATGCCCCTGCTTTTGGGAACGGACTACGTAGCACCCCCGCTGGCGCAAAAGGCGGCGAATGGCATGGTGCTGCCGTTCTGCCCAGCGGGAAAGCTCTTGAAAAATGCTGTCGTAGGTCAGCTTCAGGACGACCTGATGCGTCGAATCCATGTCCACCATTACGACTCGAAACAAAATGCCGAAAAGAATGAACCGTCGGATCAGATCCATCTCTTGTTCTTGCTGTTCTTTTCCTGATTCCTCCGGCTCGATCATTTATAATGCCCCCCGATCTTCCGGGCGCGCTCCCTCGCCTGGCCGGCTCCCAGCAGAGACGTAGCCCGCAGGATGGCATCCGGACCGTACTTGGAGCGAATCCCGTCCATCGCATGGGCCAGCGAACGCCGTCTGTGATTGTCCGTAAACAGATTCAGCTGAAGCACGTTGTCCGGGACCAACTGCCCGAGATTGACTCCGACACTTCGCACAGGCGTCCCTTGCCAGTGGCGGTCAAACAGGCAGCAGACTGCCTCATACAGCGTCGTCGCGTCATTCGTCTGCTCCTCCAGCTTCAACTGGCGGCCAAATCCGTTGGCTGCATCCAAATCAGCGCCGCGGCACCCTACCGAGACGACCGATCCCATCAGCTCCTTGCTCCGCGCCCGTCGAGCGACCTCCTCGCACAGCTCCAGCAGGACCACCTTGATTTCTGCCGCTGTGTGGTAATCGCGCGGCAGCGTCATGTGGTGGCCGATCCCTTTTTGCGTATCGTAGGTACGAAGCGAGACAGGGGAATCATCCAGCCCATGTGCAGTGCGCCACAACACCTCTCCGTTTACTCCCCATCGCTGTGTGAGGACGGCTGGAGACAGTCTCGCCAGCTGCCCGATCTGGTAGACGCCCATACGGTGAAAATGCCGCTTCATCCGCGAGCCCACCCCAAACAGCTTCTCGATCGGCAGCTTCCACAGCGTCTCCTCCAGCTCCTCCTTCTTCAACCAAAAAACGCCCGCCTCTTGTTTTTTGGCGAAGTTGTCGCAAGCCATTTTCGCCAGCACCTTGTTCTCCCCGATGCCTACCCGGCAGTTGATCCCCGTCTCCAGCCAGACGCGCTGGCGGATCTGCGCCGCCATCTGATACACATCCCCAAACAAATGGACACTCCCTGTTACATCGAGGAACTGCTCGTCGATGGAGTACGGCTCTACCTTGTCGGTAAAAGACTCGAAAATTTGTGTAATCTGCATCGAAATGTGAATATAGGTTTCCATGCGCGGACGCACGACGACGAGACGCCGGCATTTTTGCTGGGCCTGCCACAGCGCTTCTGCTGTGACGACGCCATACGTTTTGGCGATTGGACAGGCAGCCAGAACCACACCGCTGCGCCGCTCAGGATCTCCTGCTACGACGATCGGCTGATCCCGAAGCGCTGGATTGGCTGCTTTCTCGATACTGGCGTAGAAGCTTTGCATGTCGATGAGAAAAATAATCCGCTTGTTCGCCTTGGTCATCCTAGACCATCTCCTATATAAGAACGTTTGTTCGCATAAACCTTTTGTTCTTAGTATAGCAAACAAACGTTCGCTTTTATACCTCCTTTTCTTCTTTTGGGCTTGGTAATTTTTGCTGGCTCGTCCCGGGCTCGCTCGGAATAAGAAAAACTCAGGAAGATCAAGATCACCCGAGTCTTTTTGCTTTCGTGGTCCTCAAGCTGTAGTGGAGCAGAGGAAAAAGGCGAGAACGCTCAGGCGGGTTGGGATCTTCGCTGGGGGGCATCCCTGGCCGGCTACACTCCAAAAGCGGAACCGCGGCCAAAAGCAGCCAGTTCGAAGAAGGAGTACAGGGTTGGCCGCTAAATGCATGTTCCGCCTTTTCCGTTGCGCCTAAGTCAAGATCCCAAATACCTTCGCTTTTCTCCCCTTTTTCCTCGACCAGCTTTTCTTGCTCCCCCCACCTTTTACGTGCCTCTCATGGAGCATCTTGATCTTCAGATCGAAATGGGATCCTTCGTACATCGTGACAGCCTTCATATACAAACAGCTTAAAACCCATCTTTGCCACAATTCCGGACCTATTTGTTAAAAAAACAGGGCTGTGCGAAAACAACAGCCCTGCTTTGGATTCATGATTCGGACCATTACTTGCTCGCGGCCAAATCGCGATTGCTGGATACATACAGCCAATTCCCGTCCCGGCTAACCCCGAGCAAATGAAACGTGCTTGGCAATCCCGTGCGCAAGACTCGATCCTGCTTGCGGTCCGCGTCAAATAAATGGAGCGACAGAAAGCTCTCCTGCATGTCACTCGTGCTTTCCCATTTGACGTAGACGTACTGATGGCTGCCGGGTAGCCAGAATCCCTGACCCAGATAGTCCGCTACCGCCTCAGTGCCTTTGAACAGACCAGCAGTCAGGTACATCTGGTACATGCCGTCGTCGCTTGCGGCATAACCCGCCCAGGAATCTGCTGGAACTGGCGGATTCCACTCACTTACGGTACCGGTCTTCCAATCCAGGCGATACCGCTTTTCTGCGTACGACTCCTCATGTTCACGCATCGAAAACGTAACCTGCTGTCCATCATCGGCAAATCGGACCGTTACCAGCGAATCGTCCACTTCGCTCCTCGCAACCACTCCCTGCATGACGCCAGGCAGACGCAGCTCGATCTTTCCTGCCTCCAGATCGTATACGGCAAAATCCAGATCCTTCCTCTGTTCGGCAGTCCCGATCGCCATCAACAGGCGCTGACGATCCTTGCTGAAGCTGGCGCCATAGACATAGCCGTCTACTTTTACCGTCGCAGCGGTGTCGCTAGGAGGCTCTTCTGCACCTGCTGGAGGTGTCGCAAAGAAAAAGCCGCGACGATCCGCAACAAACTCGCCCTCTCCCTGATAATGCTCAAGCAGCTCGCCAGGATAGGAAATCAATTGTTTCGCTTGATTGTCATACAGCCAGTACAGCTTGGGGTAGCGAGCGTCACATTCACAATACCGCGTATAGCGGCTCACCAGAAAAAAACGCGCGTCCTCGTCGAGCATCGTCGTATTGTAACTGACCGTCCAATCCGTCATCTTCTCCTGTTCCTTGCCGTCCAGCGAAACTCGCCACACCTGATCCGGAAGCATCACCAAAGCCCGAAAATCGGGCGGTTCCTCCGCCAAGGGACTGCCTTTCGCCGTTTTCGCACCAGCTACGTGCAAACGATACTCAGCCCACTCGTTCTCCGATGTCTTCGGCTGCGGCAGCTCAGCCAAAACGTGAAGCTGCTGATCGTGGACCCAGTGAAATGTCAGCAGCGGCTCGACATACCCCAAATCCTCCCGCTTGGCTTCTGCCTGGGCGTTGTCGCGAATCGCCTGCTCCACGCTTGAACGGTCCATCGGCTGACGGAAAAATAGCGTATAGCCTTGTGGTTCCGTCCCCACGATAGTCCGCATGGGTGATTGAAGCCGCGGCTCCTCATCCGATCGAATAACGACATCCTCCTGCATCGCTGCATAGGCATACGGAATTTCCACTGTCCTCCACTTCGCTTGATTCGTCCCTTCCTGCTCCAGGGGCGGAGTGGCTGGCGTACTCCCGGGCACAGCAGGAGTACCGGCTCCAGATGAATCGGTCGAGTCGCCGATGCTGCATCCCGCGAGCCATACAACAGACAGGCAAACCAAAAAGCCAGCTCTTACACAACGTGATAAGAACAAGCATAGTCCCCCTTTTGACTGCTATTTCTCTTCCCCATAATGACGCATCAAAGAACTTCATTGTTACACAGAGAGGAAAAAGAAAAAGCCCTCCTTTGCGAGGAAGACTTCTAACTTCTGTATGCGCTGGCTGCCCTGCTGCGGCTGCCGCAATCTAATCCTCCAATCGGACAAACTCGTCTGGGTTGCTGCGGATATGCGCACCAATTCGAATAAGAGTGAATGAAGCGATATTGCGAAAAGAGGTGTTGAGAGTGGTCATGGATTCGCGAAGTTCTTGGTTACGATCGAGGTCGTCACGTGTAACATGGAATCCCGCTAAACTCCTCGGATGTTTATGTTTGATAAGAACAACTTCCATGTCTTCCAAAAATGAAAGCATGGCATCATCTTTGAAATACCGCAAACCGCCTTTGATTTCTGACCAAATGCTTGGCTGCGCAAAGAAATAGGCACTCCACCAATATAACTCTGTCAGTGATTTATTGGCGTGATTAAAATGCGCGTAGAACATGAATACGGCTTGTTGTCCTTTTGTTAAACCCTTGTAAAAAAGAGCAATGTCATGATCAAGGGCTTGTTCCGATTTATAAACCCGGATCATAGGCTCGAAGCATGCACCTCCGAGCTTTGAATCTTCCAGTAAAACGAAATTTTGTCTCCTCATTTTCACAATCAAAATATGAATTTCCCCTCTCCTCTCCATCATACAGCATCAGGGAATGGGGAGACAATTCCTTGAAAAAGAGAAAGACAGCCAACGGTCTCTTGTCACCAAATAGCGCCCCTGTTGTGCCGTTGCCAGCCGCAAACAGGGGCGCCTTGCCTCGCCTCGCTCTAGTCAAAAACAATCCCGTCCAATACACCCTCGCGCTTGAGGTACTCACGCAGCCAAGCATAGCGATCCTCTCTCCAGAAGGAACGCTCCGCCACCAGATGGGCCGCCTCCTGCCTCGCCACCTCCAGCGCCTTGTAGTCGCTCAAAAGATCCGCCACCTTGAACTCCGGCAGCCCGCTCTGCTTGGTGCCAAAAAAATCACCGGGGCCGCGCAGCTCCAGATCGCGCTGCGACAATTCAAAACCGTCTGTGGTCTCGCACATGACGCGCATCCGCTCTTTGCCGATCTCCGATTTGGGGTCGGCGATCAACACGCAATAGGATTGCTCCGAGCCGCGTCCCACCCGACCTCGAAGCTGATGCAATTGGGCTAGTCCAAAGCGCTCCGCATCGTAGACCACCATATAGGTCGCATTCGGCACGTTTACCCCGACCTCGACCACTGTCGTCGAGACCAGCACGGCATATTCGCCAGCCAAAAACGCCTGCATGACCGCATCCTTTTCCTTCGCCGGCAACCGTCCGTGCATCAAGCCGACACCGAATTCCGGGAACACCTGAGAGAGCTGGGCATGGACGTCGATCGCGTTTTGCACGTCCAGCTTTTCCGACTCTTCGATCAATGGACAGATGACGTATGCCTGTCTGCCACGACGAAGTTCGCCGCGCATCTCCTCCAGCACAGCCGGGAATTGGTCGTGCTTCTTCCAGGTTGTCTCAATCGGCTTGCGGCCTGCAGGCATCTGGTCGATTGTCGAGACGTCCATATCGCCGAAAGCCGTAATCGCCAAGGTCCGCGGAATCGGCGTCGCGGTCATGAACAGCACGTCAGGAGAAAGCCCCTTGCTGCGCAGAATCCGCCGCTGCTCTACTCCGAAGCGATGCTGTTCATCCGTGATGACCAAACCCAGTTTGGAGAAAAACACATCCTCCTGGATCAAGGCATGCGTGCCGACTACCACATCGACCAGCCCCATCTGCAAAGAGCCAATCACCTCGCGCCGTCTTTTCGCGGTCAGGGAACCGGAGAGCAACGCCACCTCTACCCCATAGGGAGCCAGCAGAGCCGTCAGCGACTGCAGATGCTGTTCAGCCAAGATCTCGGTCGGCACCATCAACGCCCCTTGATAGCCTGCTTTCACAGCCGCGATCAGGGCGATCGCCGCTACCACCGTTTTCCCGGAGCCTACATCCCCTTGCAGCAAGCGGTTCATCGCGTGGGGAGCCCGCATGTCGTCGAGGATTTCCTTGACGACGCGCTTCTGAGCGTCCGTCAGCGGGAACGGCAGGCTGGTGACGAATTGGCGCACCTCGTCCATCGGAATCGCAAGTGCCGTGCCTTCTGTCTGCTGCCGATTGATGCGTCGCAGCGTCTGCATTTTCAGCTGGAACAAAAAAAGCTCCTCAAACATGATCCGCCGCCGAGCCTGCCGCCCGTCCTCTGCGCCTTCCGGAAAGTGGATGGAATGAAAGGCGTCTGCACGCGGCATCAGCCGATAGCGCTCGACGAGTTCCGCAGGCAGAATCTCCGGTATCTCCCGTCCGTACTGGCGCAATGCCTGCTGGATCAGCTTGCGCAATAAGGCATGTGTCACATCCCCGCGCAGCGGATAGACAGGAGCCAGCTCCCCTCGCTTGGCGGCACGCTCCGAATCGACCTCGGTCATTTCGCTCACGGTAATTTGCAGCTTGTGCTTGTCCCATTTTCCGGTCAAAAGCACCTCTTTGCCTGGCGCCAATCTGCTTTTTATGAACGTCTGGTTGAACCAGACAGCCGTCACCACGACCCGGTCCATCACGACCTTTACGCTGATGCGCGATTTGCCTTTTCCGTAAAAACGAACAGAGGGTTCGCCGTAGACCGTACCGGCTAGCGTAACCCTCTCCCCGTCCTTGATTTCGGTCAAGTCGCGAACGCGGTAATCCTCATAACGGGAGGGAAAATACTCCAAGAGATCACCTATGCTCTCTATGCCCATCCCTGCCAAAGACTTAGCCCGCTCTTCCCCTACCCCGTGCAAAAGGGAGACGGACTTCTCGTACATTCCGCTCACGGGGTATCCAACCGGACGCCAAAGATCTTGGCTTCGATTTGTTTGCCGGTCTGTGTCGCGGCGAGTCCTCCCTGCGCCGTCTCTTTCAAGGCAGTCGGCATCTCGCAGCCGATTCGGTACATCGCTTCGATCACCTCATCGGTCGGTACGACGCTCTTGATCCCGGCCAATGCCATATCTGCCGCGACCGTCGCAATCGCAGCTCCCATTGCATTTCGTTTTACACAGGGTACTTCCACGAGGCCGGCTACGGGGTCACAGACCAGACCGAGCATGTTTTTCAGCGCAATCGCCACGGCCTGCGAAGACTGCTCCGGCGTGCCTCCCGCCATCTCCACGATCGCAGCCGCTGCCATCGCTGTCGCCGAGCCTACCTCTGCCTGACAACCGCCGGCAGCTCCCGAGATAAAGGCGTTGTTGGCTATGCAATACCCGATCGCGCCAGAGGTAAACAGATAGTTCACCATCTCTTCTCTCGTCGGCTGCAATTTTTCGGAAACCGCGAACAACGTGCCGGGGACGATGCCGCACGCTCCTGCCGTAGGCGTCGCGACGATGGTCCCCATCGCTGCGTTCACTTCATTGACCGCGACAGACATGGAGACTGCATTCAACAGCGTCGGGCCCGAGAGGAAAGGCTTGGTCTTCATATATTCCTGCAGTTTTTTCGCGTCCCCGCCTGTCAATCCGCTATGAGAGCGGATATCCTCTGTCAGCCCGCGCTGGACCGCTTTTTCCATAATGTCCAGATTTCTGTACATCTGCTCCATGATTTCATCCCGGCTGCGTTGAGATACTTCCATCTCCGCCTCAATCATCACCTGGGAGATTTTCTTTCCCTGAGATTCTGCCAGCTCCACCAATCCAGCCACATTGCGAAACATGATGTGATACCACTCCTCTATCCCGCCTGTCAGGCCCTTAGCCTAACGCCAGCAGGGAAACATCGAATATATGGGGAATGTTGCGGATCTCCTCCATGACCTGCTCCGATACGACCGCATCCGTCTCCAGTGCCATCAATGCGCGGGAACCGCGGTCGTGGCGGGAGACCTCCATCAGTCCTACGTTGATCCGCTGCTGCGTCAGCACCTTGGCTACCGCCGCAATCATTCCGAAACGATCCTCATGCAAGACCAGCAGGGTCGGACTGTCGAATCCCAATTGACAGGAGAAACCATTGATCTCCAGCACCTCGATCTTGCCGCCGCCAATGGATACGCCGACGATCTCAATCGTCTCCTTCTCATCTGACAGCCTGATTCTCGCTGTGTTGGGATGCTCTGTCCGCACATCTGAGGTCTGCAGGATAACTTCCATTCCTTCATTTTGCGCAATGGTCAGAGAATCTTTCAAGCGCAAATCGAAAGTGTCAAAATCAAGAATTCCCGCGACTGTCGCTACATCTGAGCCATGACCCTGATACGTTTTGGCAAATGAGCCGTAGAAGGTAATTTCAGCCCGCTTCGGCTGACGACCCAACAGCTTGCGAGCCACTCTGCCGATCCGCGCCGCACCTGCGGTATGGGAACTGGAGGGCCCTACCATGATGGGGCCGATAATATCAAATACGCTTTTGTATTTCAACCGTTTCTCCTCCTGCTATCAAAGGGGTGGCACGTTCATTCTCATTGTATCGTACAGCATATGAAAGCGCTACATAGGTTTGAACATCCGGCTCTTGAAGAAGGCAAAAGCCCCCCTTCGACTGAGGGAGGCTATCCGCCAAAATCCTGAGCTTACTCTTTCACCATCACGAAGCCCAGCAAACCGGGTCCGGTATGGGTACCGATTACAGGACCAATTTCTTGAATATAGGATTCGCTGACCGAGAACTCCTGCTTGATGCGCTCCAGCATTTCTGCAGCCTGCTCAGGAACGCTGCTATGCAGCACGGCTACCTTGACCCGCTGCCCCTGGGCGTATTCCTGCAGGGTTTCCAGCACACGGTTGAGTGCTTTTTTCGTCCCGCGAACCTTGTCAAAAGCGCTGACGTAGCCCGCAGGGTCCAGCATCAAAATCGGCTTGATGTTGAGAAGCGACCCAATCACGGCAGAAGCACGTCCGATTCGACCGCCTTTTTGCAGGAATTCCAAGGTATCGACGATAAAGTACACCTGCACCTCATCCAGGTAGCGGTCGATCATGTCGAGAATCTGCTGCTTGTTTTTGCCTTCCTGTGCCGCACGGGCGGCCTCGACACAGATCATGCCATGGACGAACGAGGCTTTGCGCGAGTCGATCACTGTGATATCCACTTCGTCTTCCATCATCGTCTTGGCGATCATCGCAGACTGATACGTGCCGGAAAGGGCGGCAGACAGCATGATCACAATAATCTGTACATCTTTTCCATGCTGTTCCACGATTCCCTTGTACACTTCGGCAAACTCGATCGGAGAAGGCTGCGAAGTAGTTGGCAGTGCAGAGCTTTGCTTTAATTTGTCAAAAAACTCACCTGAGGAAATGGTGACTCCGTCCAGATAGGTCTCTGATCCGAACATGACCTTCAGCGGAACACTTACAATCCCCAATGATTGACGTACAGATGCTTCGATATCGGAAGCACTGTCAGTAAGAATCACAATGGACATACGCGCATCTCCTCACACGATTACTCTACAGAATAGATAAAGGGATAAAGAGGTTGACCACCGTCAAGAATCTCGACTTCCACATCCGGGAACGCGTCTGAAACGGCCTCTTCCAGCTCTGCCGCCTGATCCTGCGTCGCATCAGCTCCGAGGAAGATCGTGACGATCTCTGCATCCTCATCGATCATGCTGAGCAACAGCGTCCGTGCGCTCTCCATCAGATCCGCGCCTGATGTGACGATTTCCTTTTCAGCAATGCCAATGTAGTCGCCTTCTTTGATTTCCACATCACCCATTCGCGTATCGCGCACGGCATGTGTCACCATACCGGTCTTGACATGGGCAATCGCCTTGCTCATCGCCTCTGCGTTCACCATCGGCTCCGCGCCTGCATTGAACGCCACGAGCGCTGCCATGCCCTGGGGAATGCTTTTGCTCGGGATCACGGTGACAGGCACCTCTGCCAGTTCCGATGCTTGTTGGGCAGCCATGATGATATTGCTGTTGTTAGGCAGGATGATGACATGCTCGGCATTTAGCCCTGTGATCGCGTTTACGAAATCTTCCGTGCTCGGATTCATTGTCTGTCCGCCTTCTACCACGACATGAACACCCATGCTGCGGTAGATTTCAGCAATCCCCTTGCCAGCGGCTACTGCGATCAGGCCGTAAGGAAGCGCTCCCAATTGCCCGCTTTTGGCAGCGGCATCCTGCTCTTTGCTCTCCTCTGCCTTCAAAATGTTGGCGTGCTGCTCCCGCATGTTTTCGATCTTGATGCGGTGAAGACTGCCGAACTGCTGGGCGTACTGCATGACGTTGCCCGGATGCTCGGCATGGATATGTACTTTTACTACATCATCGTCCGAGACGACGAGCAAGGAATCTCCCATCTTGTCCAATTGTGCGCGGAACAAGGCTTCAGAGAACGGCTTCTTGTTCGGCTCGGTGCTATGGGAGAGCCATACCATAAACTCCGTGCAGTACCCGTATTGAATATCTTCTGTTTTAAGATGAACCTGCGCGTTGTGGTGCTCTTGCACCAGCTTGTCGAGTTGCAGCTGGTCCTTGGGCTGCGGCGAGGCTTGCTTCAGCTCGTTGGCCGTCTCCCCGCGCAAGGCACGCAAAAATCCTTCATATATGTATAACAGACCTTGTCCTCCGGAGTCGACCACACCGACTTCTTTCAAGACGGGCAGCATATCCGGTGTACGCAATAAAGTCTCTTGCGCCTGTTCATATGTTTTCTCCATGACGTGGACCACATCATCGGATGTACGGGCAGTACGGACAGCCATGTCTGCTGCTTCCCGCGCAACTGTCAAAATGGTCCCTTCTACCGGCTTCATCACCGCTTGATAGGCAGAATCTACACCGGCTTTTAGTGCGTCCGCAAACTGACGGGCATTGATTTCCTCTTTCCCGCTGACCGTCTTGCTGAAGCCGCGGAACAACTGGGACAGGATAACCCCAGAGTTCCCCCTGGCCCCCATCAGCAAGCCTTTTGCCAAGGCGGAGGCGGCATCCGAAATGCTCGCGGACTCTTTGCGCGACAGTTCCTCCACGCCTGAGGTGAGCGTCAAATTCATATTGGTCCCCGTATCGCCATCCGGTACGGGGAACACATTCAATCCATCTACCACTTTGACGTTTCCGGACAGAAAACTCGCTCCCAAGTAAACCATCCTGCTAAACTGCACGCCATCCAGACGCGTATGTACCACTTACGTTCCTCCTTACGTATCTCTGTCTGTGCGAACTCCCTGTACGAAAATATTGACGGCAGAGACATCAATTCCAACCGTTTGTTCCAACGTGTATCGAACACGGCGCTGTACGTTGCCAGCCACTTCAGAAATCTTCACGCCATAGCTGACGATGATATGCATGTCCAAGGTCACTTCGCCATTTTGATTGTGGACTACGACACCTTTACTCAGGTTGTCCTTTTTCAACAGCTCCGCGATTCCATCTTTTAACGCTTTTCGGGATGCCATTCCTACCAGGCCAAAAACTTCCATGGCCGCGCCCCCAGCAATTCGTGCGACAACATCTTCCGTAACGTCGATTTTTCCGAGAGGGGTGCTCAATTCCACTGTCATGCAAGGACTCCTCCTTTTTCAACGGCTTGGCCGTCATCGGTTCGCCTAACTATGCTTCCCCCAATTCTACACTAACATATGGGAGAAATGAAGCGTTTTTGTCGATTGGTAGATTGTCATTGCGGAACAAGCGGACAAATCCTCATGTCAAGTATTGCAATTGACAGCAGTCATATGCTACTATTATCGAGTATTTGTATTTCCCATCGAAGGAAATCCCGTTTAGATGCAACAAGGGAGGTGGATCGTAATGGCACGTCGCTGCTTTGTAACTGGTAAATCTGCTAAAGCTGGAAACGCTCGCTCCCACTCCATGCGCGCAACTCGCCGCACCTGGGGTGTTAACGTACAAAAAGTGCGCATTCTTGTAAATGGAAAACCGAAGCGCGTTTATGTAAGTACCCGAGCACTGAAATCCGGACTCGTAACTCGCGTATAGTGTTTCATGCTACGCGAAAAAAAGCACCCTTGAGGTGCTTTTTTGCATTTCTTTGACCTTGCATCCTTGAGGAGGCCCGTGCCACGCCGTCATTTTTTCTTGTTGAATGCCTCTATGACGGCGCGAATCATGCCACCCAGGAACTTCGGCAACTTGATGGTGTAAAACCGCATGTTACCCCTCCTCACCGAAATTACTTCCCACGATACAGAAACAAGCCGGCCCCCATGAGCGCCACCGATAACAGGCTATACCAAACCCACGGAGGTGCCATGTACAGGAAAATGGTGACTCCTCCGACAGCCAATGCAACACCGAGAACACGTCGCAAGGCGCCCCCCTGTCGCAGGCGAAAGGAGCGCAATCCCATTTCTTGACGCACCTCCTTTAAGGTGTTCTCCCAAACGTGCATATTACATCATATTCTGCTGTCGGATAAACATGTATCCTGCCGCACGAAAATGTAAAAATGACGGCTTCCAAATGATTCCAACCAAAGACAAAAAATCAGGCAGCAGGATAGCTGCCTGATTACAATATGCACGGCTGATGATAAAAATGCAGGTCCACTCAGCAGGTTTCTGCTCTCTTAGACCAAACGTTTGCGGGCAGGCTGCAGCAACTGAGGCGCGCTTGCCAGAACAATCGTGAGGACAATCCCCGAGATTACCATCTCAGGCAATAGATACGTGATATTGTACACGAACGAATACCATGCCACATTCATGCCCTCTGGAGCCAATTCCCCAAACCAAACGATTCCGGAGATGAAATGGCAAGCCAAACGAACCATCACACCTGCCAAAAGCGCGCCCCATATTGCGATATTTCGCTTTTGCTTGTTCTCAAACTCGGAGATGCGTACGATCCCAGCCAGGCCGAGAGCCGCAAATGCGATCGGGTAATCCAGCAGGATCTGCACGGGATGTACGTAATAGCCGCCAAAGAAAAGCTGCAGCAAACCGACAATCAGACCAGTCACAAGTCCGGGAATGATGCCACGCCGAACAGCGATCAAAGCAATGGGAACCATGACCAGGGAGACCGATCCTCCCTGTGGCATTTGAAAGACTTTAATTTCACTAAAAACAAATGCGAGTGCTGCCATCATCGCCATTTCTAGCCATATCAGCAGTCGATTCCGATCCACGATTTTCCACTCCCTTAACATAGATGGTTTTTGAACATTGGACAAATGAGAACAATTTCTACTCTTACTGCTCTGATTCTAGCCCAAGTGTTCAGTACTGTCAAAACGAAAAGCCGCGCTCTATCAGAACGCGACTTTGCTTATCGAACCTTCTCCAAAAACTGCTTGGCGCGCTCACTGGCAGGACGCTGAAAGAAATCGGCAGGCGGCGCATCTTCCACCAGACGCCCCCCGTCGAGAAACAGAATGCGGTCCGCTACTTCTTCTGCGAAACGCATTTCGTGCGTCACAATAGCCATTGTCATTCCCGAATCCGCCAGCCCCTTCATCACGTCCAGCACCTCTTTGACCATCTCCGGATCAAGGGCAGACGTAGGTTCGTCAAACAGCATAATCTGCGGCTCCATGACGAGAGAACGGGCGATCGCTACGCGCTGCTTCTGCCCTCCAGACAGGCGCGACGGATATACGTCAGCTTTATCCGACAACCCAACGCGCGAAAGCAGCTCCTTGGCTTTTTTCTCGGCTTCGTCTTTGGACATGCCCTTTACCTTGACCGGCGCGTAGGTCAAGTTGTTCAGCACCGTCATGTGCGGGAACAGGTGAAAGTGCTGAAAGACCATGCCGATCTGCTGGCGGATTTGCATCACATTTGCCTTCGGATCCGTGATGGCTTGTCCGTTGATGATAATCTGGCCGCTTGTCGGAACCTCGAGCAGATTGATGCAGCGCAACAAGGTCGATTTGCCTGATCCGGACGGGCCGATGATGGCCACGACTTCTCCCTTGCCAATCTCGGTCGAGATGCCTTTGAGAACCTCCAGCTGTCCAAACGATTTCGTAATCTGATCGATCTTAATCACTGCGTCTCATCCTCCGTTCCACAAACCGGGCCACCCAAGTCAGGAGCATTACCATCACGTAGTACAGCACGCCGGCGATGATATACGGCTCCAAGTAGCGGAAGGTCACTCCCCTGACCACATTGGCGTTCTGCAGAATATCAGCCAGACCAATCGTGGAGACGAGTGCGGATTCCTTTAACAGAGCGATCGTCTCGTTCACCAGTGCCGGCAGGATGTTTTTAACCCCCTGCGGCAGGATGATATCGAGCATCATGCGCCGATAAGGGACCCCGAGCGCCTTGGCCGCTTCCCACTGCCCTTTGTCGACCGCGAGAATCCCGCCGCGAATCGTCTCCGAAATATAGGCGGCCGAGTTCAGTGTAAAGGTAAGCACCGCCGCCTCCCACTGCGAGATGCTGTAGCCCGTCAACTGCGGTGTGGCAAAATAGACAAATGAAAGCTGCAAAATCAATGGCGTGCCGCGAAAAACCGAGGTGTAGGCGACAGCAAACCAGTTGAGCGGACCCAGCTTCGAGATTTTGATCAGTGCCAGTATAGAACCCCAGATGAAGCCTAGTACCACGGAAATCAATGTAACTTGTAGCGTGACCTTTATCCCTTCAAAAATAAAAGGGATATAGGGCACGATTTGATCAAAATTCCAATCCATGCCCTTCCCCACCTTTACCAACAGCCTGTCAGCTGTTATTCAGATTCTCTGAACCATTTGTTGATGAGCTTGTCCATCTCACCGTTTTCTTGCATTTTCTTGATCACGTTATTGAAATCTTCGACCAGCGGAGAGCCTTTCGGGAAGGCAATCGCAGTTCCGTTTGTTTCAGGGCTTTCGATGACGGTATATTGCAAGCCCTCATTGTTTTTCACGAAGCCTGCCGCTACCTGGTCCTCGATGATCGCGGCATCCACGCGGCCCGTCTTCACTTCTTCCACGATCTCGCCAATGCGGTTCAGGGAAGTGATTTGCAAGCCTTCTACTTTTTCTGCCAATTCTTTTGCTGCTGTTTCCTGGATGGACCCGAGCTGTACGGCTACTTTTTTGCCAGCCAGCTGCTCTGGTTTTGTCAGGTTGCTGTCTTTTTTCGATACGATGGTATTTCTCGCTTCGTAGTAGATGACCGAGAAATCAGCATTTTGCAGGCGCTCCGGTGTAGGAGTCATCCCTGCCATGACGAAATCGGCGCGTTTGGATTGAAGGGCTGGAACCAGTCCGTCGAAGTTCATATCATTTACCTGTACTTCGAAGCCCAGCTCTTGTCCAATATATTTGGCAATGTCGATATCAAAGCCAACGATCTCATCCTTGCCGCTGGACAGATCATGGTACTCATAAGGCTGATAGTCTGCTGATGTAGCCATGACCAATGTCTTTTTATCTCCGCTTGGCTGCGCAGCATCCTGGCCTGCTTGCGGCTGCTGTGGCGCTTGGCCTGCTCCGGACTGATTGCCTGTCCCACAGCCTGTTATCATCGCTACTGCCAGCAACGAGGAAATGGCAAGCGAAAAAACCGACTTTTTGTTTTTCATGATGAAACCTCCGTTTAGTATGAAGAAAGTTTTGATCAACAATTTATATTTATACAACAAAATGATTGGAATAATCAATGCCTAATTTTCGAAGAAACCGCTTCCTTCGATAGTATGTCCGTAGTATGTCCGTTTTTTGTAAAAACTGCACCGTACTCTCGTTGCTTCTGGCATAATAGAATCCAGACAAAGGCGCGTACCAGGGAGGAAATGAATATGGAAAACTGGACTTCTTATTTCCAGGAATTGATGCCAGAGATTGTAGAAGAATTGCGAACCTATGTGGAGATGGAGACCCCCACTCACAATAAGGAAGCTGTCGATCGGTTGGGAAGTCTGCTCGTTGAACGGTTTGCTGCTTTGGGGTGCCGCGTGGATGTCATCCAGCAGCGCGAATACGGCAATCCTTTGCGCATCGAATACGGCAGCGGTGACGAGCAAATTCTCATATTGGGCCATTTTGACACGGTCAAAGAGATCGGCACACTGCAGCGAGAGCCATGGCGCATCGAAGACGGTCGCGCGTATGGGCCCGGTACGTATGATATGAAGGCAGGAATTGTATTCAGTTACTTCGCCCTCCGTACCATTATCGAGAAGGGATTGCCGCTCCAAAACAAGCTGGTCTTTTTTTGGAACACCGATGAGGAGACCGGCAGTCTGGCATCCGAGCATTTGATCAAAGAGGAAGCAAGAAAAAGCAAGTGCGTGCTGGTGATCGAGCCTGCTGCGGGCAATGGAGCCTTGAAAACCAGTCGCAAGGGCGGCGGAGACTTTATCTTGAAAGTACGCGGACAGGCAGCACACGCAGGGAATGATCACGCCAAAGGGATCAACGCGATTGAGGAATTGGCCCACCATGTGCTGAACATCCAGTCCTGGACGGACTACGCTCTAGGTACCACGCTCTCCGTCGGCACGATCAAGGGCGGAAGTGCCTCCAACGTCGTGCCTGATGAGGCCGAAGCCGTGATTGACGTTCGCGTGCAGACGATTCAAGAGTCAGAGCGCATCGATCGGCTAATGCGGCAACTCAGCCCTGTCCTCCCCAAAGCCAGTCTGATTGTAGAGGGCGGGATCACCAAGCCGCCAATGGAGCGAACGAAGGGAACGGAAGAGCTGTTTCGTCTGGCTCAAAGCCAAGCAAAGCTGGAAGGAATCGAACTCGAGGAGATTGGGGTAGGCGGAACAAGCGACGGGAATTTTGCCGCTGCCACCGGAACTCCCGTACTCGATGGCCTGGGTCCTGTCGGCGACGGCGCCCATGCTTCCCATGAGCATATTGTCTTGTCTGAGGTTCCCGGGCGTATTGCAGTACTGCTAAGGCTCATCACCGCATTGTAATTATCTTACAAATCTGCATATAATAATACAAAATCAACACGACGCACTCCGCCCAGATGAAAGGCGGAGTTTTGTGTTGTCTTATCAAATGAATGGGGAGGAGCAACATGGACACAGAACAGATAGAATTTTTGGACATGAATCCAGTAGGGTTTTGGCGTCGTTTTGGGGCTGCTTTTTTGGATGGGCTGCTTTTTGGATTGCCACTGTCCCTGCTTATATCTTTCATCTTTGGGGGCGAGGAAAACGAATATTTCGTCGAAGTCATCACTTTTCTATATTTTCTTTTGCTTCCGTTGTTCTGGAATGGCTACACCATTGGAAAGAAAATCATTGGCATTCGCATAGTCAAAATGAACGGAGAGAATGTAGGAATCGGCAACATGCTTCTGCGGGAATTCGTCGGGAGACTGATCTACATCATTACCTTTGGCATCGGTATCATCGTCAGCGCCATCATGGTCGCCGCCCGCGAAGACAAGCGCTCCATCCATGATCTGATCGCCGGGACGTATGTCACATCAAACGAGCCTTAGCTTTTCATCCCAAAAAAAGGTGTCCGACAGTCTCAATTGACTGAAGGACACCTTTTCCTCTTATCCTCGAATCGCAGCGATCGCCTGCGCCCGGTCAGGCTGATTGAATACGGCGTTGCCTGCAACGAGAACAGTCGCGCCTGCCTCAATGCACTGACGGGCTGTCTCCTTGTTGACGCCGCCGTCGATCTCGATCTCCACATGTCCGAGACCGCGTTCATCGAGCAGTCTCCGCAGCTCGCGAATTTTTGCGACTACGGAAGGAATGAACTTCTGTCCGCCAAATCCAGGGTTGACGGTCATCAGCAGCACCATGTCCAGATCCGGCAGCATGGACTCGATGGTCACGAGCGGCGTAGCCGGATTGAGCACCACCCCTGCTTTGACGCCCTGCTCCTTGATCAGGTGAATCGTCCGATGAAGATGGCGGCACGCCTCCTGATGAATGGTGATCCAGTCTGCCCCGCTTTTGGCGAATTGCGGGATGTAGCGGTCCGGCTCCTCGATCATCAGGTGGACATCGAGCGGCAGCTTGGTGACGGGACGAATAGCGTCTACGATCAAGGGACCAATCGTGATATTGGGAACGAAGTGGCCGTCCATGACATCGACGTGAATCCAGTCTGCTCCTCCCCGTTCAACATCCTGAATTTCCTCACCCAGACGTGCAAAATCTGCTGACAGGATAGATGGTGCGATTTTTACCATGGTTTGTTCCTCCGTTGATATTCTTTCAGCTCTTCTCGAAACTGTTTGTAATGCTCGTAACGCTCCCTGCTGACCTCCCCGGCCTCCAGAGCAGCCCGTACCGCGCAGGAGGGCTCGCTGATATGCAGGCAGCCGCGAAACTTGCAGTCTGAGCTCAGCACGGCGAAATCCCGGAACGCCTCCGCCAGATCCAGCTCATCCATGTCCATGAACTCCAGGGAGCTGAATCCCGGCGTATCCGCTACGTAACCGCCGCCCTCCAGCGGTATCAGCTCCACGTGACGGGTCGTATGCTTTCCTCTCCCCAGCTTTTCACTGACATCTCCAGTCTGCAGGCTGACGCCGGGAAACAACAGATTGATCAGCGAGGATTTGCCGACACCGGATTGCCCCGCGAATACAGAAATGCGATCGCGCAGCAATTCCTTTACTTCCTCGACTCCGCGCTGATCCACCTTGGAGGTGGGAATGACCCTGTAGCCGATCGCTGTGTACTTGGCGACAATCTCTGCGATCTCCTCCTCCGACGCGTGGTCGGCCTTGGACAAAACAATCACAGAGTCGATGCCTGCCTTCTCCGTATGTACAAGGAACTTGTCCAATAACAGCGAGCTGAATTGGGGCTTGAACATGGAAAAGACCAAGACGGCCTGATCGACATTGGAAATGGGCGGGCGAACCAGCTCGCTGGTCCTTTCGCCCACCTCCATGACATAACCTTCTTCCTCGCTGATGACATCATAGACGACCCAGTCACCCACGAGAGGTGTCACCTTCGCTCCTTTTTTCTTGAACAAGCCGCGCGCACGGCAACTGTAGACGCGGTCCCCGTCCGCTACGTAGTAGAAACCGCTTAGCGCTTTGACAATCCGTCCCTCTGGCATTCAAGTACCTCCACTTATCTACGGCAAGCTGTTGTACGATATAGGAATGGTTTGATATTCATTGTACTGATTGTTCGGCCCTTTGATAAACACGCGAATCACGGCATCCTTCTGCGGCGAGAGCACGATCGGCACGTCAAACTCGTTGCTTTCCGTGATGACTTCCTGGTAGGCTACCTGCTTGTCGCCGCGAGCATCCGATACCTCGATCTTGAAGTCGACCGTCTCGCCGGGAACGACTTGCACGTAGACCGGTACATTGTAGGACTTGGCATCCAACGGGAATTGTCCATTGCTTACGGTCAATGGAATCGCCACTCCTTTTTCCACCTGCATGCCAGGGTCGTACGGATGAGTGGACAAGACTCTGCCCGCCTCCTGGGTGGTGTACGAAGGCTCCTTGGTGACGTCCCCTACTTCCAATCCGGCCTTCAAGAGCTCGATTGTCGCCTCTTCTACCGTCTTTCCACGCACTTCCGGCATCTTGACGAAGGATTTGCCCTTGCTTACCTTGACCGTCACGGTGTCTTTGCTCGGGTAGACTTTTTCGTTGAACGCCGGATTCTGACCGATGACGATCCCTGCCTCTGCCTGGTCGTCCTCTTCTTCCACGAACTTGATGTTCTCCGGTTTAAAGCCCATTCGCTTCAGCATATCTTCTGCTGTCGAACGCGACAGTGTAATCAGGTTGGGCATGTCTTCCGCCTGTTGCCCTTTGCTTACGTAAATCGTGACGGTTGCCTTTTCCTTCAATCGCATCGGGGGAGCAGGATCCTGTCTGATGACCATCCCCTTCTCCAACGTGTCGTTCGCTTCCTCGACCACGTGTGCGACCAGCTTGGCGTCTTCGATCTTTTTTGTCGCCTGCTCGACAGGCGAGCCTTCTACATAAGGGACGGGTACTTCCGGTACAGTTGGGAAAAGATTTAAAAGTAAATTGAATCCGAGAAACGCAAGTACGAAAAACAAACCGATGCCGCCCATCCACAGCAAGGCTTTGACCCACCATTTTTTCGGCGGTTTTTGCTCATCATGTTCATCAGTGCGCTCATAGCGGCTGCGCTGGCTTGAACCGGCGCGGCCAGCGCCCTGCTTTTCCAGCATTTCAGGCGTAATGACGGGGACGACTCTCGTCTCCTCATCATCCACAGGAAAAATCAGTTTTTCCTCATGCAGACGCTCCGGCAACAGGCACGTTTCCAGATCCTCCAGCATCTCGCGGGCTGAAGAATAGCGCAAGAACGGGTCCTTTACCAGCGCTTTCAATATGACATTTTCCACACTTTGTGGTATGCCCGGATTGATTTGCCGCGGTTCGGGAAGAGGCTCCTGCAAATGCTTGAGCGCCACTGAGATCGGCGAATCTCCAGAAAAAGGAAGCTCTCCCGTAACCATTTCATACAATACGATGCCGAGTGAATAAATATCGGACTTTTCCCCCGTAATGCCGCCTCTCGCCTGCTCGGGAGAGAAATAGTGCACTGATCCAAGCATAGCATTGGTATGCGTAATCGTCGTTGAGGTTACCGCTCTGGCGATGCCAAAGTCCGTTACCTTTACGCGTCCATTTTTCCCGATCAGAATATTATGCGGCTTGATGTCACGGTGAATAATTTGATTTTGATGTGCATGCTCCAATGCATCGCAAATTTGTTGGGCGATTCGCACTGCCTCTTCTACCGGCAAAGCCCCGCGTGCGACAATCATTTCTTTCAGCGTGGAGCCTTCCACGTATTCCATCACCATGTAGTGCGTATCGTTCTCCTGTCCCACATCGTATACGCCGACCACATTGGGGTGAGACAGACTGGCAACCGCCTGTGCTTCCCGCCGAAAACGATTGACGAAATCTTCATCCGTCCCAAATTGGGAACGCAGCACTTTAACGGCCACCTGCCGATTCAATATCAAATCCCTGGCCTTGTATACGATTGCCATGCCGCCACCGCCAACACGGGCTTCCAACTGATAGCGTCCACCCAGTCGCAAACCTTCCATCTCTCTCACCCCTCTTTCTGACTAGCATCGGGCATATTGCGGACAGCGACGAGTGTGATGTTGTCTTCCCCACCGGCAGCCAAAGCCTCATCGATCAGGCCGTCCACCCTGTCCTGTAGCGATACCTCTTTATGTAGCCATTCTTCCATTCTCTTGTCATGCACCTTGTTGCTCAAGCCATCAGAACAAATCAGTACGATGTCATCCGCAGACCATGGAAATTGTCCCAGGTCAATACGCACATCCGGCTCCGTCCCCAAGGAACGCATGATGACATTGCGATGGGGATGGACGGAGGCCTCTTCCTGGGTAATCTGCCCGCTTTTCACCAATTCGTTGACCAGGGAGTGATCCTCCGTTTTGATGATAAGGGCCCCATCATTGAAGTGGTACAGGCGACTGTCCCCGATATGCGCTGTAATGACGCTCTGCGCACTCAGCAAAGCGGCGACGACGGTCGTCCCCATGCCATTGCATTCCGGGTGCTCCAGAGCATATTCATAGACTTCCTTGTTCGCATGCAAGACAGCGTTCATCAGTTGTTCCCGGGCATCCTCGTCGTCCAGGCCATTTTCCAGATGACTCAGTTCTTTTACTATTCGCTCAACGGCGAGCCGGCTGGCGATTTCGCCAGCCTGATGACCGCCCATACCGTCTGCTACAACTGCCAGCACACGTCCGCTCAGATCTTCCACACAGGCAAAAAAGTCCTCGTTGACCTGACGGACGCGGCCGACATGGGATTTCATCGCAATTTCCATGGTAACACGTCACCCCACGGTTTCTTTAGCGTGTTGCGCCCTCAACTGTCCACAAGCAGCGGCGATATCACTGCCGTGTTCACGTCTGATGGTCACATTGATTCCCTTGTCCTCCAAAATTCGTTTGAACTGAAAAATTTCATTGCGCGGTGTGCGCACATAATCTCGCTCCGGCACGTAATTGACGGGAATCAGGTTTACGTGGCAAAGCATATCTCCGACCAATCGGGCCAGCTCTTCGGCATGCTCCGGCTGATCGTTTTTTCCGCCGAACAGGCCGTACTCAAAACTAATGCGACGCCCTGTCTTGTTGATGTAATGACGGCACGCCTCCATCAGCGAATCCAGCGGGAAACCGCGGTTGATCGGCATAAGCTGGCTTCTCAGCTCGGTGTTGGGCGCATGCAGGGAGATAGCCAGATTGACCTGCCCGCCTCTTTCCGCGAATTCGTAGATTTTCGGCACGATGCCGCTCGTCGAGACGGTGATGTGGCGCGCCCCGATATTCAGCCCGCGATTGTCGTTGATGATGGACAAAAAGCCCATCAAACTCTCGAAGTTTTCAAAAGGCTCGCCAATCCCCATGACGACCACATGGCTGACACGCTCACCCTGGGCATCCAGCTTGCGTTGCGCCATCAGTACTTGTGAGACGATCTCACCGGCGTCAAGGTTGCGTTTTAACCCGCCCAAAGTGGACGCACAAAACGTACAGCCGATGCGGCAGCCAACCTGTGTAGTCACGCAGATGCTGTTGCCGTAGTTGTGACGCATGATGACGGTCTCGATCGCATGGCCGTCGATCAGTTGGAACAAGAATTTGATCGTTCCATCCTGCGACTCCTGATGCATGATCTCCTTGAGCGAATCAATGCGGAAGGCATTTTCCAGCTTTTGGCGCAGATCCTTGGATATATTGCTCATCTCGTCAAAGGAAGCAACGCGTTTTACATACAACCAATCAAAAATTTGTTGGGCGCGAAACGGTTTATCCCCCGCCTCTACCAGCCATTCCTTCAGTTCGTCGAGAGTCAGGCTGTAGATGAGCGGCTTGGCGCTCGTAAATGTTGTTATTGGCATTGCTGTTTTCACATCCTCAAAATCAATGCAGCTTGGCATCGTCATTTTTTCATTGTACCCTGCCTGACGCCCGTCTTCAAACGGTTTTCCCCACCAATTGCGCAATTGCGTCGCTTTACCTAGTGTAAACCAATCCGCGCTCGCGCAAACAAACGGCAAAAAGGAGCAGCACGCCTCGTTTCCGAGCATGCCGCCCCTTCGATTATCTTTTCCGCTTCAAACGGGCGATAAAAAAGCCGTCGCTGTCGAAATCCTGGGGCAAGATCTGCAAAAAACCCTTGGACGGATCCAGCTTTTCCCGGACCGGCTGAGGCATGTCGTCGGCAAGCGTCTCATCCAGGACAAAATCAGGATGTTCCGCTACAAAACGCTTGACGATCTCCTGATTTTCCGCAGGCTCGATCGTGCAGGTGCTGTAGAC
>Ga0180216_1000308_pt1 | contig 54128 bp, 50 predicted proteins | sample eDN3rd37CBELigMG_FD_128879 | JGI IMG/M metagenome (GOLD analysis project Ga0180216, IMG submission 128879) | Enriched Miracle-Growth compost microbial communities from Emeryville, California, USA - eDNA 3rd pass 37_C BE-Lig MG (version 2)... ...
TCTTCGCTTACCGAGCCATTGCTTAACTTTTCGCCGGTTACCGAACCTTCTGCCAGCTTCTCTTCTGTCACACTTCCATCCTGCAGTTTCTCCGTACTTACCGAATCAACCTGGAGATGTTCTTCGCTTACCGAGCCATTGCTTAACTTTTCGCCGGTTACCGAACCTTCTGCCAGCTTCTCTTCTGTCACACTTCCATCCTGCAGTTTTTCCGTAGTTACTGATCCAGTCTGTAGATGAGCTTCACTAATGGAACTGGCCGTTAGCTTTTCACCAGTAATCGAATGATCCGCTAACTTTTCCGCTGTTACACTGCCATTCTGTAGTTGGTCATTGCTCACTGATCCAGCCCGTAGATGCTCTTCCCCAATAGCTTCAAAATCCAATTTTACGCCAGTTACCGAACGATCGTGTAACTTGGCAGAGGTTACAGTCTGATCGCTGATATGATGTTCATCAATAGAGCCTTCAGCCAACTTCTCTCCGGTGACTGATTGATTCGCCAATTTCTCAGTTGTAATACTTTGATCTTGCAATTTTTCGTTGATGATCGCTTCATTTTGGATATGGGCGGATGATATCGATTCAAGCTGTAAATGAATTCCTTGAACAATGTCTCCTGCCAGGTGATCACCTGTAATTGAACCAAGCGCAATCTTTTCACCTGTAACGGCATATGGACCTAATTTTTCCGTCGTGACACTTGCGTCTTCTAATTTCGTACTCGATATGGCTTGATCTTCAATATGGTCGGTCACGATGCAATCTTTGCTTAGATGACGAGACCCAATAGATTCATTTTTTAAATGCTTACCATCCAAAGAACCTTCCCAAATGCGCTCCCCGTCAATGGAACCAATGCTTAGTTTATCTAATGTTACAGAACCGGGAGCAATTTTCTCTGAGGTGATACTAAAATCCTGAATTTTATCTGTTGTAATTGAGTCATTCTGTAAATGCTCATTCCCAACGGAATTCGGAGTAAGGTGATCGCTAACAATAGAATTTCTTGCAATATGGTCCAGCCCAATTGCCCCCGATTGAATAGTGTCACTTGTAACTGCTTCCGGTGCAAGTTTTTCTCTGGTGATACTCGCATCTGCTATTTTCTCTGTAATGATAGTCTGGTCTTTTAGCTTATCGGAGGTAACAGATTCGGCAGCAAGTTTAGCGTTCGTGATGGAAAGATCAACAAGCTGTGCGGAATGGACCGAACCATAAGCCAAATGCTCTCTTTGAACAGATTGTATCCCTATTTGTTCAGATTGGATACTGCCAGCCGCCAAATGCTCTGTTTGCACTGCATTTGGCTGAAGATGCCGAGAAGCTACTGCCCTTTCAACCAACTTGTCGGAACTAATACTATGGTTGGAGATCTTAGACTCTGTTATGGATGAATCTTTTAGTTTGTCTGTGGTAACAGATTCCGGTGCTAGATTGGATGTGTGGACAGAGTGCTTTGATAGATGTTCTGATAGAATAGATTCTCTCGTTAGGTGATTCGACCCAATCGATTCTAGTTGGATGTGCTCAGATGAGACTGACCCATTCGCTATTTTTTCGGATGTGATACTGCCATCCTTAATTTTCGGTGTTGTTACTGAATCTTTTTGCAAATGCTCAGTGCCAACAAGATCTATTGAAAGGTGATCGCTGGTAATGGCACCATAGGCAACATGTTCTTCATTGATAGCCCCCTGCTCAATGGTCTCCCGAGTAATCGACCCAAAGGCTAACTTTTCTTTGGTAATAGCCGCATTAGTAATTTTTTCAGTGGTCACTGATTGATCCATTAATTTCCTGGAAGAGATGGATTCATCCGCCAGTTTAGAGGTTGTCACCGAATAATCCGCTAGGTGTTCTGAATCAACTATACCATTTGTTAAGTGCTCTTTATGAATAGCTTGTGAACCCAGTTGTTCGGATTGAACACTTCCTGGTGCCAACTTCTGACTAGTGACACTACCATCCATTAGCTTCTCTGTGCTAACCGACTGCACACCCAATTTTTCCAAGGTTACTGATCCAGCTGCAAGCTTCGATTCTTCAATGGATTGATCCTGGATGTGATCTGTATCAACCGAGCCAACTGCCAAATGATCTGCTTGCACTGCCTGTGCTTGAATATGCTTAGAAGCTACTGATCGCTCAGCTATTTTCTTAGAACTGATACTCCCATCGGAAATTTTTGATTCAGTTACTGTCTGATCCATCAATTTATCTGTTGAAACAGATTCAGGTGCAAGGTTGGGAGCGTGCACGGCATGCTGCGAGAGGTGGTAGGATAAGACGGAGCCATTGGTGAGATGCTTAGACCCAATGGATTCTGCCTGAATCTGAGCTGAAGTGATAGAATCTTTAGCTATTTTTGCAGAGGTAATGGCCTGATCCTGGATTTGCTCTGTCCCTACCGAGTTTTCCGTCAACTTCTTTGTGGTAATGCTTTGATTCGCTATTTTTTTCGTTGTTACTGCGCCATCTTGAATCTTCTCAGTGGTAACAGAAGACTTGTTGAGCTTTGATTCAACAACGGCATTATCTGCTAATTGGTCACTAGACACGGCTCCGAATTGCAAATGTTTTTCCGAAATAATTCTATCCTGTAGATGTCTAGAATGGATGGATTCATCTTTAAGCTTATCTGACGTGATACTGTGATCAGCCAATTTACGCGTAGAAATGGATTGATCAATAATCTTATCAACAGAGACTGACTCTGCTGCCAGTTTGACAGTTGTGATCGAATGATCGGCAATTTTTGGGGTGCTGATACTCCCATCTAAAAGATGTCTTCGCTCAATAGCCTGTTCTTCAATGTGCTTAGATCCGACAGAGTTTTCAGCTAGTTTTTTACTCGTTATACTTCCATCCAGGAGTTTTTCCGCTTGGATAGATTTATCTTTAAAATGGTCGCCTATGATGGACCCCGGCGCAATCTTGGATCCCGTAATGGCTCCATCTGCTATCTTTTCGGAAAGAACGGAACGATCCTTTAATTTTTCCGCAGTCACTGCTTGATCAGCAAGCTTGGAAGTGTTTACTGCCTGATCAGCAATATGGGGGCTAGAAATAATTTCACCATTTAAATGGGAATGGTTAATTGCCTTTTCCTGAATATGGCTCGAACCGACTGCATCCTCGGCTAGTTTATCAGATGTAACAGAATTATTCTTCAAATGATAGGTACTGACAGCGTCATTGGCCAATTTGGCGGTATCAATAATGTTATTGGATAAGTGATCGCTTTGTATTGTCCCCTTTTTTATTTTTTCCCCGGTAATGCTTTGCTCTTGAAGCAGTTCTGTCGTAATGCTGTTTGGATGCAGATGTTTGGCAAAGATAGATCCTTCTGCGATCTTGATCGAATCAATTGTTTTGTCCGCCAACTTTTCCGAGGTGATACTGTTGTTCATTAGCTTTTCCCCGGAGATGGAACGATCGATTAACTTTTTTCCTGAGATCTGATTTTCAGCAATGTGTTTGTCTTCGATAGAATTCGGGGCTATTTTGCTGGAGATCACACTTTCGTTTGCAATCTTATTGCTGTCAATCGCGTAGTCCATAAGTGCTTCCCGATGAATACTGTCAGGTTTAATTTTACTTGCATCAATCGATTGATTAGCAATCTTCTCATTCGTGACAGCCTGATCATAAATGTCATCTGTATAAATAATAGGCTGTCCGGGACCCTTACGCCTCTCTTTTAATCTGGATTCCTTTTCAATTTTAGTTTCCCTTTCAAGTTTTCCGGTTAACTTCTTTTTAGCTTTCTTTTCAATCGATGGTTCTGCATTTACGGTTTTAACTTGTTCCGTATTCGGTTCTATTTTTTCGAGGGTTTCACTAACCGTAACACTGATCTCCTTTTCTACTTCTTCCGACCAATTTTGCTTGGAGATCTGCTCGCTTGTTTCCTCATCGGTCAACCCCATTTTTTTATTGAAATCATTGATCAAATCTAAACTAAGTGTTGAACCCAAACTTATATCTTTTCCTTTGCTCCGGTTTGAACCTCGACGCTTTGGATTGGCCATTTCATTCATTCCTTTCCTAGACTCGTGTACTCTCCTGTAGTAAATTATTCATACGCCTAGGATATGTCACTATTTTAGCGAAATTGGGTGAATGTACAATCCAAAATGTAGAAAATAGGCTTGTCTTTCTCATCGTTTTTAAAATAGGCTGATCCTTATTTTACTTCCTAGATCAGCCTTTTTTGTAGGAAAGATTTAATTTTTTTATCTATGCTTTTTTTGCCACTCCCCAATAATGAAAGCCAATAGTTGTCAAATCCTTTGCGGGAAGGGCGTTACGCCCGTCAAACAGATAATTCCCTTTCATCATTCTTTTAGCTCTCATCCAGTCAAGCTTTTGGAAAGTCTTCCACTCGGTACATAAAACAACGATATCTGCACCATCAAACACCTGATAACAGTCTTCAGCAATCGTAATTTGTGGAAATATTCTCCGGATCGGCTCTGTTGCTTTCGGGTCATATGCACTTACGCTCGCCCCGTTTTTAAGAAATAGATCAATAAGCTTAATGGAAGGAGCTTCTCTTATATCATCTGTTTCCGGTTTAAAAGATAGGCCAAGCAAGGCGATTTTTTTTCCTTCCAAGCTTACAATCCCCTTCATCTTCTCTACAAACCACTCACATTGGGTTTGATTAACCATTTGCGCTTCTCTGAGGATTGGCATCTCCAGCTGCGCTTGTTGGCCCATTGAATAAAGGGCTGCCACATCCTTTGGAAAACAGGAACCGCCATAGCCAATTCCCGCCTGGAGAAAATAAGGTCCAATTCGCTTATCCATGCCCATTCCTTGGGCGACTTCTGTTATATCTACACCAAGGGCATCGCAAAGTCTTGCGATTTCATTCATAAAGGAGATTTTGGTTGCGAGGAAAGCGTTTGAGGCATATTTAATCATTTCTGCATTTTTCGGAGAAGTAAAATATTTTGGCGCTTGAACCCCTTGATATAGCTTGCTCATCAAGTTCTTCGCGTTCTCAGATGAGCAGCCTAATATAATTCGATCAGGCCACCTCGCATCTTGTAAGGCTTTCCCTTCTTGCAGAAACTCAGGATTGGAGACCACATCAAACTTAATAAACAGATCTCGTTTATTTAATTCGGAAGTAATAATCTTTTTAACCCTCTCGGCGGTTCCAATAGGAACGGTGCTTTTGTTTACAATCACCTTATAGCAATCCATAGACTGACCTATTCCTGCTGCTGCGCTTTCTACATATTTTAAATCAGCATGGCCGTTCGGTAAGGAAGGAGTACCTACAGCAATAAAGATAATGTCAGCAAAACGGACCGCCTCTCTTAAATCTGTGGTAAAGTGAAGGAGACCTTGCCGAAGTAAATCATGAATTAGAGGTTCAACTCCCGGTTCATAAATCGGAAGATTTCCTTGTTGCAGCTTCTTTATTTTCTCCTCATCTATGTCAACACCCATAATTTGGTGTCCCATTTCACCAAGAGAGGCTGCAGTTGTTATTCCTACATAACCTGTGCCTATAACCGCTACCTTCATTAATGTTCCACACCCTTTTTATTTTGAAAAAAATAGACCCCATTTTTCCAGTTCTAGGTTTGGGTGTACAAGGTTTTCATATCTTCAACCTGTAATTTCAAGCCTTTCTCAATGGAAACCTTGGGGTTATAAGCGAGCATTTTTTCCGCCTTAGAAATGTTCGCCCATGTATGTGGTGGATCTCCTGCCTGCTTTTGCAAGTATTCGATTTTGGGTTTTTTCCCTATCAGATCCCCCAGCTTTTCAATTACATTATGCAGACCAATCCGTGAACGTCCACCAATATTGAATACTTCTCCGACAAAAGGACTTTTTACAGCAAGCAGATTTGCTTCCACAGCATCGGAAATATAGGTAAAATCTCTCGTCTGAGTACCATCCCCAAAGACAGTAATCGGTTCATTGGCAAGCATTGCCTTAATAAATTTATGAAAGGCCATATCGGGTCTTTGTCCGGGCCCATATACTGTAAAATATCTCAGTGAAACAGTTGGTACTTGATAATTATCAGCATATAAATGGCACAACTGCTCTCCTGCCAGCTTCGTTACCCCATAAGGGGAAAGCGGCCTTGGCAGACGTGTTTCCTCAGTACTTCCTTCCGTTAAGCCATAAACAGAGGATGAAGAGGCATAAATAAATTTTTCAATTGAGCCATTTTTTGCCGCCTCCAAAAGGATCTGTGTGGCCCATACATTGTTTTCTACGTATTGATTAAAACTCTTTCCCCAACTAGAACGTACTCCGGGAATTGCTGCCTGATGGAAAACATATTGGATTCCTTTCAATTGGTAATTCCAATCGATTTGCAATATGTCCTTTTCAAGCAGGGTGAAGTTCGGATTTTTAAGGAGTGATTGCAAATTTCGCTGTTTCAAAGCTTTGTCGTAATTATTCGTAAAGCAATCGACTCCTATCACTTCAAAGCCTTCCTGTAAAAGTCGACCTGATAATGCGGACCCAATAAATCCGGCACATCCTGTCACTACAACTTTCGACATGCTAATTTCTCACCACCCTATGATCGTTTCTTTCTTCGGACCAATCGTTTAACAATAAGCAATCCATTGCGATAGGAAAAAACGGGAGTATATATACTCCCCCAACGTTTTAATGATTTTTTTACCAATTCCTTGCGCAGCTGGTTCCTCGCCTCGTAGCCTTTACGATGGGTCAATTGATTCCGATGTTTTCGGCGGTTGTACATGATCTTGTCGATCCAATGGAAGGGATATTTCTCAATTAATTTGACACAGATTCTGCGATCTTCCATAATCCGTCCTTCGTAAGGATCATCGAGCTCCCAACCGCCGACAGCCCTTACAGCATCCGTGCGGTAACACCTCGGATGGAGCATGTATGTCATATAACATAAAAATTGATATTTATTTGAAAATTTTCGGTGGCGTATGATCTGTTGTACACTCCATTTGTTCTTTCGATTAGGTAACCATAATCGGATATTACCGTAGTATAATGCCGCCTTCGGATTCTTCTTCATCGCCTTAACGAACCGCATAATTGTGTCTTTCTCCAGCCAGTCATCAGAGTCTAGCTGGAGAAAAGCTTCCGTATCCACCTCTTCCAAAGCTCTATTCATCACTTTAGAAATCCCAATATTCTCGGAAAGAGAAATCAGCCGAATTCGTTCATCTGTTAAATATTTTTCGAGTCTTGAGACGGTATCATCTGTTGAGGCATCATCGATAATGAGCAATTTCCAATGAGGGTAGGTTTGCTTCAAAACACTGCGAACTGCTTTTTCAATATATTCAGCCCGATTATATGAGGGAATGACGACGGTAATTTTGGGTTTACTCATCCAGATCTGCCCCATCCTTGGGGATAATAAGCTGTGCCTTATCACCGACATAAAACTGGACTTTATTTTTCGTCGCCCCGGTCAATCCTTTCAAGTTAACTTCACGTCCAAAGACGCTTTGCGAAACCGGCATCTCAATATGACTAAGATTTGACTTTTCCAACAGGATACTGTGATCTATATGACAATTTTCTACGTAACAATGGTCTTGAATTGAGACAAAAGGTCCGATTTCGGCATCCTTAAGGACACAGTTGTCACCAATAATAACCGGGCCTCTTAAAGTACAGTTTTCAATAATGGTGTTATTTCCGATAACTACCTTTTTTTCGAGCCTTTTCGACAGCATCCATTCGTTAGCTTCTAACCAGCGACCTATCGTTCCTACGTCAGAATATAGTTTTTTTGTGATCGTATAGGATATTTTGAAGCCATTTTCAATCAGCCATTGAATGGCATCCGTGATCTCATATTCTCCTCGCTTTGAAGGGCGAATACTATGAACGGCCTTGAAAATACTATGATCAAATAAATAGGCACCGATTACTGCCAAGTTGCTCTTTGGTTTTGCCGGTTTTTCCTCCAAGTCGACAATTTCATTCCCCTTAATAACTGCAATTCCATAATCTTGAGGATTGCTCACTTGGGATAACATAACTGCACCACTTGTTTGATCCCTTTGATAAGATTCAATTAAGGTTTCCAAGTCTTCAGCAATCAAATTATCTCCTAACAATAAAACAAAAGGATCTCGCCCAATGAATTCTTCTGCTGCCTTGACTGCATGGGAAATTCCCTTCTGTTCCAGTTGATAGATATAATGCAATTTAACCCCAAATCGCTCTCCGTTTCCTACTGCCTTAAAAATGCTGTCCTGTGATGGATTGACCACAATTCCTATTTCCTTAATGCCCTGCTTAATAAGATTTTCCAGACAATATTCCAAGACAGACTTTCCCGCCACAGGGAGCAAGGTTTTAGGCTGTGAGTAGGAAAAAGGCTGTAATCTTGTTCCTTTCCCGGCACATAAAATAAGTCCTTTCAATCTCCATCACTCCTATTAATTGTAGCCTCCTCCTCAATCTTTCTCTCGTTTTGAATGAATTCATTGGTCAGATTTTCAAAAATCTGCAAGTACTCGCCTGCTGTTTTGGACCAAGTAAAATTCTTTGCCAACTCCAGCCCCCTTTTCCCATATTCCTCCCGCAGTTCTTCGGATTCGAGTAATTTGGAAATCCCTTCATAGAGTTCATCCCGATACCTGCGTAGCGACACAGACACGATAAAGCCATTTTCCCGATCGCGTATAACCTCCGGAATCCCGCCCCGATTACTAGCTACAACGGCTTTCGTAGAAGCCATCGCCTCGAGATTCACCCTGCCAAACGGCTCTTGCCAAAGGGAAGGAATGATTACGACGTCCGCGAGTTGATAGATATAAGGAATTTTGTCAGGGGGCACAAAATTCGTAAATACAATATGTTTCTTTAACCTACTTGTTTTTTGCTTTAGCAACCTGACATAAGGTGTACTAATGTTCCTTCCATAACGCGGACTTCCAGCAATAACCAGCTTTAGTTTGGGATATTTTTTGATGAGCCGCGGCATGACATTGAGCAACAAATGAATTCCTTTCGCCCTCATGAGTCTGCCAACAAACAATAAAGTAGGTTCCCCTTCTTTCAAATTGAATCTTCGCCTAATTTCAGCAATTTTTTCTTCCCGTTCCGAAGCTTCTTCAAAGGGCGCTGAATTAATCCCCAGATGGACACCATAAGCCTTATCTTTAAAGGGCGGATATTTTTTTACATAGTAATTTTTCAAGTATTTGCTATTTGTCAATAAAGCATCGCAAGCTTTGGCGACCTTTATCATCTCCGGATAACTGATATAAGGCGGTGAAGCAAATACAGTAGAATGCATATTTAAAACAAGGGGAAGATGTGGGAAGTAATCCCTTATTTTCATAATATAACTGGGTCGGTTCTCGACCAGAATAACGTCAGGTTGATTCCTCTTTAAGTGACTAATGACCTTCCGCAAATAAAATTCGTACCGTTTGAACCCAATTCTTTTATAATAGAGCTTTCCATGTCTGCTTGATCTCTTATATTCCCTGCATCTTCGCGTGTAGACTGTGACCTCATGGTCGTCTGCAACCATTTGCTCGGCAACCATTTGAATGTCATGTTCTACTGAACTTCCAATAACAGGGGGCACGGAAAAACTTCCTGGACTAATGATGGCAATTTTCATCCATCAACACCCTCTTTAGACTAATTTCATTGGTATAGACTATGAATTAGACAGGTATCAGGAAACGGCGTTTGTCCCAATTGCATATGCCTAATCTTTCAAGCATATAACCTTATAGTCAATTTAATACAACGAAAAAAGGATCTCAATTATTGAGATCCTTACCCATTTCTAACAAATATTTTCCGTACGCAATCGGATTTTCGTAAGTAAGACGCCAACGCTCCATCATGTTCCCTTTCGCAAAACTGTAGCGTTGGTCGCGGCTGTTCATTTCTATGAAATAGGGCTGGCCCTGTTCATCGATTCCAAAGTCATAACCTACGTCTGCGAGATGTGGAAGCTTTTGATCTAAAAAATGGGTGACCGAGAGAGCTGCTTCCTCCACTTTTTTTGTTACCTTATCAACTTGTAGATGTGAATATGCGGATAGAGCCTGTTCCAAAGGTACCACCCTGCCCCCTTGTGCCACGTTGCTCAAAAAATGTCCGGGATGAGCTACTTTACATACCATTCCGGTCACTCCCCATTCTCCTGATCCATTTTTTTGAACAGAAACACGCAGATCAAAAGGTGATTCTTCGTAAGTGGCAAGTGGAATTTTCTCTTGCAGCAGATATTTGGAATTTCCTGTTATTCGTTTTAATGCGTGGTATAAAATCTTACTTGATACCCTGTGCTTGATCATTCGTTTATTCTGCCTAAACTTAATAAAAAACGAATGCTCATCAGCCTTTTCACATAAAATAATTCCTTCTCCAACACTCCCTTTTACCGGCTTCGCCAGAAAAGATGGGAATTCTTCATACATGGTTTGGCAATTTTCACGAGAAAACAACAATGTCTTGGGCAAGAATGGGTGTAATTTGGGTTCCTCTTCTAGAAGCCTGGAAATATAGAGCTTGCTGTAACGGTTCCAAAAGTTATAAATCTGCACCCCTTGATTTGCCAACAACTTCATTCGTTCCATGGCCTTTGGGGTATGGAAAATCGCGCGATTGTGGATAATCGATGGAAGAGAAATTCTCACTGTCCTCCAGTTGCCATTTGACTCTGCAAAAGCGGTCACTTTGTTCTCCCGGAGGGAAATATCCTGCAAGCGAAAATAACAGGGAGTCAATTGATATTTTTCTCCTGCTTCCTGGTAGAAACGCAAATTTTCATGTCCTGTGTTTTTCTTGCGAATCCCTTCAATTAGAGAATCATTGACAAGGATACCTAGCCATTCCCTTTTCATATATCATCACCCATATTTTTTCTCCAGATACGATATGAAAAGATTAAAAATAGGTGACTTCTGGGGAAGAATTGGGCTCACTGTGAATCGGCCTCAAGCCAATTATAAAAAGGAAATGTTTCTGTATTTTGTTGTGGTTGGGAAGCAGGAGGCTTGCGAAAACGCAAACTAAATTCTCGTGCCTGTTGCGGCGTGCGAATCCGATTCCTCTGCCATTCTAGGAGGATCCGGTCAATATAGCGGAAATAAAGCTTTCCCGAGATCACAGCCTCGCGCAATGCAGCGATGATGAGTTCATCAGAATAAAAATCATTATCTTGCCACATTGCAAGGTTTTCAGCTTCAATAGGGGATAAAGGTCTGCCAAACTCCTGTTCAAAAATCGTATAAAGATTTTCCCGTGGTTTCAATTCTTGTTGGGATACCTTTTCTTTCGATTGAACAGCCAGTAGATATTGTGCCAATTTTTGATAAAGCGGATCAATATGAATCAATTCCGAGCGGACACCCTTGTCCATTTTGTCTTCTACTGCAAGATAGCCGTTTTTAATCAAGCGTTGAAGCAATGAAAGGATAACCGGTTCATCCATAGTCATGCGTTTTTTCAATTGTTCAGTTGTTGGAAAATCAAAACCCTCATTTTTAAAATTCATTATATGTATAACCAGGATGAATTCTAAATCAGACAACCCTATGTCCTTATAATGTTTAACTAACGCTGTTGATACGGACAAAACCCCTTCCTTCAACAATTTCAAAATGAACTTCTCCATGTTTCTACACCTCACCATTATTATACTACTCCGGTGGGTGAAATGTTAGGCTTGATCTTTTAGGAACATTCTTATATGGTTGGGGTTGATTTTAAAATTCGGACTGTAACTGGGTGTTTCAAGGTTTTCAGTCCGAATTCCTGCCTGATTCGGACTGTAACCGAGGTGGTTCAAGTTTTCAGTCCGAATTCCTGCCTGATTCGGACTGTAACCGAGGTGTTCAGGTTTTCAGTCCGAATTCCTGCCTGATTCGGACTGTAACCGAGGTGGTTCAGGTTTTCAGTCCGAATTCCCATCACCCCAGATTAGGTTGATGGACGATTTGGACCATCCAACTTCTTATCCCCAAATCCAGTTGCTGCTTCTCTAGCGGCCTCTGGCTGTTTTGTCATCTCTTTTCCACGAACTTCTGTATTATTACTATTTCGTTGTTTTGAGTACTTCACCATTCATCCTCCTTGTCAGAAAAGTGCTACCATCCTTTACTATCCCTCGATCATACTAAAATAATGTAATACCCTTCAAATTGAGAAAAGGGCCCCATCTGATATTGTTCAGATAGCGCCCTCAAATTTACTTCTTTTCCACAAACTTCTTAATTCGCTGGATCCCTTTTTCGAGCTGTTCCATTGAAGTTGCATAGGAAATGCGCATATGGTTTGGTGCACCAAAACCACTACCTGGAACTACCGCTACAAATTCTTCCTCCAATAAAGCTTTTGCCCATTCATCTGTATCGGCGTAACCGCCCTTCTTCACAGCCTCAGACACATTGGCGAACACATAGAAAGCACCTTTAGGCTTAATGCAGTGAATTCCTTCGATCTCATTTAGTAATTCGACCACGCGATTTCTCCGCTTCTCGAATTCTTTTCTCATCATTTCTAATGGTTCTTGGGTTCCTTGTAAGGCCTCAAGCGCACCATATTGAGCAAAAGTCGTAGGATTGGATGTGGAGTGACTGGATAGATTGGTCATCGCTGCAATGATCTCTTGGCTTCCAGCGGCATAACCAATCCGCCATCCAGTCATGGAATATGGTTTAGACATCCCGTTAACCACAATGGTATGTTTGTAGGCATCCGGGCTTAAGCTTGCAACACTAACATGTTCCACACCGTCGTATACTAATTTCTCATAAATTTCATCCGAAACCATCAAGATTCCTTTTTTAATACAAACCTCACTAAGGGCCTTTAATTCTTCACGAGTATATACGCTTCCGGTTGGGTTACTTGGTGAAGTGATAATCAATGCCTGTGTTTTGTCAGTAATAGCTTCTTCCAGCTGTTGTGGAGTTATTTTAAACTCCAACTCTTCTTTTCCTTCTACAAAAACAGGCACGCCCCCAGCTAGGGAAACCTGCTCTGGATAGGAAACCCAATAAGGAATCGGTACAATTACTTCATCTCCAGGATTAAGGATTGCCTGAAAAATATTATATAAAACATGTTTTGCCCCATTACCAATCATGATTTGGTTTGGTTTATATTCTAAGCCATTATCATCTTTTAATTTTTTGCAAACCGCTTCCTTTAATTCAATGATCCCTGCAGCCGGCGTATACTTTGTCTTTCCTTCCTGCATCGCCTTCACAGCAGCATTAATAATATGCTCGGGTGTATTAAAATCCGGTTCACCGGCACCTAGTCCTACAATATCAATCCCTTGTTTCTTTAACTCATTTGCCTTGGCAGTTATGGCCAGTGTAGGGGATGGGGCTAACTGCTTTACGCGCGTAGATAATCTCATAAAAAGATAAACCTCCTATAGGCTCCAAATGGTCCTTACTAAATTATTCCCTTTCATTCTACTTTAAACCGGATAAAATTCAATAACCTTATGTAAAAAAAACGTATTAAAGCGCTTTAAAAAGCAATTTCTCCCTTTAAAGAAGATTTGGGCCAGACCCCTGTTGAAATTTGCCGAAGTGTGAAATTCGGATCCCCTGCGATCCTACAGGGTTATCGTTACGACAAATTTCTACAGAGGGCTGACCCTCTTATTTAGCTTTTCAACTCACCTCTTGATGTGGTTCTGCAGCAAACTCTCGAAAGAAATCACCACTCAATACTTCTTCCTTGACCAAAATTGCTGCGCCATCCTCCATTAAGTGGCGTTTTCCCGTTAAAATTTTTCGTGTTTTTTCTAGTAGATGATCTAAAATCTTTGTTGTTTCATCTTGAATCTGTTCCTTTTTCACCATATCAAATTTGACGATCCCCAAACTCGATAACCCAGCATCAATCATCGTGTGGACTAGCCGTAGAGCTTGATCAAAGTCACTTTTAGATCCGGTACTGCGTCCCCCATATTTCAATTCTTCCGCTACCGCACCGCCTAGACAGATCATGATCTGCTTTTCCATATAATCCTTTGTGTAGAGATAATGATCTTCCTGCGGATTCTGCCGCACATAACCTAAAGCCTGTCCACGTGGACTAACGGTAACCTGAGATACTGAATTTGGGTTTACTTCTTCGGAAACAATCGCATGTCCCAATTCATGAATTGCAACACGTTCCTTTTCCTGCTCATTGGTTTCACGATCCGTTTTTTCACCCATCATGACTTTATCAATAGCAAAGGAAAAATGCTTAGGAAGCAATTCTTTTGCTTTTTCCCGGAACGCATAAATCGCCGCTTCGTTGGTTACACTTTCTAACTGGGCACCAGAAAAACCATACGTCTCTGCAGCCACCTGCTCGAGGTTCACATCCCCGGACATCGGTTTATTTTTGGTATGAATCTTCAAAATCTGTAATCTTGCCTTTTTGTCAGGAAGATCAACAACAATTTTTCGGTCGAAACGTCCTGGACGGAGCAGCGCCTCGTCAAGCATGTCTGCCCGGTTGGTTGCAGCCATGATCAGGATTCGAGGGTTTTCCGAGGTAGACATCCCATCCATCTCCGTGAGCAATTGGTTTAAGGTTTGGTCATATTCTCGATGATGACTCCCTTCCCTTTTTCCACCAAGTACATCAATTTCATCAATAAAGACAATCCCGCTTGATTGATTATTCTTTTCTGCCATCGTTTTAACTTCCTTAAACAGGTCGCGGATTCGCTGTGCTCCGACCCCTACATACATTTCCACAAATTCAGAACCACTAGCCGCCACAAAAGCAGAATTTGTATAATTGGCAGCAGCTTTCGCCATTAGGGTTTTTCCCGTACCTGGAGGTCCAGTGAGTAGGATTCCCTTTAATGGACGGATACCGTATTCCGCTGCTATATCTTTTTCAATAAGAAAATCAAGAGCTTCTTTCAGTTCCCCCTTCGCCCTTTCTTGCCCTCCAATATCCTCAAATTTTATATCTGTCTTAGGTACCGTATTTTTACCCTTCTTACCTGAACCAATAGCCATCCCGCCGCCTTGCCGCATAATCAGGAAAAACACGACTCCCACAAGAACCACGCCGATCATTAATGGAGCAATATTAACCCCTAAAAAAGCGAGAAAGATAAATACGGCAGGGATTATTCCAAATACAATTTCTTTACTCAAGGTCATTCACCCCTTCCTTTAACGGAAGAACTGCATAAATATGATCAGAATCATCTTTTAGATACAAGTAAACAAAATCCTCATCCATTCTTGCCATAGCTTGTTGTAAATGTTCTTTTTCTTTCATTTGCTCCACCATAAGTGGAATTTTCGAGTATTCTTTCGTTTGAATAGCCTCAGCTACTCCAAAATACTCTTTTTCCCACAGTTTTTTCATTTCCTCACCATATTGGGGTAACCGAATGGAGATCTCTTTTCCATTCATTTGCTCCTGCAAATATTGGTTAAGTTCTTTATATTCACTCACAAATCTTTCCGGATTTTTAAAATCAATATCAACAATGACTTGATCCTGGGTAATCCTCAAATCGTTTAGAACCAAATCATTTTTCGATGCGATATAATCTTGAACAGGTTGCTTAATGTAAAAATGCTGATACGTATACCACCCACCAAATAACAGGGCTAATGTCGAAATTAAAGACAACATCACGGGCATTGCACGCAATTTCATACTAGCCCCCCTTTCTATTCTTCATTTATTTTTTTTTGCAGACGATACATATTAAAGTATATCATAGGATATATCCCAAAGGGAGCAGAATGTTTTTCCTAGTTCTTTGGATAAAAAAGGGAAGAGTTTTCTAATTGCTGAACTGAGAAAGGGGAACTAAGAGGTGAATCAGTCCGAATCCAAGGGTAATTCGCAGTATATAAAGGGGAGATCGAACAACGATGTCCGATCTGGGAATTGAAGATGTTACGTGAAAGGGCAAATAATACTACTCATTAGCTTCGGGGGTGCAGAGAATAATATAGTTACCGCGCAAGAGGGAGGTGAATGCGTGGCCCTTAAAGGATCATCCCTAAACGAATTACATGACATGCCTCCAGACATTGTCGAGAGAATTCTGAACGACCACCACATGTCATGGGTTGCTTTATCATCAAGTTTCCGCATTCAGGAAGACGCAGCAACTTCATTTCGGCACCCGGATTTTTCTGCTTGGATTAAAGTTGAATAAAAATCTAAAACCTACCTATACCTCGCTAAAAAAGGGTGCTGTGCACCCCTTTTTTAGTGTAAAGCGATAGTTCAAAAAAATAGAAATTACTTCTCAAGAGAATCAAACATCCGATTTACTTCATAAATAATTTTTTCCTCATCGAGCGTTTTTATTTCCCCGTTATCGACGAGCAATTTACCATTTACATAAACATCCCGCACATCATAACCGGATGTGGCGTATACCAAATGGGAAACCGGGTCATGGAGCGGGTGGAAGTGGGCACGGTTCGTTCGTACAATAATAATATCCGCTTTCTTTCCTACCTCTAAGGAACCAGTTTGTTTTCCAATAAACATCGCTTCTGCACCATACCGTGTTCCCATCCGTAAGGCCTCTTCTGCTGGGACAACAATCGGATTATAGCTTACCCCTTTATGCAGTAACGCGGCCATTTTGATCTCCTCAAATAAATTAAGGTTATTATTGCTTGCCGAACTGTCTGTCCCAAGAGAAACCGTTATGCCAGCTGCCAACATTTCCGGAACCCTAGCAATCCCACTTGCTAACTTTAGGTTGCTGATTGGATTATGGGACACCTTTACATCATATTTAGCCAACAACTTAATTTCCTCGTCGGTTAAATGAACAGCATGGGCAACCAAGGTCGGGCGTTCAAATACACCCAATTTTTCCAGGTGGGCAGGTGGTCTCAATCCATAATCCACTCTATTTTGTTCAACTTCCCTTTGCGATTCAGACATATGAATATGTATAGGAAGGTCCAATTCGTGGGCTTTTTCTACAATTTGTTTAATATAATCTGGCGGACAAGTATATGGTGCATGTGGTGACATCATCGTTGTAATCCGACCTTCAGCTTTTCCATTCCAACGAGAAGCAAAATCAGCTGCCTCTTCCAATTTTTGTTTTTGTACATCAACAGGACAAAGACCAATCACACCGCGTGCCAATCCCGCCCGCATTCCACTCACTTCTACGGCTTCGGCCACTTGGTCCATGTGATCATACATATCCATAAAGCAGGTTGTACCAGTACGAAGCATCTCGATCATGGAGAGATATGTCCCCCATTTCACATGTTCAGAAGTAAATTGTCCTTCCAACGGCCACATCTTGGTTTCAAGCCATTCCTGCAAGGGTAGATCATCTGCATAACCGCGAAGCAAGGACATCGCTGCATGACCATGGGTATTTACTAATCCCGGCATAATGATATTCCCGCCGACATCGATCACTTCATCATAGGCAGACAAGTCTTCTGGGACCTCTCCAACGTACGTAATAACATCCCCGTCAAAAACAACCGCACCTGGTCTGTATACCCTATTCTCTTCGTTAACTGTGATGACGATTCCATTTGTTAGAATTTTTGGCATCCTTTTTCACTCCTATCTTGTATAAAGCCATTAAAGCAAAGCAAAACAAGACTAGTCAAGTTGCTTTTGCTCGAGGAAGGCCAAAAGTTCATCTAATGACTGTTCCTTTTTTTCCGTAGTAATCGAGGAAAACAGGTCTCCTTTATTTTTTATTCGTTCCAAAATGTTTAAGATCGTAAAGTCTGTAGGCCGGAATCCGCTCTTAACTTCATCCCACGTGACAGGGGTGGAGACCGTGCCCCCTTTTCTTGCTCGAGTGGAATAAGGAGCGGGAAGGGTCCTACCTTCCCAGTGCTGTAAATAATCAAAATAAAGCTTGGTTCCTCTATTTTTAACAAGACGTTCTAGGGTCACCTGCTGTGGATTTTTACTGGCAATGTATTCTGCAATAAATTTATTTAACTTCCGTGTCTGGTCATACGTGTAATGTTCGGTTATCGGGATATAAATCTGCAGTCCAGATGCGCCAGATGTTTTCGCTTGGCTAAACAGCCCTAACGAATCAAGAACTTCCTTGATTTTACCAGCGACTTCTAAAACAAGTTCATAATTCTCCACATCTGTCGGGTCCAAATCAAAGACAAGCTCTGTCGGAAACCGTTCTCTTTGATATTTATTAAAGGAAACATGTAATTCCAAGCACGCCTGGTTGCCTAACCAAATTAAGGTTTCTAAATTATTGGGTAAAATGTAGTTCGTTTCTCTCCAATACTGGGTCTCGATCCATTCAGGTGCATGTTCTGGTCTGTTTTTCTGGTAAAAGGATTTCCCATGGATTCCATCCGGATAGCGAATTGTTGTCAGCAAACGGTCACGCAAATAGGGCAGGATTACAGGCGCCACGGCAATCAAATAATGAATGTAATCCAATTTGGTAATCTGGTCCTCTGGCCAAAGAAACTTCTTAGGATTTGTGATCCTTAATTTGTATTCACCTATTTCCAGATCAAATTCATCACTCTTTTTCATCAACAAACTAACCATAGTTCAATTCCTTACAAAGACGCTTTGCGTTTTCTTTTTTTGGCTGGTTCCTTGGTTTCTGCAGCTTGCGTACTGGCCGTGCCCTTCCCCTTCTCTTTCTTATCTTGACGGGTGGCGTCGAGACTGGCCTGTAAAGCTGCCATTAAATCCACCACTTTTGCTGCACGCGGGACATTGGGTGCCTCCTGGACTTCTTCTCCTTCAATTTTTGCATGGATAAGCTCTAGCAGTTTATTTCGATAATCATCTGTATACTTTTCCGGATTAAAGTCAGTAGCCAAATTTTCAATTAATTGGATCGCCATATTCATTTCCGATTCATTTAATGCTATGTTTCCAGGCAACCCCGGTACATGTTCCACTGAGCGAACTTCATCTGGATAAAAGATGGTTTCCATGACAATACAATTTTCGTACAAACGTACAGCTGCCAAGCTTTCTTTTGAACGGATGGTAATCTTGGCAATGGCAATTTTTCCTGCCCTTCTCATTGCTTCCCGCAATAAGCTGTAGGCCTTGTCTCCCGTTTCCTGCGGCGAGAGAAAATAGGTTTTATCAAAATAAATCGGATCAATTTGCTCTAGATGGACGAAATCTAAGATTTCAATCGTTTTTCTCGTTTCCGGAGTGATCGCGTCTATTTCTTCATTTTCCACTAAGACAAATCGTCCCGGCTCATATTCGTACCCTTTTACAATTTCCTCATTTTGTACTTCACGATCACATATCGGGCAAGTTTTTGTATATTTAATAGGTGTTCCACATTCCTTATGCAAAGTACGGAAACGAACATCTTTGTCTTCCGTGGCACTAAACATTTTAATAGGAATATTAACCAAACCGAAACTTATGGAGCCTTTCCACATCGTATGCATTTGTGCATCTCCTTTTTGTCTCTTTTTGTTAGCGTGCCCCAAAAATTAAGAGTCAGACGTCTATAGAAATTTACCGAATTGGAGACCCATTTCAAATAGACAGAGGTCTAACCACGAACAAAAAGACAGCCAAATATCTGACTGCCTTAATTTAATGGTCCTATTGTTCCTGAAAGAATCCCTTCGATTTTTCCCGCTCAATTTGATAATCTTTCCCATTAGAGAACACACTTATAGTTCCATGCGTTTTTGTTTGATAAACATCCAACCAAGTTTCATTCAAACGCTCAACCACATCATCAAAACCATTCGTGTTTGCGATATCTTGAAAAATCACGGCTACATGTGCATCAACGTTCTCCAGAAAGGAGGGACTTGAAGCTTGGTTGCTCCCACTATCACTAACCTTTAAAATTTGTGATTTGAGGTTGTATTTTTCCACAAGTTGCTGTTCCACTTCATCGTTTATGTCACTGGTAAACATCCACTTAACCTTACCATGAATAAGTTGAAACACAAGGGCATTGGCCTGTGGTGATAAAGACAATGGTTCACTTGGGCTTAGAATGCGCATTTTTAATGTTTGTGAAAAAAGAAAGTTCTCTCCTTCGGAAACAGCAACAATCGATCGGACAGGCCCAGTGATCCTGTCTAAGATAGTTTGTTTTATCAATTCAGGTACCATAATTTGCTCAACCGGAAAGTGGTTTAAAATAGTATTGGCACCATCTACATGGCCATCCATCTCACCTGTTAAAACCAGAACGTCAATATTTTTAATATCAAATTGCTCTAGAATTTCCATTATTTCATGTGCACTTGTTGCTGATCCTGCATCAATTAGTATCGTAAAATCATCAGTTAGTACTAAAGTCGACTCCCCTTCCGAAATCCCAAGGAAATGAACACTCACTGGATAATCTGCGACATCTTCGGGGGTAGAATGAGCAGCCATTATTTTGTGCTCAGTTGCTCCACATCCAAATAACAAAAGCAAAAGAGCACACAAACCCAACATTCCAAATCGCTTTTTCAACTGAATCACCTGTAAATTTTTCTCCATTAAAAAATTATGAAGAAAGAAGAAGGGGCTAACCCAACCAATTTTCAATCATCGGTAATAATTCTTTAAATGGTTTGTAATGTAGCGTTGTTTCTGGCAATGATTTGATAAAATATTTTCCATATCTTGCCTCTACCAAGCGTTTATCAAACACAAGTATAACTCCGCGATCTGTGCGACTCCTGACTAGCCGTCCAAAACCCTGTTTGAAACGAATGACGGCTTGGGGAATGGAAAGTTCCATAAAAGGATTTCCTTTATTTCTTTTAATATGTTCACTTCTTGCTTCCACCACGGGATGAGTGGGAGGCCAGAAAGGTAAACGCACAATGATCAGACAGGAGAGATCGTCCCCCGGAATATCTACTCCTTCCCAAAAACTGCTGGATCCAAGCAACACGCTTTTGGGTGTCATTTTAAACTGTTTGGTCAATTTGCTGCGGCTGCTTGAATCAATTCCATGGCCGAGCAGACAAAAGCCTTCGGATGTCAACCGATCCTTCATTCCTTCGTAGACACGTCGCAGCATCTGATGGGAAGTAAATAACACCAACATCCTTCCATTTGTAGCGATTGCCGTCTGAACCAGGGCATCTGTAATCTTCTCAATAAATTGTTCTTCATTTTGAGCATTAAGTGCAGGTAAATCTGCTGGTACACATAATAAGGCTTGTTTTTGATAATCAAATGGAGAATCATGGATTTCCGTTTCAACTTTCTCCACTTGTAGCCCCATCCGTTTTACAACATAGGAGAAGGACTGGTTCACACTCAACGTTGCAGATGTTAGCACAACACTTTCTTTTTTTGCAAAGAAATGCTCCTGTAGAAGTGGGGCTACATCCATCGGCACCATATTGATTCGCACAGCTTTGCGAGTGGAACGTGCATCAAGCTCCATCCAATAAATACGCTCCATATTTTGCTCTAGCAACAACTGCCGAAGCAAATTCTTCTGCCCTTGAATATCTCTAAGCGCTCCATGCAAATCGGTTAGTAAACCGCGAAGTGAATAGGTTAATTCTTCAGCCTGGTGAAGATCCTCGAAGACTTTTCCTAAGGATTTCTCCAATACATCAATACTTTCGATTGCTTCTTCAATAGACATCACCAACGTTTTCGGTGCCTGCGCTAGCCAATGTTCCGAGTCAAACCTGCGGACCAACCGACCTGTTTCTGTACCTTCCTTGGCGGTTCGAATTCCCCAATTAAAAAGTTTTTGAAACATCTGCTTGACCTGCTCACGAGCTTCTGTTATATCAAACACTGACATAGTCAACTGCTCTTTTTTGCCATTTAAATTCAGTTCGGTTTGATCGATTTCCTTGTTTAATTTTTCAATCAAGCCAGACCCTTTATCTGAATAGAGACCTGTAAAAAGTCCATCCAATTGTAAGGAATAGACCGATTCGCCCAAGTGATGGCTTGCCACGTCTTCAAAATGATGTGCCTCATCAATAATGGCGTAGGAGTATGCGGGTAGAATCCTTTGGTCAGCACGAACGTCCGTTAGCATAAGCGAATGATTGGTAATGATAATTTCAGCCTGTTGCGCCTTTTGCCGTGCCTGGTGGTAAAAACACCGTGAAAACCAGGGGCAAGCCCGGTTCAAGCAGGAATTAGCGTCACTTTGAACTTGACGCCAATATGCCTGTCCGCCAGAGGGCAAATTCAATTCCTCTACATCCCCTGTGGTTGTATCCGTTAACCAAGTTAAAATTTGTCCTTTTGTTAACAAAACATCGTAATTATCTATAGCTTGATCCGCTAAACTAAGCTCAAATTTCCGTAGACAAAGATAGTTGTTTCTTCCTTTAAACAGTGAAACAGTAATATCCCTGCCAAATATTTTTTGTAGCATTGGGATATCCCTCGAGAATAACTGCTCTTGAAGCTGGATGGTATGTGTTCCAATCATTATTTTTTCGTTGCTTTGTCTTGCCCAATAGAAAGCAGGGATTAAATATGCCAAGGATTTTCCCGTTCCTGTACCTGCTTCGACGAGTAAATGATAAGCCCCGGAAAAGGCAGCATAAATTCTTTCCATTAACACCTGTTGGGTATCCCGCCATTCAAACCCGGGCATTTCCATTGGTAAGATTTCCTGTAATTCCTTAAGGAATTCTCCATAATCCTTGGCCATTGGAACATCAGAGTCATTTATACCTGCCTTCTCTGACTTTCTCAGGACAATCTGACGATAATAATCAAAGTTGTCATCATTTTCCCTCTCTAACGTTCCTTCCAAAAGACGTTTTTTTTCGATGGAGCGGATCAGTTCGCTAACGTTTGAAGAAAAACCTTTCGTCAGGTCTCCAAGACGCTGTAAAACGGGATAGGGCAGCTGATCCAGTTTTTCTAAGAGGGCTATTAAGATTTGCGCCGTCGCCAAGGCATCAGAATCTGCCTGATGTGGATTGTCATGCTCTACTTCAAGTTCTGTGGATAAATCGGTAAGTCGATAGCCCGTTTGATTGGGTAAAAGCAACCGCGATAATTCGACCGTATCTAAAATCGGCCCATCATAAGGATTATATCCGCAGGCACTAAGCGTATATTGTAAAAATCCAAGATCAAAAAATACATTATGGGCAACCAATACTGATCCATCAAGCATGGATAACAGTTCTGGCAGGATATCTTCTACAACAGGGGCCTGTTGGACCATTTCATTCGAGATACCCGTAAGTTGTTGGATGAAAGGTGGAATGGTCACACCTGGATTAACTAATGTTGAATACCCAGAAACAATTTGTTTATTTTCAATCAAGACGGCACCAACTTGAATAATTTGGTCCCCTTCTTTGGCCTTGTTTCCAGTCGTTTCAAAATCCACCACTAAAAACTTTCTCAATAAGGTTCACCTCAGGCTATATGCTATCCCCCATTCTACCATAACCGGTATTAAAGGGCATACTCCCAGTATTGCATCGCCTGTTCCTTCTCACCCTTTAAAAATTGAACTAGTCCAAGCATGAGATAACTATCCTTCATCTTTGGGTTCTTCTGGACGGATTGTTTCCATTCCTTTTCCGCTGCGGGGTAGTTCCCTTGAATCAAATAGGCTTTTCCTTGTAGAAAGTGCCCCAAAGCTCTGGTTTGCATCTGATCATCATGTATGAGTTGATCACAATAGCCTTTCACATGCTCCCATTTTTCTTTCCCGATCATAATTTGAGCTAATCCAGCAACAGCCAATGGGTAATTCTCTTCCTGCTTTAGAACGTGCTGGAAAACATGTTCCGCTTGTTCCCACTCTCCCATATAAAAAAGAATCCATCCGTATGAAAATTGAAAATCGGGGTTTTTCGGGGAAAGCGAAATGGCTTTTTTAATGTACTGAAGACTATAGGGGTAACCCTCGGCGTGATACAGATTCCAACCAAGGCCATGCCAAGCGCTAGCTCTTGACGGATCCAGATTCACTAATAGCTGATAGCACAAGGCAGCATTTCCAAATTGGCGCAAATCCTCGAACCCTTGGCCTACCTGCCAGAGCAATTCCGGATCATCCGTTGCCTTATAGATCCTTTCCAATGTCTTCTCCGCCAACAGTAAATTACCTTCATGACGGAAACACTGAGAAAGCTGAAAAAGTGCCTCCCAATCGTCGGGAAATCTTTCTACATAGTTTAACCAACTTTTTCTCGCTTCACCATATTGACCTAATTTCATATAAACCAAGGCAACGTTAAACAAAGGGTCACCTAATTTCGAATAGGAATGAATCGCTTTTTCAAATATAAAAACTGCTTCCTCCCATTTTTCATCCCCGGCCATTAAACATCCTAATGCATTTAATGCTATTGCCCTGAACAAACGATGATCCGTAGTTTCAGATAAAAGGTGAAAATGGTGGCGAGCCAATTCAAACTGACCATCCATCATATAGCTGTAGGCCAAAAACATGCGGGCAATATCCAGGTCTGGTTCTTGTTCTAACAGTTCACAAAAATGCTTTGAAGCCTGTTTAAACATAAAAAGATTATAATAACCCTGACCTCTTCGAAATGAAATGGCTGCATCCCCGGATAATAAGGAAATTGTCGAAGTTGTCGGAGAAGGTGTTGGTGAAGTCTGTTTGGAATTTTTCACTTCTTTCGAGTTTAAATTTTTCACTTGCTCTAAAATTTTTGCCGCCACTTCATCTGACATCTGCTCAATTTCCTGTTCAACTGCAGATAACTCTCCAGAAAATTCGTGTTGAAATTGTGTTATTTTTTCCTCAAGGGTTAACCAATGGTCTAAAATTTCATCACTTAATGCACGTAATTGTAGCATTTCACTTCTTAACTTTTCTTTCCCTGGTTGGGAAGCAGATGCCCATTGTTCCTCAATTTCTTTCAGACGCTCCATTAAAGAAAAAAACAATTGTTGGACGAGCATAATAAAATACCGCCTTTCTTACACAGGTCTGGTACTTTATCTTTTTCCAAAATACAAATAAAAATGCGACCCTAGAAAATGGTCGCATGAATTTCTTCCCCAAGTATTTCAATAATCTTATTTTCTTCGTCCATAACCGCAACCTTTGGGCGGTGATGGGCAATTTCTTCATTTGTTAACTGGCAATAGGACATAATAATGACCTTATCTCCTGGCTGTACAAGTCTTGCTGCGGCTCCATTCAGACAGATCACACCACTTCCCCGAGGCCCGGGAATAACATACGTTTCTAACCTGGCCCCATTGTTATTATTTACAATCTGAACCATTTCATTGGGAAGTATATCAACCGTTTCAAGAAGATCTGTATCAATTGTAATACTCCCCACATAATTGAGATTGGCCTCTGTGACCGTCGCCCTGTGTATTTTAGCTTTCATCATTGTTCTAAGCATGTACGGCCTCCTTTTAAGAAAAGATTTTATTATCGATTAATCTTGTGTTCCCAAACTTAACGGCTAAGGCCATAATAAATGGCTGTCCGTTAAACTTCTCCAATGGCTCTAAAGATGGATAAGTCAGTAACTCTACGTAATCAATAGTCGCCAATGGCTGAGTTTGAATTAAGGAGATCACACTTTTTTTAATTTCATTAGGCTGCAGTCCACGATGATAATCCTCTTCTGCTTGTTTCAGACTCTGCGATAAGATAATTGCCTGCTTTCTTGCTTCTTCACTCAAATAAACGTTGCGCGAACTCTTGGCAAGGCCGTCAGGTTCACGGACAATGGGGCAAGGAATGATTTCTAATGGCATATTTAAATCATCAACCATTTGCTGTATGACAGCAATCTGTTGAGCATCTTTCTGACCAAAGAAAGCAAAATCTGGTTGCACAATATGAAACAGTTTACTAACCACAGTAGCTACCCCGTCAAAATGACCTGGCCGAGAAGCACCACACAGAGTATCAGTAATTTCGGAAACAACAACTGTTGTTTTAATTTTTTGCGGATACATTTCGGAAACTGAGGGGGCAAAGATGATATCCACTCCACTTTCTCTAGCCAACTGGCTGTCCCGTTCCATATCTCTAGGGTAACGTTCAAAATCCTCTGTAGGTCCAAATTGCAATGGGTTCACAAATAAACTCATTACAACCTTGGTACATCGTTTTTTCGCTTCTGCAATAAGGCTAAGATGGCCTTCATGCAGGTAACCCATAGTTGGGACAAGACCAATTATTTCACCATTTTTTCTCCATTCCTTTAATACTTGGCGTGTTTCATCAATTGTTTCAATAATCCTCATTTTACCTTCTCCCCATACAAATGTTGAACTTGCTCTTCCTTCATCGCAAAGCTATGGGCTAGATCTGGAAAAGCCCTCGATTTCACTTCTGCAGCATATTGAGAAACAGCCCCTCTAATCATGTCACCAACATTCCCAAAGGTTTTCACAAATTTCGGTTGCAGTGAACTCGCGTATTGTACAAGATCATGAAAAACAAGCACTTGACCGTCACAACCCGCCCCAGATCCAATGCCGATTGTCGGAATTTCCAATTTTTCCGAAATGAGAGATCCCAACTGATGTGGGACACATTCCAACACAAGTGCGAAGATTCCTGCATCTTGCAAAGCAAGGGCATCATTTATTAGTCTATCTGCTTCTTCTACACTCTTCCCTTGAACTTTATAGCCACCAAGTTGATGCACGGATTGCGGCGTTAACCCGATGTGTCCAACAACCGGAATGCCCCCAACCACAAGCTGCTTCACGATGGAGCACAACTCTTGGCCGCCTTCTATTTTGACTGCTTTCGCTGCGCCTTCTTGAATTAGCCTTGCGGCATTTTTCATCGTCTCTGACTCACTAATCCGATAACTCATAAATGGCAAGTCAGCAACGACGAAAGAATTTTTAACAGCCCGTGTAACAGCTTTGGTGTGATGAACCATATCGTCCACCGTTACAGGAATTGTTGAATCATAACCAAGTACGACCATCCCAAGCGAATCACCGACCAGTATCATTTCTGCGCCAGCATCTTCCACCAGTTTTGCAGTTGGAAAGTCATAAGCTGTTATCATCACAATGGGTTCTTTGTTTCTCTTCATCTCGCGAAATGTTGAGGTTGTCCATGCTTTTCCTTTCATCCGTTCTCCTCCATTTTCTCCGAGCAAAAACTTACTGATAATTGAAAAAACCTTCAGGCAAAGCCTGAAGGTGGACATAACCATACAGAGGTATCCCGTTTACATCTACGGTTTGTCTGTCTCGGTCCTTAAATCAGGCTCAGAGCAGATTGTGTTCTTATTGTTTGTTTAAAGATCTAAAAAGATTAGTTCTTCAGTGTGTTATTCCACAAAGGGATATAACCACTTGCATTCAAATTACCATAAATTATGTGGAAGGGGAAGATGCATTTTCAATATCAGCGGAATAAACTTTTTCTATTTCCCCGTTATCTTTTCGCACCAGCAAGATGCCTTCCTCATTAATTCCAACGGCTAAGCCTTCCAATGATCCATGGGGTTGTCTAAGCACGACTCGTTTTCCAATCGTATCTGCATGGGCCTCCCATAAGCTTTTTATAGGGGAGAAACCATACTCCAAATAAAGCTGGTATAGTTTCTCCAGATTTTCTAAGATACGTTGAATAAGAGGGATGCGTTTAACGTTTTCGCCTGTCTGGATGCGGAGAGAAGTAGCGATATCACGCAATTCAATGGGGAAATTTTCCGCGTTTACGTTCATTCCAATCCCGATAATCAGATAGTTGATATGATCTGTTTCCGCATTTAATTCCGTGAGAATGCCGCAAATCTTTTTTTGCTTAACTAAAATGTCGTTCGGCCATTTAATCTCGGCTCGTACACCTGTTGCTTCACGAATTGCTTGAACAACAGCAACAGCCGTAATTAGGGTTAATTGGGGGCAGCGATAAAGAGGAAGTTCAGGTCTCAATATAATACTCATCCAAATTCCAGTCCCGGCTGGGGAATGCCAGGGTCTCCCCATTCTTCCTTTACCACCTTTTTGCTGGTCGGCGATGATGACCGTTCCATGGGGGACCCCCTCTTTAGCTAGTTCATGAGCCTTAAACTGAGTGGAATCAATAGAATGAAAATAGTGAATCTGTCGACCTAAATCCTTTGTCTGAAGACCTGTCTGTACCTCCACCTGCGAGGGTGTATCCGGTGAGGAGATCAAGCGGTATCCCGATCTGCGAACCGCTTCAAAAGCATATCCTTCCTCACGCAATTCTTCAATATGCTTCCAAATCGCCGTTCGAGAACAGTTCAATGCCTTACTAAGACTTTCACCTGAAACAAAATCACCATTCGCCTCTTTAAAAAGTTGCAGTATTTTCTCTTTCATCTTAAATAACCTTTCTTGCTTCAATTATTAAGTCATTAAAATTGTTTTCCACTTCTCCCAAAGCTGCCTTCTCAAACAAATGAGTGAGGACTTTCCCGAGCCAGGGCCCCGCTTCTCTGCCAAACGTTTCAATAAGCTGTATAGCATTCACCTTCAATTGAGAAGGATCGCGGATGACTAATTGCTGCTCCCAGCTTTCCCATTGATCCTTAGTGACGGTTGATTCAGGAAATAGTACGGAACGAATGGTGTGAGCTTTAATCATTTGTTTAGTACCGTATTCAAGAATACATTTTTTTCCTTGCCTCTCACTGACAATATCCATTCGACAAAGGGATGCTAGCTCCGCAATATTTTTAGTAGACTCTTTAGAAAATCGCCATTGTTGCAGAAAATGACGTATAGCTTTTACCTCTCCAGCAACAAAGAGAAATGTCCAACGATCGAGCGGATCTTTCCGTTCTTCCAGGAAGACTTGTCCTTGGTGGCGAAGGACGCGTTTAAAAATATCATTCCATTCTTCAAATGGAAAAATGGACGAGTCAATAAGCATTTCAATAGCTAAAATAGGATGTGGCCCCTCTATCATTTTCACTATTTCCTGATGGATTCGTTCCACGGAGATTTCCTTCAACCAATGACCTTCACTGCGAAGCGCTTGCCTTGTATCTTCTTCAATAGTAAATTCAAATTGTGCGGCAAAACGTATGGCACGAAGAATTCGCAGGGAATCTTCTCCAAATCGTAGTTTGGGATTACCAACCGCACGTATCAAACCATTGCCAAGATCCTTCCGACCACCATATGGATCAATGATTTCTCCACGGAGATCCATGGCCAAAGCATTGATGGTGAAATCTCTACGACCTAAATCTTCTTCAATTCGATCGACAAATTGGACGTTTTTCGGTCTGCGGTGGTCTGTATAATCAGACTCCACGCGAAACGTTGTGACCTCAAAAGACTGGTTCTCTAAGATCACCGTCACAGTACCATGTTTCATCCCCGTAGGTATGACTTTTGGGAACAGTTCCATCACTTGTTCAGGCTTTGCAGAGGTGGCAATATCGATATCATGAACGGGTAATCCCAACAGCTTATCACGGACATATCCGCCAACCTTGTAGGCAAAAAAGCCATGCCTTTCCAACTGTTCTAGGATTTCATCAGCATGGTTTTCCAAACAGTCCATCCTCCCAACGGGGTCAGACCTCAGTGGAAATTTGTTGAATTCGCCTAAAAATAAAACTATCGAGCTGCGATAACTCCTTTTTATATATTCGACAAATTCCAACTGAGGTCTGACCCCTATATCTAACCCATTAATCTAAAACCTTCGATTTTCCTGAACAAAGCATTTCATAGATTTCTTCATATTGCCTCGTAATCTTATCCTGGCAAAACGTATGGTAGGCACGATCTAATCCGTTTTTGGAAAACCGGTCATACAAGGCTTGATTGGTGAAGAGTTCTAGTACCTTCTCCGCCATCCCTGAAATATCTCCAATCGGTTTTAGAAAACCGGTAATCCCATCTTCTACAACTTCCGGAATTCCTCCTGTCTGTGTAGCAACAACGGGTTTACCACATGCCATTGCCTCTAGAGCAACCAAACCAAAACTTTCTTTTTCCGATGTGAGCAATAATGCATCCGCTAACGAATAAACACAGGCTACATCGTCCTGCTTGCCCATGAACCTCACCGCATGAGTTAACCCAAGCTCGCTTACCATTTGACGAACAAGGGACGTGTCTGGTCCTTCACCGATTAACAATAATTTGGCATCTACCTTTTTATGTACCTGGGCAAAAACTTTAACTACATCTAATGTCCGCTTGACTGGACGAAAATTGGAAACATGCAAAAGGATTTTTTCCCCGTTTGGTGCCAGTTCTCGCTTATAATCAGACATATCTCTAGGGTAATATTCTCTTTTGTCAACAAAATTGTAGACCTTCTTTATTTCTTTTGAAATCCCCAGCAAATCTTTTGTTTGATCGATCAAACTTTGCGAGACGGCCGTCACACAATCACTTTGTTCAATCCCAAAGCGGATAATTCCGCTTAACGAACGATCGTACCCGAGGACAGTAATGTCTGTACCATGAAGGGTGGTAACAATCTTCAGGCGTTCTCCTACCATCTGCTTTGCTAAATAAGCGCTAATTGCATGGGGAATTGCATAGTGAACATGCAATACGTCCAAATTTTCTGTTCTCGCTACCTCCGCCATGCGGCTTGCCAAGCTCAGATCATAAGGTGGATAACGAAATACTTCATAATTATTAGCCACCACTTCATGATAATAAATATTTTTATAGAACTTCCCCAAGCGAAAGGGCATATCAGAAGTGATAAAATGAACGATATGCCCTCTTTCAGCAAGAAGCTTGCCTAGTTCCGTAGCAATGACTCCTGATCCACCTACAGTGGGATAACAAGTAATTCCAATTCTCATAACTGTTTCCCCTCATCCAAAGTATTCCATTTGTACAGGTCCGCGCGTCTTAAACCCTTCAGCAAAGTTCGTGGCAATTTTCCGTCCAAAAATATATTCTCGGCTTCTCACCTGGGCAAAATAACCGGTATTCAGAGGGGTCTCCACGTTCCCTTCGGTTAATTCAAATTGACTTTTATAAGACTCCAAGGCTGCCATCTTACCTTCGTACATGGAAGTAATATCTATACAAATATCAGGATCCACAAAATCATTGATAAAATAATAAAATACATTCGCAGCCTTATGGGCCTCTCCCACCTCTGGTGCAAATTTTCGAATCCCCGCACTGAATACCGATTCCCTCACTAGATGACTACAGTGTTCATGATCGGGATGACGATCCTCCCAATAGGGGGCCAAAATTGTTTTGGGTTTATATTTCCGAATGACTTGTACAACCTTGCGGATATTTTCCTCATTGATTAGAATATTGCGATCTGGAAGGCCCAAACAGTGTCTGTCTTTCAACCGTAATATCTTTGCTGCCTGCTTTGCTTCTGCCTGCCTCGTTTGGACATCTCCATTTGAAGAAAGCTCCGCGTAGGTAAGATCGCATATCACTATCGCTTTTCCCGTGCTTGCATGCTTTAAAAGCGTTCCCCCTGCACCAATTTCAACATCGTCTGGATGTGCTCCAAATGCCAAAATATCGATTGCCATCCGAATTGCTCCTATTCCTGGCCCTGTGTTTTATATTTATGTACAACATCTCTCCATGAGAAGTACCCATCTTCTAAAGCACGTGTCAACAGCTCCGCTGTAGCCACATTGGTTGCCAAAGGAATACCATAAACATCGCATAAACGGAGCAACGCACTGACGTCCGGTTCATGGGGTTGCGCTGTCAGTGGATCTCTAAAGAAAATGATAAAATCAAGGGTTCCCTCTGCAACCATAGCGCCAATCTGCTGATCACCGCCAAGTGGGCCCGACATTAAACGATGTATTTTTAAATTAGTTGCTTCCATCACTCGTTTCCCGGTCGTCCCCGTGGAATATAAAGTATGTTCCGCAAAAATGGGCTCATAAGCAATCATAAAATTGACCAATTCATTTTTCTTTTGGTCATGGGCAATTAAAGCAATATTCATTCGATCTGCTCCTCCCATTAATCAAGCACGTTTTCTAGGCCATAGACTAGATGGTCAAGATCCACTACCTTTTTAACTGCTAGATTTACACCTGGCATGAATGACTCCCGATTTAATGAATCATGTCGAATGCTTAAAGTTTGTCCTACATGACCAAAAAGCACTTCTTGGTGGGCAACCATGCCAGGCAATCGGACACTGTGGATCCGAAATCCATTGTAGTATCCGCCACGAGCCCCATCGATAATTTCTTTTTCATCTGGATGACCTTGCTTGAATTCTTTTCTTGATTCAGCAATTAATTCCGCTGTCTTGATCGACGTTCCAGAAGGGGCGTCAAGCTTTTGATCATGATGCAATTCAATAATTTCAACATGTGGCATATATTTGGCAGCTTCCCTCGCAAACTTCATCATCAAAATAGCGCCAATCGCAAAATTTGGAGCGATAATCGCGCCAAGTCCCTTTTCCTGACACTGCTTGTCCAGCATTTCAATTTCTTCAGGTGATAATCCTGTCGTTCCAATCACAGGCCTAATTCCGTGTCGAATTGCTGATAATGCATGGTCCAAAATAACATGCGGGTTTGTAAAATCAATGAGTACATCAGGATATACAGTTTCTGCAGCTTCATCAATGGATGTAAACAGAGGAATTCCACTCAACGTTCCCTCTCCTTGTACATCCTTCCTTGCTGTAGATACGATACCCGCAACTAGTTCAAGTTGCGGATCTGCTAGAACCATCTTAACTGCTTCTTGGCCCATACGTCCTTTTGGACCAGCAATCATCACGCGAATTTGATTTTTCTCCATTTGAATTGTAACTCCTTTAATGTTGTTTAATATTTTTTAGCAGTTCTAAGGCTTCCTTATGAAAAGGATCTAATGCCAAAAGATCATATAATGTTTGTAGCGCTTCTTTCTGCTTTCCGTTTCTTTCCAACAAGAAAGCGAGAAGTAGTTTGGCTTGCGTATTTAGAGGATCAAGAACAACTGCTTGTTCCAAAATAATTAGAGCATCCTGATCGCGATTACCCATTTCAGCGTAATTTAGAGCCTTTTGAGATAACTTTCGCGCCTTAAGCATTTCGAAATGCTGTCTATATTGCAAGCAATCGGGTCGGAGTTCTAAAGCTTTTTCCATGGCTGAAAGGGCATCATCAAGGCTGTTATTGCGCGCATAAGTGACAGAAAGCTTATAAAAATAGGATGCATTTGTAGAATCTAGCTGTATCGCCTTGTTAAACATCTCTATTGCCTTTTGGTAGTCCTTTTCAAAGATCGCTCGGTAGGCCTCGTTGATAAACTCCTTTCCTGTAGCCATTTTCATCCCATTCCTTTATTCTTCGAGTATTGAGAACATGGATCATGCTACAGTATATGTACAGCCTACTTCGTTCGTGTCCGCTTTCTTTTCCAAATTATACAGGATTGGTCGTTTAGATGGAAGGTTCGGGAGTTTTTAATCAGGATTCTTTTTCGTCCAACGGTTAACATCCCGAGTATTAAACTTATCCATCATCTTGTAAAAAGCTGTTTCCAAATCAATATTTAAGGAATTTGCAAAACAGGTTAAGATAAACATACAGTCTGCTAATTCCATCTCAATAGAATTTTCCGGTTCGTCTTTTCGCTTTGGCTTTTCCCCGTAGAAATGATTCACTTCCCTTGCCAATTCGCCCGCTTCCTCTGTCAATCTAGCCATCAACGCAAGGGGACTGAAATATCCTTCTTTAAATTGTGAAATATAGGCGTCAACTTCGGCCTGCATTTGTTTTATCGTTAATTCCTTTGCCATTTCCTTACCTCACTTCCTTTGTTTTACTTAAAAATTATATCCCAAAACGGGGGCAGACCCCAGGCGAAATTTGTCGAATTACTTTAAAATCTAATTGTTGAGGAATCAACTAAATTATATATGTTGCATTTTTATTATATTCAACAAATCTCACCTGGGATCTAACTCCTTAATCTGCATATTTTCGATGTCCTACTGCAAAACCTAAACATAGAAGAGAAGGGTGGTTAAGTTCTTGCGGATAAAAAATACAATTGCTATTATTTTTGGATCTGCCATTATGGGTTTTGGAGTGAACTATTTTAATATCGCTAATCATTTGGCAGAAGGAGGCGTCACCGGAATAACTATTTTGTTAAAATATATTTTTAACTGGGATCCCGGATTGACAAACCTTTTAATCAATATTCCACTCCTCTTCTTAGGTTGGAAGGTCTTAGGTCGTAATGCTTTACTCTATACAATCCTTGGCACAATAAGCCTGTCCTTCTTTCTTAGCATCTTTGGCCATTATCGGCTGCCATTGGAAGATTCCCTATTAGCTTCCCTCTATGCGGGTGTTTGTTTAGGGATCGGGTTGGGGCTTGTCTTTCGTTTTGGCGGAACAACAGGTGGAACCGACATCATCGCTCGAATATTAAACAAATATAGGGGATGGAGTATTGGACGCACGATGTTTATGTCAGATGTCATCGTCATCACCATCTCCCTATTTTATCTTGACTTAACCGGAGCTATGTATACACTAGTAGCCGTCTTTATTGGGGCTAGGGTCATCGATTTTGTTCAGGAAGGGGCCTATGCAGCAAAGGCGGTCATGATTATTTCTGATTACAGTGAAGAAATTGCGGCCAAAATTATGACGGAGATGGGGCGTGGGGCAACCCTTTTGAATGCCCGAGGCGGATACACAGGGAGTGAGAAGAATGTCCTTTACTGTGTCGTCAGCAGAAACGAAATTGTTCGGCTGAAAATGCTTGTGCATAATGTTGATCCTCATGCATTCATTATTGTTAACGACGTTCATGAGGTGTTGGGCGAGGGTTTTACACTGGATGAAAATAAACAGCCGATGGTTTAAGAGGGGATCGAGAAACTCCGGCCTTATTGGAACAGGGGAGAAAAATGGGGGATTCGGACTCAGTTAGCGGGAGCACAGGGTTTTCAGTCCGAATCATGGTGAAATTCAGACTGAGCTAGCGGAAACACTAGGTTTTTAGTCCGAATCATGGGGGACTCGGACTCAGTTAACAGGAACACTTGGTTTATAGTCCGAATCAATGTAATTTATCTAACCTCCAACCCCCTATACATCCTCCAAGCCACATAGCTCAATACAGTAATCAGAATCATTCCCATCATACTAATCATAGCCACCGGAGAATTACTACTTATGTACCTCGAGAAGGTGGACACATCTCGCCCTAGAAACATTTTGTCTGCTTGCAAGCGGAGTTCTCCTAGGGATTCCCCCAGTTTTTGCCATTCCGGTGTTTTAGACCTGGTCTCCTGAAGGATGAAACTATACAGCATATCCATTTGATCCATTTGTTTGGGCGGTTGGCTGAAGGCGAAAGCCGGTCTTAAAATTTGATAGAGATGGGTATGTTCTTGTATTGTTTTTAAAAGCTCTACTCGATCCTTCCTCGCAGAAAGAAGCATCATCTTATTTATCTGTTCCGTATAAAGAGATTGAAATCCTTTCCAGATTGGTTCATTAGGGTGTGTTAACGCATCAACCATCATCCGAATACGGTAAACATGCCACATAACTTCTTTGGGATTCGGATCCGTCTCAGAAAGCAATCTTTTTCCTTGTATTAAGGTATCTGCAAGAAGCTGTCTATCTCTTACACTTAAGCTTTGTTCTAAATCCATCTGAATAAAAAGCTGAGTTATATTATCAAGCTTTTCCTTTGCAAAATTAAGCTCCCCCTCTTTAGCAAGGGTTACCATATCCATCGAAAGGCGATCCAGTTTGTCCAGGTTAGGCGGTGATGACTTCCCTTCAGCCTGGGCAATGACTGCGGTCAATAGGCCGAGGATAGCTAAATTCAGAAAACTAATAAGAAAAAGACGATACCATTTCTTGTCCATAATAAGACCTCCCTCCTATCACATATGTATGGGAGGGTGGACAAGATTAGACCTGCTTTTTGCTAATCGAAGGTGAAGCGAATTCATGTACTCCTATCTGTTTAAACAAAAGTAGACAGAACACACTTAGGCATAACGTCAGCATACCAACAACATAGTGATAGGGTTCCAAAACACCTGGCAGCCACGGATGTATTTCAAAGGTGTAATCCATAAAGTCATTTCCAACGGTCCAAATGGCTACGAGGCCAATATGCTTCCACTTAAACGTATAGAATTTACTGTAAAGGAGACTTTCCAAGGCCATCCCGCCATGGGAAAACATCAGCATATAATCTGTCCAATGACGTTCACCGCCCATTGCCCATCCAGCTAGAATCACGGCCACTGCCCAGACTCCATACTTGAAATTTGTAATCGCAGCAAATGCTTCAAGGGTTGGACATTGCCGACCGAACCATAAACATATTAAAAAAAAAGTAAATAACAAACTACCTGTTGGACTATCCGGGACAAAAATAGTCAAGAACTTTGGGGTTGTTACTGCCAGCTGGTTCTTATACCAATAAAAACCATAAATCGATCCAAGAAAATTAACTATAATTAAAGCCGATAAAAACCACGATTGGCGTAAGCTCGACATAAACCAACGATAGAACAGAACCAAATCAAATCACCCAACCTTCTAGAAGAAAAAACACTGACTTTAGTCAGTCAGTGTTTTTTTGTATCCATATTATTTTAGACTAGCGAGATATTCGACCAATTGATCCAGTTCTGCATCGCTTCCGGTGAACATCTTACCAGGCATGTTACCGCGTCCATTCACAATTACGTCTTTAATTTCATCTGCTGAAAGCGTTCCACCCACAGCTGTGAGGGCAGGACCCATACCACCTTGCATCTCTGCACCGTGACAGCCTTGGCAATTGGTTTGCTTCTGCCATATAGCTGCACCTGGGTTATCTGCTGACGGCTGTTCTCCACCTTGCGGTTGATTTGGCGCCGCTGCTTCTCCTTGCGGATGTTTTGCTGCCTCGTGCGCTTTATGCTCATCCATCGCCGCCCATGTCAGGTAGACGATTGAGATAATACCAATCAGCATTAACGAGGTTGCCACTGGACGTTTGGATGCACGACGTTCTGGTCCACGGTCCAAAAATGGAGCGAGTAGTAATCCACCAAATGCTAATCCCGGGATTGCAATGATACCAATTAATACCCAGTCTCCAGCAGCCCATGGATATTTCAATAATTGGTACAAGAATAAGAAGTACCAGTCTGGCAGTGGTGTAAACGAAGTATCTGTTGGATCTGCCTTATCCGTCAACGGTGACGGGTGACTGACAGTCAAAATTAAGAAAGCTGTAAGAGCTACTGCTCCAACCATCCACTCTTTTAATAAGAAGTTTGGCCAGAAAGGCTCATTTTTTCCTGGAAATTCGGCATAAGAAGGCGATATATTTTGTACCCGTTTGGCAGGTACACGAGAGTCGCCCACATACTCAATGTTCTTATGGTTTGCCATTCTCCTATTTACCCCCCTCTTTACGAAGTTATAATGTCATATTCTCTTATAGAGGCCCAGAAATACCTTGTCTGCGGATGACTACAAAGTGTACCCCTAATAACCCTAATAATGCACCAGGCAAGAAGAATACGTGAATCGCAAAGAAGCGAGCAAGGGTTTGAGCACCCAGGATTTCTCCACCTGTTAGCAAATGTTTGATAAAGGTTCCGACAAAAGGTACGGATGCCGCAATTTCAACCCCTACCTTCGTTGCAAAGTAAGCCGTGTTATCCCAAGGTAATAGATACCCGGTAAATCCTAAACCAAGCATAACGAAAAAGATTAACATTCCAACTACCCAGTTAAGTTCACGTGGATGTTTGTATGCCCCGGTAAAGAATACACGCAAAGTATGTAAAAACATCATTACGATAACCAAGCTTGCTCCCCAGTGATGCATACCACGAACAATAACCCCGAATGCCACTTCATTTTGTAGATACTTAACTGATTCATAGGCATTAATTACGTCTGGAACATAATACATGGTCAAAAACATTCCAGAAAGAATTTGAATAACTGTAATAAAAAACGTTAGTCCTCCAAAACAGTAAACGAAAGCTGAAAAATGATGTGCGGGGTTTACGTGTTCCGGCACTTCATGGTCAGCGATATCACGCCACATTGGTGTAATATTGAGGCGCTCGTCGACCCAATCATAAACTTGTTTGATCATCTACTTTACGCCCCCCCTACTGGATTCGGTTGTGCTTTGCCAAGGTATAGCTTTCCATCTTTAACCTCATAAGCATATACATCCAATGGTGCTGTTGGAGGTGTGTTCGGGACGTTCTTTCCGTTCTTTTCATATCTTCCCATATGACATGGACAGAAAAACTCTTCCGGGTACGCCGCCTCCGTATTCCATTGAACAGTACACCCTAGATGTTTACATACCGGAGATAGGGCAATCACATTATCCCCTTCCTTGTAAACCCAGGCAGACAATGGCGTTTCGGTTTTATACCAGCCGTCAGTTGTCTTAACCTTAAAGTCAAAGCGTTGCGGTTCATTTGTTAATTTATCAACAGTAGTTACAGGAACCATATCTCCCGCAGCACCGTCACCTTTCAAGGCTGGATCAACCGCAAAGCGCAATAAAGGAACAGTCATTCCAGCTGCTAGGAATCCGCCTGTTCCTGTGAGCATGTAATTAAGAAAAGTCCGCCTTGAAATTTCTTTCTTACTCATTCTCTCTGACCTCCTATCCATAAAAATTCATCCCAAGAGCAAAGTATTTTTCCTTTCTTGAATGTGGAACTAACACCTTACTTTCAGGAAAAAAGTCCATTCGGACTGCATTCTTACACACTTATAAACTAGGACATAACAATCATAGCGAAAGGAGTTAAATAGTGTCAAGAATATCTTGTACAGCTATTCACAAAGTATTCCTTTTTCGTGTGCATTTGTGAACTTTTTTTAACAAATTTGTCACATCTCTTGATTTACTTAAAAACCACTTAACTATTTTTCTCAAGAAAAGCGGATTTAATTTTTAGTTTTAACTGAACGAAAGCCAACCATACAAACGTTTATTCACTTCATTCACTTTTCCATTGCTCCATGATGGCCTTGGTTAATTTTTTTCCCTCTTTGACGATTTCAGCCAGATTTTCTTCATCATTTTTGCGTTCAATAAAATAACAAAACACCCCGCTGTCTAGTAATGTTTGATACCATACTTGATTGGTTGTGATCAGAACCTTATAGCGAAAATCGTCGTTCACCAAAGCTGGCACGGAAATTCCTTGTTCTAGTTGATAGCAGACTGGCAATAACAGCACCCTTCCAGTCAGCTGACGTTCTGAATAATTACAAATTTCATCAAGCCACTTATATTCTCTAGCGGCCTCTAAACCTACCTGATCGATCTGTAATGACATTACAGGAATCATTAAAGTATCATAATATTCCTTTGCCCCTTCGTACTTCTCCAACTCCTCAACTGACCATTTCATTTAGATGTTCTCCCCCTCAAAAAAATGACAACCCGGTTTCAACCGAGTTGTATGGTGATCTAGTTATTCTTTTAATCTAAAACTACCTAGTTGTCAACTTCTGAATCTAATTCAAGCTTACGTAATTCATTCCACTCTGAAGTTAAAGCTAAGAAACGTCCTTTTTCACCCTTGAGCAGGGAAATATCAATTTCCTCCTGCAATTTTTGCATCCGATGCTTGCGAATGGATCGGTCCATGATAATCTCGGCGAGCAAACTCATCATGGTTTCTTGCGATACACGTTGATCTTGCAAAGGCCGGCCCTCCAGTACAGTTAAATAGCGGGAACAGGTTAGGCGATCCCTAAAATACACGGTGACATAAAGATCCTCGTGTGGATTTAGACGAATGTCATGGAATGCCTTTTCCACATCATAGTAAACCTTCGTCAATTTCTGAAATTGAAAAGGTGTAGCGCCTGAACAGATAGCTGAAACAATCATTGTTTTATCACGATTTCTAAGATCTTCGGTAAAGTGAATCCGCTCTAGAAGGCGTTCATCAGATAGAATATAGTTAAAAAGCCACGTTCCTTCTTTTTTCTTAAGCTGGTAATGGCTCAAGAACCAGCGAATAAACTCCTTCTTTGCGGAAGCAGTGACTACATCGTCCAATTATACCTACCTCTTTTCCAATCAAAATCATGAATTACTTTTTTTATCCAAGACAATGGCTTTCATTGCGGAAGCTTCTACTTTATCCATCACATAGGAGCCCCAAGAGGTTGTCTGGTAACCCCATTGTTCTTCTGAAAGCTTACCTTTTCTTAATAAACCTAGGTGAACCATCATTTTTAAAATTCGCTGTTCAATGATATTTTTTGGATCGTCATAATAGAATTTTCGCACCCTTGTCGTAAGCATTTCCACCAGAGAACGTTCACTTAGCCAGCGCGTTGTGGCAGCTGTACATACCATCCGAGTCAACATGGGAAGACCCGGGATTGGGCGTTTGTATACTCTTACCCAGAACTTATACAATTCCAGTCCAAGAAGCTCCACTGGAAGTTGAAACGCCTCTTCAGCTGATGGGGTAGCTACAAGAAAGGATCCATGCTGTTCATTGATATAGCCGCGATAAAAACAGAAATCATAGAGAAGAGAAAACCTGTCGGGATAATCTCGGAAATGGCGTCCATACCCGAAACGCCAACCACCTTTTGCTATCAAATCCTCGTTCACGGCTAGCAATTCCATGATTTGCTGTTGATTTCGCTTATATATAACTCCTTCGCCAGTTAAAGGGGTTTCGTGATTCTTAAGATATTTCAGGAAAACATGAATGTCCTCAACCAAAGCCTGTCCTTCATCGCGATAAACTGTAGGTTCTGCATGTTCATCAGATCCCTTTAACTCTTTATTCAAGATGGCACGTGACCATTGTTTCTTCATATCCATGGGAACCTGAAACGATGCCCCAGCGTGACGAGATAATTCGCGAAATATCCAACCTTTTTTTAAGGCAACAGCGATTAAACTCCGATACATATCCCTTTCCAAATCTTCAAGGAAGGAAAACTTTGCTTTCGCCCGTAAATCTTCTAAGGAAAAAGTCGTACGCGCATCAAACACCAAATGCATGAGAAAATGAAACTCCTCGGGCTTCAATTCTTCCAATTGACTAGCGATCATCGATTCTTTCTTGATCGATGTTAAAAGCGATTGAATCAGTTCATTTTTTGAATTGACATTACAGCTGCAGGAATATGTATTGGCCAATTGATGAAGTTGTTCGATGTCTGCATAACTTAACATCTCTGCGAGACGCATCCCGCATCCCTCCTATGTTCTTCCAGTTCATCTTATTTCCATTATTGACCTTCCCAATGATTGGATATACCACTAAAAAAAAGAAAAGGTGCTTAGCACCTTTTCTTAGGAGGGGATTCAGGTGCCACAAGATTTCCACCTTTAATTTGAGCATTCCCCTTACTTAAAACGAAAAGCCCAGTGCAATCGCACGGGGCCTTATTATCTCTGAAAACTATATGAATCCCTTAACTGCCAACCCGCAATCGCTCCACCCATTCCAATGCGAGTTCATGTTCATCATCCAACTCAAGCAATTGATTTAGGTATCGTTGCGCCTGGTCCACTTGCCCATTTTCATAGGTTAGTTCTACCAACTTCAATAATATCGTTTCATCCAGATCCTGCACACTGAGCGCTTCTTCCAGCTTGTCTATCGCAGACTGGAAATTTCCCATCTTTTCGTAAATTTGACCAAGAAGTAAATAGGCTCCCATGTATTCGGGCTCATTGTGTAAAACTTCCAACCCAAAACTTAAAGCTTCATCAAGGCGCTCCAACTGATAAGCCGTTAGGGAGCATCCATATAGTACTTCGGTTGAGCGGTCACACTCCAGGCATGCCTTGAACAATTCATACGCTTGCTCAAAATCACCGACCTGGCTTAGCAATTTAGCTTTTCCTAGGATTGCTCCTGATTGGATAGGGCTGTCTTTTAATTCATCAAAATGATACCCTGCTCGCTTCACATCCCCTAAGTCCAAGTAAAGCTGTGCCAAAGTCAAACGAATTTCATCCTGTTCGGGGTCTATTTCCAATATATTTTCAAGATGATGGCAAGCTATTTCAGGTAGCTCCTGCATTAAATAAATATCTGCAAGCAAAAGCATAGCCTGGATAAAATCCGGTTCTCTTTCTAAGCAATCATGTATTTCATTAATCGCTTGGTCCAATTCCCCTTGATCGATCAGGATCTCTACTCTAAGCATCTGAATATCCAGTTGTCCTTCTGTTGCCAATTCATCAAAAAAGGGCTCTATTCCATCTAAAAGGGCTTTTGCTGTATCCAAGTGTCCCAGCTCGTAAAAAGTTTCAGCTAATTGAAAAAGCAAGTCTGGGTTCTGTGCACTTTGCTTCATTAATTGTTTTAGAATTGTCAGGCCCTTTTCCACTTTTCCCGAGCGAATCCACTCAATAGCTTGGTCGACCTGTTGATTGACTCCACCGTTCATAAATTACCACATCCACTCATCTGTTTCTTATTTATCTAACAAAATAGATTAAACGGAGATCTTCCGCTTTATCGACTTTCTTTCACATAACACATGTTTCCCTATGATCGAGAGAGCCAACTCATACTCACTACGGTAACCATTATGCCAAAGAATCCGGCAACTAAACCCATATTGCCTGTGGGGATCACGGTCATATGGCGAAAATCAAGGGGATCACCGAGACTGGCGATCACTTTGTACCTTAGATTGCTTTTACCGATATCTGAGGTTGGCGAGGCCTGTAATTGATCCATCGACAGGATAATTTCTGAAGAAGCGATCTCTCGCCATTCCCCATTGTCTATCTTCGAATCCGTTCCTGTGGAGCCATACCCGAAACCGCCAAACATCATCACTCCGAAAACGAGTAAAAAAAGGACAGAGATTGACGTAAGCCACCGTTTCATGGAAGAGGGAATGTGAAAGAGGTTTCTGGTGATAGGCAGCGCCCATTTTTCCTCTTTTTCAATCCTTTCCATAACCGAAGAAACGGCAGATGCATGATCATCCCTGTCCAGTAAAGGAAACGATATGGTTTGATCGCGAAAAAACTCGCTGCTCTCTTTCCAGATGTTATACTCCATTCGGCATTCTTCGCAGACCCCAATATGGAACTTTATTTTTCTCATTAAAGTGTCAGGTAACTTCTCGTCAACATAAGCGGACATTAAGTTTGACACATCAAAGCATTTCATGGACTGCTCATCCCTTTCACTTCTTCCATTCTAGCATCTGAAATGTAGGACTCTAGTTGACTTTTTATACTGCTACGGGCTCTAAACAGAAGTGATTTGACGGAACTAACGGAAGAATTGAGAAGATCGGCTATTTCCTTATAGTCCTTATCCTCATACTCTCTTAAAATGATAGCAACTCGTTGTTTTTCTGGTAGATTCTCAATCGCCAAGCGAACCAACTTTTCCCTTTCGCTGCGCAACAATTCATACTCAGGAAGCCTTTCCCAAGTTGCCGTAGGATCGACCTTACTATCTTCCAAATAGACTTCAGAGTTTCTGCTCTTGCGTAATTCGCTTAATACAGAATTTCTAGCGATGGTGTAAAGCCATGTCGAGAAAGAGGCTTCCACATCGCGGAAGGAATGAAGACTGCGATAAGCCTTATAGAAGGTTTCCTGGCATAAGTCTTCTGCTATATGGTCTAAATTTGTATTATTCAGCATATGTACAATGAATGCAAGAATTCTTTTTTCATAGCGTTTAATCAGCTCGGCATAGTACTCCACACGCCCATCTTTAATCTCTCTTATAAGCTGTGAATCTGTTAACATGTTTTCCTACCCCCTGAATATTCTAGCTAATAAATTCCGCTCATCTTTACTGACGAGGAATACCACGAAAAGGTTACAGGAAAATATAAAATTAAAATCATATATACAAGCTATTCGTCAGATCCTGTCTATTTCCTTCTTGAAATTTAAGGATTTTTGTTGAATTAGAAGGAAAAAGCATAGGTCTGATTTGCCCGAAGATACCTGCCTATTACTGCTGAATTCCCTCCCTCATACAGCCGTCCACCTACTAGAACCTTTTCGGGAAACACTCCCTCTATATTTGCCCGATGGTGATCCTTGGAAAAAAACAATAAGTCAGCATCGGCCCCAATTCCCAGAGACCCTTTGCAGGGATATACACCAAATAACTTTGCCGGGGTTTGGGCCATCGTTTTAACCAACATCATCCAATAAAAGGGGTCATTGAATGATGTAATGGGAGATGGACCGGGAAACCCATCAAACCAATAGGATTGAATAATATAGGGATCTAAATCGTTCATCTTTTTTCTCCAAATTGCTTGTTCTGCGGAAGTAATGCGTAATATTGTCCGTTTTCGCACGGTCGATTTCATTTTACCGTATGGAACAAGAATTGGAAGGGGCACCTCAGCCAAGAGGCTTCGAATCGGTGAATCGAGATGAAGAATAAAACCGAGCCGTTGAAGTTTTGGGACCCAGTCCAGCCAACTTTTCGGAAATTGCTCCAAGGAAATTACCTTTACAGACCTTCTTCCAAGCCACTCCAATGATTCTTTAGTTAACTTCGGAAGACAAACCCGATACACAAAATCTGCTTGTCCACCCGTCATGAGAGACTCCGTTTCAAACCGTTCCATTATCCCTTCTAGGCTACAATCTTTGATCTGTGTAGTGATCCCAGACTGAATTGCTTTTTCCTCATCTCCCACCTTAACAGATCCTATAAATCCCGGAAGTACATAAAAGGAATTGGCGTCGACCACCTGAATTCCTTCCTGTTCCGAAATATTCTCTCTTATCTCCTTGATGACACCATCCGAAAGGAGTATGTCCTCCCGTTTAATTCCGGATCCATAGACTAAACTGCCGCCTTTAATTAAAATCGTCATATTTCCCTCTTACCCCCCGTAAGTTTCCTTTTTTCCAGCCCATTTATTTTTTTGTTTTATCCTCATGCGCTGCTTGGTTGACTGATCTTCGTCAACAATTTCAATGGTTCTGCCAATCGTCAAGAAAACAAAACTAGCCACAATGGCAAAAATGTCTGTCCAAGGGTAGACCATAAAAATTAGACGTGTAGGTTCAGCAATTAGTCCGGACCAACCATTGGAGAAAATCGTCATCCCACTTAGATATCCATTCAGATCAAATGATATTTCTTGTAAAAAAGCGTGAAAGGCGAAAGGCAATTGAAGTAAAAAGTGGAGAGTCACATGGTGAATAAATTCAAAATGAAAGGTATTTTTGCCTATGTATCCCAAAACAATAAAAGAAAGGAACGTCACGCCCCCCATTGCCATAATAAACACTTCATATAAACGGGAAACCAAATCATTCTGAGGAAATAATTGCCATAATGAAAAGGGAATGATCCAAAGCTTAATAGCCACCAAAACAGTGATCATACCTATAGACAAAGCAAGGTAGATGAGTGAACGTTGCAAGTTTTCTCCTTCCCTTCATCAAGCGTCTAAAGCTATTGCGGAACGGAAATTCACCATTCCACTCCGACCTTTGCCGCAATTTTTGTCGCATTGCTTTTTTAAAAGGATATGTGTCTTCTGTTTAAAAGATGACAAGCTTTATGTATAGTAATCAAACTTTTTGTCATTTTTTTTTAAGCTTAATTTAAGAAATGAGGGTTTAAATAAAGATAACAAGAAAAAATTGAAATGTAAGTGAAGGAGGTTTTCATATATGCTAGGATCGAAAACAGTCAAAACAGTTGCTGCTTCATTTCTTGCAGGATCACTTCTTACGGGGGCATTTTGGCTTGGGGTGGATAATGCCTCCTACTTTAAGCCAGCGAAAGAATCCGTTTCAGCTAACACTACCTCTACCCAGAATACATCTATTCAGCAGGCAGCTTTATTAGAACAGAAGGACACAAACGTGATAGCGAAAATGGTCGATGAGGCAGGGCCAGCTGTCGTAAAAATTGAGACAGAGTCAGTTGAAAAAGGAACGATGTCGGATCGAGACCTTTTCTTCCGACAATTCTTCGGAGGAGACTATCCCTTCCCGCAAGGCGAACAAAAAAAACAAAGTTTAGGATCTGGTTTTATCATCAGTAAGGACGGATATATCTTAACCAACAACCACGTTATTGAAGATGCGGATACAATCAAGGTGAATGTAACCGGAGCCAAAGAAAAATATGATGCTAAAGTAATTGGAAGTGATCCTGAACTCGACCTTGCTGTCCTTAAAATTTCTGCAAAAGAAGATCTTCCAACACTTAAGCTCGGAAATTCAGACCTAATTCGGGTAGGCGATTGGTCTGTAGCCATTGGTAATCCTTACGGGTTGGATCATACGGTAACCGTTGGGGTGATCAGTGCCAAAGAACGTCCATTGAATATAGGGGAAGCACGATTCAAAAACCTTCTGCAAACGGATGCGTCCATTAATCCGGGAAACAGCGGAGGACCTTTATTAAACCTTCAAGGAGAAGTTATTGGAATTAACACCGCGATCAATGCTGAAGCACAAGGGATCGGCTTTGCCATTCCAATCAATACTGTGCAGGAAGTGCTTGATGACCTAATTCATAAAGGAAAAGTTTCTCGCCCTTGGCTTGGTGTCTCCCTTCAAGATCTAACGCCCGAATTGCAAAAGTACTTTGGGATTGATATGAGTGAAGGGGCTGTTATTGGTTACGTAGCAAATGGAAGCCCGGCAGAAAAGGCCGGTTTTAAGCCTGGTGACATTGTCGTAGAAATAGACAAAGAGAAAGTTAAGAGCGCAGACCAACTGGTTGAGATAGTAGGAAAAAGTAAAGTCGGAGAGAAGCATCAATTTTTACTATATCGAAATGGAAAATTTGAAACGATCACTGTAATTATCGGGGAAAAAAACTATAATAGTAAATAATTAACTAACACCAAATAGTCTCAGGCAAATAGCCTGGGACTATTTTCGGGAAGGTGAAATGATGAAGGATGCCATTTTGGTGGTAGATGATGACCAAAAAATTGCCACAATGCTTAAACGTTCTTTGGAATATGAAGGATATGCAGTCACCGCGGTGCATAATGGCGAAGATGCGTTGATTGCAATTCATGAGAATTTATTTAGCCTTGTTATTTTGGATATTATGTTGCCAGGATTGAATGGCTGGCAGATCTGTCAAGAGATTCGCTCCTATTCTCCGATTCCAATAATCATGTTAACGGCGAAAGATGAAGTGGAAGACAGAGTGAAGGGCCTCGACTTGGGCGCTGATGATTATGTTGTCAAACCTTTTGCACTGGGTGAATTACTTGCAAGAGTTCGCGCACATCTTCGCCGCAAAACACCTTCAGTAGAAAAAAAGGCTGGTTTGGCCTATCTGGACATTACCCTCGATTTAAACAGTCGGGAATGTACTCGTAATGGAGAAAAGATAGATTTAAGAGGAAAAGAATTTGAACTACTGGAATATTTTCTCCTTAACCCTAACAAGGTTCTTTCTAAAGAGCAAATTTTGAACAAGGTATGGGGTTATGATTATAGCGGAGAATCGAATGTCATTGAAGTATATGTTGCCACCTTGCGTTCCAAATTAGAAACCAACGGGCGTTCCAGGGTTATTCAAACCGTACGCGGGATCGGCTATGTGTTACGGGAGGGGCCTTAAGATGCCCATACGATTGAAGCTGGCCTTCTGGTATAGTGGCGTTTTTCTCATCATCATTACCCTATTTTGTGCCTTTATTTATTTGTTTTTTACCCATCGGGAGATGAACCAAATTGACAGCCATTTGCGTGAAAGGGCGATTGAAGTTCATCATTCGATAAAGTTGATCGATATCTATCCATTTCCGATTCAAAGCCTTGTGCTGCCAAATGTCGATGTATTTTCATCCCCGGAAATCTTATTACAAATTGTCGACCCAACAGGTAATGTCCTTTCACGTTCCAATTCATTGGGAAATCAAACCCTCCCAATTAGCAGGAAAGCGATTGAGGAAATTCGGCAAAATAAGGACTACTACGAAACCTCCCAGGTTCATGGTTATCCATTTCGAATTTACTACCTTCCTTTAGTCTCCGGAGAAAAATTGATCGGAGTACTCGAGGTCGCCGGCTCACTGAAAAACATTCAACGCTCAATGACCAACCTGCAGTGGCTGCTCGCAATAGGGGCCATCTTAACCGCTACCCTTTCCGCTATCATCGGTTGGTTTTTAGCGGGAAAATCATTAAGTCCGATCCACAAAATTATCGAAACGACAAAGGAAATCGAAAAAGAGGGCAGTTTGGAACGGAGAATTTCGTATCAAGGGCCGATGGACGAAATTGGCTTGCTTTCAGGCCAAATCAATTCCATGATGAAAAAAATCGAAACTATGTATCGTGAATTGGAAGAATCCTACGAAACACAGCGTCGATTTGTTGCTGATGCAAGCCACGAGCTGCGAACACCTTTGACATCCATCCGGGGAAATATGGAATTTTTGAGGATGCTTTATCTTGAAAAAGGCGAACTATCCATGGATGCAATGGAAGACATCATCGAGGAAATTGAACGGGTTTCTCGAATGATCCACAATCTTCTGGCTCTGGCACGAGCTGATGCTGGATATAAAATGCAAATGGAAGTGATCAACTTAAAGGACTGGGTCGCCGAGTGGGTCAACCAAGGAACGCTGCTTTCAACCGATGATGTGCGATTCCTCCACGATCCACTGGAACAACTGGAAGGGGTAAGTATTTTGGGAAATCGGGACTTTTTGCAGCAAGTTTTTCTGATTCTTCTTGAGAACGCGTTTAAATACACAAAGACGGGTTCAGTCGGGCTCCATTTTTCATCTACTGAGCAAAATATGATCTTTTCTGTACAGGATACGGGTGTTGGGATTTCTGCAGAAGACTTAGATCTTGTGTTCCATCGCTTCTATCGGGGAGGCAATGCAAGAAAATTCCCTGGAACAGGTCTCGGTTTATCGATTGCGAAATGGGTGGTAGAAAAACACGGAGGTACGATCGAGATTGAAAGTAGAATTGATTGTGGAACAGTGGTTAGTGTATCCCTCCCTAGAAGCTAATTACTTAATGTTTGATAATTTCCCCATTAAAGCAGCGACAACGTCGAGCATTTCTGTCGTTTGGCTAAGCGTATCCATCATTTTCCTTCGGCTGACCTTTATTTTTGGCAAGCGCAACGGTGGTTTTGCCGGTTTAGCAGCAGGTAAGGCATTTCCTGCTTGTCTGCTGCTCGGCATAAGTCGAATCGGTGGCTTCAAGGTTGGAAATTTCATTTGTGTTGGTAAAGCAGTTGGGGGCGCAAATTGTGGAAAGATGTTTTTCAGACCATCAAACAACCCTTTCTTCTTTGTTCCAGAAGGCTCCTTCTTTTCTTTAGGTGGCGCCTTTTTCTTTTCCTTTTTTTGATTTCGCTCCTGAATCATTTGACTCATAAACAAATGAGCATTCCTCATGATCTTTTCATTATCAATTGGCTGCCCTGGTTTAAAATGCCGTAATCCATCCGGCTGTTGCGTTAAGTAAAATAGTATTTCCGGCTTATTTTTCAACCACACTCGATTTTCCATCATCCACTGGTACAAAATGGGATTAGTCGCAAGTTGCATTTTAAATTCCTTTTTATTCAATGATATACACTCCTTTTGATAATTAGCTTCACGAAATATCGATATGAAACAATTCCTCTTACATGATATTGCTATACGGGCGAACGTGTATAGGCAATAACCCATTCCAGGTAAGTTTGGGCGAAATACCTCTAACCTCCCAAAATTCGGGCGAGAGCCCAGGGCATCTGCCCATACCAATCTGTAAAAGAGTGCGTAGTATGTATTGTTCGTTAGGAACTAAAAATCAAAAGGAGGAAGTCAGATGAGTTCTTGGAGCGGAATTTTTAACGATGAAGGATTCCTGATTATTCTTGTTCTATTCATCCTGTTAGTCATTGTTGGTGCTGGTGACGACTAATCCTGTCAGCGGAACAATGGAAAAAGCCCTAATAAAATTAGGGCTTTTTCTATATTAGAACTTGCTTTAAGGTATCATCAAATCCAGGGAAAGATACATAAATCGCCTCATCTCCCTGAATGATTGTTTCCCCTTCGGAAACGGTGCCGGCAATGGCCATCGCCATGGCAATCCGATGATCGCCGTAACTGATGCATTCAGCCCCATGGAGCTTTGCTCCACCTTCAATAACCATTCCATCCTCAGTGGCTTCAATTTTCGCACCGACCTTTTTTAATTCAGTAACCATTGCGTCGATCCGATTTGTTTCCTTTACTTTCAATTCCTCGGCATCCCTAATGACAGTCCGTCCTTGCGCTTGGGTAGCCAATACTGCAATGATTGGAATTTCATCGATCAAACGAGGAATGATCGATCCGCCTATTTCGATTCCTTTTAACGTGGAATGGCGTACAACAATATCAGCCACAGGTTCCCCATTCCAAACCCGTTCCTGCTGCAATTCTAGGTCTGCCCCCATCTCCCGAAGAACATCGATGATTCCAGTCCTTGTTGGATTAATCCCAACGTCTTTTATCGTTAAAGACCCGCCCGGAATCATCGCCGCAGCTGCTAGAAAAAAGGCAGCCGAGGAGATATCTCCAGGCACCTGGATCTGTTTCGGTTGGACGAGTTGCTGTCCGCCACGAATCGAAACTCCCCCGGGAAAAGATTGCACTTCAACACCAAAAGAAGACAGCATCCGTTCCGTATGATCACGTGACAAATGTGGTTCATAGACTGTTGTGGTTCCTTCGGCACGCAGCCCAGCCAAAAGAATCGCAGATTTCACCTGGGCACTCGCAACTGAAGAACGATATTCAATCCCCTGGAGGTGACCGCCGCGAATAGAGAGTGGTGTATATTCTCCCTCTTGCCTTCCATCGATTTTCGCCCCCATTTGACGTAGAGGAGTAACAACCCTTTTCATGGGACGTTTAGCGATGGATTCATCGCCTACAAGAGTAGAATGAAACGGTAGTCCCGAAAGAATACCCGAAATAAGTCGGATGGTTGTTCCGGAGTTCCCTACATCCAGTACCTCATGTGGCTCTTCCAGTTGATCAAGCCCACGACTTTCCACAATTACCCGGTCCCCGTTTTGTTTAATCTTGACTCCCATTTTTTTAAAACAACTAATTGTGCTTAGGCAATCTGCACCAGGTAAAAATCCAGAAATAACCGCCTTCCCTTCCGCAAGCGAACTGAACATAACAGCCCGATGGGAGATCGACTTGTCACCAGGAACAGTTATATTTCCGGAAATAGCACTGGCTTTTGTCACTTTCAGCATTCTTTATTTCCTCCATCTCTACAGTCCTAGACGAATATCCGTAAACACGAATGTGCTTACTCCCTTGAATAAACGCGATATCCCTCTTCTGTTAACACCATACGGGCTTTCTCCATATCCTCTTCATTGCGAAAGGTGGTCAAAAGTACACCCATAATATCTTCACGAATTTCCATAATTCTTATATTGGTAATACTGATATCCTTTTCACCTAGAAGCGTAGTAATTTTCCCGATGATCCCTGGGATATCTGGGACATCTATATATAAATCATACAACGGCGTAATGGCGCCCTTTGTACGTTCTGGAAGTTGATCGCGAAAATCACGTGCTTCCCTAAAGAATGTTTCTATCTTGTCTGCGTCTGCCTCTTTGACAAAATTAATAATTTCATCAAATACATTTCGCCAGTCTTCAGCAAGCTCCAGCATCACCTTACGGTTATGCAGCAAGATGTCCCGCCACATTAATGGGTTACTCGAGGCAATCCGCGTAATGTCGCGAAAACCACCAGCTGCCAAACGGTGGTACCATGGTGATTGTTCGTTGTACTCACCAACCTGCTTTACTAAAGTGGCCGCAATAATATGTGGGAAATGGCTAATTGCACCAACAACCCGGTCATGTTCCACAGGATCAAGGACAACAATCCTCGCCTTAGTGCAGGCTAACAAATCACTTAAGGATTTAACTATCTCTTGAGGAATCGAGCTATCGGGGGTTAACACATAATATGCATTTTCAAACAATCGATCATGGGCGGCCTCAATACCGGTTTTATGTGAACCAGCCATCGGGTGACCACCAATGAAATACACATTCCTTTTTTGGAAATCACGCGTCCACTCAAAAATGGACCCCTTCGTACTCCCTGTGTCGGAAATAATCGCACCTGGCTTTAGCGGGGTATATCGCAAAAACGAGATCAATTCGAAGAGCTTTCCAACAGGTGAAGAGAGAAAAATAAAATCAGCTTCTTTAACGGCTTCCGCTAAATCAACTGTCCCTTTATCAATTGCACCTAAAGCAAGGGCCTTTTGTAAATTTTCTTCATATATATCAAATCCGATTATTTCAACATCTTTATTTTTCATCGAGAGGGCGAGCGATCCGCCGATCAATCCCACCCCCAAAATGGCTACATGCTTCACCGTTTACACCTCACGACCTTCTAAAACTTCGCGGAAGGCCTTAATAAAGGTTTCATTCTGTTCTGTGCTGCCAACAGTCACGCGAATGCCTGTGGAAAAACCTAAGGCAACACCTGAGCGAACGATTACCCCTTTACGTAACAGGGCGTTAAAAATGTCATTGCCATTCTTCCCAGTGTCAACTAAAACAAAATTCCCTTCAGAAGGGTAATAAGAAAGTCCCATCTCGTCAAATGCTTTGTAGAACTGTTCGCGTCCTTTGGCATTTTCTTCTCTACAATTTTTTACAAATTCTTGATCTTTCAAGGCTGCAATGGCTGCTACCTGAGCAATGCGACTTGTATTAAACGGTTCTCTCACACGATTCAGTTTGTCTATAATCGCAGGATCTGCAACACCATAGCCAATCCGTAATGCTGCCAAACCATATATTTTGGAGAAGGTTCTTAGGATTAGAACATTCGAAAAATCTGGTAGCAAGGATAAGGAATTCGGATATGCATCGTTTGTTACATATTCACAATAGGCTTCGTCTAATACCACTAAAGTGGTCTCGGGAACTTGTTTTAAGAAAGAAACAATCTCATCCTTTGTATTGATCGTTCCTGAAGGATTGTTTGGATTGCACACCCAAACTATCCGGGTATCTTCATTAATTTTTTCAAGCATCGCTGCGAGATCATGAACGCCGTCTTTTAAGGGAACTTCGATTACTTCCGCCCCTTCCACGATAGCCGTTGTTTTATATACTGAGAAGGTAGGAACAGCCATTACCGTGTTGGTTCCAGGCTGTAGGTAAGCCCTGGAAGTTAACATGCACAGCTCGTCCGATCCATTTCCAAAAATCAACTGCTCGCCCTTTACATCAAGAAAAGAAGAAACGGCCTCACGCAGTTCCATCGCAGCTCCGTCAGGATAGATCGCAAGTTGATCCAATTCCTTAAGGATTGCTGGTTGAACCTCGGGAGAACTTCCAAATGGATTTTCATTAGAAGCAAGCTTGATGATCGAGTCTAGACCGAGCTCTCTTTTTACTTCTTCAATTGGTTTTCCAGGTTGGTATACTGGTAAATCTACGATTTGCTTTTTTGGCAACATTAAAATCCACCCCTAGAGCAATTTTCCTTTATCTTACTCCACATTTCAAGTTTTGTACAAATCTTTTTATGTTTTCTAGCCCCTGTTCTACCGTATCTGCATTTAGCAATAGCTGGCTATTGGCTTCAATTGTCTTCACAAGAGCACTTCCTACGATCAGACCATCAGCAAAAGGCGCAAGCTGCTGCATTTGCTCTGGTGTAGAAATACCAAACCCTACAGCAATTGGAACTTTGGAAGAAGTGCGAACTTCTTTTAAAAAGTCCTCCACCCCTTCAGATAATTGATTTCTAGCCCCAGTTACACCCAGAGAGGACACACAATAAATAAATCCTTCGGCTTGTTCGGCAATCTTTTGGATCCGCTGTTTCGATGTTGGAGCAACCAGGGAAATCAACGGGATCGAATATTGTTTGGAAAGGGCTGTGACCTCTCCGCTTTCTTCGACCGGAAGGTCTGGAATAAGGATTCCATCTACCCCCTGTTTCCTCATCAATTGAAACAGAGATTCTATCCCATACTGAAGAACTGGATTATAATAGGTAAACAATATAATCGGAATCGTCAATCCTTGTTCCCTCATTTGACCGGCAAGCTGAACACAGGCTTCGATGTTTACGCCATTACGCAAGGCCCTTGCCGATGCCCCTTGAATGGTCGGTCCGTCTGCCAACGGGTCCGAATAAGGTACACCCAATTCTAAAATATCTGCACCTGCCTCCTCCAAAGCCAAAGCAATTTTCACTGTCGCCTCTAGTGAAGGAGCACCGGCTGTAATAAATGGAATAAATAAA
>Ga0180216_1000310_pt1 | contig 54032 bp, 50 predicted proteins | sample eDN3rd37CBELigMG_FD_128879 | JGI IMG/M metagenome (GOLD analysis project Ga0180216, IMG submission 128879) | Enriched Miracle-Growth compost microbial communities from Emeryville, California, USA - eDNA 3rd pass 37_C BE-Lig MG (version 2)... ...
CTTTTCCGATTCGCCCCCCTTTTTGCAGGTAGGTCAGATCATCGATCATGAACAGGTCGCGTTGCCCCTCAATCATTCGCCTAATCAACTCTATACATTCTTCCTTCGATTTCCCCATGTTTGCCGCTTTCGCTGTTTCCACAACAATCTGCCCAAGGAAAAATGCTGCCTTTTTCGAATCGATCACAGTGACATCGATCTTACCTTCCAAAAAGGATCTAGCTAAGTTTGCCGATTGATAGGTACCGCTTAAAGCACTGGACAAATGGATCGAAAGGATTTGAACATCCTCACCATGAACTTCTGCTAGCTCTCTATATTTTTTTTCGAAATGGGTAGGCGATGGCTGTGAGGTCGTGGGGAAACTCTTCGCCTTCTCCAATTTCTCAAAAAACTCCAGCGGAGTAATCGTTACCCCATCCAAAAAGTTTTCCTGATCAATATGAACATGTAGAGGGATTACATGAATATCCAACTGTTCAGCTATTTCCTTTGGAATATCTGCGGTACTATCTGTTACAATACAAATCTTTGGCACCCTGTACACCAACCTATTCTACAGAAAATATATAGGGATAAATGGGCTGTCCACCAAAATGGACGTCAATTTCCAATTGTGGAAAAGCCTCTTCGACTTGTCTGGCAAGCTCTTCCGCCTGTTCCTGTCGGGCATCCTGGCCGAATAAAATCGTCAGCACTTCATCGTCCTCGCCAATCAACATGGTAAGCACACGAAGCGCGGTTTCCGGTAGTCCTTGTCCATTGACTACAATGTCCCCTTCAAGCATTCCCAAGAAATCCCCTTCACGAATTTCTAATTCATCCCATTTCGAATCTCTTACGGCTTTCGTCACCTGACCGGTTTTAACATGGGCAAGTGCTTCTGTCATCTGCTGTATATTTCGCTCGATGGCTGCATCTGCATGATAAGCGAGCATAGAGGCGATTCCTTGCGGGATCGAACGACTAGGAATGACGAATGCGGGTGTATCTAGCATCGATGCCGCTTGTTCAGCAGCCATAACAATGTTTTTATTGTTTGGTAAAAAGATTATGTTTTCAGCGGAGATTCTCTGGGCTGCTTTTAGAAGATCCTCCGTACTCGGGTTCATTGATTGTCCTCCACTGACAATCTCTTGCACTCCTAAACCTTTTAAAATACGAGAAATCCCTTCGCCCGCGGAAACTGCAACAATTCCGACTAGCTGTTTCTTCTGAGAAGGCACTACAGATTCGGAAGAAAGAATCTGAGCATGTTGCTGCCTCATATTCTCAATTTTAATCCCTTGGAGATCTCCAAAAGTCTGACCAAAATTCAAAATATCGCCCGGTTTTTCTGTATGGATATGAATTTTTACCAAATCATCATCCGCAACAGCAACAATGGAATCTCCCCATTTTTGCAATTGACTCCTTACCCCGACCAAATCAAAGTTCGAATTTTGATCCAAATGAATTAAAAATTCGGTGCAATAACCGAAAACGATATCTTCAGTTTTCAAATGCAGCTGCGCGTGTTCCAACTGGATCTCTTGAGGAATCGTTGGAACACGTTCTTCAACAACAACATTCCCCTGCAGCGCTTGAAGAAAGCCAACATATATGTATACAAGTCCCTGTCCACCTGAGTCAACAACTCCCACTTCCTTAAGAATAGGAAGCAGTTCAGGGGTTCTGGCTAAAGACTTTTCCGCACTATTTATGGTGATCTTCATCAATTCCACTAGATCATCAGTCGATTTGGCGAATTTTTCCGCACCTGACGCTGCATCTTTGGCAACCGTTAGAATTGTTCCTTCCACAGGTTTAATTACTGCCGAATAAGCGGCTGATACACCCTGGGTAAGGGCTGCTGCCAAAAGATTTGCATTTATTTCTTCGGCATCTGCTAATGCTTTGGCAAACCCACGGAACAATTGGGATAATATAACGCCTGAATTCCCTCTGGCTCCCATCAATAATCCCTTGGAAAAAGCTAGGGCGGTTTTGCCGGCATGAGAGAAAGATTTCTGAGATAGCTCATTCACTCCAGATGACATGGTGAGGTTCATATTCGTTCCTGTATCGCCATCTGGAACTGGAAACACGTTTAAGGCGTTAACCTGCTCTATATGCCGTGAAAGGTTTGCTGCACCAGCCATCAGCATATTTTTTAACTGTTCCCCGTTAATTTGCCTAACCCCCATTATGAATGTCCCCCTTGCTAGGACTCAGTTACCCGGACTCCTTGAACGTAAACGTTTATCGCCCCAACCTGCAGCCCTAAACTTTGTTCTAATGTATATTTGACCGTTGCTTGAACATTATGGGCCACTTCAGAGATCTTTACCCCATAGTTCACAATGACATACAAATCTATTTCCACCAGATCCCCATTCTCACGAACGGTCACTCCTCTGCCGAGATTATCTCTGCCTAGAAGCTCTGCGACTCCATCCTTTAGTGAATTCCTGGAAGCCATCCCAACTAAACCATAACAGTCCTCTGCAGCTCCACCAGCAATCATCGCAATTACTTCATTTTCTACATCAATCTTCCCTAGAGGTGTGTTCATTTCTACTGACATCGCAGTACCTCCTTCATTTGTGTATGAAAAGCTTCTATCAAGCCTTCGAAGAAGATGCATCCATCTTTAGAAGAAGCTTTTCATGCGGTCAAAAAGATCCCTTGAAGCTGTTCCCATCAATTTTACTATACATCCCCTGTATTTGAAAGTTTTTCGCCAAATACAAGCGGGGAGATGGCATCAGTAGAGCTATTCCTGAAGCTTTTCCTATTATCTTATTGCGCAGCTTTACCCAATATGTTATTATATCTTAGTATCTGTAATGTGCTAGGCTGTATCAGGGAGGTGGAAATATGGCTCGCGTATGTTTTGTAACTGGTAAGAAAGCCGGTTCTGGAAATAAAAGAAGTCACTCCATGCGTGCTTCTAAGCGCACTTGGGGTGTTAACGTTCAAAAAGTACGGATCTTGGTTGACGGAAAGCCAAAGCGTGTTTATGTAAGTGCAAAGGCTCTTAAGTCCGGAAAAGTAACTCGTGTATAATGCATAGGTGTAAAAAGGGGATTTTTTCCCTTGACGAAACCCGGTCCTAGTGACCGGGTTTTTAATTAACGGAAATTTTTTCCGCTATCGTATAGAATCGAAGAAAAATCTGCTTTATAACGGAAAAATGTTCCGTTATTAAGTACTTTGACCAGTCTGTAATCGTTTACAAACAGCGATAGCGGAAAAGTTTTCCGTTATTCTCCCCATACAAGCTCAAAAACCAAAAATAACAGAAAATTCTTCCACTAACCATAGAAACACAAAAAAAAGCACCTTTCACTAAGGTGTTTTTTTTCTTTTTCCGTCGGGTTCGGACTTAGGAAACCATCAAGTCTTACCCCGAGGGTTTAAACAAGATGGAGTAAGACTGAACTAAGTTTTTATTTTTTTCTAAAGGCTCCCAAGACAGCCTTCACCATCCCACCGATAAATCTTGGTAGCTTGATTGTATAAAATTTCATGTCTGCCCCTCCTTACCCCATTTTTGTCGCCGTTTTTACTCATCGTTAAACCACAGGATTCTATGTACCCGGGTAGATGACCAACTCGCATTTAGTAAAGTATATTCACCTTCCACCTAGAAATGTTCCTAAAAATTTTGATTTCGTTTTTTCCCTAAAAAGTCTTCCCACTATAGTTCTAGTGAGTCGAGCTTTTTCATATGCTGATAATAACCAAAAGCTTGTTTATATCAAGCAAAGTATTCTATTAAGAGGAGGCAATACACTATGGGACAAGCGGCATTGTTTACCCCGCCAGCAGTTCATAAATCAAACGTTGTTCTATTTCCAAACTATTTAACACGGAGCAGGCTAAAGGGGTTCACCAAAACATTGAAGGGAAGCTACACCTCAAACAGCGAAGGACTTGTAACCATTGTCAATGATCTCATTGAATTTCATTATAAAAGCTACAATAAGCATATTGAACTAGTTGATTTAACAGCCACCCCGGCTGCTATTCCTGATGCCGTTCGCTGTCTTGAGTTCTTGCGTTATGAATCCTATCTTTTGCAAAAGCCGATTTTCTGCCACCTTCAGGATCCTTCGCTCCTCCCTTTATTGCGTGAACAGGGTTTTCGGATTATCGATGACGAAGAAGAACAATCGGAGGTATATAGTAGTTTCTGGGATTACGAATTGCAAAAAGTTTAAGAAAAACTTCCATCGAATCCCTTTCGAAGAAGAGATATCCTTCATGTGATGCGAAAAGGCTGATCAAATGATCAGCCTTTCTTGATTGCCCGAATTGCACCTGCTCGATCCGCCTCACCATAAACTGCACTTCCTGCAACCAATATGCTCGCCCCTGCTCCCACAACTTGCGGTGCGGTCTCTGCATTGATTCCCCCGTCGACTTCGATCTCGATATGCTGCAGTCCTCGTTCATCAAGCATCATTCGTAGATCCTGAATCTTTGGAAGAACAGAAGCAATAAAACTCTGACCTCCGAAACCTGGATTTACCGTCATCAATAATACCATATCCAAATCAGGCAAAATGGGTTCGAGCATTTGAATCGGTGTTGCTGGATTCAAGGCGACGGATGCTTTAGCTCCTAGATCCTTGATTAAAGAAATCGTTCGATGTAAATGAATACAAGCTTCCTGATGAACAGAAATAATGTCTGCCCCTTGCTTAATAAAATCAGGTATGTATCGGTCTGGATTTTCTATCATTAGATGAACATCCAACGGAAGCTGGGTGTAAGGTCGTATCGCCTTTACAATTAACGGTCCAATGGTAATGTTAGGAACAAAATGACCATCCATCACATCTACATGAATCAATTCTGCTCCACCTTGTTCAACCTCTTTTATTTCCTCTCCAAGTTTGGCAAAATCCGCGGAAAGAATAGAAGGAGCTACTTTCGTTTGGTGTTTCATACCATTAATACCTCCGCTTTTTCTCTTTCATTTCTTTTAAAAATTGCAAATAATGATCATACCTCGATTGAGCGATCTCCCCTCTTTGCAATGCAGAAACAATTGCACATTGCGGTTCAGAAACATGCAAGCATCCTCGATATTTACAATCCGGAAGAAACTCCCTCATCTCTACGAAATAATGGCTAAGATGTTCCGGCTCGATATCAAAGAAATCCAATTGGCTAAAGCCAGGCGTATCGGCTACAAATCCTCCTTGATAAGGAATTAACTCGACGTGGCGGGTTGTATGCTTTCCTCTGCCAAGCCGTTCGCTGATGCTTCCAGTTAAGAGGTTCGCCCCAGGAATAATGGAATTGAGCAAGGTAGATTTCCCCACCCCAGATTGACCGGCAAAAACCGTAATATGCCCTGGTAATAGCTCGCGAATCTGTTCAGATGGATCTGTTTTTAGCTGGTGAGTAACCAATACATCATATCCTAACTTTTCATATAAAGAAACGATCGGCTGGATGTCCTCGTTAGAGGCCAAATCTGATTTCGATAAACAGATGATCGATTTCACACCAGCCGATTCCGTGTGAACGAGAAACTTATCCAACAAAAGAAGGCTGATTTGCGGCTCGGCAAGGGAAAAAACTAGTACAGCTTGGTCTACATTGGCAATCGGCGGTCTAATCAACTCGGTTTTTCGTTCAAAGATCTGCTGAATAAACCCTTCCTGATTGCGTTCCTGGTCATACTCCACGAGGTCGCCAACCAGTGGGGAGATCTTTTTCTTTTTGAATACCCCTCTAGCTCTGCATTGCCAAACTGTTTCGTTATCCAGCACGTAATAGTAGCCGCTCAATGCCTTAATGATCCTACCTTCAGGCATGATCTACCTCCTTTGTTTCACTACTTAAATATTTACGGTAGGGTAGAATAACGGATGTTCCTCTTCTCCATTATTTTCCCATTATTATAAATGGTAATCGTAGCATCTTGGCTAGGTGACAAGACCACCTTGACGTCAAAAGTTTCTGATTGGGTAATAGTTTTGTTCACAATCTCCCGATCTTTCCCTCTAGCGTCTGTAACTAGGATAACGATATCGGCAGATTCCTGGTCGCCAAGCAGAACCAAGACTGGTTCCGTTATTTCCTTTGCATCTTTTGGATAGCCACTGCTAATCATCAATTCAATCTCTGTTCCGGATGGAGCCCTGCTGCCAGCCTGAAATGGATATTGGCGGAAGACGGTCCCTTTCGAAAGGTAGCTTGGTTCATTTTTCACCGTACCCTTTTTTAGTCCATTTTTCAAAAGAACAGATTCTGCCTCTTCTTCCGTAAGCCCAACCAGATTTGGCATGACAACGGTTTGTCTTCCCATGCTAACCGTCACAACTACCTTATCCTTGGATGGTGTAACTAGCGTTCCAGCAGGGGGCGTTTGCCCCATGACGGTTCCACTGGCATACTCATCACTTGGCTTACGTTCAATTTCATAATTTAATTTAACCAGTTGAACCTCAATTAGCCTTTCAGGAAGTCCTACCAAGTCAGGTACTTCAATCTGCTCTTCACCCTTGCTGACATAAACCGTTACTTCACTGTTTTCCTTCACCCGCATTCCAGGAGATGGCTCCTGCTTAATAACCATATTCTGTGGTACTTCATCGCTATATCGTTCCTTAATGAGTACCTTTAAATTTTTTTCGGCCAAGGCCTTTTGTGCCTCTTGCAGTGTCATATTCTCAACCCGCGGTGTATTCACCTCAGGAACATAGAATATACTCAAGATAAAATTAAACCCATATAGCGCGACCACAAAAAACAAACTTAGAAAGACAAGCCATCCGATCCCTTTTAGCCATACTTTGGACTTCCCCTGAGATGGTTCGTACTCCTGCCTGTCTCCTGCAGCCGTATTTTGTCCATTTAGCCTTTCCATCAGTTCGGGGGTTATCGCGGGAATCACCCTTGTCGATTCCTCATCATCGATCTTCGGCATAAATTTCGGTTCGTTTAGTCGATCCGGGTCAAGACAGGTCTTCAGATCACGCTGCATTTCCTTCACTGATTGGTATCGATAGAGTGGATCCTTCACCAATGATTTTAAAATGACATTCTCCACACTCTGCGGAAGCTTAGGATTGATTTCCTTTGGCGGAACAATTTCCTCTTGGAGATGCTTAAGTGCAACACTAATTGGAGAGTCACCGGAAAAAGGAACATTTCCTGTCACCATCTCGTAAAGAACAATCCCTAGGGAATAGATATCAGATTTTTCACCGCTAATTCCTCCCCGTGCTTGTTCAGGAGAAAAGTAGTGGACCGAACCAATCACGGAGCCTGTATGCGTAATTGTAGCCGAGGTTACGGCTCGTGCAATGCCAAAATCAGTAACCTTGACCCTCCCGCCTTTGCCAATTAATATGTTATGTGGCTTAATGTCCCGATGAATAATATGATTATGGTGGGCATGATCCAACGCATCGCAAATTTGCATAGCAATAGGGACCGCCTCTTCTACGTCAAGCACACCTTTTTTCGTAATCAACTCTTTTAGAGTTGAACCTTCAACATATTCCATGACAATATATTGTATATCATCTTCTTCGCCGACATCATAGACGTTCACAATATTGGGATGAGATAAGCTGGCGGCAGCCTGCGCTTCCCTGCGGAAACGTACAATAAAATCGTCATCATGTCCAAACTGTGAGCGAAGGATCTTCAGCGCAACAGTTCGGTTCAAAAGATTGTCATGGGCTTTATATACTATCGCCATTCCCCCGCCACCAATACGCTGTTCGACTTCGTAACGCCCTCCTAGGCTCTTGCCAATCATTCGGGCACCCCGCTTCCGTCATCCTCCTTAGAGGATAGGGTGTTGATTACGACAGCCGTAATGTTGTCTTCCCCTCCAGCGTCGAGAGCCAACTTAATTAGAGTGGTAACAGCAGTCTCAGGCGTTTGGGATGCAGACAGGGTGTTTAGGATTTGTTGCGAAGAAATCTTATTGGATAAGCCGTCCGTACAAATCAGAAATTGATCCTGTGGCTCCCATTCAAAAGCCTTCAAATCTACCTCGACATCCAGGTCCGTGCCCAAAGCACGGGTCAGCACATTCTTTTGCGGGTGTTTCTTGGCCTCTTCTTCAGAAATTTGACCATTCTTCAGTAATTCATTTACTAAAGAATGATCGTCCGTGAGTTGTGTCAGTTTCCCCATGGATAATCTATAAATTCGGCTATCGCCAATATGCCCCGTAACCATCCAATCCCGAGACAAAATACAGACGGCAATAGTGGTTCCCATCCCCTTACAATCATCATGTCCCATTGCATAACGATAGATCTCGTCATTCGCCTTAAGGATCGCCTGATCAAGTAGATCAATCGCCTCATTGGGCTTTAGATCATCCGGTAAGGTGGAAATATTCATTTTTATAATATCAACCGCCATCAGGCTGGCAACATCTCCTGCCTGATGGCCTCCCATTCCATCAGCGACAATCGCTATTAAATAACCATTATCCAGTCTAACAACCGCTCCCGTATCCTCATTTAATGCTCTTACACAGCCAATATGTGTTTGATAGGCTGCCTCCATGATTCAAGTCACCTCGCAGCTTCTTTAGCATGTTGTGCCCTTAGCTGACCGCAGGCGGCGGCAATATCGCTTCCATGCTCACGACGAATCGTAGCATTGATTCCTCTTTTTTGTAAAGTCCTGTGAAACTCAAAAATATCATCTTTTGGCGTACGGACATAATCTCGCTCTGGAACATAGTTAACAGGGATTAAATTTACATGGCAATTGATATCTCCAATTAAATCCGCTAATTCGTTGGCATGTGCCACACTATCATTCACACCGCCAAACAAACCGTACTCAAAAGTAATTCTTCGCCCTGTTTTGTTTACGTAATAACGACAAGCCTCCAATAGATCATTAAGCGGGAATCCCCGGTTAATCGGCATTAAACGTGAACGTAGCTCCGAATTAGGGGCATGAAGGGAAATAGCCAAATTAAACTGATTCATATCATCTGCCCACTGATATATTTTTGGCACGATCCCACTAGTAGAAACAGTAATATGCCGTTGTCCGATATTTAATCCTTTGTCATTATTAATAATATATAAGAAATCAAGCAGAGCCTCAAAGTTTTCAAAGGGTTCTCCAATCCCCATTACCACCACGTGACTGACTCGCTCTTCGTCCTCATCCAGAGCCTTTTGGGCCATTAAAACCTGTGAAACGATTTCACCGGCTGTTAGATTTCTTTTCAGGCCCCCAAGCGTAGAAGCACAAAACGTACAGCCAATTCTACATCCCACCTGAGTGGTGACACAAACACTATTTCCATAATTATGGCGCATAATCACGGTTTCAATCGCATGTCCATCGTGTAAAGAAAAAAGAAATTTAATGGTTCCATCTGCGGAAACCTGTTTCGTAATCAGGTCCAATCCACGAATTTCAAAATGAGCCGCCAATTTTTCACGCAAGCTCTTCGAAAGATTGCTCATCTCCTCGAAGCTGCTAACCCTTTTTACATAGAGCCAATCATAGATTTGACCAACACGGAATGATTTTTCTCCGTTGTCTTCCAACCATTTTTTTAATGCTTCTAAACGTAAATCATAAATTAATGGTTTCAATTTTATCACCATTACTTTCCTTATTTATTGAATTCTTTCCATACGGGAAATGAAGAATCCATCACTACCAAAGTAATGTGGAAGGATTTGCACATAACTCCCCGAACGGTGAAAATAGCTGTGGAGTACTTCCGGCATGTCCCCTTGCAGCGAATCATCCAATTTGACAAAGGGGTGTTCCTTCACAAATCTTTGCACAAGCTTGCTGTTTTCCTCCGGATCAACCGTACAAGTGCTGTAAACCAATTTTCCTCCTGGCTTAAGGCACTGCACCGCTTGCTCTAAAATTTGATACTGAATCTCGGCAATCTCCTGGATATCCTTCTCGCTCTTTTGCCATTTTAGATCCGGTTTTCGTCGAATCACCCCAAATCCGGAACAAGGGGCATCAACAAGGATCCGATCAAATTCCCCGGATTTTAAATCCATCGGTAATTCCCTGGCATCTGCTGATCTTGTTTCGATAATGGCTGTTCCAAGTCTGTTAGCGTTTTGCCGGATCAGGTCCAATTTATGGGGATGGATGTCCAAAGCTACAATTCTTCCTTCGTTAGCCATCCGTTCTGCCAAATGTGTGGTTTTTCCCCCAGGCGCTGCACAGGTATCCAAAACATCCATACCGGGCTTAGGGTTGAGCGCGTAGGCCACGAGCATGGAGCTTTCATCCTGAATTGTACAGTACCCCTCTTTGAAGAGCTGGGAGTGGACGATTTGCCCCCCATGGGAAAGCAAAATTCCATCAGGTGCAAGCTTTGATCTTTCCCACTCAGCTTCCGGTAGCTGTTGTTCGATCATCCGGGTTAATTGTTCACGATCTGTTTTTAAAAGATTACAACGGATGCTCATCATTGGCGCTGTATTGTTTATTTCACACATCGCAATCGTATCCTGCTCCCCAAAAAAGCTGAGCCAGCGCTTGACCATCCATTCCGGATGGGAACTGCCTAGGGCAATCCGTTTAAACTTAGGTCCCTGTTTTGGGATTTGCAATTGTTCCTTGCTGCGCCCAACATTTCGCAAAACGCCGTTTACAAAACCAGCAATTTTCGCATTTCCCCGTTTTTTCGCCTCTTCTACCGCCTCATGAACAACCGCCCGATCCGGAATCCGCTCCAGGTATTGCAGCTGATAAATAGAAACCCTCAGCAGATTTCTCACCCACGGCTCCAGGGTATGGATTGGTTTCTTCAAAAGCTGATTTGCCATCCAATCCAGTGTATTAAGCCTGGAAATGGTTCCATAGACAAGCTCAGTGACTAAGCCCGATTCCCTGCGGTCTAACGACAGCTTGTTCAATGCGGCGTTTAACTCCAGATTACTATATGCCTGTTTCAATTCAACCTGAAGTAAAATTTGCAAGGCAACGGAACGTGCAGATGGCGTTAGAGCCATGCTTTTTCCTCCTCCATTCTACACTTAAGAAAAGATCTTACCACTGCTCAGCCCAGCACCGGCCCCGCGGACGAAATCAGAAGCAGACAACCGCTTTTTCCCTGCAGGCTGAACCTCTAGTAAACGCAAAATCCCTTTTCCACAAGCCACTTCGATTCCGTTTGGTGAAACTTCAAGAACTGTACCTGGCTCGACTCCTTCCTTTTTTTCAAGATCTATGACATCAGCCCACCAAACTTTGAAAACTTGGTCTTCCAAAAGTGTGTAAGCCACAGGCCATGGGTTTAATCCGCGAATTTGGTTATAGATTTCCCCAGCGGATTTATTCCAATCAATTTTTTCATCTTCCCGCTTAATATTCCAGGCAAAACTGACTTTAGTCTCATCCTGTTTGATCGGCCTCAGTTCCCCTTTGATCAACTTTGGAATGGTTTCTAGTAGTAAGCTGGAACCTGCCGTAGCTAATTTATCATGAACACTTCCTACCGTATCGGTAGACTCTATCGGAACTTTCACTTGGGTGAGAATATCACCGGCATCCAGTTTCTCCACCATGTACATGATGGTCACACCAGTTTCTGATTCACCGTCTATAATTGACTTATGTATGGGAGCTCCTCCACGATACTTGGGAAGAAGGGAGGCATGCACATTAATACAGCCATATTTCGGAAGTTGAATTATTTCCTTAGGCAGGATTTGTCCATAGGCTGCTGTTACGATAAGATCAGGTTTTAACGTTAGGATATGTTCAACCGCTTCCTCATCCCGTAGTTTCTCTGGTTGAAAGACCGGAATTTGATACTTGAGGGCAGCCTCTTTAACCGGGGGCGGAGTTAACTCTCTTTTTCTTCCTTTTGGTCGATCAGGTTGGGTAACTACCTCTATTACCTTATAGCCGTTTGAAACGAGCTGTTCAAGGCAAGGTACCGCAAAATCAGGCGTTCCCATAAACACTATTCGCATCGATTACAACTCCTTTGAACAATTCGGGTTTAGACTAGAAGAAACTGGCTTTAAGGCCAGTTTCTGTATCAGCTATCTTGAGGCTCACGTTTCATAGCGGAAAAATTTTCCGCTATCTGTTCCCAGCTCGAGACGATCTCTATCCCTCTGCTTGATTAGGATCCTTTTCATACATTTTTTCCGCCAAGTCGATAAATAAAACACCATTCAGGTGGTCAATCTCATGTTGGATACATCTTGCTAGTAATTCTTCACCCTCAACAGTGATCGGATTGCCAAAACGATCTTGGCCTTTGGCTTTTACCTTCATCGCGCGACGCACATCGCCCATCAGTCCAGGGATACTTAAACACCCTTCGGGACCGAATTGTTCGCCTTCTCTTTCAATAATTTCTGGATTAATCATCTCAATTAACCCATCACCGCAGTCCATCACTATCACTCGTTTCAAGATGCCAACCTGTGGTGCTGCTAAACCAACCCCGTCTGCCTCATACATTGTTTCCGCCATATCATCCAATAACTTATGAAGATTGGCATTAAAATTTTTCACCTGAACAGCCTTATCCCGTAACACAGGATCGGGATTTTTTACGATCATACGGATTCCCATGGCAACTCCTCCTTATTTACATTAAAACCTGTGGATTCACATCAACCGTTAATTCTACCTCGTCTTTCTTATGTTGGCTGACAAAGGCATCCGATAGCTTTTTGACAATTGGTAGAACTTCTTTTTCATTCCTATATTTTAACACGCATTGAAATCGATATCTATCCTTCACTCGTGGGATCGGCGAAGCGATTGGTCCCAAAATAAATACGCTGCTAGGTAACGTTTGCCGTAGTTTTTTGGCCCATTCATTGGCCTTCTTAATCGCCAAGGGAACCTGTGGTGAAGAAAAAGTAAAGAGAATAAGCCTTGAAAAAGGGGGATACCCTTTTTCAAACCGATGCTTTGCTTCTATGGAAAAGAAACCTTGATAATCGTGTGTCTTGGCATATTGAATACTGTAATGCTCCGGATTATAGGTCTGAATAATCGTTTCTCCCGGAAGTTGGTGACGCCCACCCCGACCGGCTACTTGTGTCAGTAGCTGAAAGGTCTTTTCTGCCGCCCGAAAGTCCGGCATCCCGAGGATGGTATCAGCGGCAATCACACCGACCAGGGTAACCTTTGGAAAATCTAGCCCTTTGGCAATCATTTGGGTGCCAAGCAGCACGTCCCCTTGCTGTTCCCTGAACTGTTGCAGTAGCTTCTCGTGGGATCCTTTCTGGGTTGTCGTATCAATATCCATCCGAATAACACGAATGCCTGGGAAATGCTTGCTTAGCTCTTCTTCCACCTTCTGCGTACCAGTGCCGAAAAAGCGGATATGATTGCTTTCACAAGACGGACAGGTGTTCGGTTCCACCTCCGCATAGCCGCAATAATGGCAGCGAACCGTTCGATTGTTTCGATGGTATGTTAAGGAAATGTCGCAGTGTGGGCATTGCAATGAATGACCGCAAGAACGACACATGACAAAAGTAGAAAAGCCTCGCCGATTGAGAAAAATAACAATCTGCTCTTTTCTTTGCAAACGGTCTTGAATGGCCTGAGAGAGCTGCCTGCTAAACATCGTACGGTTACCATCTCTTAATTCTTCCCTCATGTCCACGATCAAGGTCGAGGGCAGAGGTCTATCACCAACCCTTTTTAACATTGTGAGCAATCCTATTTTCCCTCGCTGGGCCAAATCATACGACTCCATAGCAGGGGTGGCACTTCCAAGTACGACCACGCCCTTGTGATACTCTGCCCGTTTCATCGCCACATCACGGGTATGATAGCGGGGTGTCTCTTCTTGCTTATAAGAGCTTTCATGTTCTTCATCGATAATAATCAAACCAAGGTTTGTAAAAGGTGCAAAGATAGCCGAACGAGCTCCGACGACTACACTAACCTTGCCATCACGAATCATCCGCCACTCATCGTATCTTTCCCCTTGAGAAAGTCTGCTGTGCATCACAGCCACCCGATCCCCAAACCGGGCTTTAAAGCGGTTTACCATTTGAGGTGTCAGAGAAATTTCTGGGACCAATACGATCGCTTCACGCCCCTGCGCAAGGCAACGGGAAATGGTCTCCAAATACACCTCTGTCTTTCCGCTTCCTGTTACACCGTGAAGTAGAAAACCGGCATGCTCTCCTGCATTTAATGCTGTATCAATCTTGAAGATGACTTCTTGCTGCTCTGGCGTATATTCGACTTTTTGATCCTTTTCCAGTTTTTTGTTAGCATAAGGATCCCTTCTCTCTTCGACCTCCACAAGTTCCAACCAGTCTTTCGCAACCAAGCTCTTGACCGCAGATGAGGAAATTCCTAATTCAAAAAGAAGATCCTTAAGAGCAATAGGATGCTCATGATCCCGCAGATACTGCATAACTTCCTTTTGTCGCTCTGCTTGTTTTGAAAGCTGTTCAACAAGTTCTGGAATCTGCTCATCTTTTACCTTCTTTTTGACATACAAAAGCGTTTTACGGGTAATCTTGTCCTTAACAAACTGAGAGGTTTCCACCCATCCTTCCCGTTCCGCTTTCAGTAGAAAAGCAGTTTGCTCTGGAAATTTGCGTACTAACTGATCTAGATCAAGACCTTCTGGATGCATTCCAAGGTAACTAAATATTTCTCTTTCGCCGGGCAGCAAGAAAGGGTGGTTTAGCCCTTCAGATGTCGCTCTCACTTTTTTCTTATACTGGGAACGCAGCGAAGCAGGTAACATAACCTGCATCGCCGAATACAGCCGACAAATGTAAGTGGTGCTTAGCCAATGTCCTAAGGCCACCAATTCTTCGGTAAGGGGTGGAGTAATGTCTAGGATTTCCTTGATTTCCTTTACCTTTGCAAGTTCGGTTTGCTCCTTTAACTGAACAACGTATCCCTGAAGCACGCGATTTCCAAAAGGAACAGAAACTCGGCTGCCAATCTGAATCCACGGTGCCAGCCCCTTTGGAACCATATAGTCAAACGCCCTGTCTGTATCCACATGCGGGACATCGACGACTATTCCAGCGTACACGTTTGCTTTTCCCTCCATTTTTTCGCTGCTTCCGATAAAATCCGGTCCGCGACTTCCCGTTTGCTCAACATAGGAAGGGATGCAAGGACCCCTTTTTGCTCGATCAAAGTGACAATATTGGTATCTGTACCAAACCCGGCCCCTTCTATAGATACATTATTCGCTACAATGAGATCCAGATTCTTCTCGCTAATCTTTCTCATCGCATTGCTTTCCACCAACTCTGTTTCTGCCGCAAAGCCAATCAACACTTGCTTAGGTGGCTTATGTTCCCCAAGATACTTTAGGATGTCTTTTGTTCGCACAAATTCAAGGGTTAAGTTACCGTCCTTTTTTTTCATTTTTTGCTCATGAACCTGTGCCGGACGATAATCAGCAACAGCTGCCGCCTTGATGATCACATCCGCTTCATTGCTCTTGCTCGTAACAGCCTGAAACATTTCCTCAGCAGATTCAACCCCAATCACGCGAGCCCCCTTGGGAATCGGGAGTTGTGTCGGACCGCTTACCAAAGTTACCGTTGCCCCCCGTTCAATTGCTGCCTCAGCAATAGCATAGCCCATTTTCCCTGTGGAGCGATTTGTAAAGAAGCGAACTGGATCGACCTTTTCCCTCGTTGCCCCGGCGGTAACCAAAATGTTTAGTCCTTGCAAATCTTGTTTTGGGGTGAGATGACTTTCAATTCGTTCGATGATTTGTTCCGGCTCAGCTAACCGCCCCTTGCCCGTATATCCACAAGCAAGAAATCCCTCATCGGAATCAATAAAGTGGTACCCTTGGTTTTTTAAAATGGAAATATTATTACTCACTGCGGGATGATGATACATATGTACATTCATTGCGGGACAGATAAAAACAGGTGCCTGTGTGGCAAGAAGGGTTGTTGTCAACATATCATCCGCAATCCCATATGCTGCCTTTGCTAAAAAATTGGCTGTCGCAGGTGCAACAACAATCAAGTCTGCCCGATCTGCCAAATCAATATGGGCAATTACGCTAGGATCCTTTTCTTCGAAGGTGTCTACAACCACATGGTTTCTCGATAAAGCCTGAAATGTAAGTGGCTGGATAAACTGAGTTGCCGATTTGCTCAGAATGACCCTTACATCTGCCCCCTTCTGAACAAGCCCGCTGCAAATGCTCGCCGCCTTGTAGGCTGCAATTCCCCCTGTTACTCCCAGCACAATCGTCTTTCCTGTTAACATCGGGAGTTCCTCCTCTACAAAAATGGAAAAAACAACCTATAATAAGGTTGTCAGATTCAACTACTCTACAGTTTTTTGGGGCCGTTCAAACTGCAGTTTCCCTTCCGCAATTTCCTCTAGAGCCATTCCAACAGGCTTCTTTGAAATTGGTTTGGCAACCTTTAAAGCTGCTTCATCTTCGCGAAGCTGGCGTGCTCTCTTGGCCGCTAGCGAAACAAGAATATACTTACTTTCAACCTTTTTAACGAGTTTATCTATCGAAGGATAAATCATGATTAAACCTCCCTTAACCATTTGCGATACTTAGCAATTTGTCGTTCTTTTTTCAAATGCTCTGCCGTAACAATAGCCCGGATGGATTCACAGGCGTGTGCAACTTGATCATTGACGACAACGTAATTATACTTGTCCATCAATTCAATTTCCTCTTTAGCTACATCCATTCTATTATTAATGGTTTCTTCCGTTTCTGTTCCGCGACCGACAATTCGATTGCGCAACTCCTCCAGATCCGGCGGTGCTAAGAAAATAAAAATACCATGAGGGAATTTTTCCTTGACTTGTAACGCACCCTGGACCTCGATCTCTAGAATAATATCTTTTCCCTGATCAATGGTCGCCTCAACAAATTCCCTTGGGGTACCATAGTAATTATCCACATATTCTGCCCATTCCAAGAGTTGATCTTGTTCGATCATCTGTTTAAATTCATCCTTGGTTTTAAAAAAGTAATTTATACCTTCCTGTTCGCCTTCTCGCTTGTTTCTTGTAGTGGCGGAAACAGAATAGACCAACTCAGGCATAAAATTTCTTAGAGCCGCGCAAACAGTACCTTTTCCAACTCCGGAAGGTCCAGAAAGTACAATTAATAGTCCCTTGTCAAACTCCAACATAATCTCTCCTATTCATCCGTCTCATCATCCTTTGTCGACAAGCGTTGGGCGACTGTTTCGGGCTGTACAGCAGACAGAATAACGTGATCACTATCCGTGATAATCACCGCCCTCGTCCTTCTTCCATAGGTTGCATCGATCAACATTCCGCGATCCCTTGCTTCCTGAATAATTCGTTTAATAGGTGCGGATTCAGGACTGACAATGGATATGATTCGATTTGCAGAAACGATATTGCCAAAGCCTATATTGATTAATTTTATAGCCACGGACAGTACCCCCATTATTCAATATTTTGAATTTGTTCTCTGATCTTTTCCAACTCCGCTTTTATTTCTACGACTCGTTGGCTAATTTCCAAATCATTAGCCTTAGCGCCAATAGTATTGATTTCCCGGTTCATCTCCTGGACGAGAAAATCCAACTTTCGTCCTACGGGTTCAGTTAATTGAAGAATACCAATAAATTGCCTGCAATGACTAGAAATACGAACGAGTTCTTCATCAATATTTGCACGATCTGCAAACAGGGCAGCCTCGGTCATCATTCTCGTTTCTTCAATTTCTTTCATAAGAAACTCACCCATTCGATGCGAAAGCCTCTCCCGATAATTCCGTACAACATTCGGTGCCCTTTCCTTAATTTCCAGGATGTGCTTGTCCAACTTCGCTAACCGCAAAGATAGATCTTCCGTTAAAGTCTTTCCTTCCAATTTTCTCATATGTACAAGCTGATGACAAGCCGATTCCACGGTATTTAACAAGGGACTTACAAAGTCTTGGGATAGATTTTCTGGTTCCTCCAAGGCTGCCACTTCGGGCATAGACAGTAAGTCCCCTAACAACACCTGATTTTGTACAGAAAAACGCTGATTCAAGGTATTATAAGCCGCAATATATTGTTCAAGCAAATCCCAGTTCACTTTCAAAACCTTTTGTGACCCGCTTTTCCTTTCCATATTAACAAACAGGTCAATCCGTCCCCGTTTCATGAATTCGCTAACCTTTTTCTTGATCAGTTCTTCGGCTGACATGTATTCTCGTGGCATGCGCAAAGAAACCTCTAAAAACCGGTGGTTCACGGATTTCATTTCAACGGAAATTTTAAAGTCGTCCGTTTCTGTATAAGCCTGTCCATAGCCTGTCATGCTTTGCAGCATATTAGCACACCTCCTTCCGTCCCCGAGACTTAACTTCTAAAATTTGTTTGGAAAATAAGCAACGGCTGTTAGCCGTTGCTTATCAAGAACATTTATCTGGTTTTTGCTCCTCTTATAGCATCGTAAAATAGACGCATTACGCCGACTAATAATGTTGGAATAGCAGCCAATGTTAATACCAAAATCCATTGATTCATATCAAGTGGAACAGTCCTGAAAATCGGCTGAAGTGGCTCATAGTAGATGACACCTAGCAGTAATAGAACTGAAACGATAACAGCTACCACCAAGTATTTATTTTGTAATGGGTTCCTGTGGAAGATAGAATATTCACTGCGGCAATCAAAAACATGAATCAATTGAGCCATCACAAGCGTAGAGAAAGCGATCGTCTGGGCCTGTATCAAATGATCGGGATTTTCCTGTAGGGCGAGCCAAAACGCTGCCAGCGTACATACACCAATTAGGATCCCGCGACTGATGATCTTCCAGCCTAATCCACGCGAAAAAATGCTTTCCTTGCTAGGACGTGGCGCTCTGTTCATAGTGTCAGCTTCTGCCTGGTCAACCCCTAGAGCCATAGCTGGCAAACCATCGGTCACAAGATTGACCCAAAGAATCTGAATCGGGACCAGCGGCAATGGCATTCCTGCCATCATCGCAAGGAACATAACCAATATTTCACCTACATTAGAGGCTAGTAAGTAACGAATAAATTTGCGGATATTATCATAAATCGTGCGACCTTCTTCAATGGCTGCTTCAATTGTGGCAAAATTGTCGTCGGCGAGAACGAGAGATGATGCCTCTTTTGATACATCTGTCCCGGTAATCCCCATGGCAATTCCAATATTAGCAGCTTTGATTGCAGGTGCATCGTTGACCCCATCACCTGTCATAGCAACAACATGCCCTTTGGCCTGTAGGGTTTGTACAATTTTCAGTTTATGTTCTGGGGAAACCCTTGCATAAACATATATATCCTCGATTTTTCTTTCAAATTCTTCATTGGACATATTATAAAGATCCTGTCCATTTATTGTCAACCCACCTTTTGGTAATATTCCTAACTTATGAGCAATGGCCCCTGCTGTAATTTGATGATCTCCGGTAATCATAATCGTCTTAATCCCAGCCATCCGGCATTCCTTTATCGCCTGCTTCACTTCATCGCGAGGTGGATCGATCATGCCGCTCAATCCAACAAAGATCAAGTCCTTTTCAGCCTGATTCTCATCTATGATTCGCTCACCGGACTTCGGTTCCCGGTAAGCAACCGCAAGAACACGTAAAGCCTGTTCAGCCATCTCCTGATTTTGCTTTAGAATCTGCTTTTTTAAAGCGGGTGTCAATGGAGTTATGCTGCCATTCCAGTATACTTTGCTACAGCGATTGAGCAGGATATCTGGCGCTCCTTTGACTGAGATTAAGTGTGCACCATTTGCATCCCTTACAAGTACGGACATCATTTTCCGACTTGAATCAAAAGGGAATTCCTTGACCCTCTGCCACGTCTTCCCAAACACAGGAATTCCCGCCTTTTCTGCACAAACGAGCAAGGCTCCTTCGGTCGGGTCACCGATAATCTCCCATTGCTTTCGTTCCTTCCGCAGCAGTGATTTTTTCTTCTCTATCTTTTCTTCAACTAACTTGGCATTGTTACATAAGTAATTAAGCAAGAGCAGCTTTGTTAGAGCCCCATTTCGATTCGGGTGGATTTCCACCCCCTGTGATTTGAATTTCCCTTCGGGTGCATACCCGGTACCAGTCACCTCTATGACCTTTCCATCCACCCATATTTGTGTGACCGTCATTTTGTTTTGCGTTAAGGTCCCTGTTTTATCCGAACAAATCACGGTCGCACAACCAAGCGTTTCTACCGAAGGAAGCTTACGCACAATAGCTTTTCGCTTGATCATCCGCTGGACTCCTAAAGCTAAGGCAATGGTCACAATCGCAGGCAATCCCTCAGGAATCGCCGCAACAGCCAAGCTTACACCAGCCAAAAACATTTGGTATGGATCATGGTCGTGCATAATCCCAGCTATTACAACCATTGCAGTTAAAGCGAGAGCTACCACAATCAGGACTTTACCTAGCTGTTCTAATCTTTGCTGTAAAGGGGTTTGCAGAGTTTCTGTGGACTGAATCAAGGCAGCAATTTTTCCGATTTCCGTTTGCATCCCCGTTCCGACCACGATCCCTTGTCCCGTCCCCCTCGTCACTAGAGTTCCCTTAAAGGCCATATTAGTCTGGTCACCTAGCGGCATATCTGATTGGGTGATCACACCTTCATGTTTTAGAACAGGCATTGATTCACCTGTTAATGCCGATTCTTCAATTTGTAGCCCATTACTGGCAATGATCCGTACATCCGCGGGGATTCGATCTCCCCCTTCAAAATAAACAAGATCACCCGGTACCACATCTGTGGCTGGAATTTGCTGCAATTCACCGTCACGGATCACATGTGCGGTAGGTGCCGTTAATTCTTTTAAAGCCCCTAGTGACTTTTCTGCTCGGTACTCCTGAACAAAGCCGAGGATCCCGTTAATTATAACGATCGCAATAATCGTTAAGGCATCCATATATTCCCCAAGAAGACCGGAGATTAGGGTTGCCGCAAGCAGGACAAGCACCATAAAATCTTTAAATTGCCCTAATAAAATTACCCATGGGGAAATTTTTTGTTTTTCTTCTAAAATGTTCTCCCCTACCTGCTCCAATCTCTGCTTTGCATTTTTGGCGGAAAGACCCTTCTCCAGATGGGTTTGCATCATTTCCACACATTCACTTGTAGATAAGTTGTACCATTGATTTCTACTCACGTCTTCTGTCCCTCCTAGTCCATAAAGTACATATGGGCTTATCCTCCTTTCCAAGATATTCAGACAAGCGTTAAAAAATGATTTGATTTTACCTGTGTTGGCGTTTTGGTTTATACTTACCTCATAACGGGGTCTGACCCCCTTCGCGGATATAGAAATGGAGTGGGAAATATGGCGTTTGATGGATTTGTAACAAAAGCAGTAGTAGATGAATGTAATTCCTTACTGAAAACGGGAAGGATATCGAAAATTTATCAATCAACTGATTCAGATATCCTCATGCAAATCCGGGCAAACGGGGAAAATAGGCGGCTTCTAATCTCGGCAAATTTTTCTTTTCCCCGCATCCATCTTACAGACCAGCAATGGGAAAACCCCTTAGAACCCCCTATGTTTTGTATGCTTCTTCGCAAGCATTGTGAAGGGGCGATCATCGAGAAGATCAGTCAAGTGGGAATGGAACGGATTATTCATGTGGATATGAGAATCCGTGATGAACTGGGAGATTTCAAATTGCGCCGCCTAGTGGTAGAAATCATGGGAAGGCACAGCAATATTCTATTAATCGATCCCGAGAAAAATATGATCCTCGATGGGATTCATCATGTTACACCAGGTGTCAGTCGGCACCGAATCGTTCTTCCCGGAAGAACATACGTCGCACCGCCCGAACAAAATAAAAAGAATCCTTTACTAGTTAATAAGGAAGAATTTATACACAGTCTGGATTTTAATCGCGGTAAGATCGATAAACAACTGGTTGAACAGTATACTGGGTTGAGCCCTTTGCTTGCGAGAGAAATTGTCTATCGTGCGGGGTTGGGTGGACGTGATCCATTATGGTCGTCCTTCGAACAGATTATGGAGCAGGTCCGCACAGGTGACTATCATCCACAAATTGTGAAGGGAAATGAAAAGAATGTTTTCTCCATTGTTGATCTTACTCACGTTTCGGGCGAAAAAGTTACCTTTTCTACTATTAGTGAATGTATTGATCGATTTTATTCTGGGAAAGCAGAGCGGGATGCAGTAAGACAAAAAGCACTTGATCTCATCCGCTTCACCACCAATGAAATCGAAAAGAATAGAAATAAGATCCAGAAGCTTGAGGCTGAAAGAACTGCTGCACTTGAGGCCGATCATTATCGATTATATGGGGAGCTATTAACCGCTTATATGCATCAATTGAAAAAAGGAGATGCGGTGGCTGTTGTTCAAAATTACTATGAAGAGGAATCTCAGTTGGTGGAAATTCCTATGGACCCAGCAAAGTCCCCTTCAGAAAACGCACAACAGTATTACAAAAAATATAATAAAGCTCGCAATAGTTTAGAGTTTATCGAGCAGCAGATTGGGTTGGCAAACGAAGAGATTGACTATTTTGAGACGATTGCTCAACAATTGGAATCGGCCTCGTTATCTGATTTAGAAGAAATTAGGGAGGAACTTGTTGAGGGTGGGTACCTGCGCCTACGCGGAAGAAAGAATCTGAAGAAGAAGAAAAATGCTAAGCCAGTGCTTGACCGATACGTATCCTCCGAAGGGATCGAGCTATTAGTCGGCAAAAACAACACCCAAAACGAATATCTAACAAACCGACTTGCTGCTTCCACAGATACATGGCTGCATACAAAGGATATTCCTGGATCGCATGTCGTCATTCGGGCAAAGGAGTTTGGCGAAGAGACTTTGCGAGAAGCAGCTTCGTTAGCTGCCTACTTTAGTAAAGCGCGTGGCTCCAACCAAATTCCGGTGGACTACACTTTGGTTAAGCACGTGCGAAAACCAGCCGGTGCCAAGCCGGGTTTTGTGATCTACGATCATCAGAAAACAATTTATGTGAATAGTAATGAAGGGATCTTGCAAGCGGTGGGGAGGAAGTAGGACTTTATCAGGACAAAACTTGCGCTGAAGGCTGGATCTCTGGTTTTCACCTGACTGAGTCCGAATTAGACCTGGATTCGGACTGAGATCTCTAGTTTTAGCCTGACTGAGTCCGAATTAGGCCTGGATTCGGACTGAAATCTCTTGTTTTAGCCTGACTGAGTCCGAATTAGACCTGGATTCGGACTGAGATCTCTAGTTTTAGCCTGACTGAGTCCGAATTAGAGTTCCTGAAAGCGTGGAAAATTCCCTTTACACCGTAAACATATAAAAGGCGTAATCCGTCGCCACACCGGGATGACCGGACTGACGGAGCATCGCTGTTAGGTTGCCACGATGATATGTACCGTGATTCACGACGTGCTGTATGACTCCACACAATGGAGTATTGGCCGAACCGTACTGGGGGTGCGCAAGGGTAAGTATTTTATCCGGATGACTCGCAGACAAAAAATCATGATATTCTTGCGCTGTTTTCTCAAATCTCTTTTCCATATTTTCCAGGCTTTCCGTTTTCGTCTCCTCAAGCAGTTGCATCAACAACGCCCTCACCTCGTGAAACGGACGTTCCTGCAAGACGTCCAGCCACATCACATCCATAGAATAAATATGAGACATCAGCGAGCGCACAGAAGGAAACACACTAGTCAATTCGTTATCCCATACATCCTCCGGCAGCTTTCGCAAATGTTCAAACACAAGTCGATTAGCCCATACATGGTAACCAAATAGTTGCATTATATTATTAGACACAAATCTTCCTCCATTTTTTTAAAAATTATCATTCCCTTTCAAATAGTTTGACGCCACTTACTATAAGATGGTTGCAATTTGATTTGCTCAATTTTTTATAGATCCTAGCTAGTTAAAGTCTTTTTTACTTTATCCGTAAAACTCTCCCGGACATAAAACAACAAATCTATCGTTCACGACTTATATATTTATATCAATTTAACCTCTATTCTATTTGTTTAAATAAATGTTATAATTTTATAAAAACCACCTAGGAGGTTATTTAATGGCAAAATTTCGTGTGGGGCTAACCCGAGATTTTCTAAACGAGAATGGGGAAATCAATGTTATAGGTTTTGAATTACTAGATCAGATCGAGAACCTAGAATACGAATTTTTGAGCGAATATACCGATATTGTTCAACCTGACCAAATTAAAGATTTTGATGCCGTTATTTCTTTATTGCCTAAATTTACGAAAGAAAGCTTTGTCGGAGTTGAACGACTAACAGCGATTGGCCGTTGGGGTGTAGGTTATGAAATGATTGACCTAGAGGCATGTACAGAGGCGAATATTGCTCTTTACATAGCTCCCGATGGAGTACGTAGACCGATGGCGCAAGCCATTATGACAATGCTTTATGCTTTAAGTGGCCAGTTGCTCATTAAGGATCGGTTGACTCGCGAGGGGCGCTGGGATGATAAATACAATCATCCAGGAATCGGGCTGCAGGGAAAGGTGCTTGGCTCCATTGGATTGGGCAATATTGCAAAAGAAATGTTTAAGTTGGCAAGTCCTATCGGAATGATTCAGTTGGCATTTGATCCCTATGCTTCCGAAGAAGATGCGGAAAAATTGGGCGTCCGTTTAGTTGACTTTGATACATTACTTGAACAAGCTGACTTTTTAGCAGTGAATTGTCCTTTAACACCTCAGACAAGGCACTTTATCAGCGATAAGGAACTGAAAAAGATGAAACCAACTGCTTACCTTATTAACACTGCACGTGGGCCAATCGTTGATCAGAAGGCACTTACTGAGGCATTAATTAATAAAGAAATTGCCGGAGCTGGCTTAGATGTATTCACAGTCGAACCTGTTGACCCCAAGGATCCACTGCTTCAAATGGAAAATGTGATTGTCAGCCCCCATGGATTGGGATTTACAGATGAACTTTATCGCGGGCTTGGAGAGTCTGATGTTAGAGGTGTATTGAAATTAATTGAAGGGGAAATTCCAGATCACGTTGTTAACAAAGAAGTACTAGCGAAGCCAGAATTCCAAAGAAAGCTGACACAATACAAAGAACAATTTCAAAAGGAGAAATGTTAATGAGCGCCTTAGAAACCAAAAAACGAATCATGGAAAAGCAAACCGTGCTTGGTACCTTTTTAATTGAGCTTGATACCCCAGGAATTGCTCAAATCTTAAAAAATGCAGGCCTAGAATTTGCTGTATTGGATATGGAGCATAGTGGTTTTGGGATTGACACGATCAAGCGATTAGCCCGTTATTGTGATGGGGCAGACTTGTTTTCAATTGTCCGTGTTCCCGTTGGACAATATCAATATGTTGCCCGCGTATTGGATGCCGGTGCTAAAGGGGTTATGATCCCTATGGTAGAATCGCCAGAACAAATCGCGGAAATTGTCCAGTTTGCAAAATACCACCCAGAAGGAAAAAGAGGAACGGCATTTGGAATTGCTCATGATAATTACAAAGTGACCGACATGTCCGAAGCGATGAAGAAGGCCAATGCCGGGACTCTAATTGTGTCACAGGCAGAAACGGCCAAGGGGGTAGAAAATTTAGAGGCAATTATCCAAGTCGAACATGTGGACATGGTTTGGATTGGCCAATTTGATTTATCCCAGTCTTTAGGCGTTCCGGGAAAATTTGAACATCCTATTTTTGTGGATGCGATGGATCATGTGATCAACATGTGTAACAAATACAATAAACCCTGTGCAATGATTGTGCCTAATGTTGAACAGGCGGTTTATTGGAGAGATAAGGGAATCAACTGTTTATCCTACGGGACGGATATTTCAATCATATCCCAGACGATTCAGCAGGCTGTTACACAAATTATGAAATAAGAAAAGCTTCTATTGAAGCCTATTCGAAGGAGATGTATCCCTCTTTAGAGGAAGCTTTTCATCCCGATAGGGATGAGAAATCTAAGAAGCATATTCAAACCTATGCGGAAAGAAAAGCTTCTATTGAAGCCTATTCATACCTATGCGGAAAGTGGTGGCTGCCATGTATGGCAGCCTTTTTTAATACACATCCCGCCTAGTAAACACCAGAAACGAAGTCAATAACCCCGCAAGTCCCCACACGCTTAATACCAAAAGCGAAAACCCTAGGGTCATCCCCTCAACAGGCGGAGCCATGCCGGCAAGATAATCTGTTAGCTGTAGATTCAGCATAAAAAGGTATTTAGCCGATTCCCAAGAAGAAGCCATATTGGTTAAGATCGCACCGGCAATCAGCGTGGCAAGCATTACACCCATCCCCGCAGCTGTACTTCGAAGCAGGATCGAGAGCATGAAAGAGAGGGTGCCGATTACCAAGCATACAAACCAAACAAGGCCAAATTCCATCAGCAGGTATTCCCATTGAGGAACCAGCGCTACCTGTGAAGTGACCAACTCCCCACCCTCAACGGTAAACCCGGTGAGAACAGGCATCGCCCATCCGCCATAACCAAAAACCAGTCCGGAAATCGCACTCGATAAAACACCGACAACAAAAATCATGAAGGAGACAGCGAGAATCAACGTGATATATTTACTGAACAGGATCTTCCACCTTTTGATCGGCCTGGTCAGCAACAGCTTTATCGTCCCCCCGCTAAATTCAGAGGATACCAGATCTGCTGCAATCACCATCACCATAAGCGGAAGAAATAAAGAAATTGCCTGATCGAGAAAGCCCCGAGTAAATGTAGGCGCACCAGGAACCGCAGGATTGATATCATGGTCCAAATAGTACTGCTGCTGTGCGAGGCGGATTTCGATTTGTTTGCGCCATTCATCAGATATTCTGCTGCTAGATAGTCGGTTCTGTGTATCAATAATTTGCTGTTGTAGAGTTGCCCGCCAATCCGTGGTACCTAGTTTCTCTTCCACTGTTTGGGTTACCCGAAATTGGGCGTAGGTAAAAAGAGGAATCAGCGCTGCAACGATAAGAATAATAACAAGAATTCTTTTTTTGCGGACAAGTTTTAACATCTCATTATAGACCAGATTAATCAATCGTTTGCCCCCCTGTCCATTCCAAGAACAAATCCTCTAAGGTTGGAAGCCTTCTATGCATTTCCAAGACTTCCACCCCTCCCTCGACTAGCACCCGATTCCACAAAGATACTTTTTCTTCCTCATAGGATGTGATAATTACCCCATCAGAAGATTCCCCTTTCACCTCCGTATACCCTTGGAGAATCTGCAACGCTAACTGGGCAGGTTTCACCCTCCAGATCAATCTTTCCTGCTCTGTAAGCAATTGATCCACAGAGGCAATATGAAGAAGCTCACCTTTTGAAATAATCCCCACCCGATCACATAACAGCTGAATCTCGCTTAATAAATGACTGGACACCAGGACGCTTAAACCATTTGACTTCGCTAGACGACGGATAAATTCTCGCATTTCACGAATTCCCGCCGGATCGAGCCCGTTAGTAGGTTCATCCAAAATCAACAGCCTGGGGTTCCCCAACAAGGCCTGGGCGATTCCCAAACGCTGCCTCATCCCAAGGGAATAGGTCTTGACCAAGTCATTGATGCGATTCTCTAACCCAACCATCTCTATGACTTCACTAATTTTTTCCTTAGTCACATGATCAAGCATTCGTGCGAAATGCTGCAAATTTTCCATGCCGCTTAAATACGGATACAGCTCAGGGTTTTCCACAATACAACCAAGGCAATTCATGGCTTCTTTAAAATGGGTGACTACATTATAGCCACAGATTCTAATCGTCCCGAAAGTGGGTTTAATTAACCCAACCAACATCCGAATTGTGGTTGTTTTCCCCGCCCCATTTGGTCCAAGAAAGCCGAATACCTCACCAGCACGGAGGGAAAAACTCAACCCCTTAACAATTTCCTTACTTTTAATAGTCTTAGTTAGATTCTCAACGACTAAAATTTCTTCTTCCATCCTCATCCTCCCGCTTTCACCAATTAATTAATGAAGCTACGCGTTCAGCGATAAGCCGGTATCCTTCTTGATTGGGATGAAACTTATCGGTGTATAAATAGTCCTCTGCCTTTAATTGAAATAGATCAAAGGTAGGAACATAGACAGTCAAAGAAAAATCAGCACAAACCTCTGAACTTTGATAATTCCATTTCCGAACAATCTGTGAAGTATGCAGTGTCTTGTCCAAATAACCAAATGGATTATACAAGCCAACCATAAAAATCGTCGCATCCTTGTTTAACGATCGAAGTTGCTGCAAAATCTCCCGCAAATTTTGCAGATAATCCCTTTCCAATGGTTCGATCACTGCTGGGCTTGGATCAACTAAAGTTTGTCCCTGCTGAAACAAATCGTTCCCGCCAATGGTTAACAAAATATAGTCCGCTTCAGTTGCTTGCCGCTGAATTTCCTTCTCATTTATCTGAGATAAAAGCTGTGCAGAGGTCTGTCCTTTGATTCCCAGATTAGATAAAGTGATTTTCTCGTTTGATTTTCTTTGTAGCTCGTCGATTAGTTGTCCGATATATCCCTTACCAGTTGGATCTCCGGTTCCACGCGTTAAAGAATCCCCCAATGCAAGGATAAACTTTCCATCCTTTTGGGGCCTCTTCTCGCTCAGATGTTCCTGCCGCTGTGGCTGTTCAACCACCTTTTGCGATTCAAACAGATAACTTTTTAGCGCCCAACCAAGGCCACCCGTAAAGATCAAAGTACACAGGATGGAAATACTTAATATTAAAGAAATCCCTTTTTCTTTCACTATTTCTCTCCCCATTTATCATTATTCGACATTAAAAAATGAAAGGTGAAAAATGGTTTCCTTTCACATAGGATAGTGGTACCCTTTATGAGAGTGTTAAATTTAGGATGTGATCACCATTTTCAAGAAAATATCTATCACCGTTATCGTTCTTGTAGCTGGCTTCCTCTTATACCAATCAACGTTGGGTCAACTTCTCCTTAGCGGAGATGTCGATCTAATTGCTAAGCACGTCGAATCCTATGGTTGGAAAGCCATAATTCTAATGTTTCTGGCAATATTTATACAAGCTTTCTTTCCTTATATGCCATTTATTATTCTGGCTGGAGTCAGCGTTCTCCTCTTTGGATTTTATTTTGGTTTTATCATTAGCTGGATTGCAACTAGTTTAGGGGCTATTGCCACATTCTTAACGGCCAGATATCTAGCCCGAGAATGGGCTGAACACAGGGTAGGCTCCTCCCCCTATTTTAAAAAGTTTAACACATTTACATCCAATCATGGATTTAAAACCATTTTAGTTTCGCGAATCATTGCCGTTGTGCCTTCAAGTCTGATCAATCTTGCAGCCGGTATTTCCCGTTTGAAAGGGAGATCCTTTATTTTAGCTACGTGGATTGGAAACCTTTGGATAGCGTTTATTGAATCGCTTCTTGGCCATTATTTGATCCATTTCGAAAAGCACAGTGGCAAACTGCTGATTATCCTTGTCATCGTGCTTGCCATTTATATAGTTGTGAAAAGAAAAGGAAATTTTGGTAAAAATGGAGATTAGGCTTATGGAAAGGATGGTTCTGTGATGAATTTAAAATCTTATTTTGCAAAACATCGCTCGGAACATTTAATGCAGCTTCAGGAGTTTCTCTCAATCCCAAGTATCAGTGCCTTGTCGGAACATAAACCCGATATTCAAGAAGCAGCACAGTGGCTGGCGGATGAACTTAAATTATTAGGCATAGAGCGCGTTGCGTTATTACCAACAAAAGGAAATCCGGTAGTGTACGGGGAATGGCTGCATGCTCCCGGAAAACCAACCGTTTTGATTTATGGTCATTATGATGTGCAGCCTGTTGACCCCCTTCACCTTTGGGAATCCCCGCCTTTCGAGCCAAGTATTCGTGAGGAAAAAATTTATGCCAGAGGAGCCACGGATGACAAAGGTCAAGTCTTCATGCATCTTAAAGCTATTGAGGCCTTTATGAGAAATGAAGGAAAGCTCCCTGTGAACGTGAAGTTTTGTTTCGAAGGGGAAGAGGAAATTGGAAGTCCTAACCTTGATGATTTCGTCGAACAGCATAAAGAGTTGTTGGCTGCAGATATGCTCGTTATTTCCGACACGACCATGCTAGGAAAAGGAAAACCTGCAATCTGCTATGGACTTCGCGGACTCTGCGGGCTGCAAATCAATTTAAAAGGCCCCAAAGGAGACCTTCACTCCGGATTATATGGCGGAGCTGTACAGAACCCAATTCATGCCTTGGCCGAACTGCTTGCATCGATGCATGATGAAACAGGGAAAGTAACGGTGAATGGTTTTTATGACCAGGTGGTTCCTCTCTCAAAAGAAGAAAGGGATGCCTTCTCGGATTTGGGTCAAACAGACGAGGATTTGCAAAAAGAATTAGGGGTGCCAACCTTATTCGGTGAACAAGGGTACACTGCCCTTGAACGAAGTTGGGCGAGACCAACCTTAGAGGTTAACGGCATTTGGGGCGGCTTCCAGGGAGAAGGGACGAAAACGATTATCCCCTCCGAGGCGTATGCTAAAATTACATGTCGCCTTGTGCCTGATCAGGAACCCGAACAGATCCTTGATTTGATTGAAAAACATGTACATAGCCACTTGCCTGCGGGTGTGACGGCAAAAGTAATTCGCTTTGATAAGGGAAAACCGTTCGTGACACCTTTTGATGATGAAGCCATTCAGGCCGCCGCTCGGGCTTATGAACAGGCCTACGGTGTTGCCCCAGCATTCACCCGGATGGGGGGATCGATTCCAATCGTGGAAACATTCGGCCGTTTACTAGATCTTCCTGTTGTGATGATGGGCTTTGGCTTGCCTGAAGAAAACTTCCACGCACCAAATGAACATTTTCATCTGGAGAACTTTGATACGGGGCTTCTCACAATCAGTTATTTTTTGCAAGAGATCGAGAAATTAGGAGGAAAAAAATGAAGGTCTACCCGCTAACCTTTAACGAAACATTTGTTAAACCTGTTTTAGATAATGGCGTTTCGAAGGTCGTACAATTTTCATTTACGAAGGGTAAAGTGCTGGAGAAGCATAATACTTCCAGTGATATCCTTGTTCAGGTGGTAGAGGGGAAAATTAAGTTTGCGGCTGCGGGTGAAGAAGTGATTTTACAAAGAGGCGAGCTGTTAAGCTTAGATAAAAATGTCGAACATGCGCTTGAGGCACTAGAAGAAAGTATTGTTTTACTCATTCTTACGCCTAGCCCTTCGGCACATAGTATTTTCAAACCATAATGGAGAGGGGACGTTGGTGTTAGCGTCCCCTTGCTTCTTAATCCACGCGGTATTTGGACACGATTTCCTCGTTTATATCAATTCCCAAACCAGGCTTGTCAGGTAGTGTGATAATCGCATTTTGATCCGGCTGTAGGGATTCATTGATTAAAAGGTCCCTCAAAGGATTCGGATTCCGATCAAGTTCTACTAAACTTCCATTTGGGATGGATGCAATAAAATGCAGATTCGCCGCTAAACACACCCCCGAGGAAAAAACATGAGGAATACATGGCAGATGGTTCGCAGATGCTAATGCGGCGATTTTTTTGCTTTCGGTTATGCCCCCAGACCAGATCACATCCGGTTGAACAATATGTACCGCTTTTTGCTCAATGTGTGTTTTAAACCCGTACCGAGTAACTTCTTGTTCATATCCTGCAATAGGTATGATCGTATTTCTTGCCACCTCTGCAGAACCAGCCACATCGTCTGGGAGAACAGGCTCCTCGATCCATTTAATATTTAGATCTTCCAAACGTTTGCTCATCCACTTTGCCGTTGGAACGTCCCAGTTACTATTCGCATCAACGGCAAGCTCGATATCCTCGCCAATGGTTTTTCGGACATCAATCACCCTTTGCAGATCCTCTCTGGGGCTCATTCCGCCGACCTTCATTTTTAACGTCTTAAAACCTGCTTCAACATAGCTCTCCATGTCCTTGCACAATTTCGCATTCGTTCTTCCCTCACTATAAAAACCCGAACTTGCATACGCCTGCACCTGATCCCGATACCCACCGAGCAATTTATACAAAGGTTGATTCGTCACCTTGCCGATGATATCCCAAAGCGCTATATCAATCCCGCTTAGCGCGGCAATGACAACCCCTTTCCTGCCATGCTGAATCGTTCCGTGAAACACTTGATCCCAAAGTAACTCTACCCGAAATGGATCTTTTTCAATGAAATATGGCTTTAGTTCTTGCTCAATCATCGTTTTCGTCGTAATCATCGGGCCGCCAAAACTAGCCGCCTCACCATATCCAATGATCCCTTCATCGGTATACACCTTAACTAGAAGTGTCTGCCTGGATGGGATAAAATGCTGCGCATCCCAGATCGGACTTTCCATCGTATATTTTAAGGGGATTGCTTCGATATCTATAATCTTCTACTTTTTCTCCTCAGGCACCTCGATCTCTATATTCGCAGCCCCTTCAACGACTTCAATTGCCCCTTCAATGGTATTCTTGTCAACGTTCGTCACTTGAGACATATCTTCATACGAGCCTTTTGTTTTAACCTTCTTTTGCGCCAAATTTGACACACCCTTCCTCTTTAAATCCTTATTCTGTATTAATTTATCCAGCGATAAAGGAATTTATTTGAAGTTTAAAAGGTACTCTTGATCCAATTTGAAGTAAACACAGGACCTTAACACTATTGCAAAAGTATATTTTATTATAAATATAACATTCATTAAATTTTTTATATTCTTTATTATTTAAATATTTTGTTGACTGTATAGTTTGTACATGGTAATTTATATATAAATTTCGCACTGTGGGCAGAAAGGAGGATCTGGATCTTATTATATTTAAAAATTTAAGGCAGTTAAATTTTGCATTTAAAGGGGGAGAATTATGAGCAAACAAATTCGATCGTTTGTAGCACTACTAACTGTTATCTTAATGGCAATCTTAACTGCTTGTGGGGGCGGAGCATCAACTTCCTCTAACAGCGGCGGATCAACATCAACCGGAAATCAGAGCAGTTCATCTGGCGGAAATGATGCTGGCGGGACCATTAAAATTGGGATGATTGTAGACTTATCAGGAAAAACAGCGTTATCCGGTAAATTCAAAAAAATGGGTAGTGAACTGGCTGTTGAAGAGATAAATGCTAACGGCGGTATTATGGGTAAAAAGCTAGAATTGGTGATCGAAGACCATCAAGGCACACAGCAAGGAGTAGTTGCTGCATTCCAAAAACTCTCCTCTGATAAAGATATTGTGGCAGTCCTGGGTTCGATCCGTAGTACAAACGTAAAAGCGATGAACACCTATGTCCAAAAGGCAGGGATCCCCGTTGCGATGGGTGGTACCAACTTTGACTTAACACATTCATTGAAAAACGAATGGACGTTCCGCTTCCGTCCACATGATGGCTACGCTGCAAAATCTATTGCCGATTTCACAACGGATAAACTTGGATTCAAAAAGGTAGCAATCCTGCATGATACCGATGCATTCGGTACTGGTGGAAAGGATCTTCTGGTAGAAAACTACAAAGGTAAAGGTATCACCCCGGTTGCTATTGAAGGATATAATTCGGGAACAAAAGACTTTGCCCCATTCTTACAGAAAATTGCAAACTCCGGAGCCGAAGTTTTAAATACGTATATGACTAATTCCGAAGACGCAGGGCAAATGATGAACCAAATTCGGGAAAAAGGGTACAAATTTGAGATAATTGGATCCCCTTCATTAGCACAGGAAACCACGATGAAGATCACGGGTGATAAATTAAACGGTGTTTATAGCGTAAACGACTTTGCCCTTGATCAAAGCCCTGAAACAGAATCCTTTGTTAAAAAGTTCAATGATAAATATGGTGAAAATCCAGATGTTTATACGGCATGGGTATATGACGCCTTGCATATCTTTGCCAAGGTTATTGAAGAAAAGAAAAGCGTAAAACCCGAGGATATTCGCGATGGACTTCATTCCATCAAGGATTATAGTGGCGCCGAAGGAACCTATACCTTCGACGAAAATGGGGATGGATTGCATAGTTATTCCGTTGTAAAAGTGGAAGACGGGAAAATAATTACTGTTAAGTAAATAAGTAAAAATCTCAGCAGATGGTTCAGTAAACCTGCTGAATGATCTGCTGACCATTTCATTTTTAAAAATAGAAAGGGGGAGAATCATGCAAACCATACTTCAGCTATTTATTGATGGATTGGCTATGGGGAGCATATACGCGCTAGTTGCCCTTGGTTTTGTACTAGTATATGTTGCAGTGAATGTTGTAAATTTTGCCCAAGGTGACTTTTTGATGGTTGGGGCTTTTATTAGTTTATCCCTCTATTCAAGTGGCCTCCCGATCTGGTTTGCCCTTATCGCTGCAGTACTTGTCATGGGTTTATTTGGTTTCTTATTTCAGCTTGGGGTCTATCGTCCATTCCGTAATCGGAGTAAAGCCTTTTTGCCAGTTATGATCAGTACTCTAGGAGCATCTTTATTCTTTCAAAGTCTATTCCTAGTTATTTATGGTCCAGAGCCTAAAACGCTGCCTCCGCTATTAGGGGATGAGCCCATCCATATCAAAAGCTTGGGACTTACGTTATCATCACAGAGCATCGTCATCTTGGTATTTGCTATAGCCCTATTCGCTTTCCAATTTTATCTTTTTGAGAAAACCAATCTTGGAAAGAAAATGCAGGCCACAGCGCAAGATCCAGATACAGCACGTCTGATGGGAATCAAAGTTTCCAAAATGCACGGCCTTACCTTCATTTATTGTACTGCGCTGGGTGGAATTGCTGGAATTCTGCTAGCACCATTATTTACGTTAACCCCAATCATTGGCCCTATGTTTGGCCTTAAAGCATTTGCAGCTGCCATAGTGGGCGGGTTTAGTGATGCCAAGGGAGCTATCATTGGCGGCTTGGCCATTGGAGTTATAGAAACGTTTGGGGCCTATTACGGTTCAGGGGCGTACATGGATGCCTATGCATTTATTGTTTTGGTCTTATTCCTTATTTTTCGTCCTTACGGAATTTTCGGTGAGAAGATTGGAACAAAAGCCTAATCGAAAAGAGAACCTGAGAGGGGTGTGTATGGCTTGACACTTAATGATTCAACGGAATTAAAAAGTCTGCAAAAGAGTCCCAAATGGATTCGTCTAGTTGTTGTAGTATTTGCTATTGGATCCATTCTACTTCCCTTGTTTTTTAATGGGAATGCCTATATTTTAACACAAATGATTATGATCGTTTCCTACTGTATTGCTACTCTTGGCTTAACCGTTGCCCTTGGCTATGCAGGCCAAATAGCCCTGTCCCAAGCAGCATTCTTTGGCATTGGAGCATACGCTTTAGCCATTTTGACAAGCTTGCATGGATGGGGATTTTGGTCAGCGTTTTTATTTGGTATTATTGTTCCTGTTCTAGCAGGGTTATTGTTGGGGGCTATATGCCTACGTTTAGTAACCCATTATCTTGCATTGGCAACCATTGGATTTGGGATTATTGTATATCTAATTCTCTTTAATTGGAGATCTGTCACTGGCGGGGCTGATGGCATCATGAATATTCCCCGGCCTTCTCTCCCCTTTGCACCTGACATTATGTTCAGTGGTGCCTTGGGACTAAGTGGTGACGTCTGGTTCTATTGGTTCGGTTTGTTTTTCGTATTTCTTTCCTCTTTTATTGTTTACAGGATTAGAAATTCTCGTTTAGGACGCGCCTTATTGGCAGTACGTGAGGATGAACTCGCCGCCCAAACCAATGGAATTGATATGTTCCGTGCAAAACTCCTTGCCTTTTCAGTAAGCGCTGGACTTGGAGGGCTAGGAGGAATCATCTTTGCATCGGGATATCTATACATTAGCCCTACCTTATTTATCTTTGACCAGTCTGTTGTATTCTTTGCCATGACAATAATTGGAGGTTCACACTCTATCATCGGAACGCTGATCGGTACTCTATTTTTAGGATTACTTCCCGAACTACTAAGGGATTTTCAAGCTTTATACAAAATGATCTACGGTGGTTTAATCATGATTTGTATGGCTGTCCTTCCCGGTGGGATTTGGGGATTAGTAACTAAACTATACGCAAAAAAAACTCAGCTTACTATTGTTGATGAACAAGGAGCTATTAAATTTCCAAAAGGCGGAACGCTCTCATTCCTGGAAAATCGCACACTGATTCGTGTCGGTTTGGGTTGGGACGAGACAGCAGCCACTGCCGAAACTGGGTCCCCAGAAGCGAAGGTTCTCCTCCAAGTTCAAGGTTTAAAGAAACACTTTGGAGGCGTTAAAGCCGTTGATGGAGTAGATTTCCAAGTAAGAGAAGGCGAAATCCATGTCTTAATTGGACCAAACGGCTCTGGAAAAACAACCGTAATTAATGTATTAAGTGGGTTATATACAGCCACAGACGGGATGATCACATTTAAAGATCGAAACATCACGAATAACAAACCCCACCAAATCGTTCAATATGGGATTTCTCGTACATTTCAAAATATCCGGCTTTTTCCTGAGCTCTCCGTTATTGAAAATGTCATGATAGGACACCATTCGAGATCCTCCGCGGACTTAGCTAGCGTCATCGTAGGAACAAAGAAAGCAACTGAGGAGGAAAAATTGATCCGCAAAAAAGCCGAAGAGGCCCTTCAGTTTGTTGGTTTTACCAAATATCATGAGTTAACCAAAAACTTATCTTACGGTCAGCAGCGTATGGTTGAAATTGCCAGGGCATTAGTACAAGAACCTCAGCTTTTGCTGCTCGATGAACCAGCCGCCGGGATGAACCCGGATGAAACACAGGAGCTGGTTAAGCTGTTAAAACGCCTAAATGAATTAGGATTAACCCTTTTCCTAATTGAGCATGATATGGACCTAGTAACTGAAGTAGCAGACCATGTCACCGTGCTTGATTTCGGCAAAAAGATTAGTGAAGGAACCATTGAGACCGTTATTAATGATCCAGAAGTGGTTAAAGCTTACCTAGGGGAGGAATTTGTCCATGCTGAAGCTCAATAATATCGAAACTCGGTACGGAGAAATCGTTGCCCTAAAGGAAATAAGCATTGAAGTTAACGAAGGCGAAATGGTCGTCCTGCTTGGATCCAATGGAGCGGGTAAAACAACAACGCTAAAGACAATTTCCAAACTACTTCAGCCACGTAAAGGAACGATTGAATTTAATGGAGAGAACATTTCAGCAATGTCTCCTGAAGATATCGTTGCCAAACGAATTATTCATGTTCCTGAAGGAAGAAAGATTTTCCCCGGCCTTACGGTAAGAGAAAATCTCATTCTCGGAGCTTCCAATAGGAAAGTGACCAATCACGAGATTACTCAGTTGATAGATCAAGTCTTGGAAATCTTCCCTGATTTGGAAAGACTGATCGACCAGCTTGGTTGGTCTCTATCTGGCGGTCAACAACAAATGTGTGCGATTGGCAGAGGATTAATGGCAAAGCCTAAGCTATTAATGCTTGATGAACCTTCACTAGGATTAGCCCCTGTAATCGTTCAAAATGTGTTCCAAACGATAAAGAAAATCAATAGAGAACAAGGAACAACCGTTCTTCTTGTAGAACAAAATGCACGTCAAAGTCTAGCGATTGCACATCGTGGATATATTCTAGAAGCCGGCAAAGTTGTCCTTCAGGATCGGGCCGAAAATTTATTAAATGATAAAAAGGTTCAAGAGGCATACCTTGGTTCTGCAAAATTGGTAAAAAAATAGGTCCAAAGAAAAGGGTTCCTGTAGAATTTTACAGGAACCCTCACTTTTTCTTTTATTTTGCACGCGATGAAATCGTTTAAAAGGTAAAAGGCGTCTTATGTGATACATCGATATCGAATTCAGCACGAATTCCGGCCGCAGAAGCGGATGGAATATCACCACTAAATTGCACGATCGTGTCAACCTCCAATTTCTTAGAACCTTCTACAAGCAGCTTTGGCTCACCTTCCACTGGGAACGTAAGTATTAATTGATTTTCGCCTTGGTTCTTACTTGCCAAATCAACGGAAGCGGAGTGGATAGAACTTGCCTCGCGGCGACAAACATCATAGAGTACATCCCCATTTTTACGTGCCGTAAACTCTGCTGCAAAATAAGGTTCTTTTATTACGAGTAGCCAATCGATCTCGTTGCCCGGAGATTGCAAAAGAGCCAGTAACTTCGCTTCTAACTGTGGATTTTGTATTTTATCCTGGACGAGTTCCTCCTTTGTCAGACAAGGTATTAATCCAGTTGCCAAACAATCGGCTATTTCAAAATCGATCTCATTCCAAAAATCTTGGAGCTCGAGTTCTACTTTTCGTTTCATTTCTTCTTCATATTTTTCCTTTAGCACTTGAACCGCTGCAAGAGCTGCACTGTCTGCAACATTTTGTGACTGCCTTTTGACGACATAACCGTGGAAAAAGTGGGAAATAAGAAAAGTAGCGGCTACCACTAACAGCACTGTATATATAGCAAGGATCGAGATGCTGCCGTTTTCATTACGCAGTTTTTCCATATTCATTCCCCTTCAACTATTTGGATATTTCAGCGATCCAAAGTGCCGCCTCTGCCCTCGTGACCGCTCCCTGTGGATTGATGATCGGTGTATTCCCAAAAACCTCGTCAAAATAGGGATAATAGGCTCCAACAGCATATTGAAAATATTCATCCACCTGGTTGCCATCTTTTGCATAGTTTAAGGGATTCTTGACAAATTCAGCATGATCAATGACCGCTTGGTGCTGCTTATAGATCCCCCATAACAAGGCCAGTTCTTCCCTTGTCAGGATTTTATCCAGTTGAAGCGTGCCATCCGGCAGCCCGACAATTCTATCTTTCGCCATCATTCCCTCAACCACATCATAAAGCGGGTCACTTATGGAAACATCAGAAAAAGAAGATTGACTAGGTTTAATGGGTACGATTCCTTTCGGATCATACCGATACATCCATTCAATAAATTCACGACGGGTAATCATTTCATTCGGATAAACGCGATGATCGCTTCCTACTATTATGATCCCCGCTTCAATGAGTGAAACGATCTCCTTTTGTACAGGATGTCCGGCCAAATCAATCACCTCAACAACCTGCCCCGTTTCCAAACTTTCATTCTCTCTAAGAGATTCTTCCTGGTCAGACTGGATCATCTTCGTTACATTTTCCGGAGCTTGAACAATCCAACTGGCTGCTTGCGCCCTTGTGACCTCTTTTTGCGGTTCAAATTGAGTCATCTTACCGAAAATCTCTTGATACACATTGAGGTAACTAGCTACAGCGTAGATAAATTCTTCGCCAATTTGATCCTTGTCTGCAAAACGCACAAGCATTTTTGTATTTTCGATTGGGTTCAGGACATTTCCATGCAATTGATACCTTCCCCAGATTTGCCCAATCTCCTGCCTTGTCAACATCCGATCCAGTCCTATTGTTCCATCCGGATAACCCATAACAATTCCGGCTGCTGTAATCCCCTCTACTATCGGGTAAAAGGGATGATCCTGGTGCAAATCAGAATAGCTACCTTTCTGAGGAATATGGGGTTTGATTCTTTTGGAATCGTACCCATACATCCAGGAGATAAACTCTCCCCTAGTAATCGGTTCGTCTGGCTTGAATTGTCCAACCTCTTTCAACTTCACAGCACCCGACTTAAGCAAAGACCGAATATTTTCTTCGGCGGGATGTCCAGAAATATCTTCTGCTTCCATAAGCCCATCTTCTAATTCGGATGGGGGAAAGACCACTTTGATCTTGGTGGAAGGCATTTCATCCTCTAATTCCACCGATTTCATGGTTGTTGTAGAAGGGGATGGAATGGTGGCACCGGGCTCTATTTTCTCTGATTCACTTGAACATCCTGATATAAGCAAAAATAATAATAGAAAAAGAATTGATCCCTGCCTCAACATACGCATCTCCACTCCCCACAATTCTTTTCTATGACAACCAAATCTTCAGCATCCAAAAAATAGAGGTTAAGGCTAATCCGATCAAGACTGTTCGCCTCTGTTCACGATCCATAACAATTACCCAAGGAACCCCGGATAAAAGCATGATTGCAGTCAAAACACCTACCATATTCCAATAAGTATCAGTTGAAATTTGGCCAAGGTCACCGCCTAGATAGCTGAGTACAGCAACCAGAAAAATATACATCCCCAGTGTCCACAAGTAGATTTTTTTCGCCAATTTTTCCTTTTGCATATTGTTGATCACCTTTTCATCAAAGACTTACTTTCCAGTCGTACCCGTCTTTTTCAGCGTTTCTTCTGGCGAATTTACATCCAGCCAATCTTTCACCTGTTGATCTACCTTATCTGTTCCACTGTCTATCCATTCATTAATTTGCGTATCTGCCTGATTTAGGATCTGGCCTGCCTGTTCCTTCAGCTCAGCGGCTTGCTCTACTCCCTGCTCTATCACCGGCTTGATCACATGCTTGCTAAGCTCATTTTTAACTGCTTTTTCCCCAAGTCCAAAGAGTTCTTTTCGTTGTAGCAGCTGTTCCTGGGCCTTTGTATTTTTTAGCAATTGGTCATATTGCCTTTGGGAAATCTGTCCTTTTAACCGATCTGTCAGCTGTTTGGCTTGATCCCCTTCCAGCTTCCACAGTTGGTTTAGTTTCTTGTTGGTTAATGTCTTTTTGCCGACCTCCACCTTAATTCCTTTTTGGCTTAATTCTGTTAAGGTAGTGCCAATTTGTTTCTTCTCCCTTAATTTTTTAAAATAGTTGGTTACTGGCTTTGGTAGAAATGCTCCCACCACACCAGACAAATACCCGGCGGCGGTGTGCGGATAACCCTTTAAGGTGTTGGTAAAGACGGATTCGATTACTCCTACTCCACCTTCACTCAAGCGCTTCGTAAACCAACTCTTTCGTTTTGCTGAAGCAAGTGAAGCCAACTTTCCAAAAACCACTGCAGACAACGCACTGCTGGCCACAATCCCACCGAAGTCTTTTAATCCTGGGGGGCTGCCCTTTCGCATATAGTAATCAGCCATATTCCAGGCGAACGATGCACCAAAGTTGAGATAAACTCCTGTGTTAAAAACATGCCCTTTTAAAAAGGTCAAAGGTGCCTGTTTAAACAGCTGGAAGCCATTTCTCACAGCACTAAATCCAGCACGAACGGCTCCACCAAGCGCTCCGATCTTAGCCAAGCCCATCCCGGCTAGAGCTCCGATCCCGCCGACAGCAACCCCCTTGAAAAAGCTAAAATCATCTCCTGAGGCAAAGGAATACACTACACCTGCTGCCACGCCAACTACTAACCCGGCGATAATCACCGGCGCAGCAACTGTTACACCGATCAGCGCCGCTACACCAACGACTGCCCCGACAACCAGGGCGGCACCTAAACCACCGGAAGCAACGCCGCGAACGACTTTTTTCCCAACATCTTTTATGGTATCCCAAGCATCGGCAGCCTTGCTTTTAATCCCCTCGAGGAGTCTATCTTTCCACGATTTCTTTTCATTACTATTGCCATCGTTTTTCCCATCGGGTGAATCTCCGTTTACCTTGCCGGCATCGATCCCGTCCTGCCCTCGATTACTAGAATCTATATTTCCCCCATTAGGGTTCTCCCCATCGATATTGTCCGGGTCACGAGTCTCATCGTTTATATTTCCTGGATCTCTAGGATCCCTATTGTCTCCATTTTCACTATTAACTTCACCAGGGCGGTTAGGATCTTCATAGTTGATCCCACCTGGGTTATTAGGATCTTCGGGATTAATCCCACCTGGATTATTGGGATCATCAGGATTAATCCCATCTGGATTAGACGGATCCGGGTTATGGCCATCTCTCCCCGTAGGATCAGACCCGTCTCCTGGATTTCGTAGCGGGGCATCTTCTATCTCTATAGGTGCTTGACTTTCTGGCTGTATAACATGTGGTTGAAGTAAAACCTTCATTTCCTCCTCTTCTGCAGAAACCATGCCAGTTCCAACAGCAAAGAGAAGGAAAGCCATCAGTAAAGTAAACCACCTTCGATTCATAGACAACTCTCCTAATTAAAGGTAAGGGGTAACCCCTATCTGATAACAGAAAATTTTTCCGCTATCACACCTTTTCTCCCAGATTTTATTTGAATAGCGGAAGGATTTTCCGTTATGGTAGCCAAAATACGGTTCCATCTACATAAAAACAATCAATAGCGGAAAAATTTTCCGCTATTGAGCAAAATTATCTCAAGATTCTAGGTATAACGGAAGATTTTGCCGCTATTTAACTCTCTTTTCTAAGCGTAACTTCGGAGGACACAGGAAGAGAAAGTCCTGTCGTGCGAAAAAATCCGTGATTAATGAGTGGAACTTGAAGTTGAACACGTACCGTAACGTAATTCCCCATGTCTGCTTTCGATACCTGGACTCCCTGATAACCGCTTGCTACATTTGTCGCTGCACCTACATAATCCCCATCCACAATGGCCATTCTCGCCCCATCCATCGCTGCTGCCTCAGCTGTCATTTTGGCACCAGCAGCGATGGTAAACTGCCAAACAATCACGACCATGAGGAAAAATAGAGGAAGCACGGCAACAAATTCAATCGCTTGAGAGCCTCTTTCATTCTTTAACCAACGCATTCCTTTACCACCTGCTGACGAAAGTTTGAAGCTTGCTAATTACTGTTTGTGCGATCGATTGGTCTTGACCTACAAGACTAATAATCGTCCCAAGCAGGGCAACAACTAAAGCAGCAACAGCTACGTATTCAATAGCCTGTGCACCTCGTTCATTACGAACGTACCCATAAACCTTCCAGAATTTTTTCATCTCCGTTCACCTCCTTTCAATAGACTAATAATTCTTAAAATGGCCAACCGGTTATTCCCATCCCATCGCGATTATATATAAAGTTCAAGATGAGCAAACCCATAATGCACAGGATGACACCTGGTAGGATACAAAACGATGTGATTAAGGTAATTTTCGGACCCGCTTTCCCAGCCTTCTCCTTGATTTTTCCAATTCTTGATTCCCTCATATCCTGTGCCATGACCTGAAAAGTTTTAGAAATCGGGACACCCAGCTTACTTCCCTGCAAGAGTGACAGCACTAGGGTTTCCAGCTCTGGACAATCGTTTCTCTTCATTAACCGTTGATAAGCTTCATCCCTTGGCACACCAAAGTCTAATTCCTGTTCAAAGCGCATCAACTCTTCATACAATGGTCCTTCCATTTGCGCGGTGATTTGCTTAATCGATGCATCCAAGGGTGCCCCGGCTGCCAAGGTGACGCTCATCGTATCTAAAAAATCGGGAAGTTCAAGACTGATTTGCTCCTGTCTTCTCTTCGCCAGCAGACGGATCCATAAGGTTGGACCAAACAATCCTGCGGCGATGAGAATCAGTAGAACAATTCCCCCAAATCCAAGCCAGGTAAAAACATTCCCGATCAATAGTGCAGCCATGAGGCTTACAAAACGCAACCCGAGAAAAGCAGAGACAGTTAATCCTTCGGGAAATCCCGCCAATAGTAGTTGTCTTTCTAATTCCCGTTCATTAACGAACAGACTAAGCCGGCGACCTACTGGTGAAAATCGATCCGCCAATTGCAAGAGATAATGTTTGAATTCTGCAGACCATTTTTGCTTTTTTTTCTTGGCGGAAATTAAAGATAAATTTTTTAGCAATCGAATTCGCTGCAGATGATATCGCAAGAAAAAATACATGGCAACGCCCCAGCAGAGAACGGAAAGCCAAATCCATATATAAACCCATTCCATCATTCCATCACACCTTTATATTCGCCACTTGCCGGATCAGTATAAGACCAATTCCAATTAAGAGAATGACAACACCAAACAAAATCATCCCGGGAAGGGTAAACAAGGGCATTAAGAACCCTTCAAACACCATGTTGAAAATCATAATGATAAAGACTGGCATCAGGCTTAATGTGAGTGCAATATATCTGGATTCGGTAGTGTTATTTTTCAACTCCTGATTGATCCTTTCGCGTTCTTCCAGCGTTTTTGCCAGATGGTCAAGCGCTTGGCTGAGCTGTCCACCCGCCCGCTGTTGAATCAAAATCGTATGATTCATCAAATGGACATCCTTACTGTTTACCCGTTCATTCATCCGTTCAAGTACGATGCTTAAAGGGGTTCCGATCTTCAATTCGCTTGACATCGTCTTGTATAGATCACCTGCTGGTTTTTTCATTTCTTTGCCGATCATCTCAATGCTTTGTTGAATGCTCAGCCCTGCCCGAATGCTACTGCCGAACAGCCGACAAACTTCCGGGAGTTGATGGTTCACAGATTGGGCGAGTTTACTTTGCCTTGCTTTAAACCATTGCTTAAGCGAGAACTTAAGCACACCGTAGGCGATAAGAAAATGGTAGGGAAACTTTAAGCCTAGCAATTGTAGAGCCAAATAACTTAAAACTAACCAAGCAGAAATATAAAGCAGCATCCAATGGAAAGGGGAAATATTTAAATTCGAAGCCTTTAAAGTATTTTCCAATTCCTTTCCATAGTCTGATTTATTGAATCGTTCACCGAGACGACCTATCAATCCCTTCTGCTTGTTAGAATCATCTCGGTATAAGGGTTTCATCTGTTTATTAAATTGCTTTAAAAATTTCCTAGTAGCGAAAGCTTCTAATAATCCGAGCAGCCCAAACAGGACTGTTAAAAACAAAAGCACCAGTAACGCCCACTCTAGTGTTGTCATCCTTCTTCCCTCACTTCCTGGAAGAATTCATCAGGCAAGTCATGACCAAAAGCCCGGATTTTTGAAGTACATTGAGGGGGAATATGCGTTAGCTTGAATTGCCCAACCACCGTACCATCAGCCCCAACTCCGGTGCGATCATAGTAGAAAATGTCTTCTAAAACCAGCTCTGTTCCTTTCGTCCTTAGTTCAGAAATGGAAACAACCTTTCTCGTACCATCAGAAAGTCTGGTGGTTTGCACAATCAGATCAACTGCGGCAGAAATATAGGGTTTTAACACATCCACTGTCAAGGCTGGGTTACTCATGATAATCATCGCTTCCAAACGCGATAAGGCATCTTGTGCTGAGTTGGCGTGAACCGTCGTAAGGGAACCCTCATGCCCCGTATTCATCGCCTGTAGCATATCCAGCGCTTCACCACCCCGAACCTCTCCTACGATAATCCGGTCAGGACGCATCCGAAGAGCATTCTTTACCAGTTGTCGGATAGTAATTTCACCGCTTCCCTCCATATTCATCGGACGTGCCTCGAGGGCGACCACGTTCCTCCGATTCAGCCGAAGTTCAGCCATATCCTCAATCGTGATCACCCGTTCTCCCCCAGGAATGGCCGCAGATAGAACATTTAAAAGGGTCGTCTTTCCACTTCCCGTTCCACCGGAGATGATCATGTTTAGCTTAGAAGCCACTGCCATTTGCAAAAAACTAGCCATTTTCTCCGACATACTGCCAAATGCAATGAGATCCTCAATGTTGTAGGGATCCTTTTTGAATTTCCGGATTGTAATCACAGGGCTATTCAACGATATCGGTGGGATCGCTGCATTTACCCGGCTTCCGTCCAATAGTCTACCGTCTACCAAGGGAGAGCTTTCATCAATTCGTCTTCCAATCGGGGCGATAATTCGATCAATGATGTTGCGAATATGCTCCTGGCTTTTAAAGCTGACGTCGGTAAGCGCGATCTTTCCATTTTTCTCGATATACACTTCTGTTGGTGAATTCACCATGATTTCCGTAATCTCTTCATCATGGAGAAGCGGCTCAAGTGGTCCGTAACCAACCGAATCATCTAGGATCATCTGCAGCAGTCGATCCTTTTCTTCCAGAGGAATGATCACCTTCTCCTCATCAATCATGGCATGAATAATTTTTTCGATCGTCTTCCGCTTTTGATAATCCGGCAACCCAATCAGCTGATCTAGATTGGACTCTTTTAGAAGCCTTTCTTTAAAATGTTTAAATAGCTGATCCAATGGATCTGTTGATATTTTTTCTGAGATCGATGGATCCGCGAGCCGGGAATGAAGTTTATTGAAAATAGACATCCTACACCCCACCCATCAGGGTCTGCAAAGAACCCTCCAAATCTAACAGGTCTTTCACAGGTCCTTTTTTGATTTTTAGCTTCGGGTCCGTATACCAAGGAATACCGAGGTTTATGTAGGGCTGAATCGTCCGGTAATCATCCGCAATCGTACCTAAGATAGGGAAACGAATCATCCGTTTCAGTTCCTGAAGGCTGATATCATTCATTTTGCTAAATTTATTGACGATGAGGAAAACATTATTATCGCGAATCAAGTGATAGCGCTCCAGGAGATCTAAAACACTTTGCATATTGACGATTGCAGGCCGTTCCGCTTCAACGACGTATAAAATATAATCTGATTGCCCCAGTGCGGTGATGGAAATTTCGTTTAGTTCTTTCGGTATATCCAACACAACCACGTCGAAATGCAATCGACTGGCAGCAATTAACATTTCTATATCTTCCGTTGTAAATTGTTCAGCCTCCTCCGGACTATTCGGTGATAGCAAAACATGTAACCCCGATTCCATACGGTAGACCACATTCATCAGTTGAGATCCAGTAAGTTCACGTATAACCGGTTTCAAATCCCCCAGGTTCCGATTATGTTCGATATTAAAAAGTGATTGAACAACCCCAAATTGAAGGTTTAGGTCAATAAAGAGGATTTTCTTCTCAGGATTCAAGCCCATCACATGAGCCAAATTAGCTCCAAGTAAACTCGTTCCCGTTCCGCCTTTCCCGCTGTAAAGCGAGATCACAGATCCCGTTCCAGACTGTTGATTGACCTTTTCCTGCTCCGCCATGTGGAGCTTTTTCTTAATTTCCTCTTGCGCCCTTTCCAAGGACTTTTCCAATTCATCTAATTCGTCAGGTACTTGCAATAGATCGAAAATCCCTGCCCGAAACTTTCCTCTCACCTTGTACAGATCTTCTGATTTATTCAAAAAGATAAGCGCCGACTGTTTATTGACCTTTTTAATCTGCCGGATAATTTGCTCGACTGCCAGATCTTCTGCTGGTTCTACAAAAACGACAATTCGTGGTTCATTTGTATTGATTTTCAGATATGCCTCCCTTGGCTTCTCCACCACTTCCCCAAGCCGGATTTCAAGGGAATCAATGACTTGCACCACCTTTTGCGTCAATCTCAGATCATCACTAATGATGGCTACCTTCATTGTCCTTCTCCCTTTCCAACCTGTTCTAACGAGCTGTTGCTTTTTACAACACGCAGTTCTTTGCCATAATTTAAGATCCAAATAATTCGTTTTGCCTGTTCCGGTTTCAATGCAACACCTATTGAGATCAGTTTGCCATCCTGCTCAGTTTTCCGAATAACCTCAACGTTTTTCAGTGTTAATTCAGTAATCCGTCTATCTTTAGGCTGCTTCGGATCAATGTTCGCCTCTGTTTCGTAAGAGGAAAAGAGATCGACTCGATCTAAATTATCGATCTGGCCATCAAAAACAGCCAGCGGTGCACGAAGTTCAACCATTCGATATCCACTCGGAACATTGGAACTACTCTCCCGCAACATTACCATCGTGAGGACTTCACCCTTTGGGATAGGAACGAGGGAAATCTTATTTTTATACTGCTCGGCACTTTTGATAAAAGAATCTGAAGCATATTTGATCGGCATTTCTACTGTTGACAAAAATTCGGGCGTGATCGGGCTCCCAGCTGGAATGTCCTTTTCGGCCACATAGATTGAGACCATATCTCCTAAACTTTTCTTCGTTTGATTGATATAGTTAGAAAAAAGAAACGCCGCAGCCATCGCAAAAGCAATAGAAAGTATAGTAAAAATAAAAACACGTTTTCTTGATTCAAACAAATTCTTCACCGTCCTATAAAGCTGTACTCTTAGTTCAAGAGGGGCCGTTCATCTTGCTTAATCCTGGGTGATTTTTCCTATCAGCTTATGTAATAGGAAGGTTCTCACCTTCTTGTTAGTGCTAATTACATTGTATAGAGCCCGCCAGAATATGGGTATAGGACCGCACACCCTTAATTTTTGTAAAACTAGTAAACCCTAGTTCCTATAATTGGGTGCTAGATGCTCTCTTTAGGTATAGCGACTTAGGACATTTGGGATAATTTGCGTTTTAGCTTCTGATTTGAGCGGAGAGTGTGAATTGTTGAGGAAATGATTGGCTTGTACACGATGCGGGGTGGGTGTTTATTTGAAATCAACCTTCAACGAGGACTTTTCCTAAGCCGACTTCAACAAAAAAAGCCTTGATAACCTTCATCAAGGACTTTTCTTAAGTCGATAACAATAAAAGAGGTCTTGAGGACCTCCTTCAAGGACTTTTCCTGCGTTGACTCCAACCAAAAAGTCCTTGAGGTTCCTTCTACCCTTTTATTCTTTGTTCCACCGTACGGTATAAGCTTCTGGATCCACTCGCCATTGCGAGAGTTCCTCCATTTGCTCCTCCTGTACAGTCCCCAGCCCAAGTGCCAACTCGAGCAGGACGGAATAATTACTCAACGTTTCTACCGAGAATCCTGCCTCACTAAATGCCTTTTCCGCTTTTTCAAATTGATAGCTGAAAATTGCAGCAACGCCAAGCACTTCACCACCAGCTTCTTCCACAGCCTGTGCCGCTTTGATAGAACTGCCTCCAGTGGAGATTAGGTCCTCAATAACTACGACCTTTTGCCTTTTTCGCAACTCACCTTCAATTTGATTTTCACGTCCGTGTCCTTTTGCCTTATCACGAATGTAGATCATCGGTAAATCTAACAGCTCTGCAACCCAAGCGGCGTGAGGGATACCCGCAGTAGCAGTGCCGGCTACAACCTCAGCCTGCGGAAACGATTCTCGAATTAATTCGGCAAAGGACTTTGCAATTAATCGGCGAACCTCGGGGTAGGACATGGTCATGCGATTATCACAATAGATCGGAGAACGAAGTCCCGAAGTCCAGCGGAAAGGATTTTCCGGTTTCAGATGAACTGCGCCAATCTCCAGCAGCTTTCCTGCGATTTCCTTTGCCCGTTGTTGTCTATCCATTCTCTACACTCCCTATCAATTCTTCGAAGGCTGCGGCAGGGTCCACTGCACCTGTAATCGGTCTGCCGACAACAATATAGTCTGTTCCTAAATCAAAAGCCATCTTCGGGGTTGTCACGCGTTTTTGATCGCCTACAGCACTTCCCGCTGGACGAATCCCCGGGGTCACTGTCAAAAACTCAGAACCAGCAGCTTCTTTGATCAACTTAACTTCCAAGGGCGATGCCACGACACCATCTAGTCCTGCTTCCCGAGCTAACAAGGCATAATTCCGTACACAGTCTTCGATAGACCCATGAATACCGATTTCTCTATTCATCACATCCAAAGTGGTACTCGTCAATTGGGTGACAGCAATTAAAAGCGGTTCCTGGCCAGAAGCCATGGTACCCTTCTGTAGCCCTTCTTTTGCCGCCATCATCATTTCCTTGCCTCCAGCCGCATGTACATTGACCATATCAGCACCTAAGGCCGCCAGGCTTTCTATCGCACCTTTGGCAGTATTGGGGATGTCATGAACTTTTAGATCAACAAAAACCTTAAACCCTTGATCCTTAAGCTTAGCAACAATCTGCGGGCCAGCAGCATAATACAACTGCATCCCAACCTTTAAATAACTTGCAGATCCCTTAAGCTTCCTTGCACACTCCAAGGCACTGTCAGCCGTGGCAAAATCCATGGCAATGATCGTTCTTTCCCGCACATTCATGATTTCCACCCCGCACCGATCAACTCAGAAATATGGTTCACACCCATTTTATCCAGCCATGCTTCCAGATCATCAATAATTGTTGGACAGATATAAGGATCGACGAAATTCGCTGTTCCAACTGCTACAGCAGAGGCGCCAGCAAGGAAAAATTCAATCACATCTTCCGCACTCTGAATGCCACCCATTCCGATAATCGGAATATTCACTTGCTGACTAACCTGCCAGATCATCCGAATCGCCACTGGCTTTACAGCTGGTCCCGATAATCCTCCAACCTGGTTGGCCAAGATCGGCTTTCTTGTTTTTAGATCAATGCGCATGCCGAGCAGCGTGTTAATCATACTTAATCCGTCCGCTCCTGCTTCTTCAACCGCTTTGGCAATCGAGACAATGTCCGTAACATTCGGGGAAAGCTTCACAAACACAGGTACTTTGCTCACTTTTTTAATTTCTTTGGTAAGCTCTGCAGCAACCACTGGATCTGTCCCAAAAGTAATTCCGCCACATTTCACATTCGGACAGGAAATATTTAATTCCAGAGCAGAAACATTTGGAGCTGTCGAAACCTGTTTAGCCACTTCCACATAATCTTCTGTAGTGGTACCCGCTATGTTTACAATCACAGGCAAATCTTGAAACTGCTCTAACCAGACCAGTTCTTCAGACATGACTTTTTCCACACCCGGGTTTTGCAGCCCGATCGCATTCAGCATCCCACCCGGTGTTTCGGCAACCCGCGGTGTTGGATTCCCCGATCTAACCTCTAATGTCGTTGCCTTTACGGCAATCGCACCTAGCTTGTTTAAATCATAGAAGCGAGAATATTCTCTGCCAAAACCAAAACATCCCGATGCCGGCATTACTGGATTTTTCAACTGTAGACCAGCTAAATTTACCGCTAAACGAGAAGCAGTCATTATAACACCACCTCTCTTAATGGAAATACAGGTCCGTCAGAGCAGATTTTGTAGTACGATTTTTCGGAGCCCTCAGCCGCTGTGCAGACGCAAGCCAAACAAGCTCCTACTCCACAGCCCATTCGCTGTTCAAGTGATAGATAGGCCTCTTTATCGGTTTCCTGAAACTTCACCTGTAATGCCTTCAGCATAGGGAGCGGTCCGCAGGAATACAACACATCCCAGTCAGACAAAGCAAGACCATACTGGTCATTTAAGATATCTGTAACCATTCCTTGAACCCCTTTGCTACCATCAATCGTAGCCACATGAACCTTCCCGTACTGAGCAAGCTCCTGCTCTAAAAACACTTGGCTAGCTGTCCCAAATCCGATAACGCTGGTTACCTTAACCCCTTTATCCACCAATTGCTTAGCTAGATAAAGCAGTGGCGGTACGCCGACCCCACCACCGACGAGAACCGCATGCTCGCCAACTTTTCGCCCTTGAACAGGAAATCCCTGACCAAGGGGACCTAATACATCTATAAGTGCACCTGGGACCGCTTCACTCAAAATCTTAGTCCCTGAACCTTCTACCCGATAAATCATATCCAGGATTCCTTCATCCGTATTTACATCGCAAATACTAATCGGGCGTCGTAGTAATGGATCAATCCCCGGGCCACATTTCACATGAACAAACTGCCCGGGGTTTTCCATCTGCTGAACCAAGTCACCTTGCAGGCGGATGCGAAAAACGCGATCCGCCACAGGTTGATTTTCCAGCACCTTCAGGTGGCTTTTATCCATGAAGCAAAACCTCCTGCTTCGGCTTGATAAATTGAGGCATTGCCTCAGTACCGAAGGTGATTGTTTCAATAACGCGAAGAAGTGCTCTTGCTGTATCTAAAGATGTGAGACAAGGAATTCCGTTTTCGACCGCTTCGCGGCGAATCCGGAACCCATCCCGTTCTGGTGTTTTCCCTTTGGTTAGAGTATTGATAACAATACTTGCCTCGCCATTTCGGATCATATCCAGCAAATTCGGGGTACCTTCTGTTACTTTATTGACTACGTTCACATTTAATCCATTTTCCTGCAGCATCTTAGCTGTTCCAGCGGTAGCAAGCAGACGGAAGCCCAAATCATAGAAACCTCGAATAATATCAAGTGCTTCTTCTTTATCCTTGTCAGCAACAGTGACTAAAACAGAACCATGAACTGGAATTTTCATACCGGAACCAACAAGACCTTTATAGATCGCCTTGGAGAGGTTTTTATCCCGTCCCATGACTTCACCTGTTGATTTCATTTCTGGGCCGAGTGTAATATCTACGCGGCGAAGTTTTGCAAAGGAGAACACAGGCACTTTAACCGAGATGTGATCTGCTTCTGGATGATAACCCGCTGTAAATCCTTCTTCCTTGATCGTATGACCAAGAATCACTTTGGTGGCCAAGTTCGCCATCGGTATTCCGGTTACCTTGCTTAGGAAAGGAACGGTCCGTGAAGATCTTGGGTTTACTTCAATAACATAAACTTTGTTGTCATGGATGACAAATTGAATATTGAGTAAGCCTTTTACATGCAAACCTTTGGCAATCTTCGTTGTAATTTCGATGATTTCTTCTTTTAATTCCTCGCTAACGCTTTGTGGCGGATAGACCGCGATCGAGTCTCCAGAGTGAACACCTGCACGTTCGATGTGTTCCATAATTCCTGGAATTAAGACGTCTTCGCCATCGCAAATCGCGTCGACTTCCACTTCCCGGCCCAACATATAACGGTCGATTAAAACAGGATGCTGCGGGTTAATCTTCACCGCTTGTTCCATATAGCCAAGAAGTTCCTTTTCGTTATAGACAATTTCCATCGCTCGACCACCGAGTACATAGGAAGGTCTTACCAAGACTGGGTAACCAAGCTTTTGTGCTGTTTCCACAGCTGCTTCAACATTTGTCACTGTTTTTCCTAAAGGTTGAGCGATCGATAGATCTCTCAGAAGCTTCTCAAATTTTTCCCGGTCCTCTGCAGTATCGATACTTTCCAAGTCAGAACCGAGGATTCGCACACCGTTTTCCACTAAACTTTCTGCCAGGTTAATCGCTGTTTGACCGCCAAACTGGACGATCACACCCTCCGGCTTTTCGACCTCAATAATGTTCAATACATCTTCAAAATATAGCGGTTCGAAGAATAAACGGTCCGATGTGCTAAAGTCTGTCGATACAGTTTCTGGGTTGTTATTAATTATTACAGCTTCATAGCCTGCCTCTTTAATAGCCCAAACAGCGTGAACAGTCGCATAGTCGAACTCAATCCCTTGTCCGATGCGGATAGGACCGGAGCCCAGAACGATGATCTTCTTTTTCTCGGTTTCTTCCCGCTCATCCTCATCCTCATAAGTTGAATAGTAGTAAGGTGTTTCCGCTTCAAACTCAGCCGCACAGGTATCTACCATCTTATAAACAGGTGTAAGACCCTTAGACGCTCTATACTTACGAATCTCCATTTCTGTTTTCCCTGTCAATTCAGCGATCTTGCGGTCTGTAAAGCCCAAACGCTTCACATCACGGAGCAATTCATCCGTAGCCCCTTCGGTTTGCAATCTCTTTTCGTAGCTTACAATCCGTTCTAGTTTAACTAGGAAGAACAAGTCAATTTTAGTCAACTGATGAATCTCATCGATGGTCATTCCCCTGCGCATACCCTCCAACACGAGGAAGATCCGCTCATCATCAGCCAGGACCAATCGCTTTTCCAATTCCTCTTGGGAAAGATCCGCAGCCTCTTTTATTTCAATATGGTAGGTCCCGATCTCCAGCGAACGAACGGCTTTTAACATCGATTCCTCAAAGGTTCTGCCGATCGCCATAACCTCACCAGTTGCCTTCATTTGTGTACCTAGCTTCCGGTTGGCGGAAACAAATTTATCGAATGGCCATCTTGGAATTTTCGTGACCACATAGTCTAATGCGGGTTCAAAACTTGCATAGGTTCGCTTCGTAACCGGATTTTCAAGCTCGTCCAGATTGTATCCAATAGCAATTTTGGCTGCCATTTTGGCAATCGGATAGCCCGTTGCCTTAGATGCAAGGGCACTGGAGCGGCTAACCCTAGGATTTACTTCTATGACATAGTAGTCAAAGCTGTAAGGATCCAAAGCAAGTTGAACGTTACAGCCCCCTTTAATGTTAAGCGCATTAATAATTTTTAAGGAAGCGGAGCGAAGCATCTGATATTCCCGATCAGATAGCGTTTGGCTAGGAGCGACGACAATACTGTCACCCGTATGGATTCCCACAGGATCAATGTTCTCCATATTACAAACCACGATGGAATTGCCTAGATTGTCACGCATTACCTCGTATTCAATTTCCTTAAATCCGGCAATACTCTTTTCAACCAAACATTGTGTAATTGGACTGTATTTTAACCCGCTAGCAACAACCTCACGCAAGCTTTCTTCATCCTGCACAATTCCCCCGCCAGTTCC